>Ga0078972_1006749_pt1 | contig 26670 bp, 26 predicted proteins | sample YelNatPaOPGAMG01_FD_67568 | JGI IMG/M metagenome (GOLD analysis project Ga0078972, IMG submission 67568) | Hot spring thermophilic microbial communities from Obsidian Pool, Yellowstone National Park, USA - OP-RAMG-01 (SPADES assembly) (version 2) | ecosystem: Environmental > Aquatic > Thermal...
TTTATTACGCAGTAAAAAGAAATAGGGATTTTATGTTTGAAAAATTACAATTTCAAACTGATAGTTACAATCACTATCTTTTTGATTTTGAAAAGGAAGGAAATAGAATTAAAGTGAAAACTTTTAAAAATATTAAATTTGGTAATTTAATTTTTTCTCTTTGTCTTGATGAATTTGTTGAAAAAATAACTTTTAAAAAACTTAAAAAGTTTGAATCTGAAGAAACTGAAAAAACCGAAATTTTCACACTTTACTTTAAGGGGTCAACGAACAAAAAGATTGTGCTTGGTTTAAATACAATAGATTTACATCAGGATATAGAGATAAAAGTTAAAGCGTTTCCTGAACATATAATAGAGAAATATAATCTTAGAAGAATAGAATTTTAAAAAAATAGGTAGAATTGCCCTTGCGAATTTTTAAAAATTATATATATTGTATTAACCCTGCAAGCAATCTTAAATCTTATATAAAACTTTAAGGCATCTTAGGTCTTTAAAAATTCACTAATTATTCTGGGCGCATACATTTGCGTCCTGTTCTTTGACATAGTGAAGCGTTTTAAACGAAAACCTCCAGAGAAGGGGATTCTCTGGAGCAAAAAAAGGAGGTATAAATGGAGTATAAAAAAGTAAAATTAACCATCAACGAAGCACTTGTATTATTAAGAAGAGTTGGGAGTAGGATGCGTTATATTGACGAATTAGTTCATTCAAGTGCAGTGGAGGAGAATAGATATTATGATGATAAGAAGGAGAGGATAGAGAAGAAACCTGTATATGATATAAAGAAGTTGGATGAGTATACAATAGAACTTGAGTATTTTGTAATGGAAGCTGAGAGGGCAATAAAGCAGGCAAATGCAAGGACAGAGATAGAGGTTGAGGTTCCAGGGGGTGATATAAAGAACCTCTTCAAGCCGCTTCGTTGATAGGTGAATAACTTCTGGTGTATTGGGGGAGAGGAGAGGCAGCGATGATTCTGCGGATGGTTTTGCAGCATAGGTTTTGCGACCACAGATTCATCAAAAGATTTTGCAACTGGATAAGATAAGATTAAAGCTTTAACTTTTTTTCTTGTGTTTGTTGGTTGTTATTGTTAATTATTGTTTTTAATTGCTGTTTTTGATTGTTGTTGTCAATCTTATCCAATCTTTCCAATACACCAGAAGATTTTACAATGTTGAGATAGTTTAAATATAATAAATTTTAAAAAAGGGGGTGCTGTATGAAGTTAAATTTTGCAGAATTTGTTGGTTTTATGATAGACCTTTTCAGCGATGTTTTAGAAATAGGTAAATTTAGATCTTTGTTGGATGATAATATTGAAAAAACTGTATACGATTTCTTAGACATTTGTGAAAGAATCACTGATTTTACAAAGACTGAAAAAGATATGGGGCTTGTTAAGATTATGGAAGGTTTAAATGATGATGAAAAAGCAATAGTCACAGTGCTTGCAATTGCCGCTATGTTTAATATGAATAAAATTGAATTTACTAATATAATAAGAAAGATGTATAATATGCTACTCAATGGGAGTGAAGTAATGAAGAAAGGCATAAAACTTTTTGGTAAAAAATCAAAACTGGTAAAAAAAGGATATGTGGTAATAGATTCAATGGATCTTACACCGAGCGGGATTGAAATATTAGTTTCTCCGGGTGGAAAGATTTTAAAACAGGTTCCTGAAATGAAGAATAAACTTAAGATGGTCATAAATGATAAAATAAAAATAAGAAAAAAATCTCGCTTTGAAAATGATTTTTTAGAAGATATTGGAGGTGTAAGAAAAACACATATAGAAGACAATGAAGATTTCATAATAAGAAATTTTAATCTTGAGCCTGTGAAATTAAAAAGGATAGAAAAATTAATCGTTGATGAAAAGGTATATGATAAAATAGAAGATTTCAAATTTTTGATAAAAACCAAACTTGAAGGGAAAGAAAAAAAGGCAATAGGATTATTTTATGGTGATTCAGGAACAGGCAAAACACTTGCAGGGAAATGTATTGCGAAAGAATTAAATATTCCTTATGTGAACCTAAAGATACCTGATATATTGTATCATTATGTTGGTTCATCTGAAGCAAGATTAAAGAGCATATTTATGCAATCAGAGCAAAATGGTTATTTCCTTCAAATAGATGAAATTGATGCTATTTTGTCATCAAGAAAACTTGCTTCGCAGTTCTATGAATTTTCCCTTATAGACACTTTCCTTACACTCTTAGAAGAATATAATGGGATTCTTCTTCTTACAACAAATTTTATTGAGAATATAGATGCTGCACTTGAAAGAAGGATTGATTTTCTTATTTTCTTCCCTATGCCTTCTGCTGAAGTGAGAAAAAAAATCTGGAAATATTATTTAAGTAACTTTCAGATTAAATTTACTTCTTCTTTTGATAAACTTGCAGAATATGAACTTAGTGGTGGAAATATCTATAATATTTCAAGGAAACTAAATGTGTGGATAAGGAGAAATGGTATAAAATATGTCTCTCTCAAAGATTTAGAGAAGTTTATAAAGGTTCATCTCACATATAAGGAAAATAAAGCAGGTTTTATCTGAGTTTGAGATTTTCCCAACATCTTTCTGCTTTTCCTAAACCTTGATACCCCTTCACTTTACATAAATGAATTGATAATACCTGACATTTGTAAGAGTGAAGGGGTTACATCTTTTAAGTGGTCTCAAAAAGTATTATTACCTGAATATTTCCGTAATCTTCTGTTAATACCCAATAATAGTTAGGAAAATAAAGCAATTAGGGGCAAACCGAGACTATCAGGAGAATATGCAATTCCTCACTATGTTCGAAATGACAACTTCTACCCGGGGTGAATATGTGATTCTTCGTCCTTTCCCTGCTCTAAATGAAACAAAAAAGGGTGTCATTGCGAGGCAACGAAGTTGCCGTGGCAATCCCATATTGACCACAAAAGAAAAGCCGTCATTGCGAGGCAACGAAGTTGCCGTGGCAATCCCATTATTTGCTATTCGCAACTGTTTAAATGAGACCACTCGTTTCACTCGGGGCAACAATTTCGTTGTTGGTTTAAAGTTTATGACTGACCCCAATTTTCCCTCCTTGGAAACACTAAAAAGGAATGTCATTGCGAGGCAACGAAGTTGCCGTGGCAATCTTATTAATGACTACAACCCAAAAAGTCATCACGAGCCTGCAGAATGCAGGCGTGGTGATCGCATATTGGCTACAACAGAAAAGCCGTCATTGCGAGGCAACGAAGTTGCCGTGGCAATCCCATTATTCGCTATTCGCAAATGTTTAAACGAGACCCCTCGTCGCTTCGCTCCTCGGGGCGACGTTTCGTTGTCAGTTTAAAGTTTATGACTGACCCCAATTTTCCCTCCTTGGAAACACTAAAAAGGAATGTCATTGCGAGGCAACGAAGTTGCCGTGGCAATCCCATTATTTGCTATTCGCAAATGTTTAAATGAGACCACTCGTTTCACTCGGGGCAACAATTTCGTTGTTGGTTTATGACTGAACCAAAAACTATAATATTTTTCTTGAAAAAATAAATTTTTGTATAAATAATAATTAAAACAGGAGGATTAAAATGATAAAATCAAGAGATTTTTATAAGTTAGCAAGGACAATGAGAGACATAGAAGTCCTACTCTCATTCAATCCAAAAAAGATTTTAAACAGGTTAATCAATAAACTTCTTGGAAGATTTATTTATAGAAGGATGTGGATGAGAAAAAAATAAAAATAATATATGAGGTTCCAAATACTTTCCAAAATCCCTTTATAAAATTCTCATAAAATATAACCTATTAGTAACAAAAAATGTAACCTTTAGTTGATTGAAAGAAAGTGGAATTTTAAAGTTGATGAAATCAAAAAATAGTGTATTCACATTTAAAGAAATTGTCCTGCTTTTTAGTGAATAGATGTGAATCGTTTGAAAAGATGAAAACAAAAAAGAAATGGTTTTTAACCCTGTATTAAAAATTTTAAGTGAATATGGAAAGATAAAAGAAAAAAAGAAAAAAGATTTTTTTGTCCTTCTTTCTTATGAGATTAAGATTAAAATAGGCAATTCTGCCCTTGTATTGATTTTATTTGACATTAAGAATTAGTTAAATATAATAAATAAAATCGGAGGAAAATATGGGTGTATGGATAGAGAACCTTAAAAGGATTTTTATGCAGAAAGAAGTTTTAATTCTTCATGGTAATATCAGGGATACTGCTTATATAAATAAAAATGGGGAATTGATTTTAGGGTTTACAGAACTTATTAGAAAAATAGGTAGAGAGATGGGTTTTGATAAAGGGATTTTTTGGGGGACATTCTTTGATGGAGATGGGAATGCCCAACCACCGATTTGGTCTCTTGAAAGAATTGAAGACTTTAAAGAAAACAAAATAGAAGTAAGAAAGTCTGAAGCACAGGATAGAGATATTCAGATTCTCACAAAGTGGTTATCAAAGGGTATAAAAGATAAAACAGAGAAAACAATTTTTGTTATAAATTATGTGGATAAAATAACACCATATAGCCAGAGGGGAGCATATCCAAAAGATATTGCGATTCTTATAACCCTTATCCAGAAAATGATTGAAAATATAACACCAAACAATCGTTTAATACTTATAGCGCTCCAGGATACTATGATTCCACTTGAATATTATACCAATTCTCCTCGTGTTGCAGTGATGGAAATACCTATGCCTGATAAAGAAGAGAGAAAAAATTATTTCTCAAAGTATCTTTCACAGCATATAGGTTCTGACCAGTTGGACCTTCTTTCAAATATCACAGATGGTTTATATGTGAGGGATTTAGATAATATTTTAAGGGATGTTATTCAGGAGAAATCAAAAAATTCCCAGATAACAGATGCCTATTTGAGAAAGATTGTGAATAGATATCGTATTGGTTCAGAAGATGACCCATGGCTTAAATTACCACTTGAAGGACCTCCAAAAGGGCTTATTGATTCAGCAGAGAACTGGTTCAAACAGAAGGTTGTTGGACAGGATTATGCGATTAAAGAGGTTGTGAAGGCTATAAAAAAAGCAAGGGCAGGTGTTGTTGGGCTTGCATCAGGTCAGGCTTCAAAGCCAAAGGCTGTATTTTTCTTTGCAGGTCCTACGGGTGTAGGTAAAACATTCCTTGCAAAAAAACTCGCAGAGTATCTTTTTGATACTGATGAGGCATTTATAAGGCTTGATATGAGTGAGTATAAAGAAGAACACACTGTTTCAAAATTAATAGGTTCACCACCTGGATATGTGGGTTATGAAAAAGGAGGTCAACTTACGAATGCTGTGAAGAATAAACCATTCTCTGTTATTCTCTTTGACGAGATAGAAAAGGCACATCCAAAGATAATGGACATATTTCTTCAATTACTTGATGATGGAAGATTAACTGATAGTAGAGGTCAAACTGTTTTTTTTACAGAGAGTGTGATAATATTCACCTCAAACATAGGAACAAGGACTAATGATAGTAGAGGACAACCAATAAATGAAAGAGCACAACTTGAAGAGATTCTTAAAATTAAGAATGAGGAAGAAAGGGAAAAGAAGATAAGGGAACATTTTGTGAAAGCAGTTCAAGAATTCTTTATGTATGAGATTTCAAGACCAGAACTTTTGAACAGGATTGGTTCTCACATAATCTCTTTCAATTACATTAGCCAGGAAGAAATAAAAGAAAAAATTATAAAAAATAAATTGGATGATATTAAAAATGCTTATAAGGACAAGTTTTCTCATCTTAATTACAGATTAGATTTCTCTTCTGATGTCGTAAAATATTTTAAAGAAAAATATGGTGATTCTATTGAGAAATTTGGTGGAAGAGGATTGGTAAATGCAATAGATGATGAGATAGGTCATATCCTTGCTGAACAGATGCTTTATGCGGAGAAGTATCAACTGAAAGATACCATATTTAAGGTTTCTGTTGAAGATGGGAAATTGAAATGCAAAAGAGAATAAAAGACATTTATTTTAATGTGAATTTTTCTTCATCTGTGACTATTATTCTTGAACCTTCGGAAGAAAAGTGGGATAAAATCTATGGTAATTGTTTAAGTTTTATTATGAACCTTCCTGGGAGGGTGAATAAAATATATTTTTTAGGGAACAAGAGAGAATATCAGATTTTTATTCCGCAGGATTTTGAAATGAATGGAACAGGATGGTTTAGAGAAAATATAAAAAGACCCTGTCTTATAGGTGGAATTCTTGAGAATCTGTTGAATGAAGGTGGTAGAGGAATGATAGTTGTCATTTTTTCAAAAGAAATCATTGATATAAAAGATTGGGAAAATTCGGAGATTTTTGAGAGAATGGTTTTTGTGAATGTAAATGAGGAGAAATTAACAAATTTTCAAAGGTTTGAAAATCCTGTTGAAAAGATTTATATAAGAGGAAAAGGGTTTTTCCCACTTGTTTACAAGATGAAGCCTGAAAATATAAAATCATTTGTTGAATACAGAGATGGTGAATTTACTATCAAAATCAATGGGAATTTAGAAAATCTTGAAGGACATTTGAAAGTTATATGTAGCGATGAAAATCCAAAACTTTTTATAAAAAGGAGTAAAGGGAGTCCTGAAGAAATTATTTTAAAAGATGAAAATCCATGGTTCAATAATCCTGAATGGATAAGCATACCAGAAGATTTGATAGAAGTTATCAATGCAGGGATAATGAAAAAAGAATATAGATGCCCGATATGTGGTAAAAATCACAGGTATGACAGGTTGTTATGCCCAGAAGGTGGGAGTATTCTTAAAGGTTTCCCTCACAATAAGACAATTCTTATAAAAAGGAAAGAATATCTTCCTCTTTCTGATTGGATTGCCTTTCCTTTGAAAAATAATGAAAGGGTGATAACTGATGAAGGTATAATATATGATTGGAAAGATGGAAGATGGGAGAGAAAAAAGATGATTGATTTATACGAAGAGGTTGACGATGAAATTTGGGGAATATTTCATAGAATTTGATAGAACAGGCTTTCCATTGGTTATGAAAGATGGATGGAATTTTTATATATCATTATTTCCAGTGAGTAAATATCAATTTGAGATTTTCTTATTTGATAATGCTCCATATAAAGATATGTATACAGATAAATGGTATAGAGAGAAATTGAAATTGAATCCAAGAAGGGAATGGTGGAATTGTGGAGAAAGAGAATGGGAATTATTCTTAACTGGATTAACATTTGATGAGATTAAACCATTTTTAAGATACCTTGGTAATGATTTCAGATTACCCAAAAAATATGAGTGGATAAAATTATACGATATAAACAAAGAGATAAGAAAGTTATCTCTTGAATTGGGAAGTTCTATTAAGGATGAAAGAATAGCAAAGCCTGTTTTCTTATGGATTGAAAAACTATCAGTTCCACTCACCGATGAATGTATTCTTGAAATGCTTGAAGATGGTGAATCTTTTATTGGGAAACCTAACAATATCCTATTCCCAAACCTTTGGTCACCAATTGAGACAAGGAAGATAAACTGGGATACTGATATAAGGAAAGCAGCAGGATTCAGGGTGGTAAGGGGGATGAAATGTGGATTTTAGTATTAGGTATTATTATTGTTATTATTTATCTTATTATCACATTCTATAAAAAGAAGTGGTATAATAGTGAGAAGGCAAGGAATAAAGTTCCTGAGTTTATTGAAGCATTGAAGAATTGGAATTGGTATGTTCGCATGGCAGCAGCGGAAGCCCTTGGCAAAATAGGAGATGTTAGAGCAGTAGGACCACTTATTTCAGCATTGAAGGATAATGATGACTATGTTCGCAAGGCAGCAGCGAAAGCCCTTGAGAAGATAAATCCAGAGTGGTATAATAGTGAGGAGGCAAGGAATAAAGTTCCCGAGTTTATTGAAGCATTGAAGAATGAGGATTGGCATGTTCGCAAGGCAGCAGCGGAAGCCCTTGGCAGAATAGGAGATGTTAAAGCAGTAGGACCACTAATTGAAGCATTAAAGGATAAGGATGACTATGTTCGCCGAGCAGTAGCGGAAGCCCTTGGCGAAATAGGAGATGTTAGGGCAGTAGAACCACTTATTGAAACATTGAAGGATGAGAATTGGAGTGTTCGCGAGGCAGCAGTAAAAGCTCTTGGGGAAATAGGAGATGTTAGAGCCGTAAGACCACTTATTGAAGCGTTGAAGGATAAGAAGTCGTATGTTCGCGAAGCAGTAGTTGAAGCTCTTGAAAAGATAAATCCTAAGTGGCGAAATAGTGAGGAGGCAAGAAAAAAAGTTTCTGAGTTTATTGAAGCATTGAAGAATGAGGATTGGCGTGTTCTCGAGGCAGCAGCGGAAGCCCTTGAGAAGATAAATCCTGACTGGCGAAATAATGAGGAGGTAAGAAAAAAAATTTCTGAGTTTATTGAAGCATTGAAGGATGAGGATTGGCATGTTCGCGAGGCAGCAGCGGAAGCCCTTGGAAGAATAGGAGATGTTAGGGCAGTAGAACCACTAATTGAAGCATTGAAGGATAAGGATGACTATGTTCGCAAGGCAGCAAGAGAAGCACTTATAAAAGTAAAACCTGCTATTGAAAAATTTAATGCTTCTTTTTCCTATATTTTATGTAAAAAACATTTTTTAAGGGCAGAAAGAAAATATAATAAAGAGTTTACTTATATCGTATGTCGTGGTTGTGGTAGTTCTCGTTATCTTATTCCCAATATAAAGAAAGTAATAGGTGTGATTGGTGGTGATATTGAGAATTATAAGAAGGATGGTGAGAAATTTTATGTTAATCTATGGAATAATGGTAAAGTGAGGAATGCAGATATAGATATACTTGAGATAATTAATTCTCCAAAAATAGAGAATTACGATTATGTAATAAATTCAGTTTACACAACACTCTATAATGATGTTTCAAGGGATAAGGATTATTTTAAGAAAGTTTCTGTTATAATCAAAGGTAATCCACCAATATCAGAGGATGTAATAAGTATGTTAAAAGTGAAGTTTAAAGAGGTGAGATATGTTTAGAATAGGAAAATATCTTATATCGCATTATGTGAATGGTCCTGGAAAAAGATTTGTTATATGGTTTCAGGGTTGTCCATTTCGTTGTAAAGGTTGTTTTAATCCTGAATTCTGGGATGAAAATGGTGGTGAATGTATGGATGTTAAAGATATGATTCATTTAATTCTTAATGCAGATGCGGTTGAGAAATTGGATGGTGTAACATTCACTGGTGGCGAACCTTTTATGCAGGCAAAGAATATATTACCCCTTGCAAGAGAAATAAAATCAAATGGTTTAAGTATTGTATCTTATACAGGTTATCTTCTTCAAGATATCCTTAACGGGAATGTTCCTTATGGTAATGAACTTATTAAATATATAGATATTCTCATAGATGGTAAATTTATAGAAGAAGAGAAAGCACCTTTGATATGGAGAGGAAGTCGGAATCAAAAAGTCTATTTTTTAACAGATAGATACAAATATCTTGAAAAATTTGTAAATATTGAAGGTGAAAAAGAAATGGAGATATTGGTAGGAGAGGATAAAATAACAACAACAGGTATGATTGATTTAGAATTATGGGAAAGATTAAAAATGGAATTAAAAAATGGAGGTAAAAGATGAGATGTCCCTATTGTTTGAGTGAGACAAATCCATCTTTACAGCAAAGGGATTATAGAAAGGTTTATGTGTGTTCCAATAGAGATTGTAATGCTGAAATCCACAGGGATTATGTTGAAAAATGGGATATTCATAAGGGATTTATAGGATTGGTTGGATTCAGTGGTCATGGAAAGACAAGTTATCTCACAATACTTTTTTATCTTTTGAAACATCTGAAAAGGGGAAATGTGTGGGGAAATTTTTATTTTGAAACAACTGATGAAAATACTCATAACATAATGTTTAATGTAATAAATGTGCTTGAAAAGAAATCAGAACTTCCTGAAAGCACACCACAGAACTTTCCTCTCCCTTCACTTATTTATTTTAAAAACATACCTTTATTCGGAGATTATTTCCTCAGTTTCTATGATACAGCAGGTGCAGTTTATGAGAATATTAACAGAATAACAAATATGGGAAGGTTTGTTGCAAGTTCGGATGTTGTTTTATTCATAATCAGTATAGATGATTGCGGAGAAAATTTTGTGAATGAGATGGAAAGACTTCTTGATATATATGTGAATGCTGTTTATAATCATCTTCGTATTAACCTGAAAGAAAAACAGGACCTTATAATAGTTTTAACAAAGGGGGATATGATAAATGAATTGCCAGATGAAATGAAAAGATTTTTACAGGAAGGTTCATTCAAATGGTATTCAATGGATGAAGGAAGTAAATTAAAATTGCTTAAAGAAAAATCGGATGATATAAAGTTATGGCTTGAGAAAATAGGGGGAGGAGGATTTATAAAAGGTGCGAAAGAAAAATTTAAAAGTGTTGAATTTACACTTGTTTCCTCAACAGGTGCAGCACCAACAGGGATTAAACTTGCAACAAAGTTAAAACCTGAAGACCCAAAAAGAGTCCTTGACCCATTTTTATGGGCATTGGAAAAAATTGGAAGAAAAAAGATAATAAGAAGGGGATGGTGGTAATTATGAAAGTATATCATTTTGTATATACAAAATTTCCAAAGGAAGAAACTCCCTGGAAAAAAACAGATTTCCACACTGTTTTTTATCCACTTGATTTATTAACAGAAAGTGAAATTTCTGAACTTGAAAGCAGGATTCATTTTCCTCGTTCCGAAATCTTTGATGAGAAAAAGACCGTTTTTTATTATAGAATAAAAGGGATATATTATCTTGTGATAATGTATATAAAAAATCTTCCTGATGAAAAAGATTCTTTTGGAAGAGGAGGTATCTTTTTATGCCATAGTTTTATTTTCCCACCTGAATTGTGGAAAAACTTTCCCGAACCATTGAAACTTTTTCAATATTTTGAAAAATATTTATTCAAGAACAGGGAAGAGATAATCACTTCTCAATTTGTAGATAGAAATACAGGGAATATGAATCCGATAGAAATAAAAGAAGAAATTCTTTATGAGGATTATCAAAAACTCCCTGAGATAAAATCAGATTTTGAATTAAAAATTATAACCCTTCTCAATAAAATGGGGAGAAAAATAAATGATTTTCCAAGAATAATCTTCAACGGAAATTTAGAGAAAATCACCTCAATTATGAATAAATGCATAGCGTTTATACCTTCTCAATGGAAAGTGAATATAGGATGGGATCCATTTTTTGATGGGGGTAATTTGAGTTTCTTTCCTCTAAAAATTGTTGGATATAAAGATAATCCACCGATAGGTGGTGGTGAAAATATAAAGATAGATCTGGAAAAAGAGATAATCTTACAGGAGAATGAAAAGATAATATTCTTTTCACCTGAAATTCCATTTGAAAGATGGTTAAATTCCTGTTATAAAGAGGCGGAGAATTTAAAAAGTATAAATAATGCCTTTAATCTTTCATCTTTACTTGAGGATGAATCTTTCGTTTTTAGTGAAATACCCGAGATAAAGGATTGTTTTTTATCTTCAAATAAAGAGAAGATAAAAGAGGTATTCATTAAAAGAAGCGGAAATATGATTGGGAGAGAGATTGCAGGTTACATCTTACCAATGCTTTCATATAAGGATATGCTTAATTTAATAATTGAAAGATTCCCATTAACAAAAATTGCGAAATATGTTGAAGATGTTATATTGAAAAATTATCTTACATCTAAGGAAGTTGTAAGATTTCCAGATGTGCTTAGAGATAAGTCAAATATTTTAACATTTATTGAAAGAGTATGGAATGGTGAAGAATTGAAAAATGATGAGATAAAAAAAATTGATAAAAAAGAGGAGTTTTTGAAATATCTAATTCAAACAGATTTCAGGGAGAAGAAATGGGTTTTAAAAATTTTAATAGAGAACGCAGATTTATTTGAAAAATTTCTTTCAGAAAATGAGACAGGGAAAAATATTGAGAAGATTATATTAAAATTGATTTCCGAAGAAAAAAATTTTGAAGGTATTGAAATGATTTTAAAAAATGAAATTATGATGGAAAGGAAAGCGATTGATTTATTAAAGGGAAAATTAGATTTGATGGATATTATAGAAAACTATATAAAAAATGGAAGATGGAGCGAAAAAGAAATAGAAAAATTTCTTAAATGGAGAAAGGGTAAAAAGCCACCTGATAAAAGATATAAGTATATAAGGGCATATCTTTTCCCTAAAGATGGTATTCCAGATGAATTTATAAATGATGTAAGATTAAGTGAAGAACTGAAGGAATTCCTTGTGAAATACTATGGATATAAATCAAGTAATCTTGCGGATTTAGGATTCAAGGATGAGAAAAAGGGATCTTTTTTAAATTTAAAAAAAATTTTTAAGAAAAAAGGAGGAAAGAAATGAGCGGAGTTAAATATTCAAGTTATGAAATCCAGAGGGAATTGAGAGAGAGACAAAAGTGTATGAGTAGATTAAATGAACTAAAAAGAAACATTGATGCTATAAGGGAAAGAATAAACAATATGCTCAATAAAATGCCAGAAGGTGTGAAAGATAGTTTTTCTTCTGATATAAAGAGTGTCCAGAACTGGATGAAGGAAAAATTAGCGGATTTTTATGGCGAAATGGGTAGTTCAAAATTAAAAAATATTATAGATGAATATGAGAAGATAAAAGAGAAAGGTGAAAACGCATTATCAACACTTGTTGAGGTTTTGGAAGTAAAAAGGGAAGAGAAGGCAAAAGAGTTGATGAAAAATTATGAAAGGTTAAAGGCAGAAATTTCTGGTTATATTCCTTTATTTAAAAAATGGAAAAGCGAAGAATATGAGAAGATAAAAGAAAAAGAAAATGCTATTATTTCACTTATAAATAAAGAGAATTTTAGAGAATCTGAGGGGAAAATTGACGATTTGAAGGAGGAGATAAACAGGATGAAAATGGAAACATCAGAACTTGAAGAGAAGGATAATCAGCGTCGTTATGTCCTTGAAGCATTAAGAAAAGTATGCAAGGATATGGGATGGGAAGAGAAAGAGATAGAAAATTTAGAAAATCCAAAAGAAGCAATAATATTCAAGGTTGACACATATTCATCTGGAACAATGACATTTTATATCAGTCTTGAGAAAATCAAAGTATATTCACCTTTAGTAAAAGATGACGGAACTTGCATAAAAGAGTTTAATAAGGTATCAGAAAAACTTAAAGGACTTGGTGTAGAAACAAAGTTTAAGATGGAAGGGGATGGAGAAGAGCCAAAATTAATACAGAAAAGCGTGATTGACATTCCAGATAGTGGTATGGAAAAAGAAATGGAGAAATAGTATGATAAATAAAGAATTTCTTTTAATCACATTATTGGCAGGTTCTGGAATTTCTATTTTTTTGCGTGCTCTTTCTGATTCACTAAATAAAGTTTTTGGTCGCTTTAAAAGGTTAAAAAGATTTGCTAATATTTTATTCGTAATAACAATATGGTTAATAATGGGTGGAATAACGGCATATTATCTCATCATTAATCGTGTGTTAATATTAAGGAGATATTATCCTTTTACAATAGGTATGGGTTTATTAGGTGTTGCGCTTCTATTTGTGGATGAAAGAATCTTATCTGGAATTATTGGTGGAATTTCTGGTGCTTTAATATCTATAATCAATAACCAGATAGTGAATCCTGTTGTTAGTGGAATTGCAGGAATGTTATTTGGTTTTATTTCAGGGTATTTTATTAAAAGAGACCTTCAAAGAGATAGAGATTCTATTGATGCTAAAGATATAATTTTCGCAAACGAGATAGGTTCTATATCAACTGGAATGTTTGCTGGTGGATTAAATACATTCTTTACAAACTATCTTATTTTAAAAACAGACTTTCTATATGATTATAGCGTTTTTTCAAGAAGTATTTTATATTTATTTATATTAGGGTTATTACTTATTATTCCATCCCGCATTTCTGGAATTTTAGGATACAGGATTGCTCTTTTATTAGAAAAGATTTTTGATTCTTTGTCTAAAGGTGTATCTTTTTTTCTGAAAATAAATTTTATCCTTTTTTCTCAAAGGGCAACAATATGTAAGGAATGCCTTTCATACAATTCACCTTTCGGTTCAAAATATGAGAATGGGAGAAAGTGTAAAAATTGTGGCAAAGATTTAAAAAAGATTAATTATGATTGGTTAAAAGAAAATATATCAAAATTCATAGATGGATTAAAATATAAAGAAGGAGAAGAGGACAGAGTAAAAGGATGCGCCTGGGCATTAGACAGGTTAAAAGATGAAAAGGTGAACCCTATTTACAGATTCAAGAATTCATACCCTGATTTGGTCTGTAAAAATTGTTTTTTGAAAACGGAATTGAGGGGTGTAGAAATCTCAAATTTTAATAGTTATACTTATCCAGTATGTAGAAACTGTGAAGATCCATTATCATTGTATCCTGATATAAAGAAAGTAATAGGTGTGATTGGTGGGGATTTAAATGATTTTAATGTTATTGGTGAGAAATTTTATGTTAATCTATGGAATAATGGGAAGGCAAGGAATGCGGATATAGATATACTTGAGATAATTAATTCTCCCAAGATAGAGAATTATGATTATGTGATAAATTCAGTTTACACAACACTATATAATGATGTTTCAAGGGATAAGGATTATTTTAAGAAAGTTACTGTTATAATCAAAGGTAATCCACCAATATCAGAGGATGTAATAAGTATGTTAAAAGAGAAGTTTAAAGATGTAAGATATGTTTAAATAAAATTGTTTTTTTATCTTATTTTAATATACCTCATTACATCTTCGGGTCTTTCATAGACTTTTATGCCCCTCCCCTTTACATATGTGAATTTATAATACTTGATATTTGTAAAAGTGAAGGGGTTACATCTTTCAAGCCTGTCTGCTGCAAGTATCGTTCCCAAAATAGGACCATATTCTTCAATTGCTTCCATAGCGTAATTTGAGCAGGAAGGTTCAAAATTACATACATCACCTTGCATACCTGAAAGTGTAAACTGATAAATCTTTATTGCTGATTTAAAAATAAAACTCAATGTATTAAATTCTTTTAATTCTTTTTTCTTTATATTGAAATTATTATGTGGTTCAATAGGTTTCTCAATAATAAAAAATAGAAAATGAATCATCTCTTCACCTCCACATCCTTTGGAATCTTCAAATTTATAAGAGAATCTGGAATACCTTGAATAATCTTCGTTTCTTTAAAAACTATTTCCTGAATTATAGTGTCTTTTTTTGTATATGATATTGTCTTTATAAGTTGAGGGAATGCTATGTTTTCTTTTACGAAGTAATCATCATATATTACTTCACCGAGTTTCTTATTTTTATATTTAATAACTATTTTGTAAACCCTCTCTTTAACATTCATCATTTCAAGATACATACCTTTTTGAGGCAATGCCCAATTTGTTATTGTTGTATCTCCAATATTCTTTTTCTTAAGGAATCTATATCCGAATTTAGAGAAATCAACATCTGTCTTAAGTATATTTTTGTTTATAGGCATATCCATTGGATTTAAACCTGTTATATAGAATGCCTTTTTATGAACTGGATAATATAGTATCGTTGTCTCTGCTTTGAATGTTACTATCTGTAATAATGGATTTTTAACGATGAAACAGAGATTGTTGCTATCATTTATAAACATAGTTCCTTTTACAAAGTTCTCTTCTTTTGTGAAACTCTCTTTTATAACAAATTCTGTTTGTAATGATAGATGAAAAATAAGTATTATCATAATCTGACCACCCAGTTTAGATAAAATTTCTTTTCAAATGGATATACTGGTATCTCAATATTAAAGTCAAGAAGATTTAAAGAGAAACCAAATTCAGAATAAAAATCTTTATCAAGCATTGCAGACCTGAAATATGTTTTTAATAGATATAAGTCAAAAGAGAGGTCAAAAAAGAACATACTCTCACCAGAAATATTTTTACCGCTGTAATAAGATAATCCATATCCTGATGAAAAATGTTTTGAGAGAGGCGAAGAGTAGTTATTAAATGGTAAGATGATATTGAAAGAAGGGTCATATAAACCTCTTCCTTCAAGGTATATCTTTTCTGTGAATGGGGGATTTCCTTTTGTAAAATTGTAGAAGAATTTTATATCTGGTCTTAATACGAATGGTAATCTCAAATTAAGTCCTATTTTCCCTTTCAGAAATTCATCACCTTCATAACTTCCTAAAGAAAAACCTGTTGAATAATAGATTGAAAATTTTGAAATATTTTTCCATCCTGAAATGTTGAATGAAAATAGTGGATAATCCAGAGGTATGTTCATCTTTTTAAAATTTATATCATAATAATTCCCTTTTAATTCCATCATATCAAAACCAATGTATTTTCTTCTCGTTGAGAAAATATGAAATTTTCCTTCCCTTAATTTTATGAAGTATTCAACATCTCCATCTTTTGTGGAAGAGAAATAGCCAATCCAGTTATGTCGAACAATCTGTGAGATTGAAAAACCAATTCCATAATAATATTCTGTTGATTTGTAGATTAATGGTAAGAATGATAAGTTCAGAGCAGTTATATCATCTGGTGCCATAAAAAAGGGTTTTACATTTATCCTTCTTGGGATTGAATTATTCCACTCATCCTTTTCAACAAGTAGATTTTCAGGGTCAATAAAAACTGATTTGATATCACTTTTCAAGGAAATTTTATTAAAGATAATAGTATCCATTACTCCATTATCAGTTTCTATTCTTACAGGAATTGGTAGGTCAATCCCATCTTTTTTCAATATTATCTCTTTTTTATTTATTTCTGGATAGAAATCAAAATTTTCTGTTGAATACAATAGTTTCTTTATCTCTTTTATCCTTTTATCACTCATATAACTTGAAAGTATAGCAAAAAAGTCATTTGGTGATGGATGTGTAAATTTGCAGGTTTCAAAATATTCTCTTATAAACATATTGAATCTTTCCTCTCCAAGATAACTATGGATGTATTCAAGGATAGAGGAACCTTTGTTGTATGCAAGAAGGTAATAATTTTTCATCTCATAAGGTTTTTTACCAATAATTGGCTCTCTTCTGTGAGAATTTTCATAATTATATAATCCTCTTTTACCCTTTCTTCCCATCATATAGTATTTATATCTTTTTTTGAGTGTATCAGGATAATATGTTTTCATATATCTTTCTTCAAAAAATGTTGCAAAACTCTCGTCAAGGAATGCATAATCCATTTCATTATTCCCAAGTATTCCGTAAAACCATTGGTGTGCTATCTCGTGTGCAATTGTTTCTTCAAGCATCATTTTTCCCATCATAGGGATTTTTTCTCCTAATCTTCCAATAGATACCATCTGCGGATATTCCATACCGCCAAAAACTATAGGGCTTGAGAATACAATAAGGTCGTTATAAGGATATTTACCAATCCATTCGTTATATGTTTTTATAATTCTTTCAACTTTTTCAGGAATATCCTTCCACATATTTTTGTCTGATTTATTGTATACAACAAAAATATCAGTTCCATCAAAATTCCTCTTTTGAACAATCACATCCCTGTCAATAAACCATGTGAAATCGTGAACATTTTTCGCATTCAGTTTTACAATCATTTTTCCTGTTGTGTCAACTGTTTCTCCTTTAATTATTTTTTCAAGGTTTGATATGTATTTTTCATCACCGATTATTTCTCCAGTTCCAAAAAGTGTATATTTTGCAGGGACTTCTAACTCAACATAGTAATCTCCAAATTCATTATAGAATTCTCCTTCTATTCTATAGCCATCTATATGCCATCCTTCCTCATCAAAACAGGAAATCTGTGGATACCAGTATGCAAAGATAATGTGATTTTTAGATTTACCAAATCTTGTGTAAAGATATGGAATTTTGAGTTCAAATTTCACATAGAAATTTTTTGTCTCATTAGGTTTTATAGGTTCAGGTAAAATTACCATCATAATATCTGATGAATCGTTCAGTTCTTTCATTTCAAATGTATCATATCTCATTTCGTTTATTTTTATATAACCAAGGTTTTTCTTTGACACTGGTATATTCCACCCTCTTTTCTTTAAATCTTTGTGAAGATTACTTCCAAACCTCATTGAATTGTAAAAGAGATTAAAATATATTGTATCAAGTGTCTTATTTGAATTGTTTCTGTAAATGATACTCTCTTCTCCATAAAGGATATTCAATTTATCATCATAGGATGCTTTTATTTTGTAAGAAACATACTGCTGAAAGTAGGAAAAGAATAGAATTAACATATTTTACCTCCATTTTAGACCTTTTTTTATTGTTACAAAAATTCCCAATGGTATTACACTGAAAAACTGACTGAAATGGTAAACTATCGCATAGGATAGTGCCTTCTCTTTTTCTATACCAAAAGCAGTGAGTGATATTATAATGAAGAAATGGAAAGGACCTATATCCCCTGGTGAGGAAGGGATTGTTATTCCAAGTGTAAAAAAATAGAGTGTGATTAAAGAATTAAAAAAAGGAAGATTTATATGCATACCTTTATAAAGGACAAAAATTGAAAGGGCTGTGAAAAACCAGACAAATGCTGTTGCTAATATTGATAAAATAAGGTTAATTGGTTTTTTGAAAACATAGAAACCTTCTGTGAATTTATTTATAAAATTGAAGAATTTCCCTTCCTTCATTTTGAATCTTTCCTTAAATAAAAAAAGAAAAATTATAAGAAGTAAACTTATAGCCAGAAGAATAAATGAAAATATACGGATTTTATTAAATGCGGGAATATTATTTATTATGTAAGATGGGAGGAAAATTCCTAAAGAAAGTATAAATAAAAGGTCTAAAACTCTTTCAACAACAACAGTTCCGAATACAGAACTGAAAGATATTTTTTTGTCATCGCTCACAACAAATGATTTTGCAAATTCACCTATTTTCCCTGGCAATATGTAGTTTACAAAATAACCGAAATTCTCAACTATAAAAAGATAAAGTGAATTCACATTGCTAAAAGTTATTAGATATTTCCATCTTATCCCTCTGAAGAACATTGCAAGGAGTGTAAAAAAAAGGGTTAATAAAAAAGAAAGATAGAATAAAGGGTTATTCATCTCTTTAAATACTATTGATAATTTTTTGAAAGAAATATTTCTAAATGAAAGATAAATAAAAATGATTGATATTATTATACCTATTATTATTCTAAGAGTATTTTTTTTCAATCAGTATTCCTTTACCTTTTCAATACCTTTGAGAACCCTGAAACCTGCCTCTGCCATTGCCTCTATCTCATTCTCTCCAGGATAAACAAGAACTTTAGCGATGAAATTTATTCTTTCAGTCAAGTCCTTAACAAGTCTTTCAGATTTTGCAAGACCACCAGTTAAAAGTATAGCATCAATCTTTCCAAATAGAACAGTTGACATAGCACCTATCTCTTTTGCAATCTGATAAACCATAGCATTATAAACAAGTTTTGCTTTATCATCACCATTATCAATCATTTCAAAAACCTTTCTCAAATCACTTGTTCCGAGGTATGCATAAAGACCGCCCTGCCCAACCATCCTTTTTTTGAACCAGTTCTTATCATATTTTCCAGAGAAACATAATTCCATAAGTGAGTATGCGGGAAGTCCACCTGCCCTATCAGGTGAGAATGGTCCTTCCTGTATCGCATTATTCGCATCTATTATTCTTCCATATCTTACAGGACATATTGATATTCCGCTTCCAAGATGTGCAACAACAAACCTTGATTTCTCAAATTCAATTCCCAAATCAGATGCAGCCTTCCTTGCTGTTCTTTTTATATTCAATGTATGCTGAAGTGCCTCTCTTTCAATCTCAGGAATACCTGATATCCTCGCAACATCTTCAAACTCATCAACTGAAACTGGGTCAACGATATAAGATTTAACATTAAAATTATCTGCAACCTTTTTTGCCAGTATAGCACCAATGTTTGAGATATGCTCTGCCTTCATATTTCCTGAAAGGATATCCTGAATCATCTTCTCATTCACCTCGTATGTTCCACCTTCAAGTGGTTTAAAAAGCCCTCCCCTTCCAATCACACAATCTAAGTTTTCAACATTGTGAAGTGATAGAAGTTGAATTATGCTATTAAATCTGAACTCTATTTGTTCTGTTGCCTTTGAAAATTTTTTTATAGATTCGTCGTATTCTATCTCTTCTTTCCATACTTCTCTTTCGTCTTCCCATAATGCAACTTTTGTGGATGTATTACCAGGATTTATAACAAGGACTTTCATATTAACCTCCAATTATTTTTAAATTTGTGTTTTTCTTTATGAATTCAATCACATTATTCTTCGTTTCACCTTTTACCCTTACAAATATTCCCCTGTAGTTCTCAAGCCTTGTGTTAATGTCAAAAGGGCTTAAAAATATCCCATTTTTTTCTATATAGCATCTTTTAAGTTCATTCCACTTTTTCTCTCTTTTTATACCGAGATGTGTTATTACGATGCCATCTTTGTCAATCTTGTAATGTGTTGGAGAATAATAGGGAATAACGGAGAGAAAAAGAACTATAAATGTAAGGAAAGAGAAAAACCTACTCAAAAGAAAAAAAACACCTGCTGATAAAACAAAGATAAAACATAGAACAAGAATTCCTCTTGATTTATCTTCTTTGAATGGGAAACTCGTCCAATCCATCAAATCCATCTTTTAGATTTCTATATGTATCTTCAATTGAAACTGGTATCACCTTTGTCTCTCCAATTATAGGCATAAAATTCGTATCACCACTCCATCTTGGCACTATATGTATATGAATATGATGCTCAAATCCAGCACCAGCAATCCTTCCTATATTTATACCAACATTAAATCCCTGGGGTTTCATCTTTTCCTCAATTATTTTTATAGATATCTGTGTCAATTTCATCATCTCATATAGTTCATCTTCATTTAATTTATTTATATCACCTGTATGTTTGTATGGTGCTATCATAATATGGCCCGGATTGTAAGGGAATATATTCATAATTACGAAAACATTTTTAGCCCTGAATAAAATCATATTTTTCTCATCGTCTTTCTCCTGTGATTTTTTGCAGAATATACAGCCTTCTTTGTCAGGGTTTAAAATATATTTCTTCCTCCAAGGTGCCCATAATATACTTTTCTTTAAAATAATGTCCTCCTTTCCTTATTTTCCGTTTTCTTTTCTTCCTTGAAAATTTTTATTTCACCATAAACGCCATCATAACCAGGATTTATTTCTATATTACCTGAAAGCATATTTTTTAAACCCATAAAAATTTTATAATCAATCAATTTTTCAATATCTTTAAGGTCCTCTTTAAGTAATATTGAAAATTCATCACCAATTGCTGATATTATTTTTTCATATTCTGTTATCACTGATTTATTAGAAGGATTTTTCCCTTCTGCAAGTGCAATTATCTCTCTTAATGGGATAAGCCTCTTGTAAGGAATTGAATTCTCAGGAACAAAGTTTTCTTCTCTATCTGCGAGTTCTTCAACCCTGTGTAGAACACCGATTGTGAGAGGCCTTTTACATATTGGACAGATGTTTTTATGTTTTCTTGTTTCCCTTGGATGAAGTCTAACATTACAATTCCTGTGCCCATCATAATGATATTTTCCCTCCTCAGGAAAGAATTCAATCGTGAATAGAAACTTACTCTTATCTTTGGTTTCAAGCACTTTTTTTAACTGGAAGTAGTCAAGTCTTTCAGAGAATACATTTGCTTCTCTTCCTATGTTCTCAGGTGAGTGCGCATCAGAATTTGATATAAGTGAGAATCTATCAAGTTTTGACAATCTCCAGTTCATAGGTGGATCACTTGAAAGTCCTGTTTCAAGTGCAGTTATCTTATCTACATATTCTCCAAATGCTTCAGATATATCGTCAAATCCAGAATTTGAGCCGAATAGACTGAACCATGGTGTCCAAATATGTGCTGGGATTAACATTGCGTCTTCGCAGGTTGTGAATAAAATCTTCATCAACCTTTTTATATCCATACCGAGTGTAGGTCTTCCATCAGAATCAAGTTTCCCAAATCTCATAAGATATTTATTGAATTCTTTCAGATATTTCATTTCGGGGAATCCAACAACTATGTGAATTTTCTTAAGCCTCTCCTTGTGTGTAAAAATTAAACTTATTTCAGAGGTGAGAATGAAATCAACATCCTTATATCTATAAATGCCGTTCTTTTCATATTCAAGGTGATTCTCAAGTTCAGCAAGCCATAGAGAATTTGTGCAATCAGCAGTTCCAAGAAGATGAACACCTTTCTCTTTTGCAGCCTTCACCATACCTTCAAGGTCAAGTTTAGAACTTGTTGCCCTTGAATATTTAGAATGTAGATGAAGGTCGGCAATATAATATTTCATACAATAAAAATAACAGATAAAAAAATTTAAGTCAATAGATTTTTTATAAAATATTATTTAAAAAAGAATTAGTTCTTGATTTTTAATCAAAAATATGTATAATACAAATATGGATTTAAAAATAAAATTATTAAGAGAAGATCAGAAAATGTTAATAAAGATTATAAAGATTTATATTCAAATCAGATTGAGGAGAAAAAATGGAAAAAATAGAAAATTCTCAAAAGGTTTTATTTAAAGATGATGTTCATCAAAATAATGAGATAAGCCTTATAATAGAAGACAAGGATGAAAAGGAAAAGTATCAGATTGAAGAAATCAAAAATAAGGTTATTTTGGGAAATACTTTTAAAGTGCTTAAAAAAATAGATGATGAAGTTTTTGACATGATTTTTATTGATCCTCCATATTTTCTTCAGTTGCCAAATAAAGAATTAAGGCGATGGAAAGTAAAAACTGTTGTTGAGGGTGTAAACGACGAATGGAATAAATTTTCATCATTTCAAGAATACGATGAATTTATACAAAAATTGCTTATTGAAGTAAAAAGAGTTATGAAGCCAACTGCTACAATTTGGGTTATTGCTACTTATCACAGTATTTTTAGAATTGGTAAAATAATGCAAGACTTAGGGTATTGGATACTTAATGATGTAATCTGGGTAAAAACTAATCCTATGCCTAACTGGTTAGGTGTGAGGTTCACTAATGCCAATGAGACGCTGATTTGGGCAGTGAAAGATAAGCATGCTAAGAAATATACATTTAATAAAGAATATGCAAAGAAATTTGGTATTGGTAAAGTGGGAGCCAATGTTTGGGTATTATCACTTTGTTGGGGTGATGAAAGGCTTAAAGATGAAGAAGGAAAGAAACTACATTCTACACAAAAACCAGTGGAACTGATCAAGCGAGTTATACTTACATCAACTAAGGAAGGAGATTTAATTTTGGACCCTGTTGCAGGAACTGGAACCACTGGTTATGTAGCCCAAGCACTAAAAAGAGATTTTGTTATGATAGAGATAAATCCAAAGTATGTGAAAGGTATAGAAGAAAGGTTTTACGGAGAATTTCAGAAAATTCAGAACATTTTATAGGTTTGTTTAGGCCAACAAAACCAAATGCCAAAGTTCATTCGGAATGACAAAAAAGGAATGTCATTGCGAGCACCTGAAAGGTGCGTGGCAATCTCATATTGACCACAAAAGAAAAGCCGTCATTGCGAACGAACGAAGTGAGTGTGGCAATCCCATTATCGCTATTCACAATTCGCAATGTTGTCATCGCGAGCCTGCAGAATGCAGGCGTGGCGATCTCATTACTGACTATTCGCAAATGTTTAAATGAGACCCCTCGTCGTTTCGCTCCTCTTTTAGAATTTTGGTAAAAACATAGATTTACCCTACAATATTGATGTAGTATTAATATTAATCAGAATCAAAATGCGAGGGAGAAAATGAGATTCCTCATTTCATTCGGAATGACAAAAAGGGGAAGTCATTACGAGGCAACGAAGTTGCCGTGGCAATCTCATTGTTGACTACAACCCAAAAAGTCATCACGAGCCTGCCTCTGGCAGGCGTGGTGATCGCATATTGACCACTTTGGTGCGGTGTTAATGTTTTTTAATAACCAATATCATGGGGAGAATATGCGATTCCTCACTATGTTCGGAATGACACCTTCGGAGTAAAGAGGGCAAACACATAGGTTTGCCACTACATCGTTGTCGGTTCATAACTGACCCCGCACTTAGAAATAAAAGGTTTAATGGTTTTTCTGAATATTAATTTTGATACAGAAGAAAAAGAAATCATAGTTTTTTACAGGCAAAAAAGAATTATAAAAAAATTACTTGAGGACTACATAAAAAAGAGCAAATAGATATGTCAAGAGCATTCGCTTAATGTAAATCAGGAGAGAGGTGAACTTTTGAACCTGCGTGGTAAAAAATAATGTAGGGATAAGCCTGTGTTTGGATAAAAACCAAACCCCCAGGTGGGTCGCTGAGAGCAATGACCGCAAGGCTTATAGCCTACAGAATCCGTCTTATAACTCCACCTCTAAAATTTTATTGAGAGTTTCTCCAAAATTTTAAAAAAGATTTTTTTCTTCACTTTCATAATATATAAAGAGGGATGAGAGAGAAGATATTATTGAAGAAGCGAGAGAATTTTTATCAAAAGAAGAGATTTTTGGGACAAAGATGCTGAAAAAAGAAATTCATTTGTTAAAAAATTTCATAAAAATTTTTCAAAAAAACTCTTGTCAAGTTTTTAATTTTTGTTTATATAATAAATATGCTTATAACTAAAATTAGTAAAAACATAATCCATATACTCTCTCTCGAGGTTATCTTTTAATTTTAATATTACACTAAGAAATTTTTTCTTATTTTTTCATAATTCAATTTTTAAAATCGGGGGTGCATTATGAAAGTTCCAACGGATGTTTTTAATATAAAGTTATTGGTGAATAAGCAAACCCTTGCATGGAATAATATAGGACAAAATTTTATCGTATCAGTTCTTCCATATGAAAAAACATATATTCTTAATGAAACAGGACAAGAAATTTTTAAACCTATTTTACATACAGAAAAAACAATAGGTGAATTGTTTATTTTATTGAAAGAAAAATATAAAATTAGCGATGATGAATTGCTTGAAGATATTCTCTCATTTATTTATTCGCTTTCAAAACGAAAAGTTCTTTCCCCAAAATCTGATGAAGATTTAAAAATGATTGAGAAGTTTGGAAAAGAGATGCCTATTAATCCATTGCATTCAACTGATGAGTTTCTTCCCAAATTGTCAAACTCCCAATTAGGATTTTTCCCTATTGATGTTCACTGGGATATAACTTATAAATGTAATTTAAATTGTATTCATTGCTATTTAGGGGATTTAAGAATGAAAAAAAATGATGAGTTGCAATATTCTGAATGCATAAAAATTCTTGAAGAATTGAGAAGTTTAGGCACATTTAACATTACATTCTCTGGTGGAGAACCTTTCTTAAAACCCGAATTCATAACAATAGTTAAAGAAGCAAGAAAAATGGGGTTTAAGATAAATATTATAACAAATGGAACATTGCTTAATAATGAAATGATAGATGAATTGAAAAATTTATTTATTGAAATCAATGTTAGTCTTTATGGTTTATCATCTGATTTTCATGAAAAAGTGACAGGGGTTAAAGGAAGTTACAAAAAAACATGGAATGCAATAGAAAATTTGTTAGAAAGTAAAACAAAATTTAAACTGAAAGTTACAGCAATAAAACAAAATTTGAATAACATGAACAAATTGATAAATCATTTAGAGAAAATGGGTATAAATTTTGAGTTAAATACAAGTTTGCTACCAGACATTTCAGAAAGTTCAGATATTATTGAAAGTTGCCAAATTCCTAAGTCAACATTGGAAGAGGAATTAAAAGATTATATTAGAAAAAATATAAATTTATTAAAGAAGGAAACATGGAATCCAGTATGTTACGCCGGAAGACAAAGATTGGTTATTGACCCAGAAGGGAATATTTATCCTTGTATTCTTCTTCGGTGGAATTGTGGGAATGCAAAAGAACAAAAAATTCAAGAAATATGGTATAACTCAATTCCTATGATATTTTTAAGAATGCTAACAAAGGAACAATTTAGACATTGTGATAATTGTGATATAAAAGATTTTTGCGTCTTTTGTATGGGGCGAAATTTTCTAAAGACAAAAAATATTTTTTCTCCTGCTGATGATATCTGTTTATATGCAAAAACATTAAAAGAAATATATAAGAAAGAAACCCAGGAAGGAGAATTGTTAAAATTTAATAAAGAAAGGAGGTAATTATGTATAAAAAACCTACAATAAGTGAGTATGTGGTTAGTGCTGCTCAAGTTCAACCAGTTTGTCAAGGATGTTGTGAACCTGCTCTGATTGAAATGGAAGGTGCTTGTGCAGTTAATGTTTTTCCTTCAAAACCTACTACAAATGTCTAATTCATAATATGAAACTCTTTCTTCATGGGTCTCTTATTGACATTAAAGAAAAATGGTTTATAATGAAAATATGAAAAAATATCTCATCATTGTTCATATATTTGTTTTTCTCTTTTTGTTTTTCATAATCTCCTATGGTATTATTTTTAAGAGTGAGAATATAAAAATAAAAAGGGTGATTGTTCTTAATGGTTTTGCATATGATAGTAATTTTGTCTTAATCTCAA
>Ga0078972_1006751_pt1 | contig 26657 bp, 22 predicted proteins | sample YelNatPaOPGAMG01_FD_67568 | JGI IMG/M metagenome (GOLD analysis project Ga0078972, IMG submission 67568) | Hot spring thermophilic microbial communities from Obsidian Pool, Yellowstone National Park, USA - OP-RAMG-01 (SPADES assembly) (version 2) | ecosystem: Environmental > Aquatic > Thermal...
CCCAGAGCATGACCGCCGCGCCTGGCGACGGGCAAGGCACTTCGAGTTGGGCGGCCTCCGCAACGCCCGGGAATGATCCGCCCACGGTGGTAACCGGCTCCGTGACGGAGGTGTCGGCCACGGGTGCGAAGCTGAACGGCAACGTGGTTGCAGGCGGCGGCACAGCGGTGACAGAGCGCGGGTTTGTCTATGGCACGGCGTCGAACCCCGTTGTTGGTGGTACGGGGGTGACGAAGGTTACGGCAGGCAGTGGCACGGGTAGCTTTGCGGCCACCTTGACCGAACTTGAACCGGATACCGCTTACTATGTGCGTGCCTACGCCATCAACAGCGAGGGCACGTCCTATGGCACAGCGATCACGCTCCGCACAAGCATAGCGGGTGTGGACCATACTCCGAGGACTGGCGGCAACAGCTCCTCGTGGGTCTGGTGGCTGCTGTGCGGCATATCGGCGGCGGGCATCATCGCGCTGGCCATATTGGCGAAGCGGAAGAAGGCCTATCAGCGATAGTGTGGTTCGTGCGGATGGCGCAAGGCGCTGCGTGGCTCAGCCGGTTGCTCCTCGCACCAGCGCCACTTGCAGCGCCTCGGCGAGGGAGCCGGCGGGCAGGATGTCGATGCCCTGGCTGCCGCGCAGTTGCTCGGCCATGACGCGGGGCACCAGGCAGCGGCGGAAGCCCAGCTTGGCCGCCTCGCGCAGGCGTTTGTCGATCTGCCCCACGGAGCGCAGTTCGCCAGAGAGGCCGATCTCGCCGACGATGGCCAGGTCCGAGGCTACGGGCTGGTTGCGAAAACTGGAGGCGATGGCCACAGCCGCTGCCAGGTCGGCGGCGGGCTCGCTGACCTTGAGGCCGCCGACGACGTTGACGAAGACGTCCTGCGTGCCCAGGCCCAGGCCCACGCGCTTGGAGAGCACGGCGACCAGGATGAGCAGCCGGTTATAGTCGATGCCGTTGGCGGTGCGCCGGGGCAGGGTCAGGCTGGTGGGGCTGGCCAGGGCCTGGATCTCGACCAGGAGCGGCCGCGTGCCCTCGAGGGTGACGGCGATGGCCGAGCCGGGCGCCGAGTCGAGCCGCTCGGAGAGAAAGACCTGCGAGGGGTTGGTGACCTCGGCCAGGCCGCTTTCGCTCATCTCAAAGACGCCCACCTCGTTGGTCGAGCCGAAGCGGTTCTTGACGCTGCGCAGCAGGCGGTAGGTGTGGAATCGCTCGCCCTCCAGGTAGAGCACGGCATCCACGATGTGCTCCAGCACGCGCGGCCCGGCGATGGCGCCGGCCTTGTTGACATGGCCCACGATGAGGATGGGGATCTGGGTCGACTTGGCCAGCCGCAAGAGCGCCGCGGCTCCCTCGCGCACCTGGCTGATGGAGCCGGCCGAGGAGGTCAACTCCTCCAGGTAGACCGACTGGATGGAGTCGACGACGGCCAGAGCGGGCTTGAGGTGTTCGATGTGGCCGAGGACCTGGGCGAGGTTGGTCTCAGCAAGGATGTAGAGGCTGTCGGAGGCAATGCCCAGCCGGTCGGCGCGCATGCGCACCTGCTGGGCCGACTCCTCGCCCGACACGTAGAGGATGCGCTTGCCCTCCGCGGCCAGCAGCCCCGAGACCTGCAGGAGCAGTGTGGATTTGCCGATGCCCGGGTCGCCGCCGATGAGCACCGCCGAGCCGGCAACGATGCCGCCCCCCAAGACGCGGTTGAACTCCTCCAGGGGCACGGGCAGCCGGCCGAAGCTGCCCGCAGTGATCTGCGAGAGGGGCCGTGCCTCGCCGGTGGGGATCCAGGTGCTCCGGGCCCTGCCTGCGGGCTCGGCCTCTTCCCTCTCTTCCACCAGCGTGTCCCACTCGTTGCAGTCGGGGCAGCGGCCCATCCACTTGGCCTGGACGCTGCCGCAGTTCTGGCAGACCCAGCGGCTGTGTGGTTTCGCCATCGGCATCCAGCTTTCAGCGCGTAGCGATCGATCGAGAACGGACGTTCAACGCGGCCATTATACTACAGCTCCAGCCGTCGCGCCAGAGGCCCTGCGGTCGTCCTCAGTACCAGAGCATTCGCGCGGCCTTGTGCCAAGTGGCGCCATTCTCAGCCCGGAGCGTCCTGCAACACGCCTCTCATGGGCACAGCCACGTTCAGCTCCGGGCATGCGCAGCCGACGCCATCGCCAGTACCCCAGACCGTGGTGTGGCCCGCGCAAGCGCAGCAACTGCGACGGTCACTGCGAGCATCCCAGGGCTGGCGCAGCCCTACGGCAGGTCAGGAAACTTGCTGTGAACAGGGGTGGCAGCCGGCTGATAGGCTCCGCCCGCCCCCGGCACAGGCCAACCCGCCAAACCCCAGACGGTATCGCACCGGGTGTGCGCGGAGCGTGTAAGCCCGGCCTCTGCTCCGGCGACCGCATAAGTTTCTGAACAGGAGGCCCCAGCCGGCGCAGCAACCCCGCAGGCTGCGGATCGGAGGTTGCTTCGCTCCGCTCGCAATGACAACAAGGAGTCTCCGAGCAGCGGCAGTGCCGGCCGGGTGGTGGAATGGGGCCACTTGCGCGAAGCACCATGGCCAGGGGCATCCCCCATGGGGCCCCGCCCTCTGGAGCGTATTGGGCCTAGCGGGCGAGGATGTAGCGCATGCCCAGGCAGGCGCCCGAGACGATAGCCCAGGCGACGTACCCCACGGCGATGGTGGGCACGAGACGCAGCCCGGCGCGGGCGGCCAGCCACATGGCGGCGACGCAGGCGACGGTGCCTACGATGCCGACCAGCAGTGACCCGGTAAAGTCGACCAGGGCCGCTTGGTCGGCACCGTTGGCCGAGTAGACGATCCACAGGGCCAGCGGGATGTTGATGGGCATGGTGGCGGTGAGGGCGGCGAGGGTCTTGGAATAGGAGCGGACGATGGCTACTGCGATGATGAGCAGGATGGAGAGGACGACCGGAGCGATCTGTCGCGACATGCTGAGCTTCCCTATACTGCGTGAGCGGGGCCGCGCGCCGTGCCCGGATGGAGCATGGGCAGGCCCTGCCTGCGGACCGAACGATGCAGGGCGAGTATAGGGCCGAGGGAGCGGCGCGTCAATTGGCGCTGTGGGGAGAAGAGAAAAGGGGGTACAGGCGGCAGATGCGCCGCTTGTACCCCCTTGACGTTCACCTGCGCGCCCTCGCCTACTTGGCGAGGGCGGTGGTCTCTTCGGTTGCCTCGCGCGGCCGGGCCGTCAGAGTCAGCTCGTCGCCCGCGCGGTCGATGTGGATCACCGGGTGCTCGGGCAGGTCCGACTGCAGGATGATCTCCGACAGCGGATCCTCGACCAACTGCTGGATCACCCGGCGCAGGGGCCGCGCGCCGAACTGCGGGTCGAAGCCGCGGTCGGCGAGAAGCTCCTTGGCCTCGTCGGTGAACTCGAGGGCCACGTGGTGCTCTTCCACGCGCTGGGCCACGCGGGCCAGGTTCAGGTCGACGATGGCCCGGATGTCCTGCCGCGTCAGGCGGTGGAACACCACCACCGCATCGAGGCGGTTGAGGAACTCGGGCCGGAACGTGCGCTTGAGCTCGGCCAGGATCTTGTCGCGCATGCGCTGGTACGAGTCCTCCATCGACTGCACCTCATCGTGCGCCAGGTTGAAGCCCAGCGAGATGTCGCGGCCCAGGAACTCGGCGCCGACGTTGGAGGTCATGATGACGATGGTGTTGCGAAAGTCCACCTTGTGACCCTTGGCATCCGACAGGTGCCCGTCCTCCATGATCTGCAGGAGCATGTTGAATGCTTCGGGGTGGGCCTTCTCCACCTCGTCGAAGCAGACCACCGAGTAGGGGCGCCGGCGGATGGCTTCGGTGAGTTGGCCTGCCTCCTCATAGCCCACGTAGCCGGGAGGGGCTCCCACCAGCCGCGACACCGTGTGCCGCTCCATGAACTCGGACATATCCAGTTGGATCAGCGCATCCTCGCTGCCGAACATGAACTCGGCGAGGGCCTTGGCCAGCTCGGTCTTGCCGACGCCGGTGGGGCCCAGGAAGATGAACGAGCCGATGGGGCGCTTGGGATCCTTCAGGCCCGCGCGGGCGCGCCGTACCGCCTTGGCCACGGTAGCGACGGCCTCGTCCTGGCCGATGATCCGCCCGTGCAGGGTCTCCTCCATCTTCAGCAGGCGGCTCGACTCTTCGCCGGCGATGCGGACAACGGGGACTCCCGTCCACATAGCCACGATCTCGGCGATGTCCTCCTCGGTGACGCGCAGGCCCGAGCCCTCTGACGAATCGCGCCAGCCGAGACGGAGCTGCTCCAGCTTGGAGCGCAGCGAGTCCTCTTCCTCGCGCAGGGCCAGGGCCTCGTCGTAGCGCTCGGCCGAGAAGGCCTCCTGCTTCTGCTGCTGGATACTGCGCAACTGGCGGAAGGTCTCGCGGACGCCCATGGTCCGGAAGGCCTTGTAGACGCGCACGCGCGATGCTGCCTCATCGATCAGGTCGATCGCCTTGTCGGGCAGGAAGCGATCGGGCACGTAGCGCGCAGCCAGGTGGGCTGCTGCCGACAGCGCCTCATCGGTGATCTCGAGTTGGTGGTGCTCCTCGTAGCGCGAGCGCACACCCTTCAGGATTTCGACCGTCTCCTCGACGCTGGGCTCCTCGACCATGACCGGCTGGAAGCGCCGCTCGAGCGCCGCATCGCTCTCGATATGTTTGCGGTACTCGTTCAGCGTCGTCGCGCCGATGCACTGGATCTCGCCGCGCGACAGGGCCGGTTTGAGGATGTTGGCTGCATCCACCGAGCTGCCGGCCGCGCCTGCGCCCACCAGCATGTGCAACTCGTCGATGAAGATGATGACATCCGAGTTCTTGATCTCGTCGATGACGCGCTTGAGGCGCTCCTCGAACTGGCCGCGGTACATCGTGCCGGCCACCAGCGAGCCCACGTCGAGCCGCACGACGCGCTTGTTCAGAAGCGAGTCGGGCGTCTCGCCGTTGACGATGCGCTGGGCGATGCCCTCGACGATGGCCGTCTTGCCCACGCCCGGCTCGCCGATCAGCGCCGGGTTGTTCTTGGTGCGCCGCGACAGGATCTGGATCACGCGCTCGATCTCGCGCTGGCGCCCGATGACGGGGTCCAGCTTGCCGGCGCGCGCCTCGGCCGTCAGGTCGACGCCCAACTGGTCGAGGAGGGTCTGCTGGCCCTTCGGGGCATTGCTGGACGAGGCCGAGCCTCGATCGGGCTGCGAGCTGGGTGAGCTCTCGCGCAGGGCTTGCATGGTGCGCTCGCGCACCTGATCCAGGCTGACGCCCAGCGATTCGAGAATGCCCACGGCCATGCCCTCCGCCTCGCGGCTCAGGCCCAGGAGCAGATGTTCGGTGCCGATATAGTGATGGCCCAGGCGGCGCGCTTCGTCGACGGCCAGTTCGATGACGTGTTTGGTCGATGGGGCCAGTTCGACGCGCCCGCCAGGGGCGCGGTTGGAGCGGCCGGTATAGCGCTCAACCGCATCACGGGCACGCGACAGGTTGAGGCCCAGGTCGCCCAGCACCTTTGCCGCGACGCCTTCGCCTTCTCGCAGCAGGCCAAGAAGCAGGTGTTCGGTCCCGATTGTAGTATGGCCAAGGCGCAAGGCTTCTTCCTGAGCATAGGTCAGGGTCTCGCGTGCTCGCTTGGTGAAGCGATCGAATTTATTGGCCATCTTCCGTTTTCCTCACTAGGCCCGGATGCCGAGCGACAGATTTCTGGGCTTCATAGGAATGGTGTGCCCACTTGAACTGCATGACTGCTCAAACGATCTCCTTGAAGATTTGCGGCCACTGCGTTCGCTTGGTCGTTGCGGGGGGCACTGGGCTCTGGCGAAGCAATCTCCAGCTTGAGCCGCCAACACAGCGGATTGCTTCGCTCCGCCCGCAACGGACCGGGATCGGCGACGGTGCAGATATAAGAATCGAGGCCCCCGTGCGAGCTTGCAGCACCAGGGGGGGCCTCGATGAGACGACGATGATGGGTTCAGGCTGCTCCCTGACCACGATGCCAGCGCTCAAAACCCCACAGCCCGCACGCTGCGCTTATGGCCCTGGGAGTGTGCCCCGCGCCACGACTTCGGCCTGCGCCGAAGTATCTCCGGCGAGAAAGCGTCCTACTCCTCCGCGTCCTGAGGAGCATCCTCCTCAGGCAACTCGTCACCCGTTCCCTCGCCTTCAGGCTCCCAGGTATAGTCTTCGATCTCAGTGTCGTTCACACGGCGGAGGCTAAGGCCGATCCGCTTGCGCGCACTGTCGATGCGAATGACGCGCAGGTCAAGCGTCTGCCCTTCCTGCACCACCTCGCGGGGATGCCCGATGCGCTGGTCGGAAAGCTCGGAGATGTGGATCAGACCTTCCACCTCTCCGTCGAGCCGCGCAAATGCCCCGAAATTGGTGATCTTGGTGATCGTGCCCTGCACAAGCTGGCCGATCTGATAGCGTTCGTCGATTTGGCTCCAGGGCTCCGGCTGCAGGCGCTTCAGGCTCAAAGCGATGCGCCGGCGCTCGCGGTCGATGTGGAGGACGTAGACCTGCACCTCGTCACCGACGTTGAGCACCTCGCGCGGGTGCGTCACACGGCCCCAGGATAGCTCCGACAGGTGGATGAGGCCATCGGCGCCGCCCAAGTCGACAAAGGCGCCAAAGTCGCACAGGCTGCTCACGATGCCGGTGCGCACCTCGTTCTCCTGCAGCTCGCTGAGCAGCTTTTCCTTCTGCTCGCGCCGCCACTCGCGCGCAGCCGCCCGCTCGGAGAGAATGAGGCGGTTGCGCCGCCGGTCGAGCTCGATGATCTTGAAGCGCAGGGTCTTGCCGACCAGCTTGGCCTGCTCGGCCTCGTCGATGGCATCTTCCTCGCTGCCCTCTTCGCGGCGGCGGCGCACGCTCACCAGTTGCGAGGAAGGAACAAAGCCTCGCACCCGGCCGATGCGCACGATCAGCCCGCCCTTGTTGTGCCCGGCCACCTGGGCCTCAAAGATCTCCTCGGCCGCGTACAGCTCCTCGGCCTTGCGCCAGTCGGCCTCCATCTGGGCACGGGTCAGCGAGAGCACAATGTTGCCGTCCTGGTCCTCAGGGCGGACGACATAGGCCAACACCTCCTGGCCCACACGCAGGCTCTCGCGCAGGTCGGGGTCCATCCGCTCCAATTCGCGGCCAGAGATAATGCCTTCGGACTTGCTCCCCACATCGACGAGAATCTCGCTAGGGGTAATCTGCATAATGACGCCTTCGAGAATATCGCCATGCTTGGCGGTCTTGTAGGCGTACTGGCTGTCAAGAAGGGAGGCCATTGGGTTGGTGGTGGCCAGGTCGGTGGTCCCCAGGGTTGTGGTCTTGGCAATGGTATCCTCTTGGAGCGCACCTCCTCCTTCAAAGACGTCCCGGAATGTTCGATTGTCCTCCATGCCCTCTCCTCGTGGCTTGTGTCGTACCTCTTGCCTACCCCTATTATAGCGAATGTAAAGGCAAAACGCAAACAACTGCGGGTGGCGGACCCAGTCGACTCCGGGGGCGGAGGCCGTGCGGCAATGGCCCGGGAGCCTCCAATTGGGCGTTACCCCGTGCCCCCGGCTGGCGCGGCCCGAACCGTCTCGGGGCTCTGGCAGCGCAGACGCCGACTTGGCCCTTCCCGCTGCCGGAGCTTCATGGCGCGTGGCTGCGGATGGAATGCGGCCAGGGTATGCAAGCGGCCTGATTCTACCGTTGCCCGTGGATACTGTCAAGTTGCCTTAACATTTGGGAGCATATCCACTTGTCAATTGGCAGAAGATAGGGTAAAATGGCTACGCATTCAGCCCTCAACCTGGGGAGCCCGGCTCCTCCGTCGCTGCGGATGATGCGGACACTGGCCCATATCGCAATAGGGTGTTGCATCATCCGTTGTCGCTTTTGTGGTGCCAGCGGGCAAGCAGGAAGCACAGGCTATGTCTAAAGACCAGGGGCTCGGAATTGATCTCGACGCGATCCGGCGGCGCTTGGAGATGGAGCGCGTCGAACTGCTCGGCAAGGCAGGTCCCCCCGCAGTTAGCAACCCATTGACGCCCGATGAGCGGGATAGCGATGAAGCCGACGCGGCCGTGACGACCGATCTGCGGGAGCGCGCCATGTGGCTGGCGCAAGACAGCCGGCAGAAACTGGAATTGATCCAACAGGCCCTGCAGCGCCTGGAGGATGGGACCTACGGGCGCTGCCAGGTGTGTGGAGGGCCGATCAATCCGGAGCGCTTGGAGGCGCTGCCGTACGCTACGCAGTGTATCCGCTGCCAGCAGCAGGCCGATCGTCGGGGGCGCCGGGTTCGCGGGCGCGAACGTATGGATGGGTGAGACCCTGTGGTACAACTTCTCCGGCTCCTGGCCCCCTTCATCGTCTGGCTCTATCCCGTCGGCATCCTCGTCCTCCTCATCTACCTGCGCGGCTGGCTATTGGCCAGCCGCGACCTTCGCGCCAGCCTTTTTACATTGGAGCGGGAAACTGCGACCCAGCGCATGCGCCGGGCGGCTACCGGCGCTTTCTGCGTGTTCGGGGCCCTGGTGGGGCTCTTTGTCGCTCAGGTCTTCTTGGGGCGCAACTTTGACCTGAACGAGCTCATCCGACCCACCGCCACGCCGGGCCTGGTCATCCGCGAATCCCCAAGCCCCACCGTGGGCACCCCGGCCCCGACCCACACGCCTGACCCACGGACGCCATCGCCCACGCCGAGCCCTACCGCGACGCGCCGGCCCACGCTGGCGTTCGCCACGCCGACGCCGGCCCCCTCGCCGACGCCCGTCCCCGCCCCGCCCGCGAACTGCTCGACCCCGGGGGTGCGCATCACCCAGCCTGGGGCAGGGCAGCATGTGTCGGGGAGCGTGGACATCCGGGGGACGGCCAGCATCGCGAACTTTTCGTTCTACAAGGTCGAGATCGGCCTTGGCGAGCATCCCACCCGCTGGACGAGCATCAGTGAGCTGCACCGCACCCCGGTGACCGATGGCTTCCTCGATGTGTTGGACGCGAGCACCCTGCCGGCGGGCACCTATTCGTTGCGTCTGGTGGTCGTGGACGTCACCGGCAACTTTCCGCCGCCGTGCGAAGTCCAGATCGTGGTAGCGCATTGAGGTCAGGCGGGCAGCCCATGAGTCGATGCTGGGGCGGCTGGTGCCCTTCCCCCTTGTACCGTCAGCCATCACAGTGCATCGGGCGGCCGGGGCGGTGGCCTCAGACCGCCGGCTGGAGTGCGGCGGCGCACTGGCCAGAGCGTTGGGGGTGCCTGTGAGCCGCTTTTGGTTGCCCCTCGATATCCAGCTCACGCAGACCGGCCTCCTGCTGACGGTGGTGGGCATCTGCGTAGGGGTGCTGAACTGGACGCGTTTCGGCCGCAAGCTGGATAGGCGGCTCTTCCTGGCCGTCAACCGGCTGCCGGCGGTGGGCGTGGTCGACTGGGTGATGTGGAGCATCACCCACCTGGGCTCGGCGTGGGCGGGCGTGGCGACGCTGGCCATCGCCATCCAGATCCACCGGCCTCGCTTTGGCCAGGTGACGGCGCTGGCCTTTCTCACTGTGGGGTTGCTCATCGGCGTGACCAAGGCCCTCACCCAGCGGCAGCGCCCCTTTGTGCAGTTGCCGGGCGTGCGGGTGGTGGGTTTGCGCCCCGCGGATATGTCGTACCCCAGCGGGCACTCGGCCATGGCGTTCAACGTGGCCACCCTGATGGCCCTGGGGCTGCCGCTGGCGTGGCCGCTGCGCGTGGGCCTCTATGCTCTGGCGGGCTGCGTGAGCTACTCGCGGCTGCACCTGGGGGTCCACTTCCCGCTCGACATCCTGTCTGGAGCCCTGCTCGGCACTGGCTGGGGGCTGGTGTGGGTGTCGTTCCTCTATCGCTGATGGCGTATGGCCTGTGGCAAATCGCCTATGGGCACGCCACTGCCACACGCCATCGACCAAATGCGAGATGACAGGACGGGCAGTCCGTAGTATAATCCGGCCCAGCAACTGCCGAGGAGATGAGGCATGCCCAACTTTACCTTGCCGAGTGGTGTGACCCAGGCGATCCAGATTTCGCTGTTCATTCTGGGCGCCTATGCGGTTGCCTTATACCTGGGCCTGGTTGTTTGGACGGCGCGGGACATTGCCAGCCGTTCGCGCGATTGGCTGGTGCGCACCCTGGCAGTGCTGCTGGTGCTGGTCTTCAACCTGCCGGGGCTGCTCTTGTACTTTGTGCTGCGGCCGCGCGAGACGCTCGCCGAGCTGTACGAGCGCGCTCTCGAGGAAGAGGCTCTGCTGCAGGATATCGAGGACCAGGCCACCTGCCCTTCATGCAAGCGGCGCGTGGCGCAGGATTTCGCCGTCTGCCCGTACTGCCGCACCCCCCTCAAGACGCGCTGCCCGTCGTGCCGGCGCCTCCTGAGCCCTCGCTGGGAGGTGTGCCCCTACTGCGGCCATGAGCCGACCAAACCGGCGCCCGGCCCGGCGAAGGGGCAAGCGACCCATCGAGACGAGGCCACAAACCCAGCGACTTGAGCCGCTCGAGCACCTGGGGGAGATGCTCCTCGGGCACCAGGATGGCCCGCTCGGATACGACTGCACCGAAACGCTGCGCCAGTTCGGCATCATTACGGAGCCGGCGCAGCGTTTCTGCGTCTGCCGTCTGGAGGAGGATGGCCTGGCGCAGGCTGACGCGGCCATGGCTCGCGGCCTGCTGCTCAATGGCCTGGGCTGCCGGCGCGGGCAGGGGCCTGCGCGAGGCACGGGTCAGGAAGGCGATGATCTGCGGGGCGGTAATGCCCGCATTGAGGGCCTGCCAGAGCGACTCGGCATCGATCTGGAAGAGGTCAGCCTCTCCCTCACGGCCCACCCAGCGGGCCAGCCGTTCGAGCCGCACCCGGTCATAGGCGCTGGCGTCGGGCGGGGCGACGATGGTCCGATCATCGCGCACGGCGATGGGCGGGAGGCCGCTGGGGGCCGGCCCCGGGGCCAGGTCGAGCAGGGCGCGCCCGGTGGCGGTGAGGCGGAACGCCTGCGCCGGCTCGCCGGCCAGGGCCACCACGCCCAGCCAGAAGAGCGAGCGCGTGACGAGATGGGCGATGAGGGCGCCTTCCACATCGTCCCAATGGGCAAAGCCCTGCAGGTACTGGCCGGTCGTGGCATCGCGGATGTACCAGGAGTCATAGTCACCGTCGGGGCGGGCCAGGTCGGGCTGGGCGGCCTTGAGGGCGGCGATGAGGTCGGCCAGGCGCAGCCAGCCGTCGGGCGAGCGGCGCAGGGCGTCGAGGAGTGCGGCGCGGGGCAGCCGTGGGTCGTTGCGCCAGCCGGTCTGCTCACAGCGCAGGCCCGGCACGCGCCAGAGCTCGTTCCAGAAGGGATCGCTGCGCCAGGCCTGGAAGAGGAGCTTCTGGCGCTGGAACAGCCCGAGCTGCAGCCAGGCGCGCGCCGGGGCGCCAACCTGGAATTGGCCTTCGCGCTTGCTGACCAGCCTGGCGCGCAGGGCCAGGTGTTCGAGGAGGGCCAGGCGCTCGGGGTCGGCGGCGCCCCGCCAGCGTGGGCTGAGGGGGCTGAGGAGTGCCACGGCCAGGCGACCCGGCTCCGCAGGCGCGGGCCGCCGGCCGCGGGCCCTTGCCGGCGAGGCGCCGCCGCTCGCCACGGGGGCCAGGCGCAGGCGGGCGAGCAGGGTCTCCAGGTCGAGGGCCAGGGCCAGGCCTTCGTCGCGCGGCGGGCCGGGCTGGGCCACCGGCTGCAAGGCGGGGCCGGCAGGCCTGCTGGCCTCCAGTGGCAGCAGGCCCAAGAGGTCTTGGGCAATGTAGTAGACCTCGCCGTGGTAGCCGCCCAGCCGGCCATAGCGCCGGAAGAGGAGCCCGGCATACCAGAGGCGCTCGGTGGCGCTGGCCGGGTGGCGCCAGGGCTGCTCGCGCTCGATAGCCCGCGGCCCCAGCCGGCGCACCTGGCCGTAGGCCTGGGTCAGCAGGTGGCCGCGGATGGCCCCTCCGGCGGCTACCACGCGGGCCAGGGCCGCGCGGGCTTCGGGCTCGAGGCCGTCCACAAATGCCCGCAGCCGGGCTGGGTCGCGCATCGCCTCGGCCAGGCGCGCGGGCAGAGCCTCGGCGTCATCCTCCGCCACCTGCCATTGGGTGGCGATGGCCCGCAGCATGACCTCGCCATATTCGGAGAGCGACTCCTGGAGCGAACTCATGGGCGGCTCACATTCGGCAGGCCATTGCGGGCAGCGGCGGGGCTGGAGGAAGCGATTGGCCCCCCCGCCCTCCCCCGCGGCCCGAGTGGCCACGAAGCTGGGCCTGCCTCCCGCACATGGGCGAAGAGGCGACCGTGGGGGATTATACGCCGGGCATGGGCCGCGGACAACTGGCCAGGGCACGGGGGCACGGGGCCGGGCGAGTTGGAGGGCGGGCCTATCTGCGGTATCATTGCCCTGCGGTGCGTTGCTTCGTGAGGCCGCCCTCGGCCGGCGAGTGCCGGCAGGGGGTGCAGTGACGAAGGGGGTGATCCGGTGAAGGCTCCGGCTGCCCAGAAGGAATTGCCCGGCGTCACGAGCAGGGGGGGCAGGCTCGCCCTGACCTGGCTTCGGGGCACTGCTGCCACCCAGGGTTGGCGCAGGGAAGTATGGCTCTACGCACTGCTCGCCGGCCTGTTGCTTTTCCTCTTCTGCGCCAGGATTCCCAGGGTCACGTTTCAGCCCGATGAGAGCCAGTGGATCGCCACCAGCACCTACCTGGAGGTCTTTCTGCGGGGCGACTACCGCCCGGAGTCGTGGGCCGAGAACTATTGGACTCTCACGCAGCCGCCACTCACGCGGTACGTGATCGGAGTGGGGCGCCGGCTAGGCGGGTACGGGCCCTCGGACCTGAACGGCCCTTGGGACTGGAGCACCGACGGGGAGGAGAACGTCGCCAGGGGCAACGCGCCCTCGCTGCGCCTGCTCTGGTGGTCGCGGCTGCCGATGGCCATCCTGGCGGTGGTGAGTGGGCTGGTGCTCTTCCGCTGCGCCGTCGCCGCCGCCGGGCGCCCGGCGGGGTACGTCTTCTTGATCCTCTATGCGAGCAGCTCGTACCTGGCGACAACCCTGGGCCGGGCCATGGCCGAGTCGGTGCTCCTCGCGTGCATCAGCCTGGCCATCCTTGCCGGCGAGCGTGGCCTGGCCTGCTGGGGCTCGCCAAAGGGGTGGCCCCGTTTCCTGGCCTGGCTGGGGGCGGTGGGCGCCCTGGCCGGCGCGGCGGCCAATGCCAAGCTCAACGGTGGCGCTGTGGTGTTGACCGGCCTCGCCCTCTGTGCGCTGGTCGGGCTACGGCCAGGTGCCGAGCGGCCTGGAAGGCGCGCCGCAGCGGCAGCGACTGCCGGTTGCTTGCTGCTGCTGGTGGCCGCGCTGGCCTTCGTGCTGTTGAACCCGTACCTGTATGCGGACCCGGTGGGCCATGCCCTGAGGATGGTCCAGCAGCGCGCAGCCGAAATGCAGCTTCAGCGAACGAAGATGCCGGCCTCGATGACCAGCGGGTGGAGCATGCGGCTGCGGGTTGTGCTGCTCCGCGTGCTCGAGACCTATGCGGGCCTTTGCTTCCCCGGGGCCTGGGTGTTCAACCTGGTGCTCACCCTCTTGGGCGCTGGCATGGCGGCCCTCGGCGCGTGGCGCTGGTGGGTGGGCCGTGGAGGAACGCCGGCGGAGGTCGTGCTCCTGCTGGCAGCACTGACGACGGCGACGCCGTCGCTCCTTACGCCCATCGATTGGGACCGCTACTACCTGCTGCCCGTGGTGTTCAGCACACTGTTCGTCGCCATTGGCATGGGGCGTGCCGTAGCAGCGGTCGAGGCCTGGGTCAGCAGATAGCTGCGGGTGGCGCTGTGGCTCCGAGTGCAGGCGCGCCGGCGGAGACTGACGTCAGGGATAGGATCAGGCGCCATCATCCTGTGTACCCTGTCCAGCCCTGCGGATCGCTCCGAAGGCTCCTAATGGGAGGGTGAACAGGTACGTGGTTGGCAGCCGGCATGAGAGAGGAAGCCTTGGGCTTGTTCGAGTTCATCGACCCCGGCAAGCTGGTGGATGGTGACCTGGAGCTGGTGCTGGCCGGCCGTTTCCCCGGCGACCCCGGCAGGGGCTGGGCGCCGGCCTACCACTTCCAGATGGTCCACGCTGCCGACGGCACGCCACTCGGCCGCATCGACCTGCGCGTGGGCAACACCCACGACATCGTCATGTACGCCGGCCACATCGGCTACGAGGTGGCGCCGGAGCACCGCGGCCACCACTATGCCGCCCGAGCGTGCCGCCTGCTGCTGCCCCTGGCTCGCCGGCACGGGCTCCGGACAGTGTGGATCACCTGCAACCCCGACAATTGGGCCTCGCGGCGGACCTGCGAGCTGGCCGGCGCCACCTTCGTGGAGATCGTGGACCTGCCGGAGGACAACGACTTGTGGCGGCGGGGCGAGCGCCAAAAGTGCCGCTACCGCATCGACCAGTGAGGTGAGCGCCGGCCGGCGCAAGCGGGTGCTGGTCAAGGTCATCGGTGAGCAGGAGGAGCAGCCTGTGCCCGAGGGCATTCCCGGCCCTGCCTGCTGCTGGCTCCCGGGCGGAGAGACGAGTTGGCCGGTCTGGGCCAGGAGGCGCGATCATTATGCGAGGGCTCATTGCGTAAGCGACATCGGTGGTTGTGGGTAGTGGTCCCGGTGGTTGCGCTGGCTATGCTCGTGGTCGCGTTGCCGCTCTACGTCCTGTCGGCGACGGCGCCCTACCGCTACGCCGACGCGGCCCAGGTGCCGCCGCGCCGGGTGGCCATCGTCTTTGGCGCCGGGGTGGTCAACGGAGTGCCGACGCCGGCCCTGGCCGAGCGGGTGCGCGGGGCGGCCGAGCTCTACCGGCTGGGCCGCGTGCAAAAGCTGCTCATGACCGGCGACAACAGCCGGCGGGACTATGACGAGGTCACGGCAATGCGCGACCTGGCCGTAGCGCTGGGCGTGCCGTCGGCCGATATCACCCTCGACTATGCCGGTTTCAGCACCTACGAGAGCGCCTACCGGGCGAAAGCCATCTTCGGCGTGAGCGAGGCGGTGCTGGTGACCCAGGGCTACCACCTGCCACGGGCGGTCTACACCTGCCGCACCCTGGGCATCGAGGCCGTCGGCTATGGCATGCCCGACTGGCTCTTCAACCGCGCGCACATGGCCATCTGGTACAGCCGCTACGACCGCGTGCGCTACACCGTGCGCGAGGCCCTCGCCATCTGCAAGGCCCTGGTAGACCTCCACATCACCCACCCCCTGCCCACGTTCCTTGGGCCGTACGAGGGCATCCAGTAGCTTGCCAACTGTGGGGGCAGGGCGACAGCTTTCCCTCTAACTTGAAGGGAGAGGGGAGACGGTCGCCTGCTTGCCCCTGAACTTCATCCAGGACGGGCAAGGCTCCCCATGGTCCACGCAGGGCTTTTTCAAAGTCCGCGTTATGTGTAGCCCGGACCCTTCGCAGGCCAGCGTTCGCCACGTTGGAAGGCCCGCAGAACCTGCTCAGGGTGACATAAGCGGGACTTTGAAAAGGCCCTGTGGTCCACGCCCTCGTGCTGGCCACGGCGCGGGCGTACGAAGCGATGCTGTGGGCCCAGGATGCCGACCTCAACGACGCCGAGGGCGTGCGATACGTGGCCAGGGCGGCGGGTGGCTGATCGAGCTGTGCGGGCACTTTGGCGCCCCGGCCCACCTGTAGTACAATGCCCCGCCAGCCGGCAGCGCTGGAGGGAACTCGCCGCACGACCCCTCGCTGCCCGGTGGGTGGCGACGGTGCCTATCGTTTACCGGATCACTGCGGAGGAGGCATCGTCGTGCTCACCTTCAAGTTCGGGGGGACGTCGGTTGGCAATGGTGACTGTATCGCGCAGGTGGCGCGCTTGGTAGCTGCCGAGCGCCAGGCCCATGGCGCCCCGGCGGTGGTGGTCTCGGCGATGGCGGGGGTCACCGACCGCCTCGTCGAGGCTGCGACGACGGCCGCCCGTGGTGATGGCGAACGGTACCGGGCCATCTCGGAGCGGCTGTGGGGGCAGCACGAGGCGGCAGCGGGTGCCTGCCTGGGCGATGGCGAGCGCTGTGGCCGCATCCTGAGCGAGGTCCGCAGCCAGCTCGACTTCTTTGAGGCGCTCTGCCGGTCGATCCAGGTGTTGGGCGAGTGCACGCCAAGGGCGATGGACCTGATCTCGGGCCTGGGCGAGCGGATGAGCGTTCACCTGGTCGCAGGGGCGCTCGAGGCCATTGGCGTGCCTGCGCAGGCGCTCGATGCCGGCGAGTTCATCGTCACCAACGAGCAACACGGCGCAGCGGAGCCGATCTGGGGGCCGACCCGAGAGCGGGCGCGGGCGCGCATCCTGCCCATCCTGGCGGCGGGGGTGGTGCCTGTGATCACCGGGTTCGTGGGCGCCACGGCCGGCGGCGAGGCGACCACCCTGGGGCGGGGCGGCTCCGATTACTCCGCGGCCATCGTGGGCAGTTGCCTCGACTCGGAAGAGATTTGGATCTGGACGGATGTCGATGGCATCCTCACTGCCGACCCGCGCCTGGTGCCCGGTGCCCGCACCCTGCCGGAGCTGGCCTACGTCGAGGCCGCCGAGCTCTCCTATTTTGGCGCCAAGGTCCTGCACCCCAAAACCATCTTGCCGGCCGTCGAGCGCAGCATCCCCGTGCGCATCAAGAACACCTTTCGCCCCGAGCACCCGGGCACCCTCATCGTACGCGAGCCTCGCCCCTCGCGGCATGTGGTCAAGGCGGTGACGGCCATCCGCAACCTGAGCCTGGTCACCGTTGAGGGCCGGGGCATGATGGGCGTGCCGGGGGTGGCCGCCAAGGTCTTTGGCGCTGTGGCCAGCGAGGGGATCAATGTGCTGATGATCTCCCAATCCTCCTCCGAGCAGAATATCTGCTTTGTGATCCCCAAGGAGGCCACCGAGCGTGCGGTATCCGGCCTACGGCGGAGCCTGGTGCGCGAGCTCGATGCTCGCGACGTGGAGCGAGTGGATGCGGTGACCTCGATCGCGATCATGGCGGTGGTGGGCGCGGGGATGCGCGGCACGCCGGGGATCGCGGCGAAGGCCTTTGGCGCCCTGGCACGCGCGGGCATCAACATCATCGCCATCGCCCAGGGCTCGTCGGAGTACAACATTTCCTTCTGTATCGATGAGGAGCGCGTGGCCCAGGCGGTGCAACTGGTCCACGACGAGTTCGACCTGGGCAGCGACCGCAACGGATTTGCCGCGGAGGCCTGATCGGGCTATATTGAAGCTGCATACAGAGTGCATACTGCATCCCGGGCGTGCAGCAGGCCAGGGCATGGCTGCGAGGCGCCCGGGTCTCGGGTCGTGTCGATCGCTCCACATATCAGAGCCGAGGCTCCCGTGACCCTCTCCAGCCGGCCATCGATGCTGCTGTTCCTCCTCTTCGTTGGTTGCCTTGCGCTGGCGCCGCTGCTCGTAGCGCCGCTTCCGACCCAAGGGCCGCCCGGCGGAGGGATGGCGGCCACGGCGACCGCGAGCGCGACGGCCGTGCCCAGCCCCACGGCCACGCCATCGCCAACCCCAACGCCCAGCCCCACGGCCACGCCCCTACCCACCGCGACGCCCACGGTGACCCCTGTGCCCGTGCCGGTGCACGTGCTGCGCAGCTATCCGATCGACGGCGATACCGACGTCCTGCCCGAGGCGCCCCTGCGCATCATTTTCGATCAGCCCATGGACCCGGCCCCGGAGGCCCTTCGCCTCAGCGTCACGCCCGACCTGCCGCTGCGAGGGGAGTGGACGGCGCCCGACGCCCTGGCCCTGCACACGGCGCCGCGCCAGCCTGGCACAGTGTACCACTTGACCCTGGTTCAGGCGCGTGGGCAGAGCGGCGGCACGCTGGCGCAGCCCTTTTCCCTCTCCTTTGCCCAGGGGGGGAATGGAGCGCCTCTGCCGATCCTCATGTACCACCACGTGGCGGTGCTTGCGCCCAACGCTGCGGCCGGGCAAAAGGAATGGGCGGTGAGCCCCGAGGCTCTGGCAGCGCAGCTCGACTTGTTGGCCGGCCTGGGTGGCCACGTGGTGCCGTTGATCGAGGTGGTCGATTACCTCAGCCACGGTGCACCGTTGCCGGCGCGGCCCGTCGCCATCACCTTTGACGATGGCAACATCGATGCGCTCAGGAACGCCGTGCCGATTCTCCAGGCACGCCACCTGCCGGCGACCTTCTTTGTCCCCCCCCAGTATGCCGAGTCGGGCAACCGCGAGTTCATGACCTGGGACGATGTCAGGGCTCTGGCCGCGTCGGGGTTCGCTCTGGGCGGCCACAGCTACCAGCATGCCTACGTTCAGGACCTGACCCCGGCCCAGGCCGAGCATCAGATCGGCGATGAGAAGCGCAAGCTGGAAGAGCTGACCGGGGCCCACGTCGACTGTTTCGCCTACCCCTTCGGCGCGTACAGCCAGAAGACCATTGAGCAATTGCAGCACTATGGCTACCGCGCGGCGCTGACCATCACCCAGCGCGTGTATCAAAAGCCCGGCGATATCTTCCGCCTGGGACGCATCCGCATGGGGTATGACGATCCGCTCGATCGGCTGCGGCAAAAGTTGCCTTGGAGGGAATGAGGGCTTTTTGACTCCCCAAGCCTGTTGTGCTACAATCGCCGCAGTGAACCCTGAGTGAGGCGGGGATCGGATGGAAGCGATCTACTCCTTCTCCAAGCAGGATAAGCGCAGCAAGAAGCCGGACCTCTGGTCTGGATAGTTGCGCTTCTCCCAAAGCGGAGGGGATGAGCGGCCAGCTTGCCAGACCAGTGAGGGGTCTGGGGGCTGGCTTTTTTGTTTCCTCAAGCGCATATGGACGAAGGGCCGCGTGGCCCCAGGCACGCCGTGCGCCGACGCAGGGCATATCTCCCAAGGTCGGGGCACGGCGTTTTGTGTTCGCGGGGCGGCTGCCACCAGCGCGCGCTGTGTAAGGGTCGCACTGGGAGGCCGGCCAATCGCACCGTGACGGCCTTACGCAGCACGCAATACGCAGTACGCAGTACGGAGTAGCCTCAGCCAAAAGCCGACAACTGACGGCCAAGGAGCGCGTGTATGCCCATCGAGCGAGTTCACATCATCGAATCGACCCTGCGCGAAGGGGAGCAGTTCGCTGGCGCCAATTTCAGGCCCGAGGAGAAGGACGAGATCGCCCTCGCCCTCGACGACTTTGGCGTGGACTATATCGAGCTGACCTCGCCCTCGGCCTCGCCGCAGAGCGAGGCCGACGTGCGCCGCATCGCCCGCCTCGGCCTCAGGGCCAAGGTGCTCACCCACACCCGCTGCCGCATGGATGACGCCCGGCGCGCCGTCGACACCGGCGCCGATGGGGTCGACGTCCTCTTTGGCACCTCATCGTACCTGCGGCGGTTCAGCCACGGTAGGAGCATCGACGAGATCATCGACACGGCCCTCGAGGTCGTGTCTTTTGTCAAGAGCCAGGGCTGCGAGGTGCGCTTCTCCAGCGAGGACTCCTTCCGCAGCGACCCCAATGACCTCTTGCGCGTCTATCAGGCGGTGGACCAAATCGGCATCGACCGGGTGGGCCTGGCCGATACCGTCGGCGTGGCCACGCCGCGCCAGGTGTACGAGCTGGTGGCGCATCTGCGCCAGCATATCCGCGCCGATATCGAATTCCACGCCCACAATGACACCGGCTGCGCTATCGCCAACTCGTTCGCGGCACTGGAGGCCGGGGCCAGCCACGTCGATACCAGCGTGTTGGGCATCGGCGAGCGCAACGGCATCACCCCGCTGGGCGGGCTGATCGCCCGCCTCTACACCATCGACCGCTCCCTTGTAGCCAGGTACAACCTGGCGGCCCTGCGAGACCTGGAGAACCTGGTCGCCGGCATCGTGGGCATCGACATCCCCTTCAACAACTATATCACCGGCATCACCGCCTTCACCCACAAGGCCGGGGTGCACGCCAAAGCGGTGCTCAACAACCCCGAGACCTATGAGATCCTGGACCCGCAGGATTTCGGCCTCACCCGCTACGTCTCCATCGCCCACCGCCTGACCGGCTGGAACGCCATCAAGGCCCGCGCCGAGCAGCTCGACCTGGCGCTGAGCGACGAGGAGCTGAGGCAGGCCACGGCCCACATCAAAGCCCTGGCCGACCAAAAGCCGCTGGCCTTGGAGGACGTCGATGCCATCCTGCGGGCGTGGATCACGGGGAGCATCGATCGGGCGGAGTGAGACGGAAGACGTAAAGCGCAAAACGTAAAGCGAAAAACATAAAACGTGATGCGTGATGCGTGAGGGCGCCTCGGCGTGGCTGGCGTTGGGCCGCCACGCGCCGCCGTTACGCAGTACGCAATACGCAGTACGCAGCACGATCAAGGAGGAGCTACAGTGCAACAGACCCTCGCCGAGCGCATCCTCTCACACGCGGCCGGGCGGCCGGTGAGGCCGGGCGACCTGGTGGTGGTGCCGGTGGATCTGGCGATGGCGGTCGATTCGATTGCGCCCAGCGTGATTGCGGTGCTGCGCGGCGAGCTGGGCGCCCACGTACGCGAGCCGCGGCGGGCCGCGATCTTTATCGACCATGTGGCGCCGGCGGCCAATGTGGCCACGGCCGACGCGCAGGTGGGCATCCGCCGCTTCGCTGCCGGCGAAGGCATCACGCAACTCTACGACGTGGGCCGCGGTGTATGCCACCAGGTGATGATCGAAGAGGGGCTGATCGGGCCCGGCCAGATCGTCCTGGGCTCCGATTCGCACTCCACCAGCTATGGCGCCATCGGCGCTTTCGGCACGGGCATGGGCGCCTCGGATATCGCCCTGGCCTGGGCCTCGGGACGTACCTGGCTCCGCGTGCCCGAGACGATCCGCATCCGCGCCCGGGGCCGCTTCGCGCCGGGGGTGGGCGCCAAGGACCTGGCCCTGCACGTCGCCCGCACCCTGGGCGCCGAGGGCGCGCGCTACGCCGCCGTCGAGTACCTGGGCCTCAGCGGCCTGCCGCTGGCCGACCGCCAGACGCTGGCCTGCATGGCCACCGAGTTGGGCGCGAAGGTGGGCCTCATCCCGCCATCGGGCCCGGTGGCCGCGCGCTTCCCTGCCCCAGCCTGGCTCACAGTCGACGCCGCAGCTCCCTGTGCCCGCGAGGTGGAGGTGGACCTGGCCGGCCTGCCACCGCTCGTGGCCATCCCGCCGGGGGTCGACACGGTGGCCGAGGTGGGCGAGCTGGCGGGCGTGCGGGTCGACCAGGTCTTCCTGGGCACCTGCACCAACGGCCGCCTGGAGGACCTGCAGGCGGCCGCCCGGCTCCTCCAAGGCCGGCGCGTGGCGCGGGGGGTGCGCATGATCGTGGTGCCGGCGTCGAGCCGGGTGCTGGCCGCCGCCGTGGCCGATGGCACCCTGGCTACGCTGCTCGAGGCAGGCGCCACCATCGGCACGCCGGGCTGCGGCCCCTGTATCGGCCGGCACCTGGGGGTGCTGGGCGCCGGCGAGGTCTGCCTCTCCACCGGCAACCGCAACTTTCGCGGCCGCATGGGCTCGCCCGAGGCGCGCATCTACCTGGCCTCGCCCGAGGTGGCGGCGGCGACGGCCATTGCCGGCCACGTGGCGGATCCGAGAGAGATGATGCGTGAGGCGTGAGGCGTGTTCCGTATTGCGTACTGCGCACTGCGTAAGGGCGCCACGAACCGATCGGCGTTCCGACCGTTACGCATTACGCAGCACGCAGTACGCAATACGCAGTACGCAGTACGCAATACGCAATACGCAGTAGATGAGAGGAGGCCAAGCTGATGGCGCGAGTGTGGAAGTTCGGCTCCGACGTCGATACCGACCAGATCGTGCCCGGTCGCTACGCCCCGTACATGACCTCGGAGGCCGATCTGGGCAAGTACCCGTTCATCGAGGCGCGGCCCGAGTTCGCCGCAGCGGTGCGCCCGGGCGACCTCATCGTGGCCGGCCGCAATTTCGGCTGCGGCTCTTCGCGCGAGTACGCGCCCAAGGCGCTGCAGGCCGTCGGTGTGGGGGCCATCATCGCCCAGAGCTTTGCGCGCATCTTTTTCCGCAACGCCCTGAACCTGGGCATCCCCCTCTTCGAGGCCGCCTGGACCGACGAGATCGCCGACGGTGAGGAGGTGACGCTGGACGCGGAGGGGGGCCGCCTGCTCACCGCCCACGGCGCCTATGCCCTGCAGCCCCTGCCCGAGTTCGTGCGCCAGATCCGACGCGAGGGGAGCATCGTCGCTTACTATCGCAAGTACGGCCGCTTTCCGGGCGAGGGGGACTCGTAATGCGTAAAACGTAAAACGTACTGCGTAAGGGCGTAACGACCCGGTCGGCGTCTCCAGCCATCGCGCGTTACACAGTACGCCGTACGCAATACGCAGTACGCAGTACGCAGTACGTATCACGCCCGACGGAAAGGAGCGTTCCCTTTGTCGATCCGCATTGCCATCATCCCCGGTGACGGCATCGGCCGCGAGGTGGTCCCGGCGGCGGTGGAGGTGCTGCAGGCGATGGGCCTGCCGCTCGAGCTCGTGGCGGCCGAGGCGGGCTGGGCCACCTTCGAGCGCACGGGCACAGCCCTGCCCACCGAGACCCTGGAGGCCGTGCGCGCCTGCGGCCTGGCGCTCTTTGGCGCCGTCTCGTCGCCATTGGGCAAGGTGCCCGGCTACCGCAGCCCGATCGTGCAGATGCGGCGCGAGCTGGACCTCTACGCCAACGTGCGCCCGGCGGCCGCGGCGCCGCTGCCCGGGTCGCGGCCGGGCGTCGACCTGGTCATTGTGCGCGAGAACACCGAGGGCCTCTACGCCGGCCGCGAGCGCCGCGAGGGCGACAGCGCGGTTGCCGAGCGCATCATCACCCGCCGCGCCTCGGAGCGCGTGGCGCACGTGGCCTGCCAGATCGCTTCTCGCCGCCGGCAGCGCCTGACCATCGTGCACAAGGCCAATATCCTGCCCGAGACCTGCGGCCTCTTCCGCGACAGTGTGCGCGCGGTGGCGGCCGGCTACCCGGAGCTGGCGGTGGAGGAGTGCCTGGTCGACACCATGGCCATGCGCCTGGTCAGCGCGCCCGAGGCCTTGGACACCATCGTCACCACCAACCTCTTCGGCGACATCCTGTCGGACGAGGCAGCGGCGCTGGTGGGGGGCATGGGCCTGGCCCCGGCGGGCAACATCGGCGCACAGGCCGCGGTCTTTGAGCCGGTCCACGGCTCCGCGCCCGACATCGCCGGCCGCGGCATCGCCAACCCCGTGGCCGCCATCCTGGCCGCGGCGATGCTCCTGGAGCATGTGGGCCAGGCCGAGGCCGCCGGCCGCGTGCGCCGCGCCGTCGTGCAGGTGCTGGAGCACGGCCCGCACACGCCCGACCTGGGAGGAGCGGCGGGGACGAGCGAAGTGACACGAGCGATCATGAGAAGGCTGTGAGCGACGGTGAATACGCAGTCAGAGACAGTAATGAAGCAAAGGAGAAGGAACCATGCACGCCAATTGCCCGGAATGCGACGCCGAGATCACCCTGCAGAGCCCGATGAAGGGCGAGATTGTGACCTGCCCCGATTGCGGGGCCGAGTTGGAGGTGGTGGCCCTGGAGCCGCTGGCCCTGGAGCTGGCCCCCGAAGAGGAAGAGGACTGGGGGGAATGAAGGTCGGTATCCTCTGCTCCCGCATCCGCGTGGAGGAAAAGCTGCTCTTCGACGCCCTGGACCGCCGGGGCGTGCCCTACGACCTGCTCGACGACCGCGAGTTGGTGTTGGATATGGGCGCGCGGGGCTTTGAGTACGACGTCATCCTCGAGCGCTGCATCAACCACTCGCGCGCCCTGTATGCCCTGCGCATCCTGGAGGACTGGGGCCTGCGCTGTGTGAACAGCTACCGGGTGGCCGACACCTGCGGCAACAAGCTGCTCACGACCAGCGCTCTCATGCGCGCCGGCGTGCCCAGCCCGCGCACCCTGGTGGCCTTCACCCCCGAATCGGCCCTGCGCGCCATCGAGCTGCTGGGCTACCCGGTGGTCCTCAAGCCTGCAGTGGGCTCGTGGGGGCGGCTGCTTTCCAAGATCAACGACCGCGAGGCGGCTGAGGCGGTGCTCGAGCACAAAGAAGTGCTGGGCACCTACCACCATTCGATCTTCTATATCCAGGAGTATATCCCCAAACCGCAGCGCGATATCCGCGCCTTTGTGGTGGGCGAGCGCACCATCGCCGCCATCTACCGCGAGTCGGCGCACTGGATCACCAACACGGCCCGCGGCGGCTTGGCCTCCAACTGTCCCATCACCCCCGAGCTCGACGAGCTCTGCGTGCGCGCTGCCCAGGCCGTGGGCGGCGGGGTGCTGGCGGTCGACGTGCTGGAGGACCCCGAGCGGGGCTTCCTGGTCAACGAGGTGAACTATACGATGGAGTTCCGCAACTCGATCGCGCCGACGGGCGTCGACATCCCGAGCCGCGTGGTCGACTACCTGCTGGAGGTGGCGCGGTGACCCGGCTGCGCGCCGCGATCATCGGTGCCTCGGGGTATGTGGGCGGCGAGATCTTGCGCCTGCTCCTGGGCCATCCGCAGGTCGAGGTGGCCCAGGCGACCTCCGAGAGCCACGTTGGCAAGTACGTGTACTCGCTGCACCCCAACCTGCGGAGCCGCACGGGGCTCACCTTCAGCCGCGCGGCCGATGTGGCCCCCTGCGACCTCCTCTTCCTGGCCCTGCCCCACGGCGAGGCGATGCAGCGCATCGAGCAGTTCGCCGGGCTGGCCGAGAGGATCATCGACCTCAGCGCCGACTTTCGCCTGCGCGACCCGGCCGCCTACGAGCGCTGGTACGGCCACCCCCACGCCGCGCCGCACTGGCTCGAGCGCTTCGTCTATGGCCTGCCCGAGCTGCACCGCGACGAGCTGCGCACCGCCCGCTATGTGAGCGGGGTAGGCTGCAACGCCACGGCCATCAACCTGGCCTGTTACCCCCTGCTGAAGGCCGGCCTGGCCGACCGCGAGCGTGGCATCGTGGCCGAGGTCAAGGTGGGCTCTTCGGAAGGGGGCAACAAGGAGAGCCCCAGCTCTCACCACCCCGAGCGCAGCGGTGCGGTGCGCTCCTTCGCGCCCACCGGCCACCGCCACACGGCCGAGGTGCGCCAGGAGCTGGCGCTGGGCGCCGAGGCGCCGGCGGTGCACATGTCGGTCACGTCGGTGGAGCTGGTGCGCGGCGCGGTGGCCACTGCGCACCTCTTCGCCCGCACGCCCCTGGCGCTCAAGGACCTCTGGCGCGCCTACCGTGACGCCTACAAGGGTGAGCCCTTTGTGCGCCTGGTGGCCGAGAAGCAGGGCATCTACCGCTACCCGGAGCCCAAGATCCTCGCCGGCAGCAATTTCGCCGACGTGGGCTTTGACCTGGATGAGGAGAGCGGCCGCATCGTGGCCATCGCCGCCATCGACAACCTGATGAAGGGGGCCGCCGGCTCGGCCGTGCAGTGCATGAACCTGATGTGCGGGTTCGAGGAGACGGCCGGGCTCGAGTTCACCGGCCTGCATCCGGCGTGAGGACGACTTGAACCGCGAAGGACGCCAAGAACGCGAAGAAGCGCAAAAGCAACGAACGAAGGCAGGCACCCAACAGGCCACTGGTATGGACCCTGGAATCCTTCGCGCCCTTCGCGGTTCAACGGTGCCCTGTTTCTGGGAGGATGGATGATGATCGTTGTAAAAGTCGGCGGGAGCGAGGGGATCAACCTGGACCACGTCTCGGCCGATGTGGCGGCGCTGTGGCTGGAGGGGCAGCGGCTCGTCTTGGTGCACGGCGGCTCGCACCTGACCAACCAGGTGGCCGAGGCGCTGGGCCATCCGCCGCGCTTTGTGACTTCGACCGCCGGGTTCACCAGCCGCCGCACCGACCGGCGCACCCTCGAGATCTTTGAGATGGTCTACTGCGGCCAGGTGAACAAGGGGATTGTCGAGCGGCTGCAGGGGCTGGGCGTCAACGCGCTCGGGCTCTCGGGGCTCGACGGGCGGCTCTTGGAGGGGCCGCGCAAGGATGCCCTGCGCATCATCGAGGATGGCCGCCGCCTGTTGCTGCGCGACGACTATACCGGCAAGGTCGAAAGGGTGAACAAGGCGCTGCTGGAGCTGCTCCTGGATGCGGGATACCTGCCGGTCGTCTCGCCGCCGGCCATCAGCTACAACCACGAGGCGATCAATGTCGATGGCGACCGTGCGGCCGCCGCCATCGCCGCCGCCCTCGGCGCCGAGGCCCTGGTCATCCTCTCCAACGTGCCCGGCCTCCTGCGCAGCTACCCCGACGAGGCCACTCTCATCCGTGAGGTGCCGAAGGAGCGGGTAGAAGAGGCCATCGGCACGGCGGGCGGGCGCATGAAGATCAAAATCCTCGGCGCGGCCGAGGCCGTGGCGGCGGGCGTCGGCCGCGTGGTCCTCGCCGACGGGCGCATCGAGCGGCCGGTGCGGAGGGCGCTGGCGGGCGAGGGAACGGTCATCCGGTGAGGCCAAGGAGAGCCATTGCGTGTTCCGTTCCCTTCCCGGCGGTGCACTCGCTGCCGTGCACAGGCGCGAAGAGGATGGGTGCAGTACAGTTTGGGGGCAAGCCTGTATGCCAGCATTCGCTGTATGGTGCTGCCCCCACCCCCTGCAGGGGGGCAAGGGTTTGGGGGTTTGGGGCGGGCGCTTTGCGCCCGCCCCAAACCCCCATCGAAGGGCTCCCCCTTCCCACCGCGGTGGGAAGGGG
>Ga0078972_1006752_pt1 | contig 26656 bp, 28 predicted proteins | sample YelNatPaOPGAMG01_FD_67568 | JGI IMG/M metagenome (GOLD analysis project Ga0078972, IMG submission 67568) | Hot spring thermophilic microbial communities from Obsidian Pool, Yellowstone National Park, USA - OP-RAMG-01 (SPADES assembly) (version 2) | ecosystem: Environmental > Aquatic > Thermal...
CGGGAGCGGGGGCGGGCGATGGAGGCCGCTTTTAGGGCGGCCTCCTAGCCCAGGCCCCGGGGGAGCGGCCAAAGGGCCGCCCCCCCATCCCAGTCCCGCCTCTTCTTGGAAGAAGAGGCGGGACTTCCGTCTCCGCCATAGGCGGACTGATGAGCCATCTTGTAGCTTTACGCGAAGAGTGGCGAAACGGAAAACTAATACAAAATTGACGGTCGTCAATTTTGTATTAGTAAAAAGCACAACAGAAGAAGCCCGCGACAGCTGTTTTTTCGTATGCCTGTGATTTTTTAGTACGGTCGTGATTTTCTCTGTCGTACTTATCTCTCACTAAAACAGAATATAGTGTAGGGATTCTTTTGGAAGTGGAGACCAAAATCTTTGTTCCAAAGTTCCAAAAGAGAAAATATTTTGACCCGCTTTTTTAGTTGACTTTAAATTTGTCGTGAAGTTTATCTCTATAGCCCTCAAAACCTCCGGCGTGGTTTTGTAAATCATCCGGAGCTCTCAAGCTCCCGCTCTTTGGTTTCTTGCTCCCTGCGGAAGGGAATAAAACGGCCGGCCAGAGTACCAGAGAGTGTAAGTTTAGGCCGCCAAAAACGCCAAAAGAGGCGTTATGACGGTCTCCCCCTCGTGGGCGAACTTTGTCGCGGATGACCATCCGCGTCAATGTGTCGCCACTTAGTCGCGCTGGCAAGGCCAAAATGGTCGCGGCGCGACTCAAGCGCGTCCGGGCGCAAGCGGCGCAAGCGCAGCAGGCAATCTTCGGCGCATGGGAGCAATCGGCAGATGCTAACCGCTCCTAAGGTGCTTACCCGCCAGAGGATTCTTGATCTGGCGGTGACGGAGCAAGATTCTTTCTCGGCGCTAAGATACCTGCGCCAGAGAGAAAATGCTCCGCGTCTGCCCGAGCTCGAAGAGCAAAGCCAGACAAAACTGCCGGGAGTGGAAGGAGCACTCGCCGACTTGAGCTATGCGCTCTGGGACCCAGAGCCGGCGCTTAAGACAGGCGAGAATATCCCTGCCGACCGGCGGTACTGGCATGGAATGCTCTTTGAAACACTTGGGGTGTCCAAGTTTCAGGAGCTTCATGCCAGAACGGAGCTCTTCGAGCTGATGTCCACAATCGGAACGATTGAGATGGGTGAAACCATTTTCACTTCCGTTCCGGAGGAGGACAGTGAGAAGCTCGAGGAGCTGTCGCGGGTCCAGGAGGCGGCCGATGAAGTGCAGGCGCAGGCAGATAAACTGCAAGCGCAAGCGCAGATGGCTGGCCAACTGGCCGAAGCGGCCGCCCAAGGCCCTGAGGCGCTCGCGGCCGCGATGAGCGGAGGTGGAAAGCTATCCGGTCAACCCGTATCTGCTGACGCGGGCGGGCAAGCCGATGGCTCTCCACGAAGTGGCCAAGGGGAAGTTCGGGCCAGTCCCAATGATTTTTTCGAGACAGAAAAGCAGCTTTTATTTTTAAAATTTGTTTTCTGTCCCGATTAATGGGACAGGGCTCCTTATGGAGCCATCATTTTCTGGCCGCCGCCAAAACAGCGGCAGGCCCAAGGAGGTGATCCCGCTATGCGCGGGATCAAGAATGGATTAGAGGCCGGTTGGGCCTCTAATACGGTCGTCGTAAAGACGACCGATGTCCGGGAGCTTCTCCCGGACCTTGAGATTGCTCCCCCGGGGGAGCATCTCGCGGTACCACCCCGGGGGTGGTACTGTTTCTGCCGGGACGAGTACCGGCAGGAACCCTGCGAGGTCTGCAACCTCGCAGTGGAAATCGCGCCTGATGGCAAGGCGCGATTTGTTGAGGCCCCCTCTTCGCACCTCCTTTCCCAGTTTGACTGGGAATGGAGTGGGGCGGGTTTCGTCGAACACTGGTTCGACGATGAGGCCCGCTTGCTCCGAGGAGGGGAGAGGGACTATGTGTCCCGCTCCGGCCTCACGGGGGAAATATCCCGGATAGTGGCGTACAAGCGCCACGTCCAGGTTATATCCTATCGCCGCTACGGGGGTGATAGGATCCCAGGGGGGAGAGACCTCCAGTGCGGTGTGGTCTGGGAGGAGTGGCGTAATTACTCCCCCCAGCCAATCACGCTGGAGGGCGGGCTGTTTCTGACGAGAGTCGGAAACACGCCCGTAATCAGCGACGACAAAGAGTCGCTGATTGAGGCCTTGCTCGCCGAGAGCTGGCCTTACGACGAGTGGCCGGTGACGACATGCCGGCATAACTCGTCGGTGCGGGCGATTATTCGCCTGCGCCCAGAGAATGCGGGCTACTTGAGCCGCTTTCTCTGTTGGTCCTGCAGGATGCAGGGCCTGCGTTGGGAGGAAATCTCCCACCGCAATCCCGCCAACAGGTGCCCGTATATCGCACGGGCCCTGAAGGCGTTCGGCGAGAGGTCTGACCCGCTCCCTGAGTGGGTCGGCTGGAACTCGCCGATTCTCGCCAGCCGTTGCCGGCTGGTGGAGGGCGAGAAGCAGGCGTGGGAACTGTTGTTTCTGCGCCAAAGCGACGGATTCGTCCGTCGCTGTGTCCTGATTGTGGACACAGCCGCCAAAGAGGCGCGGATGTATCCCTATGTGGGATTCCCGCGCAGTTTGGCGGAGTTGGTGGAGAAATACGGCGAGGGCCGTATTATTTTCACCTCGGAGCCCAAGGACACAACCTCGGGCTAGCCGCTCACGCGTCCGCGTGAGGAGGTGTGGGCGGGCGGACCCGCAAGACCAGCAGGAGCTACTCCAGCTTCTGCAGGGGCCTTCGGTGTTTAGCCCGCTCGGCTCTCCGCTCCGCCTTTCGAGCGAGGAGGAGCAAGGGGAGAGGGAAGGTCTCCTGCTTGAGATCGCCCTCTGGGCGGCTCGGGCGGGCGGCCAAGACCCCTCCTGCCTTTCCCAGGAGAGGCTCGATTGTCTGCTGGCGCAGGCAAGAGAGCAATTCTCCTGGGCAGGATTGGCCGAGCTGGAGGCCGCTGTGCTTGCCTTGAAATAGCACGGCGGCCTCCTTTCGGAGCTAGCTGGCCCACTTGGCAGCTAGCTCCTTCACAGGGTGCGGAAAGGCGGATTCGTCCGCCTTCCGCACCTTTTGTTTATCTAAGTGCTAATCCCGTCAGGGCGGGATGGTACGGGATATTCGCTCTAGTATGTTTCAGCAGTAATTTCGCCAATCGGCGGCATTTTTAAACTTATCTGGATTTACAAGAGGGTAGTTATATGGTATGAATAAAATTGTCCGCGGGACCTTGAAAGACGGCGTCGTTTTGGTTTTGTTGGAGACGTGTTTGACGCAGAACGCGGCTGGTACCGGCCGCAATCACAGAACTCGGGAGGGTTAAGATGGCGAAGATGCGACGCTCTGTCTCTGCCCCGCAGGGTTCCTGCGGGGCGCTGGGTGTAATAGCCCAGCAACTCAGCCCCGAGGAGGCCCTGGCGTTTTTCACAGGGTTTGCCTCGGGAACGAGGGTGGAGCGGTTGGCTTACAGGGTGGCGGCAGCGCGCAAAGCGAAGGAGCTCCTTAACGGGGGCTTCCATCTTGAGGCCTCAAGGATTTTCCTTGACCTCGGGATGAAGCCGCGGGCGCGTGCGGCTATCCTCCGGGGGATGAAGGCGCATCGGGACGACCCCGACAAGACAATCCTGAACCGCCTCCGCGAGCTCCAAGAGGAGCTCGCGTATCTCCCCGGCTCCGGCTAGCTCGATCAGAGATCAGAGAAGGTCCCGCGCTTGCGGTCCCCTAGTTTTTCGCCAACCGGCGAAGCTACGGGGACCTTTTTCTTGTGGTAAAATAGAGTTAGTCCCAAATTTTTAATTTTCAATTATATTTTTATTTTTGAGATTTGATTTTTGAGACCAAAAATTTACAAAATAAGTTTTTATTATGCCCGATATTAATAAGGCTCTGCAGATTTTCTCCCGCGAGGGAGAGGAAAAAACGGTTAAATTTAAATCCCAGAAATTAGGAATACCTTATGTAAATCTTGTCGGCTATCCTTTTACGCCCGATGTCCTTGGTATTATTCCCAAAGAACAGGCGACTAAATTAAACGCCATTTCTTTTTACAAGCTTAATGACCAAGTTAAAGTCGCAACGCCCCATCCAGAAAATCCGATGCTCATCCCGGCTCTTAAAGAGCTCTCTGCCGCGACCAACTTTCGCTTTTATCTCTATTTGTGCTCGGAGTCTTCGTTTAGATATGCGCTCCAGCAGCTTGAGTTCATCAAAGAGGCGCCTAAAACCCTTGAAAAGCACATTGTCTCGGACGAATATATTAAAACAAAACTGGGCGGAGCTCAAGACCTAAAATCAATTGGCAACAAAATCTTGCAGACGCCCACAACGGAAGTTTTAGATATTATTTTTGCGGGCGCTATTCATCTTGATGCCTCTGATATTCATATTGAACCAATTGAAGGTGGAGCCCGCCTGCGCTACCGCATTGACGGAGTTTTGCAAGATATCATTGAACTTCCAGAAATAACTTACAAAGCGATTAGAAATAGGATTAAGTATTTAGCTAAGCTTAAACTTAATATTGCAGACCAAGCTCAAGATGGCCGTTTCAATATTCAAATTGGTTTCCAAAATATTGATGTTAGGGTTTCTGTTATTCCGGGGGCATGGGGCGAAGTGCTGACTGCACGGCTTTTAAACCCCTCTGGCAGGATTATTTCGCTTGAGAATCTTGGTTTTAATCCTCGCGCTATGGCTGATATTGAAGAAGCCATTAAAAAACCAAATGGCGCAATTTTTAACACTGGTCCTACCGGTTCCGGTAAAACAACAACTCTTTATGCTATTTTGCAAAAATTAAACAGGCCTGAAGTTAAAATAATTACGCTTGAAGACCCGATTGAGTACCGAATTGAAGGAATTGACCAGAGCCAAATCAACCCAGAAGCAGGATATGATTTTGCCAATGCGCTAAAGCATGCCCTAAGACAGGACCCCGATATCATTATGGTCGGCGAGGTGAGAGACCGCGAGACGGCGGAAACTGCTTTGCAGGCGGCGCTCACCGGGCATTTGGTTTTGACCACTTTACACACCAACTCAGCCCCGTCATCTATTCCACGGCTTTTGGATATTGGAGTCAGGCCCTTTTTGCTTTCCGGCTCAATTAGTTTGATTATTGCCCAGCGGCTAGTTAGAAAACTTTGCCCGGTTTGCAAAGGCAAAGCGGGGAATAGCGCCTGCACGATATGCAACGGCACAGGCTACAAAGGTCGTCTTGCTATTGTTGAAACAATGAAAATTACTCCCCGTATTAATCAATTAATTGCAAAAGGCGGCACAGTTGCGGACTATGAAAGGGCGGCGCGCGAGGACGGAATGATTACGATGTTTCAAGACGGGATGGAAAAAGTAAGAAACGGGCTAACAAGCGAAGAAGAGGTTAGAAGAGTTACTACAGCATAGCAGTTTTAGCTTCAAAATTCGCTATGCCGCGCAAAAATTTATTGTGAGCGCAAATTTAGTTTTGTAAGTGAAGTACTTTGCCGGAGAGCCTGAGAGTGAATTTTGAATTTGGGTTTAGTAGATAGTCCCACTCTCCACACTATTTGTCACGCTATTATAGATTACGAGGGAGGCCGCAATGATAATAATACCGATAATGGCGTTGGTGATAGCAGTACGTCCCTTGCCGGCTTTTTCAGCCTCTCCTCCAGCGGTGATATAAGTGATGCCGCCCCAAATAAGGTAAATAACGGCCAATATCCCGGCGATTACTAAGATAAGGTTGATAATATTACTAACAAGGTTGGATAGGGTGCCTGGAATTATGTTGGGAGGATTGATAGTCTGTCCACCAACCCTAACTTGTGCTAGCGAGACTGTAGCTGAGGCGCTGGCTGTAAGTGTTGCTAAAGAAACTTTCGCCGCAGCGCTTTTGAGAATTGCCAGAACTTTTTTCATTGTCCCTCCTAATTTTTTAAATAATATTTTATTTTAAGATAACATTAAAAATTTTCAATGTCAAATTATTTAAATTTTGACTGGCTCTAGTTTATTAGTCAAGATTGTGGTTAGGGCGCCCCCTCTTCAATATCCTCTCCGACAAAATCAAGCTTTATTTCAAGGGTGCTTTCTTGGCCTTTTTTTATCTCTATAATTTTTTCGTAGTTTTTATAATTTGTTTTGAAACCAGTAATCAGATATTTACCTGATGGTAACTGTATTTTGAAAGGTGTTTGTTTGGTTTCCAAAAAAGAGTTTTCAAGCGACCCAATCGTAACGTTAATTAGCTCTGGCTGCGACTTAACTTCAAGCTGGCCAAGGGATTCTTCTGTGTAGGGGATATTAGTGATGTCAGAACGAGTTTTAGACCTGCCTTTAGAAAAATAAATAGGCGCTCCGATAGTGACTGCTATAAGTATTATTGCGAATATCAAAAAATATTTTTTCATATTTTACCTGTAAATTAAGTGGGCGTGCTTTATTCTTGCTTTAACGGTGTTGGGTGAGGCGGATGAGATTTGTCGTGGTCCGGGGTCGTTAATAAGAATTTCGCCGTTTGCGTCAAAACCAGTCAGGACAATGTAATGGCCTCCAGAGCTGAATTCGTGGTCGTCCATTGCTGCAATCACAGGCATATTATTCTTGAGAGCGTTTTGGATTTCCGGCCAATCCACGCTTTTATACTTTAAGCCGTATTTGGCTGCAAGAGCAGGGAAAAGCGATGGGGCAGTGCCCGAGCCGCAAACACGATGGCCATTAGCAAGAGAAAACTCAGTTACTTCTGCGGGTGTAACATTAATGCCGTAATATGTCAGCACCATTGCGGCTGATGTTGTGCCACAGCCTGAAGTCCTGATAGTGGTCCCCCCGCAACCATAGCTTTTTGACCCCCAGCGAGGGTCAAATTGCCTAAAGAGAGGTACGCCGTTGCTGCCCGCCGAATAATCTCCGGAGTTAACTTTATAAGAGGCGCCTTCATAAGAATTATCTTGAGCTTCTTCATTTTTTTCTTCTGAAGATTCTAAAGCTTTTTGGAATTGTTTCGCAATTTCAAGAGAATAGTCTTTGCCATAAGACGGTCCCTCCGGCAGCGCGCTATCAGGACATTTTGAGCCATCAGGAAGCTTGGCATTTGGTGTATTTGTAATTTTTGATTTCGGTTTTGTTAGGTCAACTACGGTGATTTTTCTGGTTTGACCTTGGTTGAAGCTACCATATTCTGAACAGGGAAGGAAAAGGTCAAGATAATTTTGGCCGGCGTGGAGACCGGGAGCATAATGATCGCGGATGTGAATCGGCTGATTGTTGTTAAAACCATCTAGAATGACTGCCTGATTTTCAATCTGATTCCAAGCAATTATCGGATTATCAGAAGGCTGAGCAAAAATGTAATCCTCAATAGTGCTGCCTTTGACATATCTTAAACGTCCGTTAACTACCTTAAAACTTCCGCCATCGGCCGTTGAAGACGGACCGCCCGTTTTGGCATCGCATGTATTTCCCGGCATATTCGGGCTATAAGCTGTAATAATTGCTTGTGTTGGTTTGCCGCTAACTTCTTCATATCCAGAATTATTATTAAAACCGCATTGTTGATTGATGACTTCATTGAGCCACCTGCCGGCTTGGCTGGTGGTTGAACCAGTCCCCAAGCACGGGCCGGCCATGGTCGCGCCGGTGTTAAAGTGGGTGGTAAAGAACTCTTTATCGTTGGCGGCGATTTTGGCGCGGAGCTCGTCTTTGTTTGACGGTTCAAATAACCCGTGGCCGTTAGCTCTGGCTTTTTCTTCAGCCTGTTCTTTGGTATCTGCTTTGACTTGATCGCGGACAATCCAATCCTCGCGAGAATCCAAAAGCGGATCCTGTCGTGGCCGACCGTCAGCAAGATATTCTGTCGGCTCCTTTTCAATGAAATTTGAAACGCACCATAAATCTCCCTCATACTCCAGTTTTGACTGCTCGCCAGTTGGAGCCAAAAACCCTATCCCCAAAGCAAGCAGAGCCATTCCTAGCGCGGTTGTAGCTAAAATCGGCAAGTTGATAGCGGCTTTTAATTTTTTCATGGTGTATTTGGCATATTGGGAGGTTGGTCCATTTGTCTTTGAATTCCCTTAATGTCAGAGCTGGGATTGGAGAGAATATTTATCGTAGTATTAAAAACGGAATAGGAGGTAATGATTACAATTATCCCGATAATTGCACCCATTATAGCCTTTTTGGCTCTTTCGGCTTTTTCTGCATCGCCTGCGGCTGTAATATATTGAATGCCGCTGTAAATGATGACAAGCACGGCAATAATCCCGGCTGCCAAAGTAAAAAAGAGCAAAAGATTGTAATAAAACGAGGAAGGACTGGTGATTTTTGTGCCAGTTTCAGGAAGATCAAAGTTGCCGTTTTTTCTAAGAGAATCGGCTATATCGTTTATATTGATGTCGGCTAATAATATTTTATGCATTTCTATTCTTGTGTTGGAATTGGGAGATTTTCGTTTTGAGCAGCTTGTTTATTAGTAAGGATATCTTGTATGTAGTAGGATATTCCAAAAGCGCTTAGTGAGATAATTAAACCTATAATCGCATAGGTTAAAGTTTTTTTTGCTTGCGTTGCCCGGTTTTCGTTGCCATAGGCGGTAAAGTACAAAAAGGCGCCGTAAAAAGTGAAAAGCAAGATAACAAAAACCAAGATAACAAGCAGGACTGGAATGAGATGTTGAGCAATCCAATATTTTAAAACGCATTGGATTTGAGAGGGTAAGTCTGCTGCTTGACAATTCTGATTAACATAAGTGCCCGAAATGGCTTGGTTAAGATTCTCTTCTAAGTCAAAAATTCCTAAATTTGCCATAATTTTTTCTTATATTTTTTAAAACGCATTGCTCTGTAGAAGTTGTGGGGAGGTAATCTTAACTGCGATATCTATAATGATGTAAATAGCGCTCACGGCGACAATTCCAATCGCAACCCAAGTCATATTTTTCTTGGCTGTCTCCATTTTAGCAGCATCGCCAAAAGCGGTGATATAAATAAAGCCAGAATAAAGCAAAGCCAACAAACCCAATCCGCCCAAAAAATACGGGATGCGATTAAGTAGTGAGTTTAAAAGGTCGGTTAGGTCTCCGGCGGCAGCATCAGGCGCTCTGGTAGGGTCAATTTGATTAATAGCGCTTTTAGCGGCGTCTAGTTCAGGGGAGTAAGCCAGCGTTGCTGTTGGCGCAAAAACAACTAGAAAAACAAAAACTTTTAAAGCAAGCTCTGACACTAAAGAATTTTTGGGGCTTTGAGCTTTTTCTTTTTGATGGTGATATTTTGGTATAAGGATAAGTTTTTTCATGAGATAATGGTGTTAATAATTAAGGCGGCGCAAATTAAAAGGATTAAACCGGAAATTGCGCTAAAAATTAACTCTTTGCCTTTCTGTGCTTTGGACGCATCACCACCCGATGCCGCATAGGTGATTCCGCCAATAATAATGACAACTCCAGCAAGAACTGCTCCTAGCGGGAGGAGAAGATGCCGGTACCACTTGTAAACCTCGTCGCCCAACTGTTTTATGTCCTGCGCATTATCTTCTGCGGCCAGCGCAATCATCGGTAGTGTCAAAAGATAAATAATTTTTTCCATTTTTTACTTTCCCCATTTAGTTTTACTTGCCTTTAGGATGGTTGTCACATCTGCTGCGGCTTTATCTAAGGCGTCTTTGGGAGTTTTACGGCCGTTTGCTGCATCGTCAATCATAGAAATAAAAATCTCATCTACACTCATTGCTTTGGCGCCTTTATACCAGATATCTGCAAATTGTTTTTGGATATTGAAAGCATCAAATTTGGCTTTGTCTGTCCCGTCCTTGAGGGCAGATGGCAATTTCATTGCGCTTAAATAAGTAGCCGATCCTTGTTTGCTGCCAAGATAATAAACAAAATCCCAAGCAGCTCTTTGCCTTTTGGCGTCACCTTTGGCGGAAGGAACGGTTGCCACCCACATCTTTGCCATTGTCTTAATGGATTCTGTAGTTGAGGTGCTATTGGGGTCAACAATCTGTGGTAGAGGGGCGACATCAATTGAGTTTTTAAGCGAAGGCGCTTCTTTGATAATAAACCGGTAAGCATCAGCGTAATGAATCATCATTGCGACTTGTCCTTGCTCAAAGGCATCAACCGAATTGGGCATTTTATCATTCCAGCTGTAGAGAGGGTCTTGGGGATTGCTAAAACGCAAATAAAATTTTAGAGCCTGTTCACCCGGATTAACAGTCGTGGTAGCTCCTGACTGGCTAACATTAAATGTTGCGCTGTCAAAGTCGTCTGAAGTAAGTTGTGTTCCGTTTTGGAGCATTAGGGTCTGTAAAATGTCATAAGAGTGTTCAATATTTTTTGAGGTTCCAAGAGCGATGGCTGATTGTGAAATATCGTTGCCGTTTCTAATTGTCAGATATGGGACAATCTCAGTCAGCTGCTGCCATGTTGCAGGCGGAGTTTGTAGTTTTTTCTTGATTGAATTAAGCTCGTCGCTACTTAGATTTTGAGTAAACCTGTTTTCTGTGCGCAGGTTTTCAACTGCTTTGTCAATCAAGTCACGGTTGATATACAAGGCTAAGCTGTCAAGCGCCATTGGCAAACCATATACTTTTGGTTTTCCCGAAGGGTCATTTAAGGTTACGGCTTTTGCCGCTGCTGGCTCAAAAAGTTCGGCTACAAGTTCGGTCGTTGTTTTGCCGGTTTTTTGATTCTTTTTTAGATTAGAGCTAAAGAGGTTGTCTGGGGCGGGGACAAGTTGTGGGGCAAGCCAAGGGAGGTTCTCGGCGCGCACCGTAAGAATGTCGGGCGCATTTTCAACGCTTTGGTGCGCGGCTAAAGCTTCTAGAGCTTCTTGCTCGGCGACTCGGGGGTCTTTGGACACGACTACAATATTTACCCCTTTGTTATTACTCATATAATCCTTGGCAATTGCCTCCAAGGTTTCTTGCGAGGCGTCTCCCCTTGTTGTCCACCAATAAAGGGTAATTTTGCTTTGTGTTGGTTTATTTAACGAACAACCGCTCAAAGCAAACAGGGTCAAAGCTGTCAGGCTAAAAATCGCGATTTTCTTGAATATTGCCTTAGGCATTACCCTCCTTATTGAAGCTTATATGGTAATTCTGAAATCTGGGCTTCTTTCAAGCCGTCTGAATCAGTGAAATATATTTCATAAGCTGAAGCAGAAATCGCCGTACTATTTTCAAGCCCTTTTATTTCAGCATAGTTTATTGTGCTCATAGTGTCAAAATTAAAGGAAATTGGCCTGCCTTCATCTACCAAAATAATTTCATTTTCGGCAATAAAAGTTATAAGTCCCGGTTTGCTTTTGAGAGAGGTTTTGGTTAATTTGTCTTCCTTGAGGACATAGACATTGTTTTGGTCATCCAGAGCAATTGCGTAAGTTCCTTTTGGTCCCCATTTAGCCCATTTGAAATTTGCTTGTTTTGAAATAGTTTGGTACTGGCGGTTAGTCAGGTCAAAAACTCCAAGCTCGCCTCCGGAGAGCAGAATTTTTGTGGGATTTTCTCCCCAATCAAGATGCATACTTGAGAAATTTTTTTTGTCAATTTGCATCAAGGCTTCAGATTGGGTGTGATTGCGATTGGCAAGCATTAGCGTCCAGCCATAGTCAACGTCAAAATCATAAACAATCTTACTATTTTCTTCGGGGAAATATTGGCTTTTGCCCTGATTCCAAGTAACGCTGTGGATGGCCGAGGCAAGAGGTGGCAATTTTGCTTCAATTTGATTGATTAGGTCGCTTCGCCTAAAATCAATCACCCTTAATGCTTCTGAATCAAGTAAAAGGGCAAAGCTTAAATTATCAGAAAATAAAAGTTGCCGAATATTTTGATAGCTTCCATTTGAGAGCGCTATGGGTATTTGTTTGCCTCGAGGGTCAGCTGAAACGCTTGAGAGCTTGCCGTCAGATGAGACAAAATTAATTGTTTTGCCGTTAGGTGAGAGAGAAGGCATGGTAGCGCCCGGGACAATTAATTTGCTATCTTTGATTGGGACAAGTTTGAAGTTTAGATTTTGTTTTTCGCCAAAGCGGAATTTTTTATCTTCACGGAAAGAAATGTAACCTTCTTTGGTAATTATCACTGAGTGCCTTTTTGGCATAAGCTTATAAATGCCCGGGCTAACTTCTTTTCCGTCGAGCAGGATTTTATCGGGATTAGGGGTGGGATTAATGTTGATTTGGACTCTGTAGAAAAAAACAAAGAAAATGATAGTAGCCAAAATAATGGCGCCAGCTAAAATCTCTAAAATTATTCCCAGCCGCCCCATTCCTCTTTTGATAACAGCGGATGGGGGCGGCTTGACAGGGGAGCTGTGCTGGGGCGGCGAAGGGGGCGGAGGCGATGGCGGTGCTTTTTCTGTTTTTGGTGGGACCATTTGTCCGCCCGCCGCCGTTGCCGGTGGCTCTTCTTGTTTCAGCTCTTCTATAGGTATAATTTCTTCTTTTGGCTTGTCTTCCATTTTTCTAGAGATTTATTTGTGTATTTGTCTGCTGCTGACTGGTGTTGTTTGATATGGGCGCTTGCTCTGCTGGCGGTTGTGGGGACTTAAATGGTGCTGTTTGTTGCGGCGAGGCGGTTGGTTGTGTTGCGGCCGGCTCTGGTGTGGGAGTTTGAACTGGTGTGGGAGTTTGAACTGGCGAGACTGGTTGGGCTGGAGCTGATTTAGCCGTTGCGGCAGCTTGATTTGGAATTTGGGCGGTTGGGGTTTGCTGAATTTGAGGTGCTGCCGGCGGTGTGCTGGCTGCTGGTTGTTCTATCTGATTGGGGCTAAAGTCAGGAGAATCTGCCTCAATGGCTGTGCCGCTAATGGTTTCTTCTTTTTCTGTCTCTTTTTCCTGCTCCAAAAGTTGTCTTGGGTCGGTAGTGATTATTTGGTCTTCGGCATAAGAGGCAACAACCTTAATGGCGACATGGCTAGACCCGGCAAAAAACAATCCTTCTCCAACATCGGATTCCAAAAGCAGGAATTTCTCTCCTTCGGTCAAGTGAAAAACTTCGGCTAATTTCTCAACCGCGGCTGGTGATTGTTTCAAAAGAATTTGCAAAGATGAGTTATTCAAAATAGCTCTACCTTGTTCACTACCAAGAAAGTCTTCAACGTCCTGAGAAATGATGGTTAATCCCAAAAAATATTTTCGGGCGCGCTTAGCCAGAGAGTACAGATATTTTGCCGAGTCTGGATATTGCATTAAAACCCACGCCTCATCAACTACCAACAGCCTTTTTCTCATTTGATGGCGGATTTGTGCCCAAATATAATTAAGAATTAAATACATTGCCAAGGGCCGTAGCGCTTCTTCAAGGTTTCTGATTGAAAAAACGATAAAGCCACGGGAGAGCTCAAAATTAGTTGGCTGGTTGAAAAGGCCTGCGAAAGTTCCTTCAGTATATTTGGTCAGCCGCCGCGCTAAACTTTCTGCTCCTTTGGTGTTTTGAAGCACGCCTTGCAAATCAGATAAAACAGGAGGAGTGTTATTGTGAGTGCTGACATCCGGGGTTATGTCGCGCAGAGCATAGGTATCATAAATTGCCTTGTCTAATATCGCGTCCTCCTCAGGGGTAATACCGCCAACCATTAAAGCGATTAATCCTTTGAGGTCGGTGACTGCCGTGCGCAAAACTACATCACCGCTCTCATCCTCAACTGCTTGAGGGAGGTCAAAAGGGTTAACGCGCTTGTCTGAATTCAAAGAAAAGTCAAAAAAGCTTCCTCCGACCGCTTCGCAAAGGGATTGGTATTCGTTTTCAGGGTCAATTACAATCACATCAGTGCCAAACATAAGTGACCGCAACGCCTCAAGTTTAACAGCATAAGATTTTCCCGCCCCGGATTTTGCAAAAACAACCTCATTTGCGTTTTCAAGGTCAAAGCGGTCAAAAAGAATCAAAGAATTATTATGGCGGTTGATTCCATACAAAACGCCTTTATTTGAAGTAAGCTCGGCCGAAACAAAGGGAAATGTTGTGGAAAGAGAATTGGTATCAAGATTTTTGGTGATTTGAAGTTCGTCTTCGCCGATAGGCAAGGTGGTGTGAAATCCTTGCTCTGCCTGAAAGATGGCTTGTTTGGTATAAACCAGCAATCCTCCCAAAGTAGCAATCAGTCGCTCAGAGGCTTCATTTAGTTCTTGTTGGCTTTTAGCATAAACGGTGAAATATAAACCTACTTTGAAAATTCTCTGCTGGCCGGATGACAAATCTTCTCGTAACTGGTCAATATCGGCAATGGCTTGGTCAAGCTGCGGATTGCGCACCAGTCCTTTTTCTTGTTCAATTTGTCTGGTTGACTCAAGCCGTCCCGCCTGCTTTCTCATCTGCTCTAAAAACAAGTTTGACTCCAAGGGGGAGATGTGCATTGTTACGTCCATATTAAGGTCGTAATTTATGACTGGAGAGAGCCAGTTAGAATTTAAAAACCTCGGATAGGAATAGACAAAAAGCGTCTTAAGAAAAAGATTATTAATTTGTAAAAAGTTTGGTGTGGTCAGGTAACTTGCCGGGGCAATAAAATCAAGCATTGATGCCGACGATTTTTCAATTTGGCTTTCGGCACGCCTTAACATTCTGCGATTTAATTGTTGTTCTGCCATTTTTATTTTTGAGGTGGTGATATTTCTTGATTAACTATATTATTATCATTGCCAGCTTTTTTTGCTGTTTCTCCTTGGGCCTTTTGGGCTGTAGCTTGAGCTTGCTCTGTTTGAACGCCAATTGCCTCAACATCTCCTTTAATTTTTTCGCGCATTGCCTCTTCTTGATTGTAAGTGCGGTAAAAAAGCTCAATTAGCTGTTTGGTAGTCAGGGCTTGAGCAGAAATTCCCATTGAGGCTAGTCCTGATACAACGGTTTCCACGCGCTTTTGAAGTTCGTCTTTAATCGCCATAAATTTCTTCAGCGGAACTTTGAGATGGACGTGAGATGAGCCAAAAAGTGAGGCAAGAAATCCTTCTTTGGGCATTTCGTTTGGAGGCAGCTGGTAGGGAATGGTAATGAAGAATTTTTTATCCATAATATTTGCGATAGAAATCAATTTTTCAACAAAATCAACATATTCCTGAATTTGGTAGCGGATTAACTCATTCGGCTCTTGGGTGATTCTATTTTTCAAATCGTTAATGTAGGCAGTCAAATCAAGTTGTTTTGAATGCATTGTGATTTGGATGGGGAAAGAAAGGGAGTTAAGAAAAGATTGATATTGGTAAATAATTGCGTTTTGTTCTTCTTCGCTTTTTAACCCAAAATTAACCGAGTTAACCATTAGTATTTGGGAAAATTGTCCCTTTTTGGTTACTACTACGCCATCGTAGATGGCAGAAATTGGAATGTGTTCTTGGGTTGAAATTTGTTTGGGCATGGGATTAGTCGTTAGTGGTTGGTCGTTAGTCGTTAGTGGTTGGGAAATTATCTTTTTAAAAAGCTGAAGATGCCGCCTGATTTTGGAAGAGGGGACGCAGGCGCTTGAGCTGTTTGTTGATTTTGGTTGCCGGTTGCCGGCTGGCTGACCGCTCCTTTTTGCGCTTCTACCTGTTTTTGGGCGGCCGTTTCTATGTCTTTGACTGAAAGATTGGAGAGCGTTGTCCCTGCTGTTGGAACCCTTTTGGTTGTTTTTTGGGCAAGTATTGCTGGCATTTCTTTTTGTCTGATTTCGGCGGAGCGCTCATCCAGAGATTTGGCTAGGGCATCAAGGTCTTCTTCACTCTTTTGTATTTGTTCTTTGGGTGCCTCTGCTTTATCTAGTATAATCACTGGCTCTTCATGATATCCCACTACCCACTTTCTTTGTTTTGGCGAGAAAAGAAATTTCAATAAATTTAAGACGAAAATTTCAAATGGTCGGTCGTTTACTTTCACCAAAGCAAAAGCCACTCCCAGCAATCCAACAGGTATAGCAACAGCCGAAAACTCCAGCGTGAAGTTGACGTAGTTTTTGCTTAAATAATTCCACCAGCCGTAAATAATTGCTCCCGCGACCAGAAGATAAATAAACTGCTTCATTGTAAACGGCCCAATGATTTTGTCTTCCATATCTATGTTTTGTGGGACTTTAAATTGCATAGGTCAAATCATATTAATTTTAAAAAAGCCCTTCGGGCTTTTTGCCCTCCTTCATCATATACAATTATACCAAAAACAAATCAGAATTAAGAATTCAGAATTATTGATGATGAATTGTAAATGAGAATTAGGGGATAGGGGGAGGGCTTGGTTGGTCGGAGGTCGTTAGTGGTTGGTCGGAGGTCGTTAGTGGTTGGTCGGAGGTCGTTAGTGGTTGGTCGTTAGTCGTTAGTGGTTGGTCGTTAGTGGTTAGTCGCTGGTCGGATGTCGGTGGTTGTTGGCTGTTAGTCGCCGACTGACTGTCTTCCGACGACTGACTGTCTTCTGACAACCGACTACCTACCACCGCCGACCGACTGTCTTCCGACAACCGACCACTGACCACTGACGACTGACTGTCTTCTGCCGACTGACCACCTACCACCGACGACTGACCATCTTCTGATGGCTGGTAATATTCCGGTGCGGGTGCCGACGCGGGAGGCTGATTGTTAGTCGTTAGTGGTTGGTCGGAGGTCGTTAGTGGTTGGTCGTTGGTAGTTAGTGGTTGGTTGTTAGTCGCCGACCGACTGTCTTCTGCCGACTGACTACCTACCACCGACGACCGACCATCCCCTGCCGGCCGACCATCTCTCTTTAGTTCCTCAATAATTTCTTTTGCCGAACGCTCCAAAACCCCTTTGGCGTCAGGGTGAAGTTCTAAAATGGTCTCAATGATTTTTCCTGCGTCATCATCCTTCATTGCTTCAACCCGCGCTTCCAATTCTTTTTGCTTATCCTCGGGCAAGCTCAAAAGAAGATTTGCTAAAAATCTCTTCTCCAGTCGCTCGTCTATCATCTCTAGAACTGCTTTTTTATCTTCCTCTGGGATATTGCCTAAATTTAACTGGTCTAAAATGTTTTGGTCTTGTTTGGTGATGTCCATCTTGTCTCCCTTTCCGCCAACTAGCGGATTAATTTTATTATCTTCTTTCTTGCGATGGCGGCGTGGGCGGTGGTGTGGCTGGAGGGGTTTCCGCTGATGCCGATGTGGCTTCGGTGTCACCACCTCCAGTGCCTGTTTGAGCTGCTTCTCCCGTCTGGCGCGGCTGTTCTCCATTTTCAGCCGCTGGCTGTTGTTTATCAGGGCTTTCTACTCCCTCAAATTTGATCGCTTCGCCCTCTGGGGCTTTGCCCGCTGATTCCCCAGCGATAGCCGCGCCAACACCCACGGCAATAGGGTGACCGATTGTTTCTGCTGTTCCCTGTAGGGCGGCCTGCGATCCGGCTTTAGCTGCTTCTTGGGCTAATATTTTAGGGAATTCTTGTGTTAGAAAGGAATCGGCGTTATAAATTTTGTCGGCAAGATGGATTAGGTCAACATACCTGTCAGCAGATCCCTGAAGAGCGTTTTCAATTAACCTCTGGAGTCCGTCTATGTTAAAATCGAAAGTTTCACCGCGCAAAACATGGGCATGCTCATTTAGAGGCGGGGCAAAGTTAAATTTGCGGGCGAAGCTTTGAATTGCCTCATGCTCTTGCCCGGGCGGAATTTTCAAATATGGAGGAAAGTGCAATTTGCCTTGTTCAAGACCCATCTCAATCGCGCGGCTCAAGGCATTTCCATAGCTTGTGACGTGAGGAGGATTATCTATGTGCTTTACAAGTTTCGCGTACTTTACAAGCTCCGCCGGTGGTGTAATGTCGGGGGGATTTGCTACGGAGGAGTCAACGATAATATGAAGTTCGTGTCCCGGCCCAGCGTGTCGGTACATATAATCATATACAGCTTCCGCTTTGCGAGCGTGAGCTGAATATATGCCTATCAAGTCGCTTACCAGCCCAATGCCGCCGCCAATTAGCGCGCCTTTAAGAGCGCCTTTTAATATCGCTCCGCGAATCTCCGGGTTGACATTTTTTTGGTAACCTTCAATAAGTCGCTGGGCAATTGCCTGATCCTTAGTTAAATTTTTGAAAAATACTTCCACAACCCGATTATCCAGATCCTTGATTTTGGTGTTGGCGATGATCATTTCGCGAAGCTCCGCCTCTCCGGTGTACTGCTCCCTACGTAGCTCCTGAAATTGGTCTAAAATTCCTTGAGCCGCCTCTCGGCGATAAAAAGCAAGCATATTAAGGAGTTCCTTATGGTTGCCGCGAAATTTTCCCTTTTCCAGCACTTCATTTAGAAAAGCCAAAGCGTTTTGTCTTGCCTGTTTTTTCTCCTCGTCGGTTTTCCATGGAAAGTTTTTAATCCGCTCATATTCCGCCTTCCAGGCGTTAAGGCCAAATACTTTTTGTTTTTCAGCTTGGCCGCCGCGGATTCCGCCAAAGATACCGCCCAGAACTCCACCAACAACTGTGCCGGCAAAGCCAAAACCCGGGGAAATAACTCTGGCGGAGGCGCGCAGTCCCGCGCCCAAAAGGCTAATTCCTGTCACTTTAGCGGCACCGGCAAGAAAACGTTTGAGTTTGGTGGATTTGGTGATGTGTCCGTAGCGGTCGTAAAGCTCAATTGTTTTCTTATCAATTGCGCTGACATTTTCACCAAAATATTTGGCGTAGATAATCCGTTTTTCGTCTTCGGTCAGCTTTTCGCCTGTATCGCGCTCAATCCGAGCAATTTTCTGATCAGCTTTTTGGGCTTTAATGGTGACATCAGTAGCTTCAATTGGCGCCATTTGTATTTCCTGTGTGATTGGTCTGGGCGGCGGCGCAGCTTTTGCATCTTCTTCTGTGACTTGTTCAACCTGCGGCTCAGGCGGAGGTGATTGACTGGGGATAATAGGTGATTGCGGAACTTGGGGTGGCGCAGGAGGTTGAGGTATCGGGGGTGGCGCAGGAGGTTGAGGTATCGGGGATGGCGCAGGAGGCACAGCTTCAGCCGCTTGGCTTGCTGCTATTTTTCCTGCGCTGCCAACATTTCCTTCAATATCAATACCTCGAGGTCTTTCTTCGCTCAAATATCCTCCTTTTATTAAATTTATTTTAGCAAATGTGAAAGAATTAGCAAAGAAAAAAGGGCTTCTTGATTTGTTGTCAAGAAGCCCTTTGGCTAGCTACGGCGCGGGCGCCGGGGGCTGCGCCGGGGGCTGAGGCGCGGGCGCCGGGCCCGGCGGCAGGGTGACTTCCTGATTAACGGTCACCGGCGCGGGTGGCGCGGGCGCCGGGGGCTGAGGCGCGGGTGGCGCGGGCGCCGGGGGCTGAGGCGCGGGCGCGGGCGCCAGCTGCAGGGTGGCTCCCTGCAGCTGGATAACCACCGGGGTAGCGTTTTGGGGCTGTGTTATGCAGCCCCTTACCGTTACCGAGTCCCCCGTCGCCGTTGTCACCCCCGCTGCAACGTTTCCAGACAGGCTGTTTAAGGCCTGCTGGAAGGCGTTGAGCGCCGGCTGAGTCCCGCCCCTCAGCCGGAACAACCCGACGACAATTAGCGTAAGGAGGATCAAAAAAATCATTGACCCTCCTGTGATTGCAACAATGGCGCCAGCAGACATGCTGGCACCTCCCTTCTGTGGGGCATTTGCCCCGCTGGTATCTTCCCCGCCTGAAGGCGGTGCGGTCGGCTTACGACGACCCTTCTCGAGGGCGCCGACCCGGCCCTCGAGGCGGGAGATGCGCTCTTCATGGTCGCTGACGCTCTCCCTGACGTCAGCAACCACCCCCTCCAGCCCTACCTGGTCAGGGTGGGCGGCAGCGTAGCTGCCGTCCACCTTCACCTTTCCCCAGTCAAACTCCCGGGCCTCCTCGGCCCAGGCCTGAGCAGTGGCCGCCACCGCCCCGAAAAGGGCGACAGCGGCCAGGACGTTGAGAACTTTCGTTCTCATCCGCCATCATCCTCCTTTCGGATTTTCCCCGCGCGATTCCGCAAAGCGGATTTTTTCGCGCTGGGGTGGCGGTGGCGGCCGTCCTGTGACCGCCCATTTCAGGTCTCGCCCTTGGCGCAGAGCCAGGTGCGAGACCAGATTTTTTATTTTAAAGTGCATTTGTCACGCCTCGAAATTGCTTTCTTAGCGTGACAACGCAACATACCACAAAACACTATTTTTGTCAATGGGCAGATGCCAATTAATAACCAGCTTAAGATTTGCTATCGGCGCAACAATCAATGCTCAAAGATGCTAAAATAGAGCTAATGAAAGTAGAATCCTTTGATGGGCAGAGAGAGGATGAGGAAATTGTGGCTGTCTGGCGCCAGCATCCATTTGTCCTTGTAAAACCTGCCCTAATTATTATCGGAATTATTGCTTTCGGCTCAATTCCATCTGCTTTTTTCTCGCCAAGCTGGGGAGTAAAATTTCTCCTTCTTTTTATTGCCGCCGCTGGAATTTACGGAATTCTCTCTTACTATCTTTGGCTAAGCACTCTTTATATTCTTACCAACCAGCGCATTCTTGCTATCACTCAATCCAGTCTTTTCTCCCGCGCAATCAACGAAGTCCCGCTTCAAAATATCCAAAATGTTTCGCATCATAAAAAAGGTGTTTTCCAAATGAGTTTTGATTTCGGGACAATTGAGATACAAACAGCCGGCGCCGCGGTTTCAATGAGGATTGTTAATGTTTCTCATCCCTATTTTGTCCAGCAGAAAATATTGGCAAAAGAAGAAGAGAGATAAATAGAAGTGAATGACTAAATCCGAATGACGAATGACGAAAAAATGACTAAATCCGAATGACGAATGACGAAAAAATGACTAAATTTGATCTTGAAGAAAGAACAGCAAAGTTTGCCGAGCGAGTCATTGACTACGCGAAAAAGTTGCCTAGAGATATAAAGTTCCAACCAATTATTTCCCAGTTAATTAGGGCAGCAACTTCTATCGGAGCAAATTATTGCGAGGCTGATGATGCGCAATCAAAAAAGGATTTTTGCCATAAAATATATCTTTGCAAAAAAGAGGCGCGTGAAACAAAATATTGGCTAAGGATAATTGCCAGAACTTTTGATGCATTTAAAGATGAGGCTAAAGTTCTTTGGAAAGAAGCGCAGGAGCTCAATTTAATTTTTGCTGCTATCATAAGGAACAAAAAATAATTGAGCATTAATCATCTTTTCGTCATTCTGATTTCGGATTTCGTCATTTTATCATTTCTTCGTCATTAGTCATTCGCGCTTCGTCATTTGTATTTAGTGCTTTTTTATTCCTTCGTCATTCTGATTTCGGATTTCGTCATTTTATCATTTCTTCGTCATTAGTCATTCGCGCTTCGTCATTTGTATTTTTGTATTATGCCGGTCTAAAGCAATAAACATTGCCAGAGAGCCAATGGCTAAGACCCCAATCATAATGATTTTGATTTTTCCATAAAGTAAAAGTCCTGCCAGCCCAAAAGCAAGTGAAACCAAGACGATGATAATAAGGGTTGCAACAGGGGATAATCCTGCGGCGAGGAAGCGGTGGTGAAGGTGGCTCTTGTCAGGAGTAGTGAAAGGATTTTTCCCGGCAATTATTCTTTTTACAACAACATAAATGGCGTCAATGATTACCAGCCCAAAAACCAAAAGTACGGTCGCGAATTTTCCCCCGGAAATTACTGTCAAAACTGCCAACATCAGCCCCAGAAACATACTGCCTGTGTCGCCTAAAAACATTTTTGCGGGTGGCAAATTGAAAGGCAGAAAGCCGATAATTGCGCCGGTCAATATCCCCGAGAGCAATGCGGTGGCGGTCTGTCCGACTTTTAAACTCAAAAGAATTAAAATTACGCCGGCGACCATGGAGATGCTTGCCGCCAATCCGTCTAAACCATCAATAAAGTTAGTGGCGTTGGTGAGCAAAACTACCCATAAAACCAATAGCAAATCAGCCCATAAAACCAGATGATAAACGCTTCCGCCGATTTGCACAGGAATTTTGATTGTATCTAAATTGATTGTCAGCCCAAATGGATTGTTTAGATATGTGATTCCCACTCCAGCGGCGATTAAAATTAAGGCAGCGCCAATTTGCGTTAAAAGTTTCCAAAACGGCCTTACTCCCTTAAGGTCATCGCGCAACATTACAGCTGACAGCAAAATAGTTGCCAAAATTATTCCCAAAAGCCGCTTGTCAACCGAGACGCCGAGGACTTTGTAAGGAAATCCAAAAGCCACCGGCCCTGTGTCTTTAAAAAGAATAATTAGAATTATCAGGACTGCCAAAAATGCTTTTACAATTGCCAAGCCGCCAAGCCGCGGAATTGGCTTTTGGTGAAGGTCGCGCTTGCGGGGAGGGGCCATAGCGAGATTTCGTTTCCGCGCCCATTTCCCCAAAAACAAAGATAGTCCAAAACTTAAAATTGCCGCAATTCCTCCCCATAACAAAAGAAGGGTGGGCATTATCCTCCTTGTTCTTCTTTGTTGTAAACTTCGCTCCAGTCAATGCGCCGATATGAAAAAATTTCTTCTTCTTTGAAAAAGCGCTTTATTTCTTTTTCGGCTGTTTCAACTGAGTCAGAAGCGTGAACGATATTGTTGGATCGGCTCATTGAGAAGTCGCCTCGTATTGTGCCGGGTGCCGCTTCTATTCCGTAGGTTGAACCGCAGAGAAAGCGCACAGCCTCTACTGCTTTCACTCCTTCTAAAACCATTAAAATTGATGGAGAATGCCTCATAAAATTAACTAAATCTTTAAAAAACGGCTTGTCACGATGATGTGCGTAATGCTCGTTTAATTCTTCTTCATTGAGATGTTTCATTTTAATTGCGACAATCGCCAGCCCCTTTTGCTCAAAACGTTTAATAATTTCGCCGGTTAGCCCGCGGTTGACTGCGTCGGGCTTGATAATGACTAATGTTTTTTCCATATTGCCTCACTCATTTATTTTACTTCTATAAAAATAGCGAAAAACAAGATATTTTGCAACTAAAAATCAAAAAAGAGCGGCGTTATAGCCGCGATACAAGCCGAGGGAAAGTCAATATCAAATTATAGATTAGAAATTACAAACGATAAATCAAACTATGGTTTCCAGTGATTTGCCTTGTAGCTTTTTTGAGTATTTTTTGGGCCCGACAGCTGCAAGTCCCATTCTGTTTTTTTGAAAAATATCTTGCGCCACTTTTTTTACCTGAGCGGCGCTAACTTTTTCAAGATTTTTGATGGTTTCTTCTGTCTGGTAAATTCTATTTTCATAATAAATCTGCTCTGCAAAATAAGAAGCAATTTCAAAAGAATCTTCAAGCGCCAAAGCGAGATGCCCCCGGATATTTTGCTTCGCGCGCTGCAGCTCGTCAGCTTTAGGGCCGTTTTTTTTCAAATCTTCAATCTGTTCCATTATGATTTTGACAGCATCTTGGAACTTATCTGACTTTACCCCGGCGGAAAAAACAATCAGCCCTGTATCAAAATAGGCATCTATGCCTGATTTAACATAATAAGCCAGCGCCCGTTTTTCCCTGATTTCGGAAAAAAGTCGGCTTGACATACCGCCGCCTAAAATTGTTGAGAGAATATGGAGAGCATAGCGGCGGGGGTCAGTTTTTGGGAAGGCTAAAGCTGACAAAATCAGGTGTATTTGGTCAACTTCTCTTCCCTCATAAACAATCTCTTTTTTAACTTGCTTTTGGCTAATTTTTTCAAATTTAAGTTTTCCGCTGCCGCTTGAGTTAAAAACCCTTTCAACCTCTTTTTCCCAGTTATATTTTTTGGGATTGCCAGCAATGGCAATAATAGTTTGGTCGGGGCAATAGCTGTTTTTAAAGTATTCTATAATGTCGGCGCGTGTGATTTTTTTAATTGTTTCGGGCGTGCCAATCAGGTCTTCACCAAGCAGGGAATTGGGGAACATCTGTTTCTGGGCTAGCATCTGAACATAAAGCTGGGGGACATCGCGACGCATATTTGCCTCTTCCAGGATTACCCCTTTTTCTTTTTCAACCTCTTCCTCAGGGAAGATAGGGTTCAAGAAAAGGTCAGAAATCAAATCAAATGATTTGTCAAAGTCGCGCGCGTCAGACTGGATATAGAAACCGGTGTACTCCTCGGTAGTAAAAGCGTTATAGTAAGCGCCAAGTCCGTCAAGCTCTTTGGCTAGTTCATAGGGGCTGGGTCGTTTTTTTGTGCCCTTAAAAAAAAGATGCTCAAGAAAATGTGAAATGCCACGCTGCTCTTTTTTTTCAAATCTGCCGCCGACACCAACGAGAATCAAAATCGTCACCGCCTCGGAGGTGGTGAACGGCGCTGTTACCAAACGAATGCCGTTGGGAAGGGTTTTAAGTTGATATTTAATCATTTCACTCTCTCAACATATTCTCCGGTTTCAGTGTTTACTCTAATTGTATCGCCGACGTTGATAAAAATCGGCACTTGCACTTTGCCGCCGGTCTCAAGAATTGCCGGTTTGGTGACCGAGCCCTGCGCAGTGTTGCCGCGAACTGCCGGTTCAGTTTTAGCGACTTTTAGGTCAATTTTAATTGGCAGGGAAATGTTGATTGGCTGGCCATTCCAGCTCAAGACGTCAACCTCAATTCCTTCTTTCAAAAAATCTCCGCTTCGGCCAATTTGGTTTCGCGACAAACTGAACTGCTCAAAATCTTGCATATTCATAAAATGCAATTTTTCGTCGTCTTTATATAAAAATTGTGCCTTTGAGCGCGATATTTGGGCTTCCTCAATTTTTTCATTGCCCTTAAAAGTAAAATCAATGAGGGCGCCTGTCAAAAGATTTTTTAATTTTGCCCGCAAAATTGCTCCGCCGCGACCCAATTTTGAGTGCTCGCAGTAAATCAAAATATGCGGGTTGCCTTGAAAAATGATGTTTGTGCCGGGTTTAAGATCAGTTAAATTTAGCATAATAAATTAATAAAGTTCATAAAATCCTTATAGTTGATGCTATCGATTTTCACTTTATGAACTTTATGAACTTTATAAACTTTATGAACTTATTTATTTGTGTAGGGGAGCAATGCTAAATATCTTGCTCTTTTGATGGCTTGAGCGAGGTTTCGCTGGTGTTTGGCGCAAAGCCGCGTTTCTTTTCTGGTTCGGATTCTTCCCCACGGGCTTAAATACCGGCTCAACCCCGGATCTTTATAGTCAAAATCAATGATTCTATTTTGGCAAGCAATGCATCTGTTTCTCATAGTGATTAACAATTAGTTGATTAAGCAATTTGATAATTTTTAAAATGGAATTTCGTCTAGATTAATTTCGTCTTCAGGATTATCTTCGGTTGGTTTTTCATTTTTGGGCGCGCCGCTTGATTTTTCATCTTTTTTTGATTTTGAATCAGCTGGCGGCTCGTCGGCGGGCGCCTCTTCAAATTCAGGAACTTCGGCGCGCGGGGATAATCCAATGATATTATCGGCAATGATTTCGGTGCGTTCGCGGCGGGCGCCGTCTTGACCTTCCCATGTTCGGGTGTGCAATCTTCCTTCAACATAAACCTTGCTGCCCTTTTTGACAATTTGGGCGGCAATTTCGCTTAATTTTCCCCAAGCGACAATTTCATGAAATTGGACTTCTTCCTGAGGCTCGCCAGTTTCGCGGTTTATCCAGCGGCGGTTTGTAGCTACGGCGAAATAAGCAACGGAGCGGCCGTTTGGTGTCGTGCGCAATTCTGCATCACGTGTGGCATTTCCCAAAATCATAGCGCGGTTTAGATTCAACATTTTATTCCTTTTATTCTTTCGTTAATTCTTCTAATTTTTTGTCAAGCTCGGCAGAAGGAGCTTTGGCTATTTTTTCAACTTTCTTTTTCGGTTTCTGCGCAGATTTTACTGCCGGCTTGGGAGCTTCCTTTTTTTCTGATTTTGTTTCTTTTTTAGACTCTTTTGCGGTTTCTTTTGCGATTTCTTTTGCGGCGGTTGTCTTAGGGGCGCTGACTTTTTCGGGTTCTGCGGGGCTTTCAAGAGCAGTTTCTTTTTCAAATTCTGTTTCAGACTGAATATCTGCTTCTAAAGCGCTCTCTTTAGGAGCGGCGGGAGTGAGCGGCTTCAGCGGTTTAGTCTGGCGGAGCGCCTTGGTAATTAAAAACCTTAAAACTTCTTTCTGGCGGCTTAAATCATCACTTAGTTTTTTAATGTTGTTTTTTTCTGCTTCAAACTGAATATGAAAATAGTGGCCGACGGACTGCTTTTTAATTAAATAAGCAAGCTTTTTTACCCCCAAATCAACAGTATCTAAGATTTTTGCCTCGTTTGCTTCGAGGGTTTTAATTATCTCTTTCTCGTCTGCTTTTTTATCGGTAATAAAAGTTAATTCGTAATTCATAGTTCTGAATTGTATCTCATATTGGCAAATTAGTCAAATTTGTCCGATTAGACAAATTAGACTAATTTGTCCTATTCGCCCAATTCATCATATCATAAAATTTACAACCTGCTGTTTGCACAACCCAACGGAGTTCTGTTAAAATAATAATAAAAGGAGGGAGTTGAAAGAGGAAAAGCTTTTCACCAAAATAAAACCTCGTGCTCCTGAAGGTTTTAGATTGAAAAACCGCTTTTTTCATAGTGGTTTGGTTCTAATTGTTTATCTTTTAACCATATCGGTCATTTTCCCATGGGTGATTGGTATGAAGAGCGCGGCTCCCGCCCACGCTGCTTGGTATTCAAATGGTGGAACATGGGACTACCGCAAGAAAATAATCATTGACCACACCAAAGTTCCAAATACTGACCAGACAAATTTTCCAGTCTTAATAAATCTTGCCTCAGATT
>Ga0078972_1006753_pt1 | contig 26653 bp, 27 predicted proteins | sample YelNatPaOPGAMG01_FD_67568 | JGI IMG/M metagenome (GOLD analysis project Ga0078972, IMG submission 67568) | Hot spring thermophilic microbial communities from Obsidian Pool, Yellowstone National Park, USA - OP-RAMG-01 (SPADES assembly) (version 2) | ecosystem: Environmental > Aquatic > Thermal...
CCTGATGAGCTCAAAAATTTTTTCCTCAACTTTCCCATTTAGAGAAAAATATAGTCTATAAACTGGGGCATAGTCAAGGATTTTCTCAAGAACTTTAAGACCCTTTTTAAAATTGGACGGTGAAAAATGTAAAAACGGCAGGCAGGAGACTATCTCTGTCAACCCATCTTCTTTCTTGATTTTTTTAATCTCATCCTTTTCTGATTTATTCAGGATGAACAGCGCATCTGCTTTAATTAAAGGATAAAATGTATTCCTGCTTAAAATCGGAAGAGGAAATATCCAGGGTTTTTCATCTGAGAGGAAGAGCAGGTTCAGGTCGTCATTTAGTGGCTTGAATTTTTTGAAGAGTTTCAGAATTGTGGTTTTTCCCGAACCAGATTTTCCTATGAAACAAACTCCACATTTTCCCAAACATGCAGACGATGAGTGAACGAGAACTCCACCATTTTCAGGATATTCCTGAGACAGGACAAATCTCAATGTGTTTTCAATTGCTACATCAGAGGGTTCTTTATCCGAAAAGAATAAGGTATATCTCTTTTTCCTTTCCCTTTTAAGAATCCAGTTTTCACCCCTTAAAACCTGCTTCCTTCCCTTTGTTTCAAACCTGAAAACCTCTTTCAGGTTTTCCCTCCTTAAGTTTTTTTTCATAACCCTTACCTCTATGGAATCTCCCCTTCCGAAATCCTCTTTAAACTCTAATTTTACTCTGCCGAGTTCTAAATTTTCCAAAAATTGCATCACCTCTTCTCCTTAAATAATGATAAACAAACATGGTCTTGTTGAAAAATCCTGGGGTTGAGGCAAGAACAGTCCCAGCTCTCACAAGAAATGGCAACCTTTCAAATCTCAGGTAGTTAAGTTTCTCATTGGATGTGAGAAAATTCATTAACATTCTTGAAAGAAGTGGAGGTTTTACACCCTCAATCTCCCTTTCATCTGCAATTATAAATCCATTTTTTATTAAAAATTTCAGCATGTAATAACCTGCGTAATGGTTTTCCCCTCTTTTCATCTCCTCAAGGACCTCGTTGAGATTGTGATTGAACTTCCTGTAATGAAGTGATATGTCAAGGATGTTTATCCCTCGCAGTTTATAAAAATGGGCTGCAGAGTGCAGAAGAAGGTAGCTAAATTCTTTCTGAGGCTCCATCTTTCGGAGTATTACCCCATCTATTTCAAATTCCATTGAGGAAGCCCAGATTTCTTCAAAATCCATATTGAAACGGTATTTTGAGAAGAGAGACCTGTGAAGGTCAACCTGAAGGTAATCCATATCTTTGTGCACAAGAATTTCCTCTTTGAAGGCTGGAGTAAACACAAATCCATCTCTCCCAACATAGGGAACAAACCCGCTTTTCAGTATGCATTCCCTTGCAGAATTATAATCATCTTCATGGACGAGAATGTCTATGTCTTCGTAAAATCTTGTGAGAGGAGGGTAGAGTTCGTCTGCGATAGTTGGACCCTTCAGTATGAGGAACCTCACCTTTTTCCTTTTCATCTTCATTGAAATTTCTTTAAGAAATTTTCTTTGAATTGTGTCCCTCATTATCAAAAAAGAAATCCTCTTTTCCAGTTTTTCTCTCAATTCCTTATCAATCCTGTTTCTCATAATGTGATGGAAAATTCCCTCTAATGAATTGGCGATGAGATATTCAAAAATATCGGGGCATCGCTCAAAATCAAAATTCTTTCCATCAATAACATTTCTGATAAATTCCTTTATAAACCTTTCCACTATTTCTGATTCTCAAAAAGGGAATATATGAGAAGGTATAGTTTCTCGTTCAACTCTTCAAATTCTATACCCATTCCCTCCTCTTTTCCAAAAGAAGAGGCTTTATCCTGTGAAAAATAGTAAACCACCTTTGCTTTTGTTCTTTCACCTTTAAATCCGTTTCCCTTAAAGATTACTTCTACCTTTTCCCCTTCCTCAACCATCATTCCTTTAATGCTCACATAGGCCCCGTATAGACTTATCTCGGCTATTTTCCCTTCAAACGGAGTTCCCTTGTATATAACCTCCACAGGTATGTTAACCCTCCTCCTGGGACTTCTCCTTCTTCCATGTATCTTTAATTTTCTATCTTCAAATCCCTTCACTATCTTAAGGAGTTCATTTTTAAATTCCTCACTCATATTTTCGAAATGAACTGCAAAGCCTATTTTTTCTTTTGTCCTTCTTGAGGTTTCTTCATCCACAACCCTCACAACCCTTCCATAGAGCTCAATAGGCTGTTTTATGTCCTCAACAAACAATTTTAGTTTTACATTCTGATTCAAAGCTGGTAGAACCGATGACGCCACATATATCCCTCCCTGAAGTATATCCTTTTCAATTGTCTCTGAAAGAGCCTTTTTTGATGGGAATTTTATGGTGTATGTGACAATCTCCTTCCTCATCTATTCACCAGTATAGAGTCTGTAAGCCAGAAATGGCGGTAAACCATTTTTCAGTATCCTTTCAGCAGCCTCTTTTACATTATACTTCACCCTTTTTGCTTTGTAAAGTTTTTTCTCTGTGTCTAAAATCGCAAAAAATGCCCTCGGGTCTCCATCCCTTGGCTGTCCCACGCTTCCAACATTTATAACAAAATCTCCGCCTTCAAGTTTTATCTCATCCTCTATAAAGGGGATGGGATTTTCTGAACTATCAATGAAAAATGAAAGGGTAATGTGGGAATGTCCGACGAACACACATCTGTATCTTCCCTCTGCCCACAGGTATATCTCCCTGACTGCTTCGGTTGTGAAAACATATATAAAATCCATGGGGTTTACAGGGGAGCCATGGGAGAACAAAAAATCCGAAACATTATGGGTTTCTACAAAATTTTCTAAAAAAGCCATATTTTCCTTTTTCAGGTTCTCCCTCGTCCACAGGATTGCTTCTCTTGCATCTGGATTGAACCATTCAACATCTGTCTTTCCAATCACTGCCGAATCGTGATTTCCAATTATGAAAACATCTGCAATCTCCTTTATTATCTCACAGCATTCATCCGGATTTGCTCCGTATCCAACCACATCACCCAAAAAAATGATTTTGTCTGGACTTTCTTTTTTTATTTCGGGAAGAACCGCCTCAAGAGCCTGAAGGTTTCCGTGGACATCAGAAATTATTGCAATTTTCACCGCTTCTTCTCCAGTTTTTTAAAAACTTCAAGAAGAGAGATAGGGTCTGCCCTTGCTCCGGCTACTCTTAATCCCCAGTGGAGGTGCGGACCTGTTGCCCTGCCAGTTTTACCAACACTTCCGATTATTTTTCCCCTTTCCACAACCTCACCCTCTTTAACAAACATTTCTTTGAGGTGAAAATACATTGTGTATATACCCATCCCATGGTCAATCACTATAGAATTGCCTCCAAAGAATGTGTTGCCAGCAAATACCACTATTCCCCTTTCTGATGCCATGACAGGGGTCCCTTCATCTGTATGAATGTCTATTCCGGTATGGGGAGACCTTTCTTCATCGTTCATAAATCTTCTTTCACCGAAATTGAACTTTATAATCCCTGTGACGGGAAGAAGAAAGGAACCTTCCAGATAACTCTTTTCATTTATAGTTTCCCATATCCTGTCAAACCTTTCCTTTTCCTCGTTTGCCCTCTTTAGGTCTTCCGGGCTCAAATCCACGAGTTCCTTTGGGAAGTAGTATTTTCTGACAGGAAATTCCTTTTTGCAGATATTAAGAATCAGCGTTTTCCGCGTTTCAGGAAGGTATATACTTGTCTTCTTTTCAAACAAATCTCCTGCGACAAGAAACAGGTTAAAGTCTCCTTCACTTTTTATCGGACCTATTGCTCTATCTTTCAGAATGACATTTTTATCCTTTGCTCTGAGAATAAATACCTCTCCGGGGTCGTAGCATTTCTTTTCGGGAATAAGTTCTATACTGAACAAAAACATGGTGAGAACAACTAATTTGCTCATTCTATTTCCTTAACTTTTTTAAAAAGGTCTTCATCATTGAGAATTGGTCCAAGGAACCTGAACCTTATCATGAAATTTTTGTCAATAAGGAAGGATGTGGGAAGTGAGTAAACCCCATATCTTCTTGTAATGCTCCCATCTCTGTCTATGCAGATTTTAAACCATATATTTTCTTCGTTCACAAACTTTTTGAGTCTTTCTATTGAACCCATTCCATCAACATTTATCGCGAGGATAGAAAAATTCTCTGAAATTTTTCCCTTCATACCATTCAAAATGCCAATCTCCTGCATACATGCAGGGCAATCAAGGGAGAAAAAGGTCAGAAACACAATTTTGCCCTCCTTTTTGAATTCTATAGAACTACCATCAATTGATGGCAAAGAAAACTCATACGCTTCTGATGGATTGAGGATTTCTATCCTTGGTCCAATTCCCAAAAGCCTCATACCGTAGGGAGTTGAAAATAGTAAAAACGATAAGAAGAAAAAAAACAATAGAAGGAAGGTTTTCCTGAAACCCTTATCTTTTATTCTGCTTAATAACCTCTTCAATGCTTTTTCTGAAAATAGGGGAAGTCCAGCCGACAGGTCCTATAAATCTTGGAAGAAGGAGTTTGCCATCCGCTCCTGCCACAAGGGTTTCCGGGACCCCTGTGATTCTGAATGCCTTCCCCACTTTGTTATCTGGATCAAGCAACACAGGGAACTCCCATCCGTATCTCTTTACGAATTCGGCTATTCCATCTTTATTTCCTGGTTCAATGTTTATAGCATATATCACAACTCCCTTATCTTTGAAGGTATTATAAAAAACGGCCATTTCCTCAGCTTCTTCTCTGCAAGTATCACAGAATGTCGCCCAGAAGTGAATTATGGCAACCTTTTCGTTATCGGGAAATGAGAAACTCAAACCATCCAGTGATGTGAGCTTCCAGGGAGGAAGTTTCTCTCCAACTTTGAAATCACTTCTCCTTCCAAAAAATACGAGAACTATCAAAAGGACAAATATCAGCCCTATTACTATTGCTTTCCATTTTGTAGTCATTTTTTTATATTAGTAAATTTTTAAAAATCTATCAAGCAATAGGTCTGGAAATTACAGAAGGGTATGGAAAAACATATATTCATCTGATAGAATAAAAAGAGTTTTGATACGGAGACATTAAAGTATGAGGAGTAAACCTTCTGTTTCAATTGACAAAGAAGGGAAAGCGAGGCAGATACATACTACTTCTTCTTTTGTGTCGGGATTGAAATTCTCTAAAATCATTTTTATCGCAACAATTTTGTTTTTTTTCTCATGTAAAGAGCATGTTGATTTTGAGAACTTTTCTGAGTACGAGGAATTGTATCTTTCTAACAGACCTACTCTGGGTAAGGTTATCTATGTAATTGATATGGCCGAAGAATCTTTTGAAAACAGCATCCTCGCTTCCAGTCTTCAGGGGATAATCAACAAAAAGGAGGCGAGGATTTATATAATCGGTGGTGATGCTGGTTTGAGCCGTCCCTGGGAGAAGTTAAACTCCATGGAGTCAGAAAATTTCTGGTTATCTCATTATAAGGAATTTTATGGTGTTGACAATTTAAAAGAGGTAAACCTCAGGGATGCAATTGCAGAATTCAGAAAAGAAATCAAGGGTTACCTGCTTGTATCAAGGGGTGAACCGTGGACAATTAATGCAGCCACAACACTCGCAGGGCTTGATAATCTTGTGATAGCATTTGATGAAAACAAAGACCTGCTGGAATCTAACGGGATAGGGCTGAAGGAATCATTAATTGGAAGATGGAGAAATTCATCTGAATGCTATTTATACCTGTTCAATAAATACTACACAAAAATGAAAAGCAAAGGATTGGGAATTCTTTCACCAGATGAATATCGCCTCCGCGATTTTCTTATTCAGCAGGGTATTTTAACCGTGTATGGCAGACCCACAACAGAGGAATGGGATACAATTGAGTATATTCTTCGGGAGACTCCCTGGAATATACCTGTATTTGGTTACATTGCAGTGAACGGTGTTGAGGAGCTTCTCGGAGTTATTACATTGTCAAAGAATGGGAAATTTCTCATTCCTTCTGATTCAACTTCAAATTTATCGTTTCATGTTTCTGTGCTTCCGAGTTCTACAGAAAACTTCCCATACAACCCAAAAAGTTCTACCGGTTCATGCAAGAAGGATAGTTTAAATGTAACGGTTGCCATCACCGATGGTGATAACCTTGTCATTCCTGCGAACTGGTATGTCTGGCAGAACTTCTGGCGTTCTCCTGTGAGAGGAAGGCTTCCAATTGGTTGGAGTTTTTCCCTTGCCCTCAATTCTATTGTTCCTGCAATAGCAAACTATTACCTTTCTACCCGGACTGAAAACGATGAACTTGTCGGTATGCTCGGAATAGGATATGTTCACCCATCATTCTACCCGGACAGAGATTTCTTTTTTTCTAACAGTTTCCTCATAATGGGAGATTTAAAACTTGGCACATTCTGGACACTGGATCCCCTATTGTTAAATCCTGAGGCTCCTACATGGGAATCACTTTCAAAAAATACTATGTATGGATTCCCCTCGGGTGTGCTTTCGGGTTATTTCCCTCTATGGGGACCCAAATATTTTAAAACCACTACCGGAATCCCTGTTCTTGTTCCCATCAGCATATACGGGGACACTCCCGCTGTTCTTGTGAACCGCATTAGAGATATATTGAATAAATCCAAATCCGAATGGCCCCCTGTTGTATTTCTCAGTGCATCAGCATGGGATAATCCGATTGAGGAACTTCTCACTTCGCTTGAGCCTCTTCAAAAAGAAGGTGTGAATTTCCTGCTTCCTTCTCAGGCGTTGAAATGCGTGCCTTGAAATTTTCTCAGTCAATTTTTCTATCTCAGCCGAAAGTAGTTGGACAATTAGATATTTTTGAAAAAGAAAAATCACTTGACATAAATTAAAAAATTATGCTATTTTTAAAATAACGGAGGTTTGATTGAGAAGAAAGGCGGAGAAATACTATGCTATATGGATTTTCAGTGAAGGCGGTGGAAAAGTAAAAAAAATTAGAATATCTGAAAAAATGGCTAAATTTCTAAAATGGGTTTCTATTTCAGGGGCGGGGATATTTTTTTCATGCTTGGTAATTTTTATCTGGGGTTTACCAAAGATAAAAGAACATGCGACGCTCAAAAAAGAGAAAATGTTTTATCAGAATGTGATTAAAAATTCTCTCACACAAATTGATGAAATCTATAAGTACATATCCGAACTTAAACTCCTTGAGAAAAAAATAAGAGTGACTGCTGATATTGAGGGAGGGAGCAATGTTGTCCCCTTCGGGACAGGAGGGACTGAAGAAGAAAATATAGAGGACATAACTTCTGAAAATAAACCTCTTCTCGCTTCTAAACTTGAAAGAGAGATATCAATTCTAAAAACCGAGATAATAAATACAAAAAGAAATTATGAAGAACTCCTACCATCCGTTGAGGAAAAAAGGGATTACATGAGGAGTGTCCCCCTCCTCTGGCCTGTAAGAGGATGGGTGACATCGGAATTTGGCTTTAGATTCTCTCCGGTGCTTGAAACCCATAGATTTCATCAGGGTATAGATATTGCTACAAGACCAGGAACTCCAATCATCGCCCCTGCTGACGGAAGGGTAGTTTTTGCTGGCTGGGAAGGGACATACGGTAAAACTGTCCTGATAAATCATGGATACGGCATAGTTACGAGATACGCTCATCTATCAGAAATATATGTTTCCGAAGGTCAGATGTTAAAAAGGTGGGAAGTAATAGGGACAGTTGGTGATACAGGTATAACCACGGGTCCACACCTCCACTACGAAGTAATTGTAAACGGAGTTCCTGTAAATCCGAGAGACTATCTTATTGATTGAAAAAGGAAGAAATACTTAGAAGATATCTTGAGAAGAATTTTCCTGTAGAGGTTCCAAAAAAACAGAAGGTAGTGGACCTTTTTGTAAAAACTATTCTTTCTCAGAACACAAACGACAGAAACAGGGATAGGGCATATAAAAATCTAAGAGAAAAATTCAGAAGATGGGAGGAGGTTCTTTCAGCGCCATTATCAAGAATAGAATCCGCAATAAAACCAGCAGGACTTTCAAAGCAGAAATCAAAGACGATTAAAAGACTTTTAAAGAAAATTTATGAAAGGTGGAAAAGTTTTGAAATTGACAGGCATGTATGCATGATGGAGAAAGAGGAGTTTGAAAATTTTTTCCTCTCCATAAAGGGGATAGGGGTGAAGACAGTAAATGTGGTATGGGCTTTTGGTTGCGGAAAGTCTGCATTTCCAGTTGATACTCACATATACAGGATTTCAAAGAGACTTGGTCTCATTCCAGAGAAGGCATCAAGGGAGAAGGCTCATGAAATACTCGGGTCAATTTTTCGGAAAGACCCCATTTCCATCCACCTCCAGATGATAGAATTTGGAAGGAAGATATGCAGGGCAAGAAATCCTTTGTGTAAAGAATGCGCTCTGAAATCTGTATGTCCTCAAAAAAGGCTTAAGCCTTAATAAGCCTGACTTGTTAAGAATTTTTTGGTGATGTAAAATGTTTTTATGTGGCTGTTTCTTTTATCCATCCTCATTTTATTTTTCCCTGACATATCTTATGCCTGGGGTCCGGTAACCCATGTTAAACTTGGTCTGGAAGTTCTTTCCAATCCACTTATCCCCCCAGCAATTTTTCACCTCATAAATGAATTTCCCCATTATTTTCTATACGGAAATATAAGTGCGGACATTATTTTATGGAAAAACAAAATAAAGTATTCAAAGCACTGCCACAACTGGAAGGTAGGATTTGAAATTTTAAAAAATGCCGATACAGAGCCTCTTAAGGCTTTCGCCTACGGCTATCTCTCCCATCTCTCGGCTGATATCATAGCCCACAATTTTTTCATACCTATAGAGATGCTTCGGAATTATCCATACAAAAAGGGGAAACATATTCCATGGGAGATAAGGTATGACAGATGGATTGACGGAGATGCATGGGAGGTTTTGAAAAAAATTTCAAAGCAGGTAGACCCTTCCTGCGATGAACTCCTTAAAAATATCCTTGTCAGGAAGTTCTTTTCTTTTAAGACCAACAAAAGGATATTTATTACATTTCTCACACTTCAGAGATTAAACAGGTGGAAACTGCTTATGAAAAGAGAGAAAATTTCAGGAGAAACCTTTTATTATTACAACCTTTCCCTTTACGCCATGAAATCTGTTCTATCAAAAGGGGAGGACTCAGCCTTCGTAAAAATTGACCCAACAGGAATGCGTGTGATGAAGAAAGCTGAAAGGCTTAAAAAGGAGCTCAAGGGATTGAGAGATGTTTTAAGGGAGGTAAAAAGAAAGATAGTTCTAAAAAAGCTCAGGGAATATCAACCATATTTACCAGAGGATTGCGAAACTTTGCTCTCCCTTGCAATCAACTCAAGCACCCTGTATGCGAATTCCTCTTTTGAGCATTTAGGAATATGATGTTTCTCACCAGAGGATGTAAAAACATATCCCTCATTTTCGTCAGATTCAAATCCTATATCCCTTCTTGAAACATCGTTTACGACTATAAAGTCCAGTCCCTTTTTCTTTAATTTTTGTTTTGCATTCTTCTCAAGGTCTGAGGTTTCTGCAGCAAATCCAACAACAATTCTTCTGCCTTTCATGTCCTTTATCTCTTTGAGTATATCCTTCGTCATTTCAAGTTCAATATGCGGAATTCCCTTTTCCTTCTTTATTTTTCCCTTCACCCTGTTTTTTGGTTTGAAATCGCATACCGCAGCATTTTTTATTATCACATCTGCATCCTTTATCTCCTCTTTTACTGCGGAAAGCATTTCTTCTGCAGAGACAACCTTTCTAAGCTTCACTCCTGAGGGAGGTGAAAGCTGAGCTGGTCCGCTTATCAGACACACCTCCGCTCCCATCCATTTTCCAACCTTTGCAAAGGAATAACCCATCTTTCCGCTTGATGGATTTGATATGAAGCGAACATCATCTATGAATTCCCTCGTGGGTCCAGCTGTAACGAGCATCTTTTTGCCCTTGAAAAGCTTTGGTGAAAAGAATTCCTTTATTGCATCCATTATCTCCTGAGGCTCTCTCATCCTTCCTTTACCTGTAAATCCGCATGCCAGTTCTCCTTCTGCAGGCTCAAGTATATTCACTCCCCTTTTTCTTAACTTTTCAATGTTCTCCTGAACAGCAGGGTTCTCCCACATCCCTGTGTTCATGGCAGGGCATAGGAGGACCTTTTGAGGTGGAGGAACGAGAAGGGAAGTGGATAACAGGTCATTTGCTATCCCATTTGCCAGTTTCCCTATTATATCCGCCGTTGCCGGAGCTACAACTATGAGCTCGCTTTCTGAAGGAAGTTTTACATGTTTTATTTCAACTTCAGAAGTGTTGTCAAACATCTCAACAAGGGCGGGATGCTCGGATATTGCCTGAAATGTCGTCCTTCCCACGAATTTTTCACCAGCGGGTGATAGAATCACATGAACATCGCATCCCTCTTTTTTTAAAAGCCTCAAGAGTTCAACGCTTTTGTATGCTGAGATTCCTCCTCCTGCACATAAAAGGATTTTTTTCCCCTTTAACAGGTTCATTTCAAAATGGTAGGCACGGGCGGTTTCGAACCGCCGACCTCTGCCGCGTCAAGACAGCGCTCTCCCCCTGAGCTACGTGCCTGTTAGAAAAAATATATAGAAATTTAAAATTTAAATCAAATTCCCTAATTTCCATTTCTTTAAAATTTTACACCGCTGTATATAACTGCTATTCCTCCTGTTAATTCTTTTGAATGGACATTCTGGAGCCCGGATTTTTTAAGCAATTCAATCACCTCTTCTTTTTTCATAAAACCCTGAATGGAGGAGGAAAGGTATCTGTAGGCATCCCTTGAGCCTGATATGAGACCACCTATAAATGGAAGTGTCTTTCGCAGGTAGATGGAATAAAGAGAGGAAAAAATCCCTCCCGAAGGCATGGAAAACTCAAGGATAAGAAGCCTTCCACCTCTTTTCAAAACCCTTACCATCTCAGAAATTCCCTTTTCACAGGAGGTAAAGTTCCTCAAGCCGAAACCGATGGTTACCAAATCAAAAGTTTCTTCTTTAAATGGAAGAAATAATGCATCCCCTCTTACGAGGAATAATCCATCTGTAAGCTTCTTCTTTTCTGCTTTCCTCATTGCAAACCTGAGCATTTCACCGGAGATGTCAATTCCGAATACTTTATGCTCCAGACTTTTCAGTCCTATTGCGATATCCCCGGTGCCTGTGCATACATCAAGAACTGTAAGGGATTTTGAGGAGTTTACCATCTTCATAACCTCCTTTCTCCATTTCCTGTCAAAATTAAAACTCAGGAGGTGATTGAGAAAGTCATACCGTGGAGTAATTGAGGAAAACATCTTTCCAATTTTATTCTTTTCAGAAGCCATTTAAAATCTATCTTTTAATTTTTCCGGGCAATAAGAATTCATACCTTTTTCTGAGGATGTTTGTCTTTAAAAATCTGTGTGTTCTCCTTAAAAACTGAAACAAACTCCAGATGAAGGCATCCCTTCTGTAATATGATTTCACATCTTCAAATTCTATTTTTCTTTCAAGGAAGTTATTCGCAATATCAATGGCTTCCGGTATAAGTTCCGAAACCTCCTCTTTGAAAAAATTTCCAATAAGGTCTATCAGAATGAGACGAAAGTCATAATACCTGTCAAGAATTTCCTGAAGGAATAGGTATTTTACAATCCTGTTTATAACAGGAGGGACGCTCTTCAAAAACAAATCTGCCTTAAGCATTTCCTTGCCATTCTTTCTGTATAAGGGGGTTGAAACATCAAGATACAGTAAATTTATGTTCTTTGAGGTCTCATCTGTTTCCACAATCCAGTTGGAAATCTGACCGTCAAATCCAACCTTAACATTTTCGCTCTTTTCGTTGAAATCCTTCACCTTTTTGAGTTCGGAAAAAACAGAGTTTAAAAGCATTTTTACCTTCTCTTTCTCCTTACATATTGTTTTTATGTATATATTTCCAACTTTTGATCGGGGATACGCCTTCTGAATTATATAATAAACTATCCTTCCATCAGATGTATTAATTTTTATTCCATCTGTATCAACCACTCTTATTCCCACATCTTTTCTCAAAATCCCAATGTATTCTTTCAGAATTTTTTCATATTCTTCAACCTCTTCATTACTGGAAAATATAGGAAGTCTCTTGAAGGCAAATGATTTGAGCTTCTCAGACTCTATAAGAAAAGTCCCGCTTATTTCCCCGAGACCTATGATTTTTGCTGGAATTTTGCTCCTTTCTGGATATTTTGTATCAAGTCCCTCTTCAAATTCTCTTAAAGCCTCTTCCTCTATATGAAACTTCATTTCCAGAGCATTCTTGTTCTATCAAATGCTTTCCTTATTTTTTCCTTTATGTAATCAATAGCCACCCTCGCTTGAAACCCCCTTGTCCTTGCGAGAGAAAAGGCATTCTCAAGCCTCCTTATGACCTCCTTTGCTTCATCCTCTTTTATTATTAAGGGTGGAAGGAATTGAAGGACTGATGGGTCATTATTGGCATATATGCACAGAAGACCTGATTCATAACATGCCCTTGTCATCATCATTCCCCAGTTTTCGTCCCTCATTTTGATTCCCATCATGAGTCCCAATTGCCTTATTGATTGAATTACATCTGAATTCTTTTCCCTTAAAGAATTTAGTTCCCTCTTAAAAAATTCCGCCATCCTGTTCACATGTTGAAGGAATTCCTCTGAAGATGAAATTTCAAGAACTTTTAAAGCAACCGCACATCCCGGTTCGCTTCCTCCAAATGTTGAAACATGGATGAACGGGTCTTTATTGAATACGCTTTCAAGGTGGGGTCTGAAAGAGGTAGCAGTAATTGGATAAATTCCGCCGCTCAACCCCTTTCCTGTTACGAGTATATCCGGAACAACTCCAAAATGTTCTATTCCCCACATTTTTCCTGTCCTTCCAAGTCCCGTCTGGATTTCATCAATAATCATGAGGGCTCCCTTTTTGTCACATATTTCTCTTACTCCTTTAAAGTAATCCCTGTCAGGAACATAAATCCCGAGTGTTGCAGGAACCGTTTCAAAAATTACAGCAGCTGTTTCTGAATCTACTGCTCTCTCAAGGGCTTCAAGGTCATTAAAAGGAACCTGATAAAACCCGGGGGCGAGGGGTTCAAAGGGCTTTTTATACTTTTCATCTCCTGTAGCAAGTGCGAAGCCGGTATGTCCATGATATCCACCTTTTGCTGAAATTATCTTATGCCTCTTTGTATAGGCTCTTGCAATTTTGATTGTCAGGTCAATTGCTTCTCCGCCACTCACACCAAAAACAGTATAGCTTATGTCCCCGGGCATGAGTTCCGCCATTCTCTTTGCAAGCAATGCCCTCCATTTGCTTATAAGGTGGTGATTTCCTATATCAATTTCTTCAAGTGCTTCTTTAAGGGTCCTTATTATTTCAGGATTTCTATGTCCGAGATTAAAAACCCCTCCATTACAATGGCAATTTATAAGTTCCTTTCCCGTCTCCACATCCCACACATATATACCTTCTCTCTTTCCAAAAATAAAATCCATTCCAAAGGATGTGAAAACCCTTGCCTTTCCAGAAGAAACATGGTTTTTAAAAAACTCTATTATCTCCCCCTTAGAAATTCTGCTGACAAAGTCAGGCATATATAAAATTATAAATTTTAAAATTTTTATGTCAATTATGGGTATGGCGGAATTTTAATGGGTGAATATGGCTTGAAATGACCATTTATATCTGTTATAAAAATTAACCAATGAAGTATCTTAGAGTGAAAACGGGAATCTTTTCGGTGACAACATGTATTGAAAAAAATGAGATTTTTGTTCCAGGAGATTGTGTGGTGGTTTTGAAGGATGGAAAAGAGTTTCTTGGAACTGTAATAGGAGTAAGGGAAACGGACGAAGAGATAAAGGAGGTTTTTGAGATAATAAGGCGGGCAACCCCTCAGGACATATCTCAAAATTTAGACAACAGGGCATTAGCAGAGCGCGCTTATGGTATTTGTAAAGAGAAAATCAAGGAGCATAACCTTGATATGAAACTTATTGAGACAGAAATAAGTCTTGATGGAAAAAAAGCCATTTTTTATTTCGTTGCCCCACAGAGGGTGGATTTCAGAAGGCTTGTTAGAGACCTTGCTAACACCCTGAAACTTACCATAGAGATGAAGCAGATCGGTGTGAGGGATGCGACAAAAGTAGGCGGGGGGATTGGTCCTTGTGGGCTTCCATTATGTTGTGGGCGTTTTATAAATGATTTTGAATCAATAACCCTGAGGATGGTGAGGGAGCAGAATTTATTTGTCAATCCCCAGAAAATATCCGGGATATGCGGGAGGCTTATGTGTTGTCTTGCATACGAGGCTGATTTTTATTCTTCTGAAAGAAAAAAATTTCTTCCAGAGGGGACAAGGGTTTCAACTCCAAGGGGCGACGGGATTGTAAAGGAGGTAGAGCCAATTTCTCAAAGTTATGTAATAAAACTTGATGAGGGCGGAGAAATGAAGTTTAGCAAAGAAAATGTATGGGCAAAAGGAAGAGGAGAGATATTTTATGTAACAACTCCTATCTACTATGTAAACGATGTCCCGCACATCGGACATTCTTATACCACCATTGCTGCAGATGTCCTTGCGAGGTTCCAGAGGCTTAACGGGAAAAGCGTTTTTTTCCTGACTGGAACTGATGAACACGGGAAGAAGATAGAAAAGCATGCGGAGACGGAGGGAGTAAGTCCTAAAGAACTTGCGGATAGGGTTGTTCAGAGATACAAAGAGTTGTGGAAGGTTCTTAACATCTCAAACGACGATTTTATCAGGACCACTGAAAAGAGGCATGAAGTAGCAGTCGTTGAATTCTGGAAAAAAATTTATGAGAAGGGCGATATATATCTTGGAGACTACGAAGATTGGTATTGTGTTCCCTGTGAGAGCTTTTGGACAGAAAACGAACTCGTTGAAGGAAAATGTCCTTCCTGCGGAAGGGATGTGGAAAAACTTAAGGAGAAGACCTATTTCTTCAGACTTTCAAAGTATCAAGAGAAACTTCTCAGGCTTTATGAAGAGAATCCAAATTTCATAATGCCCGAATCAAAAAGAAATGAAGTCATTTCATTCGTCAAAGAAGGATTAAGGGATATCAGCATCAGCAGAAGAGCTGTGAAGTGGGGAATAAAGGTTCCTTCTGATGAAGAGCAGACCATATATGTTTGGTTTGATGCGCTCGTCAATTATTTGAGCGGTGTTGGTTACCCTGATTCTGAAGCCTTCTCGGCGATATGGCCTGCAGATATCCATTTTATAGGGAAGGATATACTGAGATTTCATGCGGTATACTGGCCAGCCTTCCTCATGTCCGCAGGTCTTCCCCTTCCAAAAACTATATTTGCTCACGGATGGTGGACTGTTGATGGGAAGAAGATGAGCAAATCCCTCGGAAATGTGGTTGACCCTAAGAAGGTTGTTGAAAAATACGGGGTTGACCAGTTCAGGTTTTTTCTGTTCAGGGAAGTTCCGTTCGGACTTGACGGAGATTTTTCTGTAAAGTCCCTTGTCCAGAGGATAAACTCAGACCTTGCAAATAACCTTGGCAATCTTGCCAAAAGAACGCTTGATATGTCCTGGAGATACTTTAAAGGAAGTCTTGAGAAGGCAAAGTTCACAGGTCAGAGGGAAGCGAAATTAAAGGAGAAGTTCAATCATATATTTCAGGGATACATCTCATCAATGGAGATGATGGATTTTTACCGGGCTTTAACAAACATATGGTCACTTTTTGACGAATTAAACAGATACCTTGATGAGAATGCTCCCTGGAAACTCTGGCAGGAAAAAAAGGAAAAAAGGGTTAAGGAGGTTCTTTCGGTTGTTGCAAATTATTTGAGATTTTCGTCAATGATGCTTTATCCATTTATGCCCGAAAGTGTTGAGAAAATGTGGGAGCTTCTCGGTATGGAAAGGGAAATAGAACAGGTCTCTTTTAAAGAGGTTTTAAAGGGAGAGGTCATAAACCAGGAGGTCCCTATGGGGAAGGGAGAAATACTGTTTCCCAAGGTTGAGGAATGAGGGGTTTCAAGATAAAAGCAAAATTGGGTAGCGAGAATTCTTTTGAATTTTTTTCCCCTTTAAACATTGTTAGTTTTAGACTGGATGATAATGGAAGTTATTTAAAGGTCTTTGGATATGAATGGAAGTTCAAAAGGAAGGAGGGGGAAAAAGCTTATCACAGGGATACTATAATTCTTATACTTTATAGTGTAAGGGAAAACCCGCTTTATCTGAGGTCTTTAAAGGTGAGAATGATGGGCGGATTTGATAACCCATTTTATTCGGGGATAATTTTCGGGATATGTGAGGCAATCGCTCCGTTTTTCTCTATTGAAAATTTTATTTCTTTCGAAAGAACTCCATTTTTAGTAGAAGTTCAAGGAGCTCTTGGCATCAGGGTTTTAAAAATTTTAAAAATTTTGTATAATTTTTACAAAAGGAGGTGAGCATGAACGCAAAAGAGATCCTTGAAGCACTTTTTGATGGAGTTACAGGAATGACAAAGACCGAAACCGTCATAGGCAAACCTTTTGTCGTGGAGGGGATGACAGTTGTGCCCATTTCAAGGGTTAGAATTGGATTTGGAGTTGGCTCCCTCAACAGAGGAACAACAGAAAAAAAGGGAGCGATTGATTCGGGTGGAACGGGTGGAGCCCTTTCAATTGACCCTGTAGCCCTTCTCGTAATAACAAAGGAAGGAAGGGCAACACTTTACACCATTGGAGAGGGTTTGAAGGGTGCACTGACAAAAGCCATTGACCTCGTTCCAGAACTTGTTGATAAAATAATCGGGAAGAAGGAGGAATGAGTTGAAGAGAATTTTTATTCTTTTCTTTCTCCTTTTTTCCTGCGGAAGTAAGGTTTCTGAAAACATACCTGTTCCAGGAATTACAACCGGTCCTCTTGACCTCACTGTAAAGGATGTATGCGGAAATCCTTTAAAGGACCTTGATATTTATGTCTCAGGAATTTCAGAACCGGTGAAGACAGATGGAGATGGAGAGGTTCATATAAAAAATGTTTTTAAACCGTATTTTATAACATTCAAGAGGGAGAATGAACCATATCTTACATACCGTTCAAAAAAATCAAGCCTTGAGGTTTTTGACATAAATTCGTCCTGCGAGACCTTCACTTCTATTGTAACCGGTCAAATTAACATTCCTTATTCTGTTAGAGGTCCTGTGAGAATTTTTGCCTATCCGGGAGGATGGACAGAAACCTCAGTTGATGATGGAAAGGGAGAATACTCAATGGAATTAAAACTTCCAAAAATTCCCACACCTGTTAGTCTCGTCGGCGTATTTTATGAAAAGGGTGAACCGAAATACTTCGGGAAATCAACAATTCAGATTACATCAGAAGGGCAGATTGCAACTTCAGATCTCAACCTTACTTATGAGCCAGTAATAACCATCGGCGGAAAAATAACTCCTCCTTCAGGAATTAATGAAAAAATTGAGATTTCTTATTATTTACTTTTCAACAATACCTGGAACCCGGAGCCCATTACAAATTTTGTATATATAGATAAGCCTACAATCTATGAATTAAAACTTCCAAATCCAGATATGCTTTCCAACGATGATGGTTTCATAGTTATTGGAAGAACTCTAATGATTGATGAAAGAGGAACACCTTCCGATGAATCTGACGATGAAATTACAGGCTCTGTATCTGTGAATCTTATAGAAAAATCTTCAGCGAAGGACGGTTTTTCCCTTGACCTTTTGTTCATTGACCCTCCAGCTTTGTCAAATCCCGCTGATGATAGCGAATTTGATAAAATCCCTGATATTGAATGGAAAAGTTCCCTGTCCGGTTTCACTCTTATTGAATTTCATAATTCAAAAGGGGAGCTTCTATGGAGAATTGTTGTAGATAGTGGAGATAAAAAAATATCACCATCGGAGGTTCCTCCATTTGATATGATAAAATCCGATTTTCCTTCTATGAGATATTATTTCGTTTCAGTATATACCTATCCAGTTGACCTTTCTCAGATAAGTAAAATTTTTTATGAAGGAGAATGGGTCCTTCATGGAAAGGGTTATTCATTCGTCAAAGGGAGGAGGTTTTATTTGAAATAGATGTTCAGAAAATATGCACAGTTCTTTCAGAGCCTTTTTATAATGGTGGATATGGTGGTTATAATGGGGGTCTGGCTCTTTTCTTATTATCAGAGGTTCTACCTTCCAATAGTCCCTGTGACAAAGGGAATCCCTCCATTTATTGAATACATAAAATTTATGATACTCATTCCATTTATATGGATACCTGTTTATTTATCTTTTGGACTTTACAGGTCAATGAGACTATCTGGATGGGGGAGGGAACTTTATGAGGTCTGGAGGGCTTCTTCTTTTGCCACTGTTTTGTTCGTTACAATCTCATACATCTTCAGACATTACGAGATGTCAAGGGGAGTTTTCCTTACCTTCTGGCTACTTCATCCTTTTGCAGTATGGGGTGTGAGAAGGGGAATAAGGATTTTTCTTAAATATCTGAGGAAGAAAGGTATAAATACGAAGAATGTGGTAATAGTTGGTGCAGGGGAACATGGTAGAAGGGTCTATAACATTTTCAAAAATTATCCGGAACTTGGATTAAATCCAGTTGGATTTCTGACGAGGCACGATTCAAAATTGGGAAGTTCTGTAGAAAACCTTCCTGTTATTGGAAAGTATGAGGACCTTCCAGAGGTAATAAAGAAGTATGATATAGACCTTGTGATAATAGCAATTCCATTTGAAATCCAGTCTACTTTGCCAGATATTCTCAACCTTATAGATAACACCACTGTTGATATAAAAATTGCTCCGGATTACTACTCATTCTTTCAGGTTCAGAGTGGCTATGAGATTTTTGGCGGGATTCCGTTCGTTTCAATCAGGTCTTCTCCCCTCATCGGATGGAATTTTGTCCTCAAGAGGGCATTTGACATCTTTTTTTCTTCACTCTTTCTCATTTTAGCATTTCCTCTTATGTTCATAATTGCAGTTCTTATAAAACTTACATCAAAGGGACCTGTGATATACAAACAAAAGAGGGTTGGCTGGGACGGAAAGGAGTTCACAATGTTGAAGTTCAGGACGATGAGAGTCGATGCGGAAAAAGGGGGACCTGTTTTTGCTAAACAGAATGACCCCAGGTGCACACCTTTCGGAAAAATTTTGAGAAAATTAAGCCTTGACGAATTGCCCCAGTTGATAAATTCTTTAAAGGGGGATATGAGCATAGTTGGACCCCGTCCCGAGAGACCCGTGTTTATTGAGGAGTTCAGAAAGAAAATTCCAAACTATATGCTGAGGCTGAAGATAAAGGCTGGTATAACGGGATGGGCACAGGTGAACGGTTTGAGAGGTGATACATCTATAGAGGAGAGGATAAAGTATGACATCTACTACATTGAAAACTGGTCAGTCCTTTTTGACCTCAAGATAATTCTTCTGACCATATTGAAGGGAATGTGGAATAGGACTGCATAATGAGGAAAGTTCTTATATACTGGGCAGCAGTTCTGGATCTGGTTGGAATGGTAGTAGGAGGCGCAATAATCGGGGTGTTTCTTGATAAGAAACTCAAAACATCAGGAATCCTTATAGCAGTTTTTACCCTTTTAGGCTTTTTCGGAGGGATTTTTCAGATGTGGAAAATAATGAAAAAGGCAGAAGATGGAAAGTGATTTTATGAAAAGGGGAGAGTTCTTCTTATTTTTGTTGTGCATTATAATTTCCATAATTGTTCTTTCTCTATTTTCTTATATTCCTATGCTTTCCTTTCTCGCTGGTTTTTCCCTTCTTATGATGAACTATTATCTTTTCAAATGGCTTTTACTTTCAAAAAGGAAAAGGCGGCTTGTGTTTGGATTTTTTATTTTCAAAATAGGACTTAACCTGTTTTTAATTTTTCTCGCCCTGAAATTTCTTGCCAGGATGTTTTTTATAGCAGGAGTCCTGACTTTTCCATTTTTTCTTGCCTTTAGTTTTTTGATTTTGTATTTTATCTCTCATGAGTGGAAAGCAACCTGAAACTCTTCTTGGACATCTTCCTTTTCTTAAGGAGGTCCCCGTTCATACGCTACATTCCATTTTAACGGGCTTAATACTTTCTGCAATTTCTATCTATATTTTTATCAGTCTTAAATATTCAGAAGACTACACAATGCCCGACGAAAGACCTTCTATTAAAGGCTTTTTTGAAATGGTGACTGAATTCTTTTATAACATACTTACAGGAATTCTGGGAGAAGAAGGGGGGAAATATGTTCCTTTTGTTACATCCATTTTTCTCTTCATACTTTTTTCAAATCTCTTAGGGCTTATTCCAGGGTTTTATCCACCAACTATGAACATAAACACAAATGCAGGAATAGCAGCTTTTGTTTTTCTTTCATACAATTATTTTGGTTTCAGGACGCACGGTATATCATACCTCAAGCAGTTTCTCGGACCCATTCCATTTCTCGCTTTTCTTTTCCTTCCCGTAGAGATGATAAGTCATATTTTCAGACCGGTTAGTCTCTCTATAAGGCTTTTTGGGAACATTTTTGGAGACCATACAGCCCTTGAGACCTTTACATCACTCGTTCCGATTTTTGTCCCTGCTCTTTTTATGATTCTGGGGCTCATCGTCTCAATTGTTCAGGCTTTTGTCTTTGCCCTGCTATCAGGAATATACATTGCTCTGGCGGTAAGCCATGAGCATTAAAAAAACAAGAAAGGAGGAGTAAAGATGAGAAGAGCAATCGGAACTATGGTGTTTCTAACAGCTTTGCTTTTACCTGCAATTTGTTTTGCACAGGAAGAAAAGGGTGCAGAGAGCAGTTCAATAAAGACTGCTCTTGCTATAGCAAGTGGTCTCGCTATAGCAATTGCAGCATTTGGTGGAGCCTTCGGACAGGGTAGGGCAATTACAGCAGCAATGGAAGGAATATCAAGGAATCCTGAGGCTCAGCCGAGGATGTTCGTCCTTTTGATTCTTGGACTTGCCTTCATAGAATCCCTGGTGATTTATGCCTTCGTTATAAGCCTCATGCTTCAAGGAAAGATATAAGAGAGATATGGGGAGGGGAATGATGAAGAGGTGGGGAGGGTTCCTATTTTTAATTCTTTTAAATTGTAGAGAACCTTCTCCTTCATTTAAAAGGCTTGATGAGTTCTTTAATTATGAAAGAGTGATAACCGCGAAAGCAGGAAAGGATGTTCTTCTTAAGGTAGAAGGGGAAGGGGATTATTCCCTATATGTGATATGGACAAATGGACTTTTTGGTGAGGAGAAAAGGGGAGAAATGAAAAAAGAAGGGAAAACCTGGGTATTTAAGATAGAGGGAAGAGGGATGGAGAAAGGGGATGTTGTTTTTTTCTGGTATGAAGTCTGGAAGGGAAATGAAAAAATTGGGACCCTTCCTGATAACAGAGGGAAGGAAAAGCTCCTTCTTGAAGGCAAAATCCACTGGAAGGATATGATAGGAAGAATAGAATTCAAATAAATTACTTTTTTTACCAAAAAGTTTATTTTTAGTAAACAAATTACAATTTTTGTAATAATTTTATCCATAATTTACAATTTTTGTAAAAAATTAAATTTTGTAATAAATGAAACAACAATTTTACTGGCATGAATTTTGTAATTATATATGGCATGAAGATAAAAAAACAAAGGGAGGTGAAAAAATGAAAGTGCTAAAAAGAGTGGCAATAGCGATGGTGATCGCGGTGATGCTCGGTGGATGTGGGGGAAACAGAGGGGAGGTAACCATCCAGCAAAAGGTAGATTTTCAGGCTCTTAAAGAACTTCTTCTTGAAAACGCTCCTGATGACAGTTTCCTTATGGAGGTGGTGGCAAAAGAGAAAAGCAATTCTTTTTCCAAGGATGAGGTTTTAAACTTTATGAGGATAAGAGCCCAGTTGAATGTGGAAACTCCAATAATTTTCGGAGTATCTCTTGTTGATGCCTTTGTTCCTCCAGAATCAAACAGGTTTGAAGAAAATCCGCCATCCTGTGATGGAGTATGCGGAGACATATACTATGCCTACTTCTACGGAGAGTTTCCAAATGGAATTTTTGACCCGAAGAACATGATTGAGGGAGTAATTGCCTTCAGATACATATATGACGAAACCCAGAAAAGGTGGGAATTCCAATCCTACAGATTTATTGATTCCGTAAAGGTTACCTCTGCTGTTTCTTTAAGGGCTGTAAATGCAGTTACAGGAGAACCTGTAGAGGGAGCAAAGGCTTATGGAAGATTTGGTAACGGGTGGACATCAATCCTTGCAAAAACTGATTCCGATGGAAAGGCGGTCATATACGGCATGCTTGCGGGAGTAGTTGAGGTAAGAGTTTTTGGGGGAAGTTTTGAAGAGGTGGTCGTAAAAGTGAACACATCTGAAGGAGTTATTACGGATATAGGTGAAGTGAAACTTCTTCCCCTCTCCATTCCTCTATCAACAGTTAAGGGGAGCCTGTTTTTTAAGGATGGAACCCCGGTGGCTCCATTTTTCTTTGGTGAGAATGAGGTCCTTCCTATTGTTTACCTCACGAATAAAGGAGACAATCCAACCATTATTCCACCTGCTATAGTTAAGCCTGATGGTTCTTTTGAGATTGAGTGGGTTTGCGGGGATTATGAATTGAGGGTAAGGGTTCAGAACCTTGAAAGGATAATGTCCTATGGCGACCAGTGGGTTTTCTCTGATTTTGTGGATATAAGCGTTCCCTGTTCTTTCGATTCTGGTTCAAATGTAATTGAACTTCCTCCTATCTATGTGGATAACATTCCCCCGAAAATCCTTTCCCTCCAGTCTGAAAAATCGTGTGTCTCTCCTGAGAAAAAGATAAAAATCACCGCAGATGTGAAGGATGAAGATGGTGACAGTATCCAATATCTCTGGTCCTCTTCAGGTGGACAGCTTGAGATTACAGATTCCTCTACTGCCTTCTGGACAGCCCCTGAGACACCAGGAACCTATGATATCTTCCTCTATGTAAATGACAGAAACGGAGGAATAGCCCGTGCAAAGGTTTCAATCAATGTGGTTAATATGAGAGAAATATCATGGGAAAATGAAATTCCTCTGACATCGCCGGACAACAGATGGTCTGTGACTTCCTACCTTTATGGATACGGTCCTTCAAACAACATTCATATAGATGCGTTTGGAGTAGCCCATCTGGTCTGGTCAGATTACAGGGATGGAAACTTTGAAATCTATTACAAGTATGTGGATAACGGGAATGTTTCTTCTGATTTCAGAATAAGCGAAGATGCGGATGTATCCACAGCCCCTTCCGTGGCTGGAGATATTTACAGCGTTGCTCATATTGTATGGACATCCCTTATAGATGGAACAGAACCGAGGGCGATGTATGCTCAGGTAGAATTCGGAAATGTAATTTTTACTACTCAATTGAGCAATTTCCGTTCCTACTCTCCTTCTGTTGCAGTTGACGATTATGGCAATGCCCATATAGTTTGGGTTGATGAAAGAGATGGAAATCCTGAGATTTATTATACTACGGTTGCTGATGGAGTTATAGGAAGGGCTCAAAGGGTTTCGTTCAATCCATCAGTTTCTGATTATCCCGCGGTAGCTGTTGACCACACCGGTAAGGTTTATATAGTGTGGGCTGACGGAAGGGATGGAAACTGGGAATTATACGGAAAAACTTTTGACGGAAATAACTGGTCTCAGGAAATGAGAATAACCAGTGCGGTTGCCTCTTCTGTATGGCCGAGGATTGCGGTGGATAGCAAAAATAGAATCCATCTTGTATGGTCTGACTGGAGAGGCGATGGAGATTATCCCAAGGTTTACTACAAATCCTTTGACCCATCATCCATGGTATGGAGTGAGGATATAAAACTCAACGAAGGAAATGCAGGTGCCTGGGGCGCAAGTATAGCTGTTGACGAGAAAGACAACATCCATGTTGTATGGGCTGATGAAAGATTTCCCACAAGAGAATTGTTTTACAGAAACAGAAGTTCAGAAGGAATATGGGGTGAGGAAGTTCAACTTACGAACTGGATTGGAGAAGCATACGCTCCATCAATAGCAATAGTTCCATGTGGTGTATCAGTTATTTTCACGGACACAAGAGACGGATATCCTGAGGTCTATGCAAAATTGGGAAAATTTCTGGATGCCTCTGAATGGAAAAATTAAAACAGACCCCTCTCCCACATCCCTTAAGCCCCCCGAAAAAGGGGGGCTTTATTTTTATTATCCCAAGCCTATTCATCGGGCAATTAATGTGGTGAGGGGAAATTAATTTTTTACTACTCCTCAGATATAACAATCAACAAAACGAGAAGCATGGATTTAACCTTTCCCTTTTGGTTCATTTATGTCTCTTAAGTAATCGCCGAGGAAGTTGAAGGAAATGACGGTTATGAAGATGAGAAATCCAGGAGTTATTAGATAGGGATGCTGGGATAAGAGGGTTATGTTTAAGGCTCTTGATAGCATGTTTCCCCAGCTGGGGTCGGGTTCCTTTATTCCGAGACCGAGCATGCTTAATGCAGATTCACCAAGTATGTAAGATGGAATGCTCAATGTGCAGGCAACAATTGTATAACTCATGGTCTGAGGTATTATGTGTTTTCTAATTATCCAGAAAGCGCTTCCTCCAAGGCTTTTTCCCGCAAGGACATAATCTGCCTCCCTCAAACTCAGGACTATCCCCCTTATTACCCTTGCAAATGAAGCCCATCCTATAAAACTCATTATGGAAATTATTAGAAGAAAAGTCATACCGGAGGATATGTTAGCAGGAATGACTACAGAAAGGGATATGAGAAGGAAGAAGGTTGGTATTGACATAAGGATTTCTGTTAACCTCATTATTGCGGTATCAATGAACCCTCCGAAGTATCCGGATATACTTCCCACAAAAAGTCCGATGACGAAGCTTATAAAAACCCCAACAAGCCCAATTGATAGACTTATTCTTCCTCCATAAATCAGCCTTGAAAATATGTCCCTTCCAAGGTCATCGCAACCTAAGAGAAATATGAATCCTCCCTCTTCAACGGAAATCAATTTCTTGTTTTTGAAAAATCTGATGTAAAACTTTTTCTCCCTGTCTTCTCTGTATGTTTTTGTTAATGGGTCCTCAAGATAGTATTTGAATACATGGGGACGAAGGCAGAATAATTTTCCACATCTTTCAAAAAAGTGGATTTTTGTCGGCGGTGCCAGTGGAAAATCCCTGAACTGATGAGATGGTTTATAAGGGGCAATAAATGGTGCAAAAATTGCTGAAATGTAAAGAATGGAAAGAGTGAATATGCTCAAGAAAAAAATTCCTTTTCTCATTCCATCCTCGTCCTCGGGTCCGCAAAAAGAAGAAGTATGTCTGCGAAGAGATTTCCGAGCATGAGAAGTAAAGAACTTGTGAGGACACCTCCCATTATAAGGTATATATCCTGACTGAGCACTGCCTTGAGCATCAAAGTTCCGAGCCCCTGAAGGTTCAGGACAGTTTCAACGAGTGCGGCACCGCTTAAAAGGCTACTTATTTCGTAACCTAAAAGAGTTATAAATGGATTTATTGCAAGCCTTAAAGCGTGGACGAAATAGACCCTTAAAAGTGGCAGTCCTTTCGCCTTAGCAAATAGGACAGAGTTTTCATTTAATGCCTGAATGTAATAACCCCTCATGAGCCGAACAATTCCAGCCATTGAGATGGAAGAAAGAACCGCTGATGGCAGAATGAGATGCAAAATTCTATCATAAACCTTTTCAACAGGAGAGAGGAGATAATAATAGGAAGATATTGTTCCTCCGGGAGGGAGAATTCCTGTTTTCACAACAAGGAGAAGCAACAAAAAGGCAAGAAAGAAAGATGGAAAAGACATCCATACAAAAGAGAAGGTCTGGATTATGCGGTCAATGATGGTATCCTTTTTTATTGCAGAAATTATTCCGAGCGGAATTCCTATAAGCCATGCGAAGAAGATGCTTGATAAGGAAAGTATGAGTGTATTAAATGCCCTTGATGAAATAAGGTCTATTACCTTTGCACGGTAAAAAAAGCTCTCTCCGAAGTCAAGGTGAATCACCCTCCAGAGCCAGTACAGGTATTGAAGGTAAAATGGTTTATCAAGCCCGAACTTCCTCCTCATCTCCTCAATTGTTTCAGGAGATATTAGCGGATTCATCTTAAGCGTTGAGAGATAATCCCCCGGAGCCATGGATATGAAGGCAAAGGAAATGAATGTTATACCTATTAGCATTGGAAATATGAGAAGGCTTCTCTTTATTACAATCTTCAAAAGCATTTTGATTTACCATTTTACCTTTCTCTCATTTATTTTCAATTCAGAGATTTCAAGTTATTATAGGCTTTAGGCTGAAGTAAGGCTTAAGGCATTAGGCGATAGGTTGAAGGATTAAGGCTGAGGGATTAAGATATTATTTCGTTAAAAATTTTAAAAATTGAAATTTGATAAAATACTTGACTTCAAAAAATTTAAGGGTTAAAATTAAATTATGATATGGTTTGCACTACTCATAGGCGGAGCAATTGGGATGAGCTGGGCTATATTGCCATT
>Ga0078972_1006755_pt1 | contig 26639 bp, 17 predicted proteins | sample YelNatPaOPGAMG01_FD_67568 | JGI IMG/M metagenome (GOLD analysis project Ga0078972, IMG submission 67568) | Hot spring thermophilic microbial communities from Obsidian Pool, Yellowstone National Park, USA - OP-RAMG-01 (SPADES assembly) (version 2) | ecosystem: Environmental > Aquatic > Thermal...
GCCAGCAGCGCTGCTCAGAGGCTGGAGCGGAGCATGGAGCAGGAACAGAACTTCCTGGCCCTGGCAGCTCAGGACAAGGACCTGGCCGCGCCGATGACACGAGCCGATGCCCTGCGACGGGACCTGCAGTCTCGCCCCAGCTACTCGGGTTTGCTGCTGCTCGACCGCTCCGGCGATGTGTTGGCGGCGGCGCTGGCGCCAGATGCGCCGGCTCAGGCGGCTAGCGCCACCGAGGCCGAGCGCGCTGCCCTGGCCAACCTGGCGCCAGAGCGAGCGGCAATCACGCCCATTTACCGCGGGCCCACGGGACCGATGCTCAGCCTCATCTCGCCATTGGGCCGGGCCGGCCGCCTGCTGGCGCGCATGGAGCCAAGCAAGAGTGAACTCTGGCAGGACGTCCTGGCGGCGCTGCAGTGGACCGCCGACGCAGGCAACGGCTTCATCGTGGACGACCAGCGCCACATCGTCGCGCACCCGGACCCGACCTATGTCCTCAGCGTCTGGGATGCAGCGCCGCAGTACGCCCGGTACTACGCCACCTCGACCGGCCGGGCCTATGATGCTCCCGATAGCACCGGCGCCCGGCACCTTGTCTATACCCTGAACGTAACCGGCTACCCGTGGCAGGTGGTGATCGAGGTGCCGACGGAGGCGATCCTGCAACTGGCCCTCGACCTGGCCCTGCCCATGTTGGCGATCACCGGCGCTCTGGCGGCGGTGGGCACACTGCTCGCCTGGGTGGGGGCCTGGCGCTTCTCGCGGCAGTTGCAGCGCCTCACGGCTACGGCAGGCGAGATCGCCGCCGGGGACCTGACCGTTCCCGTTGAGGTGAGCGGCCACGACGAGATCGGCCGGCTGGGCCGGTCCTTCGAAGAGATGCGCCTCTCGCTGCACCGCCGCCTGTCGGACCTGGCGTTGCTCCTGGACGTGGTGCGCTCCGTTTCCGCCAGCCAGGATTGGTCCTTCCAGCCGATTTTGCGTGCGGCGGTGAGTGGCTCGCAGGCGACGGCAGCCTGTATCCTGCTGGACGAGGTTGCCGGAGGGGCGGCGCCCGTCGCCCGCGAGGGGGAGTTCAGCGGCTGGCGCGAACTGTTGCCGCAGGTGGCGCACATCGCCCGCGAGGTGAGGCGGCGGCAGCAGCCGCTGCCGGTGCGCAACCTCTTGCGTTACCTGCAACAACCCTCGCCGGAGACGGTGGCCGCTGGCATACAATCGGCCATGTGCCTGCCTGTCACTGCCGGCCAGAACGTGGTGGGCGTCATGTGGGTGCTCTATCCGGACCGGCGCCACTTCGACGAGCAGGACGTGCGCTTCCTGGCGACGCTGGCCGGGCAGGCCGGGGTCGTCTCCGAGAACGCCAGGCTCCTGGCGCAGGCGCAGGGAGAGCGCGGCCGCCTGCGCGCCATCCTCACGAGCACTGCGGACCCGATCCTGGTGGTGGATGAGCGGGGCAAGCTGGTGCTGGCCAATCCCGCCGCGGAGCAAGTGTTCGGCTTGAGCGCCGAGGCCGCCGGCCAGCCGGTGACCGATCTCATCCGCGACGCCTCCTTGCACATTCTGCTGGAGACGCCGTTGTCGCAATCCTGCCTTACGCGCGAACTGCGCCTGGACAATGGCGCAACCCTCTACGCCGCCGTCTCGCCGGTGGCCCTCGGTGATGGCCGGAGCACCGCCAATGGCCGAAACCATGGCCGCGTGATAGTGATGCGCGATGTGAGTGAGCTGAAGCAACGGGAAGCCGCTCAGGCCGATTTCGTCTCCACGCTTTCGGGCGGCCTGCGCATGCCCCTCAACCGGCTGCGCGGCTGGGCAAGCATGATCGCCCGCGTCGGCGGCATCAACCAGCAGCAAGAGGACATGGTCGAGATGATCGTTGACAATGTGGACCATGTCTCCGGCATGCTGGACAACCTGGTGGACCTGAACGCCATCGAGCTCGGCGAGGGCGCCACCCTGGAGCGCTGCAGCGTCCGCGCTGCCATCGAAGTCGCGCTAAGCTCAGTGCGGAACGAGATCGAGAAACGCCAGCATAGCGTGCGCTTGTCGCTGCCGCAGACGCCGGTGCTGATCGAGGCGGACCGCAACCTGCTCGTCCGCGCCCTCACTGCCCTATGCGACAACGCTGCCAAGTACATGGCCGACGGCGGGACGATCGGCATCGAGGTGCGGCACCAGGAAGGCGGCGTCACAGTGATAATCAGCGATCGGGGCATCGGCATTGCCCCGGCCGACCAGATGCGCGTCTTCGATCGCTTCTACCGGGTTGACCGGCCGGAGGTGAAGAAGGTGCCTGGCTATGGCCTGGGCCTGGCCATCGCCAAGGCGATCGCCACCTGGCATGGTGGGCGGCTCTGGTTGGAGAGCGAGCCCGGCAAGGGCAGCTCCTTCTACCTCTGGCTGCCGCGCCACGAAGGGATGGGCACGTTTTCGCCTTAGTGCGGGCGTTTGCTGGCTCTGCCCCGCCTGGGCCAGGCGCGGGTGGCGGCCGTGTGGAGGATCGGTGATGGCTCTACAGATTGGCATCGTCGGCCTGCCCAACGTGGGCAAGAGCACACTCTTCAACGCCCTCACGAAGGCGGGCGCGCAGGTGGCGCCTTACCCTTTCACCACCATCGAACCGAACGTCGGCGTGGCGCCGCTGGAGGATGCCCGCCTGCAGTGGCTGGCTGAACTGGTGCATCCTGAGCGCGTGGTCCCCGCCAGCATCGAGTTCGTGGATATCGCTGGCCTGGTACGCGGCGCCAGCAAAGGTGAGGGCCTGGGCAACCAGTTCCTGGCGCACATCCGCAACGTGGATGCCATCGCCATGGTCGTGCGCGCCTTCGAAGATGCCGAAGTGGCCCATGTGAGCGAGCGCCTGGACCCGGCGGCGGACGTTGCAACGGTGGACACAGAGCTCAGCCTGGCCGACATGGCCACGGTCGAGAAGCGCATCGAGCGCATTCGGCAGTTGGCAAAAGCAAGGCCACGCGAGTTCGGGGAGGAGCTTGAGTTCCTCAAGCGCCTTTACAACCACCTGAACCAGGGTGGAAAGGCGCGCAGCTTCGAGCGCACCCAGGAGGAGCAGGCGATCCTCGACGACCTGTTCCTGCTCACCGAGAAGCCACGCCTGTACGTGCTGAACCTGGGTGAGGCGCAATTGCCGCGGGTGGAGGAAGTGGCAAGCCCCCTGCGGGCCATTGCCGAGCGCGAAGGCGCACCATTGATCGGCATCTGCGCCAGGTTGGAGGCCGATCTAGCCGAGTGGGATGCTGAGGACGCCCGTCAGTACCGGCAGGAACTGGGTCTCTCCGCATCCGGCCTGCAAGCGATCGTGGCTGCCGCCTACAAGGCACTGGACCTGATCACGTTCCTGACGATGGCGGGTGGCAAGGAGGTGCGTGCCTGGGAGATCCGTCGTGGCACGCCGGCCGTCAAGGCGGCGGGCAAGGTGCATAGCGACATGGAGCGTGGCTTCATCCGCGCCGAAGTCGTCGCCTTCGAGGACCTGAAAGCGGCCGGGAGCATCGCGGCGGCGCGGGAGCGTGGCCTCCTGCGCCTGGAAGGGCGGGACTACGTGGTCCAGGATGGCGACGTTATCCAGTTCCGCTTCAGCCTCTGAGATTGGCTTGCCGGGGGAGGTGCGAGAGTCCATGGTGGAAAGCCCGTCCAGACCGGAGGAGCAGGGAGAGGGAGGAGAAGTCGAGGCACTGCGCCGGAGACTAGCGGCCCTCCAGCGGGCGAGAGACGAGGCGCTGGGCCAGGCGGCCTATTACCGCAGCATTCTCGATGAGCAGGACGAGCTCATCTGGCGTAACCTGCCGGATGGCCGAATCACCTTCGCCAACAAAGCCCTCTGCCGTTTCTATGGCAAGGCGGAGGCGGAACTGCTCGGCCAGGCGCCCATGCCCGACATCCCTGCGGAGGACATGGCCATTGCCGTGGCCGATGTCTCCAGCTTCACGCCCGAACGCCCCACGCGCGTCAACAAACACCGCGTGATCATGCCCGGTGGGGAGGTGCGCTGGCTGGAGTTCGTTGACCGGGCCTTGTTCGATGAGCAGGGCAACCTCGCCGAGATCCAGACAATCGGGCGGGATGTGACGGCGCTGGTGGAGGCCGAGGACCGCCTGCGTCAGAGCGAGGCCCGCTACCGTGAGGTCGTCCAGGATCAGACGGAGCTCATCTGCCGTGTTGACGCTGAGGGCCGGTTCACCTTCGCCAACGCTGCCTACTGCCGGTACTTCGGCAAGACGCCGGAGGAGTTGCTCGGCCAGCCTTACGAGCCATTCATATATGAGCAGGACAAGCCCTTGTTGCAGGCCCACCTGGCATCGTACTGCCCGGAGCGAGATACCGGCTGCATCGAGCATCGGGTCGTCCTGCCCACGGGCGAGGTGCGCTGGCAGCAATGGAACAACCGCGCCTGTTTCGACGAGCAAGGCAGGCTTATCGGGTTTCAGGCCGTCGGCCGCGACGTCACGGCGCTGAGGCGGGCCAGGGAGGAATTGCAGCGAGCCAACGCCAACCTGCGGGCGATAATCGAGGCCTCTCCGGCCGCCGTCGTCTCTGTGGACCGGCAGGCCAACCTGCTCATCTGGAACCCCGCCGCCGAGCGCATGTTCGGCTACCGCAAGCAAGAGCTCAACCGGGCGCTGCCCAGCATCGCCACTGAGGAGCAGATCGGCCAGTTGGAACGGCTGTTCCAGCAGATACTGGCGGGCGTGCCTGTGCTGGGCATGAGCGCCAGCTTCCGCCGCGCCGATGGCCAGGCGGTGGATGTGCGCGTCTACGCGGCGCCCGTCTGGGACGAGCAGGGCATGGTCAGCGGCGTCATGGCCGTCGCCATTGACGAGACGGAGCGCCTGCGGACGGAGGAGGTGCTGCGGGCGGCGGTCGAGCGCGAGAGGATGCTGGCCAGGCACGTCAGCGACGTTATCTTCCGCATCCGTCTTGTGCCCGACCAGGGGCTGGACTACGTCAGCCCCTCCTTCACATCGCTCACCGGCTACGACGCCGAGGAGCTTTACAACGACGCGTCGCTGCTGTACCGCCTCATCCACCCGGCTGACGTGGATACGGCGCTGGACCTGGTGCGTGCTCCGGCGCAGCGGCGCAGGCCGCTAGCCATCCGTTGGATCACCAGGAGCGGCGAGGTCATCTGGACCGAGAACCGCGTGGCGCCGGTGCGCGATGGATCAGGCAGGATCGTGGCGATCGAGGGCGTGGCGCGGAACATCACCCCGCCCGGACCCGGCCAGGTGCCCTCCAAGGCAAGGGAGCCACAGGTTCGCGTGCCTGTGAGCCGCGTGAGTTCCGGCGGCGACAGCAACTGGATGCGCCTGACCCTGGCTCTGCCCCCGGCAGTGGGGGCACCCAGCCGCCCCACCACCTGCCCGCACTGCGGCAGCGCGATCCTCCAGCGGCACCAGCGCCAGTGGCGGGCGATCAAGGATGGCACGAAGGTGCAGGTGGTGCGCTACCTCTGTGCTGATTGTCACCGCACTTTCTCGCTCCGCCCGCAAGGGGTGAACAGGGGTACGCAGAGCGAACGCCTGCGCCTGCTCACGACGGTGCTCTATGGCCTGGGGCTGAGCGGCCGCGAGATCAGCCATGCCCTGGCGCAGGCGGGCGTCGAACTGTCGCCCAGTTCCATCTGGCGCACTGCCAGGGCCGCGGCCGAGCCGATGCGCCGTTCGAAGCCTGCCGGCGTAAGCTGTGTCCTTTCGGACGAGAAAAGCCCCTCGGGACACGAGTTCATCGTTCTGGACCGGTTGGACGTGTCACCCGATGACGGCCATCCGGCCGGGCTGGAACTGCTGATCTGGGACAGGCGTGGCCGAGTGCTCGCCTGGCTCAGGGAGCATCTGGCGCGGCTCGGCGTCCGCCCGCTCGAGAGCTAACGGCCGTCGCAGGAGCAGCGGTCCAGCATTGTCGTCGCCCCGTAGTGGCTTGGCCAGGTGGGCACGGTTCGCCCTCGAGTGCGGCGTAGTATAGCCCTTGTGGGCGTCGTCAGGCGGCAGGACGACGGGAATGTGTCAGCTTCGCTGACCCAACCCCTATACTACGTCGTCTGGCGGTGGATGGCGTGTTGGAGCCCCGGTACGCCTATGGTCGAGGCCCGAGGGGCTGCCCGGCGAATCGAGTTCCCATGTGCAATAGTGGGCCGTGACTCGAGCAGCGGTCCAGCAGCGTCGTCGCCCAATAGTGGCTTGGCCCGGTGGGCACGGTTCGCCCTCGAGTGCGGCGTAGTATAGCCCCTTGTGGGCGTCGTCAGGCGGCAGGACGACGGGAATGTGTCAGCTTCGCTGCCCCAACCCCTATACGACGTCGTCTGGCGGGCGAGGGCTGGCCTCCGGCTCGGCAGCGGCCTGCGCACCCTCTCCTCCGCTAGCGCCTTCGCTGGTTGGTTCGGCCTCGGCCCGCTCGCGGTAAGCACGCATCTCGTAGACGCGGGCGTTAGGCACGCCGTTCGTGGCAAGCACGACCAGGCGGAGCGCCTTGGCCCGCACCGGGTCGAACTGGTGGCGGCGATGTCGCTGATAGTTGCCGTGCTCCTCAACGACCGTGACCCAGCTTGTGCCATCGAACACCTGGATGCGGTAGTCGCGCACGCATTCCGGCGCCGGCCCGAAAGCGACAAGTTTGTCCAGGTTCGTGTCGAAGGTGAGGTATACGGTATCAATGATGGGCCCGTCGAAGAGGCCGATCTCGAGCGTCTGCGGCAGGTGCCGCTGCGGGTCGCTGATCCACAGGTTGGGCCCCTTCTCAGGGCGCGTGCAGCCGCTGAGCACGTTGCTGCCGCGGAAGGGGTAGGATTGAGGCGTGAGCCTGAAGGTGTGGCAGCCGGGCTTGGGTAGCCACAGGCGCCGGAAGCTCATGTACTCGGCGCGCAACGTGCCTGGCAGGTTCTGCTCCACAGAGCCCCAGGCCAGTTTGGGCCGGTCGTCCAGCGCCAGCCAGTAGACTCCGCCTGGCTCGGCGGGGGCGCGGAAGGGGAAACCGACCCAGCCCTTCCGGCCGGGCGGGATAGTGGCGATGGCGGCGGCAATCGCTTCCTTGGCGCTGAAGTCGGTGAGGTGGCGCGCTTTGTAGAGCGTGGCCTTCACGGTGACCTCCTCGCTCGCCTCGGACTCGAGCCAGACGGAGACGCGTTCGATGAAAGGCTCGGACACGGTGAACATCTGTGCCCGCCGCTCGTCCAGGGGGATGGCCTTGTCGGTGCGCACCATCTCCAACGGGCCGAAGTGTGAGGACTCGGTGACCGGGTTGCCGCGCAAGACGTCGCCTTCGTCTTGGTTGCTGACCCCGGGGATGTAGCAGTCGTCCTTGAGCAGGAGTTGTTGCAGTTCCTGCACATGCTCGCTCGCCAACTCGCGCGGCAGGCAGTCATGCTCGAGGCAGAGAGCAGCGGCCGTGCCGACAGCCTGGCCCTCAACGGCGCAGGTGCCCATCACCCGGGCCGAGGCCAGAGCCAGGTGTGTGGCGCTGATGTTGCGCCCGGCCAGGAAAAGGTTGGGCACCTCGCGCGAGTAGAGGCTGCGCAAGGGGATGCCGTACAGCCCAGGCGAGGCGATCTGCAGCGCTGGCTGTTCGCGCGCTTTCAGGCCCGTGGCCGGGTGAATGTCCACCGGCCAGCCGCCGTAGGCGACGACATCGGGGAAAGCCGGGCGCTGGTCAATGTCGTTCATGCTCAGGATGTGGTCGCCCAGGAAGCGGCGCGACTCGCGCTTGCCGACGACGCTGCCGACCCAGTCCAATTCCAGAGTCTCGGCATGGTGGTCGCCGTGGTTCTTGATGTGGTCCCAGACGCCGTAGAGCATGCGCAGCAGTTCATCGCGGATCTGCTCGCTATCGGCGATCGTGTCGAGGTTGCCGCCCCATTCGATCCACCAGTAGCCGGCGGTGATGTGATCGTGCTGGCGGTAGGGTATGCTGTCGTCGGTCGGGTAGTCGTAGGCCCAGAACGGCGGCACGAATTTCACCGGCCGGCCGGCGTCGCGGGCGCTGAACATCAGTGTGCTGCCGAGGACTTCCCTGTCGGCGCGGAGCGGTGCCAGTTGCTCGTTGGTCTCCTGCCTGCCATCGCGCCCGTAGCGAAAGCTGGCCCCAGCGCTGAAGGCGATGGTGCCGTCGCCGCTGGCATCAATGAAGTAAGGCGCGTGGAAGAGGTACTCCTTCTCGGTGGTCATCTGGTAGGCGCGCACGGCGTGAATACTGCCGGAACGCTCGTCCATGATCGCTTCGAGGGCGCGCGTGTTGAGGAAGAGGGCCAGGTTTTCCTCGCGAGTGACCCATTCGCTGAGGAGGGTATCCCAGTTCGGGCGTGGCTCGCCGTTGACTGGCCGCGGCAAAGAGGAGCGGAAGCGGTCCTCGAGCAGCAGTTCCTCGATGATCCCGGTCTCGCGGGCGAAGGGATTGCGCCCGCCGGCTGATGCGCCCTCGATAGTGACGCGCACCTCGTTGGATGAGTTGCCCCCGAGCACGGGCCGGTCCTGAATCAGGGCGACGCCGCAGCCGTGGCGGGCCGCCGCGATGGCGGCACAGACGCCTGCTATCCCACCGCCGATGACCACCACATCGAAGTTTTCTTCCAGCACGGTGTCTTCCATTCTCCCCCCAAGAAACGCAGCCCAGGCCTCAGGCGCCAGCGAGCGATAAGCGGCGGGGCGGCAGAGGCCTAAGGTTTATGACCATCTCGCACCAAGGCATCGAGATCAGCCCACTGGCTGGGGCCAATGCCGGCCAGGCTGGCGACATAAGTGGCCCAACCCAGGTTGCCGATTGAGGTATTGCAGTGGGCGTCGCTGCCCAGAGTAAAGCGGGCGCCGCCGAGCGCAACCTCGGCGACGATACGAGCGTAGGTATCGGCGAGCCGGCGCGGGTGGTACTGTGGCCACCACCACCAGAGGCCGTTGTTCAACTCGAAGGCGACGCCATGCTCCGCCAGGCTATGCCCCAGTTCGCGAAGCGCCGTAGCCGGCAAGTCCTCCAGGGCCAACTCCAGGCCAAAGCGGCCGACGGAGAACGGGTGGGCGAGCACATTGATAAGCGGGTTGGCGGCCAGGCTGAAGTACAGGCCGAGAACGGCGTCAAGCTGCTGCCGCTTGCCCAAGGGAGCGCCAGTGGCCAGGCCGGCCGTGTCGAAGCCCACGTCCACAAGCACAAGCTCGATGCCATCCAGGTCGGCATCGGTAACGGTGATGGCGCCGCCGGCGCTGGTCGTGGTGGCCTCGACGCCCATCACCAGGCGCGTGGTGCACCATTCACGGGCGCGAAGCACGTCTGCCAGGCACTGCCGCAACTTGCCTCGGTCCGACCAATCGCTGCCTTCGGCGTGCAGGTGGTCGGTGATGGCCAGGGCCTGCAAGGCCTCAGCCTCGGCGGCGTGGGCATTCTCGTCCACGCCGGTGCGGCCATCGGAGTAGGATGTGTGGCTATGCAAATCGCAATCAATGGCAGAGATCAATGTAGCGAGGCCTCCAGTACGGTGTGAGAGTGGGCCGGGAAGGTGTAGGCCCGTGCCGTCGGATCGGGGTGAAGTTCGCGCCTGCGCACGAGGTTGGGCTGCTCGAAGCTGTTGCGCTCGTGCACGCCGGCAGCATTGACCTGCCAGCCGCGCTGCCACTCGACCGTAGCACCGCTGACGACAAGAGGTGACTCGATTGCCTCGCTCTCGTGGCGGTTGACCACGCTCAGGTAGAGCCTGGCGCCGTCCTCGCTGACGCTGGTGGAGAGGTCCAGAATGGGCACGGGGCGAGTGCCTGTCTGCGCCACTGTCAACTCGCCGGCATCGGCCGAGGCCTCGACGGCATAATCGCCAGAATGGTGCCGCAGGAGCACGAGCGGGTGATAGATCGCCTGGAGAATGAGCCCATCGGGGCTGGTGAGGATGGGCGCGATGACGTTTACCATCTGGGCCAGGTTGGCCATGGTGACGACGCGACACTCGCGCTGGAAAAGGTGGAGGAACGTGGCGACGCAGAGGGCATCGGAGAGGTCGTAGATCTCCCGGAGCTTGTTCTCATTGTCGTAGGGCTCATTGCTCCGATTGCTGAACCAGACGTTCCACTCATCCACCGCGATCTTCACCGGCGCTTGGGCAGCGTCGTTGACGCCGAAGACGCGGCACAAGCTGGCCTTGGTGCGCTCGAGAATGTCCTCCATATAGGTGACGGAGGAAACGTTCTTGTAGTAGTCGTTGTCGCCCACGTAGCAGTGAACGGATAGATAGTCGAGGCCCCCAGGCGTTGAGCGCAGCCGCTCCAGGACCGGCTCGTCCCACTCCGGCTGACCGAGGCCGCAGGCGACGAGGGCGATGCGCGGGTCTGTCCAGCGCATCAGCTTGGCCATCTCCAGGGCTTTCTTGGCGTAGTCCTCGGCGTCCAGGTGGCCGATCTGCCAGGAGCCGTACATCTCATTGCCGAGGCCCCAGTAGCGGACGTTGTAGGGGGCGCGGTTGCCGCCCTGGCGGCGCAGGTTGGCGTAGTGCGTGTCGCCCCAGCCGTTGCAGTACTCCACCCAGGCGGCCGCCTCGTCCAGCGTGCCCGTGCCGGCATTGGCGCAGATGTAGGGCTCGCTGCCCAGCCGGCGGCAGAAGGCGATGAACTCGTCAGTGCCGAAACGGTTGCTCTCTTCAGCGAACCAGGCCCGGTCGAACTGGCGAGGGCGCTTGTCCTTTGCGCCGATGCCGTCCAGCCAGTGGTAGCCGGAGACGAAGTTGCCGCCCGGCCAGCGGAGCAAGGGCGGCGCCAGGCGTTGGCAGGCCTTGAGCACATCAATGCGGAAGCCCTCGCTGTCGCTCAGGCGGGAGCCCTCGTCATATATGCCGCCGTAAATGCAGCGCCCCAGATGCTCGATGAACATGCCGTAGAGGTTGGGGTTTATGCGGCCGATCCTGGCCGTGGGGTCAATCCGGATCATAGTTGCCCTCCTGTCCAGCCTCCCCAGCGGAAACGTTAAGTCGTGCGCGGGGAAGCTGATGCTCTGCGGCGCAGTGCCCGGCGGGAGCAAAGGCGGTTCGATCATAGCATTGGCAGCAGGGCCGGGCAAAGGCCATTGGAAAGAGGGTGCGGTCGAGATCTTGGCAGGCGGACGGCCGGCGGTGAGGCGCGCGGGCGATGGCCGACTGGGACGTCGGCCACTGGTGCCGGGTCTTCGCGTCGTGTTGCCAGGATGTGCGTTTGATCGTGCGATTGCGATCGTGCGATTGCAATCGTGGCCGGTGCCTCCTGAGCGCGGTGGATCATCGCCTCGTGCCAAGGCAAAACCGTGGGTCGGACGCGGTTGACAACAACCGGCGGTCAGGGCAAACTGGTGGCTGTTAGTTTTCAGAGTGATGGCCGCTGCTGGCAGCCCCTGCCGGCCGGGCCCCAATATCCCCATTGTGAGGTGAGCGTTATGGCGGTGGACCCCGTTGGGCGTGGCCTTTTCACTTTCCTCGTGGGCGGCAAGGCTGGGGAGGGCGTCAAGAAAGCCGGCTCAGTCGCCAGCAGCCTCTTCGCGGACATGGGCCGCCATGTCTGCCAGATGGACGACTATCAGAGCCTCATTCGCGGCGGGCACAACTTTTCCGTCGTCAGTACGGCCGTCGGCCCCATTTCCTCGCACTACATGCAAGCCCAGTTCGCTGTGTCCCTGGACGATCGCAGTTTCGGCCTCCACCGGGACCACCTGGCGCCTGATGGCGTCATGGTCTACAACAGCGACACGACCAGCCCGCCCGATGGTGATGGCCGCGCCTTCGGCCTGCCGATCACGGCCGAGGCGAAGAAGTACCCCCGGCCGGAGTTGCGCGTGGGTGTGGCTGCCCCGGCGGCGCTCTGCGCCGCTCTCGGCCTGGATAAGGCCTATCTGCGCTCCCTGATCGAGCGCGAGTACCGGCGGGACCTGGAGAACAACATCCCCTATGCTGAGAGCATCTACGACCTGGCCTATGCCCAGTTCGGCGGCCGGTATGCCCTCCGTGCAGGCGCTGCCTCACGCCAGCCGATCATGGATGGCGCCCAGGCCATCGCTCTCGGTGCCATCGCAGCCGGGCTCGACCTCTACTTCGCCTATCCGATGACCCCGAGCAGTTCGCTCTTGCACTTCCTGGCCAGCCACGCCAAGGAGTTTGGCATCGTGGTGGAGCATCCGGAGAACGAGATCGCCGTTGCCAACATGGCCATCGGCGCTGCGGCAGCGGGGGCGCGCGCCATGTGCGGCAGCAGCGGCGGCGGGCTGGCGCTCATGGAGGAGGCGTTCTCACTGGCGGGGATGGCCGAGGTGCCCATCCTGTACTTCCTGGGCTCGCGGCCGGGCCCTTCCACCGGCCTCCCCACTTACACCAGCCAGGGGGACCTGCGCTTTGCTCTCAACCAGGGGCACGGCGAGTTCCCGCGCATCGTCGCTTCACCGGGCAGCATCGAGGACGGCTACTACCTGACGGCGGAGATGCTCAGCCTGGTGTGGCTATTCCAGACCCCGGGCATCCTCCTCAGCGAAAAGCACTTCACTGAGGGCACGATGAGTGTGGACCTGGCCACCGATGCCGCCGCCTGGGCTGAGCCGTTGCTGAGCGCCGATGGCGACTATCGGCGCTACCGCGATACGGCGACGGGCATCTCGCCGCTGCCGGCTGCGCCTGAAGGGCAGGTAGTGAAGTGGAGCAGTTACGAGCATGACGAGCGTGGCATCACCACCGAGGAGCCGCTGCTGACGACCAAGATGGTTGACAAGCGGCTGCGCAAGCAGGCGGGCATCGTTGAAGTGCTCAAGCGGCTGAACTGCACCAATCGCTACGAGTTCGGCAATGGCAACGCACCGGTGATCCTCACCTATGGCTCAACAACGCTCAGCGTCCTGGAGGCCGTGCGTGCCGGCGGCATCGAGGCAACGGTTGTGCAGCCGCGCTACCTGGAGCCGCTTCCCGTGTGGGACCTGGAACAGTACCAGGGGCGCCCGCTCGTTGTCGTTGAGATGAGCGCCAGTGGGCAGTTCGCCAATCTGCTGGCCGAGAAGGCCGGCCTGCGGCCGCGGGCCGTGATCCGCAGGTACGATGGCAGGCCGTTCGATCCGGTTGAGCTTGCGCAGGCCATCAAAGGAGCACTGTAGCCATGGACGAATTGGCGACCTACGCTGAGAACACCTGGTGCCCGGGCTGCGGCAACTTCGCCATCCTCGGCGCGCTCAAGGATGCAATCCGGCGGCTGGAGGGCGAGGGCATCGCTCGCGATAAGCTGCGCCTGGTCACGGGCATCGGCCAGCACGGCAAGATCTTCGACTATGTCAACGTTAGCGGGTTCTACGCCCTGCATGGCCGGGCCGTCGCCACCGCTCAGGGCATGAAGCTGGCCGACCCGGACCTGAGGATCATGGTCTTCGTTGGCGATGGCGACACGCTGGGAGAGGGGCTGGAGCATGTGCTCTTCGCCGCCAAGCGCAATGCGGACATCACCGTAGTGGTGCACGACAACGGCGTCTATGCTCTCACGACCGGCCAGTATGCGCCGACGAGCGTGCGCGGCTACCGCGGGCCTTCCACGCCCACGGGCAGCGTGGAAGAACCGCTACGGCCGCTGCCACTGCTGCTGCAGGCTGGGGCCACCTTCGTCGCCCGTGGTTTCGCCGGCCGGCGCGAGCAACTGACGGACATGCTGGTGCAGGCCGTACTGCACCCGGGCTTCTCGTTCATTGATGTCCTGCAGCCGTGCGTCACCTTCAACAACACCTGGCAGCTGTACAACGGTCTGGTTGAGCCCATAGCCCAGCCGGCCAGCAGCTATGACGAGGCCATGGCCCTCGCCCGCCGCAGCGACCGCTTGCCGATTGGCGTGCTCTACCGCGCCGACGTGCAGCCCTTCCACCAGGCTCTCTATGGGGACCGGAACCCTGTGCGGGACCGCCTCTCGCGCGAGGAACGGCTGGACGGCATCGCCCGGCTGCTGCAGGTGGAGCGGCGCGCTCCCAGCCTGCCGTCGCTGAGCCCGAGGGCGGCGCTCGAAATGGCCATGCCCGCCCATGAACAAGCAGCGTCAGCCTCACAGTGAAACAGAGGTTTGGGGCGAGTTCTGGCCGGGATCGCCTCATGCCTCGCTTATCATTACCATTGGTAGGAGGTTCGTATGCATCCCATGACCGTCGGTAATCTGCAAAGCGCCTTCGCCGGCGAGAGCCAGGCGCACATGCGCTACCTCGCCTATGCTGACCGGGCCCAGCGCGACAAGCTGCCCAACGTGGCGCGGCTTTTCACCGCCATCGCTTTCGCTGAGCAGGTGCACGCCCACAACCATTTCCGCGAGCTGCGAGACGAGAAGGGCGCTGCGGTGACGACGGCGCACGCGGGCTTTGGCCTGAGCAGCACGAGCAGCAACCTTGACATCGCCATCGGCGGCGAGCAGTTCGAGATTGACGAGATGTACCCGGCCTACAAAGGCGTCGCTGAGCTCCAGGGGGAGAAAGGAGCGCAGCGCAGCTTCGACTGGGCCTGGAAGGCGGAGCAGACCCACGCCGCCCTCTTCGCCCAGGCGAAAGCAGCGGTCGAGAAAGGGGAGGACCTGGCCATCGGGCCGGTGTTCATCTGCAGCGTCTGCGGCCACACGACGACCGGGGAAGCACCGGATCGCTGCCCGATCTGCAACGCCACCCGCGATAAGTATCGCGAGTACGCCTAGAGCGTGCGCCGTCCTGCTGCTTGGGCACGACGGCCACGAGGGGCCATGTTACGGAGGGTGGGTAGCCGGCAGGCCGGCTACCCACCGTTGCGCTGGTCGTAGATGTCGCCGGTGGCGTTGCCGCTGCAGTTGTTCTGCCCCAGGGTGGGGTTGGCCGTGCTCTTGACGAAGATGCCGTAGGCCTGGTTACCCGAGCAAGTATTGCCGTCGGCGCTGCCGCTGGAACTGCCGAAGAAGGCGATGCCTGTGTCCAGGTTCCTTTCGCAGGTATTGCCCTCGATGGCCGGCGCCGCCTGGTCGGCGATGTAGATGCCGTGGTAGACGTTGTCACTGCAGGTGTTCTTCTGCAAGGTTGTGTTCGCCTGTCCGGTGACGGCGATGCCGTTCTGCTGGTTACCGATGCACTGGTTGCCTGCCGCCAGGCCACCGCTGCTGTCGTAGTAGCGGATGCCGCTGTTGCTGTTCTTGCTGCAGGTATTGGCCTCGAGCCGGGGTTTGGCCCGCTCCGAGACTGAGATACCATTGATGGCGTTGCCGGAGCAGTCGTTGTTCGCCGCCTCGCCACCGCTGTCGCCCCAATAAGCGATGCCCGAGTCCTTGTTTTCGTAGCAGTGATTGGCCTTCAGAGTGGGGGCCGACCTGTCCTCCATGACGATGCCATCCAGTTCGTTGCCGTAGCATTGGTTGTTGCTGGCGACGCCGGCGGCGTTATCCCAGTAGGCGATGCCGGAACTGTTCTGGAAGGAGACGTTGCTGTCCAGAAGGGGCTTGGCGCTGCCGCTGATCGAGAAGCCCTGCAACTCGTTGCCATCTGCCTGGCACTGGCGCACCTCGCCGGTGGTGAAGCCATACAGCCACAGGCCGACGCCACCCTTCTTCTGCTGTTTGTCCCACACGGCGCCGGTGAAGCGACAGTCGCTGAAACTTACCTCCCCGCCGCTGACGGCGAAGACGTTGGCCGCACTGGCCCCTGTGTGCTGGAAAGTGATGCCTTTGGCCGAGAACTGCCCTAGCCCCGAGTACCAGACTACCTGGCCAGCGGCATCCGAGGCGATGACCGTCTTGTCAATGCCAGCACCAACGAGGGACAGGGGCTGGCGGATCTGCAGCGGCGCACTCAGGTAGTAAGTGCCTGGCTCGAGGGTGACGGTTGCCCCGGAGGGCGCCTTGCTGATCGCCTCCTCCAGCGTCGCCACGTCGCCGCTGCCATCGGCTTTCACCAGGATCTGGTCGCCTAAGCCCTGGTCGGCTGGCGGAGGTGTATCCTGCGCCGGGGGAACGGATGTCTCAGCAGGCGCCGCCTCAGTAGGCGCCGCCTCCGTAGGCGCTGCCTCCGTAGGGGCCGCCTGCGTAGGGGCCGGCTCAAGCGTGGAGGTGGGCGAGGTAAGCTTGGCCAGGGCTGTTGGTGGGGCCGTGGGCGTGCCGCTCGGGGAGGGCTTGAACAGCCCCAGCGCGGCGACACAGATAATGGCGCCGCCACCCAGAATTGCTACCGCCCCGAGGACGACCCAGAGGGTCCAGTTGCGCCCCTTGGGCGGTGCTGCTGGCACTGGCACTGGCTGTGGCTGCCAGGTCGGTGTGGCCGGCTGGGCCTGGTAGACCGCAGTGGGGCCGGCCGGCGATTGTCGCGGCGGCGTCATTGTCCGCGGCTGCCCGGGGAATGTGGCGGCGGTGGCGGGCCCAGAGGGCCGCACGCCGGTGGCCGCAGCCTGGCCCAGCATCGGGCCGACCGCCTGTAGCCAGGCCTGGCCGAAGGAAATGACGTCCTGAAAGCGCTGAGCCGGGTCTTTAGCCAGGGCGGTCATCAGGACGCTTACGGCCGCTGGCGGCAGGCTCGGGTTGAACCGCCTCGGGTCGGGCGGTTGGGCATGCAGGTGCTCCTGGCGAATCCTGTCGGTGGTGCTGGTACCGGTCCCGGTCTCCCCGAGGAAGGGGCGGCGGCCGGTGACCATCTCGTAGAGGACCACGCCCAGGCTGTAGATGTCGGTGCGCGCATCCACTGGCCGGCCCAGGATTTGCTCCGGGCTCATGTAGGCAGGGGTGCCGATGGGCCCCATCGTCATCGTCGTGCCCTCTGCCACGCGGGCGATGCCGAAATCGGACAGCAGGGCCGTGCCGTCCTCTTTGAACATGATGTTGCCGGGCTTGATGTCGCGGTGGACATATCCCTGGCTGTGAGCGTAGTAGAGGGCGGCCGTGATCTGGCGCATGATGCGCGTCACTTCATCGAGCGGAAGGGGGCCACCAGCTTCCATCAATCGGCCGCGCAGGGTGTTGCCGGCCACGTAGTCCATGACGATGAAGGCGCTGTTCGCCTGGCGCTCGAAGGAGTAGAAGCGCACGACGTTGGGGTGGTCCAGCCTGGCCAGGGCTTCGGCTTCGCGCTGGAAGCGGGTCACGAACTCGGGGTCCTCGGCCAGGTCCTCGCGCAGCACTTTGATGGCAACTTCGACCTGGCGTCTGAGGTCGAGGGCGAGGTAGACATCGGCCATGCCGCCGCGGCCGATGAGGCGCTGCAACTGGTAGCGGTCGCGAAGAACGGCTCCTTCCTGCATGTCCTCCTCCCCTCTCCCTCCCGTTCCTACCGCGTGGCCACGATGTCGTCAACGTAGAGCGTGCCCTGGCTGGCAGGGCCATGGGGCACACTGTCCAGAACCAGGGCATAGAAACTGACCGGATAGTCCAGCATGCCGTTATCCGGCCCACCGACACTCTGGTTGGGCCAGCCGGCCTTATCGTCGAACGGGGCGAACATCTGGGCCCAACCCTTGTGCTTCACCTGGCCGAAGGTGTATTGGCGCACCTCACCTGCCGCGTCCATCAGCCAGGCGTTGAGGAAGAAGTTGGAGCCATCCCCGTACACCCAGGCACTCAGCCCGAGCGGCTTGCCGCTGATTGCGACGGCTGGCCGCGCGGTGAAGACGACGAACCCTTCGCTGTTGGCCGGGAAGGCATAGTCCAGGCGGCCGGCGTAAGCGCCGCTATGCACCTGCTCGCTGCTATAGGTGAGGTTGCCGTAGGGCTGGTCGCCACGGCGCCAGGAGATGTCGTTCTCGAAACCGGTGACCAGGCCTGGTGCCTGGTTGGCGGCAGCCTGGGCATCAGCCGTCTGTTGCTTGGCCAGAGCGTCGGCCGCTTCCTTGGTGGCTGCCTCAGCCTGGGCAGCCGCGTCCGCTGTGGCCTTGGCGGAAGTATCGGCGGTTGCCTGGGCGACGGCGGTGGCTTCAGCGGCGGACTTGGCCGTCGCCTCGGCGGCGGCAGTGGCCGCGGCCGCTGTCTGGGATGCCTGTTCCAGCGCCGCCGCCGTGGCCGTGGCCGCTTCCTGGGCGATGGCCGTCTGCTTGTCTGCGCCGGAGGCCAAGGCGGTGGCCTGGGCGGCCGTCGCCTCGAGCGCCTTGGCCGCCGCTGCTGTGGCATTGGCCTGCTGTGCGGCCAGGTCGCCCGAGGACGCACTGCCCGATGCCTGGGCATTCGCCGTGGCGGTGGCCCACTGCAGGGCGATGGCCGTGCCTTGAGCCTGCACGGCCAGGCTCGTCTGGGCGACGGCGGCGGCTGTGGCCTGGACGCTGGCGTTGTTCTTGGTCAGGCTCTGGTAGGCGAGAGCCGCGCCCAGGCCGACCAAGACGACGATGGCAAAAGCGCCGCCGAAGATGAGCAGAGGGCGGCCTTTGGGCACAGGCGTTGCCTGGCCAGCGGTGGGCGTGTTCATGGGCGGAGCCTGGGCGGCGCCGAGCCGCGTCGGCGTCGGCTGTGGCGAGGTGACACCGGGGGCGCTGGCCGCGGCTGGCTGGGTGGCCGACGGCGCACGCAGTGCTGCCTCCCAGGCGCGGGCCATGCTGATGGCGTCGGGCCAGCGTTGCGCCGGGTCTTTGGCCAGGGCGCGCAGGATAACGGCCACCGCGGCTGGTGGCAGGTTGGGGTTGTACAGGCGCGGGTCCGGCGGCAGCGAATGCAGGTGCTGGGTGCGAATTTTGTCCATGGTGCTGGTGCCGGAGGTGCCTTCGCCCGTGAACGGCCGGCGGCCAGTGACCATCTCGTAGAGGCAGACGCCCAGGCTGTAGATATCCGATTGAGGGCCGAGGTCGCGGCCCAGGATCTGCTCGGGGCTCATGTAGGCCGGCGTCCCCAAAGGCGCCGCAGTCATTGTGGCCGCCATGGCTGCCCGGGCGATGCCGAAATCGGAGAGCAGGGCGGTGCCGTCCTCGCGCAACATAATGTTGCCCGGCTTGATATCACGATGGATGTAGCCGGAGTCGTGCGCGTAATGCAGGGCAGCCGCTATCTGGCGCATGATCGCCGTGACCTCGGCCGGGGGCAGTGGCTGGCCAGCGGAGAGGCGGCCACGCAACGTAGTGCCGGGGACGTAGTCCATGACGATGAAGGCGAGCGAGCCCTGGCGCTCCAGCGAGTAGAAGCGGACGATATTGGGGTGGTCCAGGCGGGCGAGGGCCTCGGCTTCGCGCTGGAAACGCTGCAGGAACTCGGGGTCCTCGGCAAGATCTTCGCGCAGCACCTTGAGCGCCACAGGCACCTGGCGACGCCCATCCCAGGCGAGGTAGACGTCGGCCATGCCGCCTCGCCCCAGGGACGACTGGATTTGATAGCGGTTGCGCAAAGTCTGGCCGATCAGGTCGGGCATGGGTCGAGGCCTCCCTATCTGGCAGGGGCGTCACAACATGGCACGCTTAACATATCGGCCATTACCCCTGGGCACTTGACTGGAAATCTGCAAGGATAGAATAGCCGGAAATGCCAGGAATCTCAATGGCAAAGAGCCACATACCCGGGCAAGGCCTGCCGGAATGCCGCCATGCACCGCCCAGAGCGAAGCACTGCCGCGACCCGCAAGCCTCCTGATGCCTGGTGACCGTGGCCGGTGGTTAGGCGGCAGAGGCCGGGCGTGGTAGTATGGGCGCGCACAAGCGCTGGGGAGCGCTATCGCGTCCCCGGCCAGCTTTGGGAGGCTGTAGAATGCTGAAGGTTGGCATCATTGGGTACGGCGGGCGTATCTCGCACATGGCCAAAGCGATGGGGGAATTCGGCATTCCCTACCGGGTCACGGCCATCGTTGACCCTCGCGCCGAGGAGTTGCGCCAGTCCGGCGACCCTTTTCTCAGCGACGTCGTCTACTATGACACACCCGAGGCGATGCTGGAGCAGGCGAAGCTCGACGGCGTCATGATCGGCACGCGCTGCTACCTGCATACCGAGATGGCCTGCCGTGTCGCCCCTTACAAGCTTCCTCTCTTTCTCGAGAAGCCCGTCGCCATCACTTTCGATCAGGTGAAGCGCCTGGACACCGCGTTCCAGGGCTACCCGGCGCCGACTGTGGTGTCCTTCCCGCTTCGGCTGAGCCCGCTGGCCCAGATGACCAAGCAGATCATAGACTCGGGCAGCATCGGCACGGTGGAGCAAGTGGTGGCTGTGAATGACGTGCCGTACGGCGATTGCTACTTCTTCTACTGGTACCGCAATTACGAGCAGGTGGGCGGGCTGTTCCTGCAGAAAGCCACCCATGACCTGGACTATATCCACTACCTGATCGGCCAGCAGCCGAAGCAACTATGCGCGATGAAGGCCCAGTCCGTCTACGGCTCGGCCGGCAGCGTGCACAAGCCCATGCCTTTTGAGCAGACCTGCAAAGGTTGTGCAGAATGGGAGACCTGCCCGGAGAGCCCATTCAACCTGCACTACCAGCGCTTTGAGGGCGACAAGGTTGATGTGGACTCCAAGCGCATGTGCCTGTTCTCCGAAGGGATCAAGAACGAAGACATCAGCAGCGTCATAATCGAGTACCAGGATGGCTGCCAGGCCAGCTACACCCAGAATGTCTTCGCTCGCCAGAAGGCGGCCCGCCGGGGCGCCCGCTTCTACGGCTACAAGGGCACCGTGGACTTCGACTGGTACGAGAACGTCATTCGGCTGTACAAGCACCAGTCGCCGGTTGTGGAGACGATCCAGCCCACGGGCGGCATGTCCCACTTCGGCGGCGACCGCGAACTCTGCCTGGACTTCCTACGCGCCATGCGCGATGGCACGCCCTCTCGCAGCCCCATCTCGGAGGGCATCCTCAGCGCCCTCACCTGCCTCTGGGCCCGCGAATCAGCGGAGACGCGGCGCTTCTGCGATGTGGTAATGCCACACTGACGGTTCGGAGGGAAGCATGCGCAGGATGCGGCGCGCCTACCAGGAGGTGTGCGAGCCCTCGAGGCTGGAGAGTTGGCTGGGCGAGGCACTGGTCGGCCGCCTGGCCACGGTAGATGAGGATGGCTTCCCGGTGATCAAACCGGTCAACTTTGTCTACAGCGACGGCCGCATCTACTTTCACTCGGCTATCGAGGGCGAGAAGTTGGACGACATCCGCCGCTGCGAGCGTGTCGGCTTCGAGATAGACCGGCTGATCGCCATCGCGGAGCCGACCGAGCGCGGCTGCCAGACGCATGCCTTCTACCAGAGCATCGTAATCCGTGGCCGGGCCCGCATCCTGGAGGACCCAGGCGACAAGGAAGCGGCGCTGCGCCTGCTCGTGCGCAAGTATGCGCCCACCATGACGGCGACGCCGCTTCAGGGGGTAGAGAGTACGGCGGTGGTCGAGATAGCGGTCGAGCGCATGACGGGCAAGGAAGACTGTGGCCAGAACTGGTCAGCAGAGCGCAAGCTTGCCGTAGCGCGTCGCCTCTATGAGCGGGATGGCGCTGCCGCGGCCGAAGCCATCGCCCTACTCGGCTTCAGCCTTGAGGAGGTCAGCGGCAGTCGCTGACCCGGAGGTACTCCCCAGGCAAGACCAGGGAAGGCAGGTGAACGCGGATAGACGCAGATCGGGGCGGATGTGGACACAACTGCCCGCTCCTGAGCGGCGCTTATCCGCGTTCTCTTTTACCTGACCTGGTCAGGAATGTCGCCGGGAGACGGCCTCAGGCCGGGCCTGGCTGCCGGTAGGGCGACTTGCTGAGGAGCCACAGCCGCACAAGTGGCCTGAACATGCGAATGAGCCTGATGCGGCGGCCGAGCAGGGTGCGCATGTCCCGGACATAGTCTTCGAGTGTGCGCTGTTGATAGTGCAGGAGGCGCTCGCTCTCCTGCGTGTCCAGCCAATCGGTGCAGAAGGGCTTGTGGCTGAAGGCGGCACCTGGCAGCATGCCGATGCCAAGGCCGTCCAGGATGCGCTCGGCGATCTCGCGATAGTAGTACTGGCAGCGCGGGCCGCCGCCGATGAGCAGGGTGCGGCCCCAAAGTTGGCTTGGTGTGCTCGCGCCCTGAGCCGCGCCCAGGTCAACAGCATTGGCGATGGCCAGGCCGACATCGCGCGTGTGCACGAACTCCATCCGGTTTTCCAGGGGCACATCGAACATGCCTGGGTCCAGCCGCATGGCCAAAGGCATCGTTGCCGCCAGCCTCAGGATGACCCACTGCAGGCCGGATTCGCGCACCATGCGTTCGCACTCGACCTTATGCTGAGCGTAGTGCTCCACCGGGTTGACGGGGTCGCTGACGGTGCGTGGTGGTGGCAGCGTCTCCGTCCGGCCGTAGACGTGCAGGGAAGAAATGAAGATCAGGCGCGGCGGCACCGGCTCCGCCTGCATGGCGGTGATCAGGTTGTGTGTGCCGCCGACGTTGATCTCGCGGGCCCACTCGGGCCGCTTTTCCGACTCCTGGCCGGTGGCCGACAGTTTGGGGGTGATGAAGGCCAGGTGAACGACGATGTCCTGGCCGTGGACGGCGGCAGCTACGTCCTCGGGCCGGCGCAGGTCGCCCCAGGCAATCTCGATATGAGGATCGTCTGCCAGCCGCCTGGCCAGCTTAAGGTTGGTCTTCGTCTTCAGGTCCAGGCAACGGACCGTGTGGCCGCGGCTGGTCAGCTCGCGCATGGCACTTTGGCCGACGTTTCCCAGGCCTCCAGTCAGAAGAACTCTCATGGTCTTACTTCCTTTCTTTCTATGCCCTGCAAAAGCAGAGCGATGCTCTCTTGGGCGATGCGCGGCCAGTCGTCCCCCTGAGGGTCGAGCAAGCCCTGCAGGGTGAGCCCGATGGCCAGCGAGACGAGCGTGGACGCGACCACCAGTGGGTCCACGGGCTGGAAACTGCCCTCTTCGATGCCGCGCTGGATGAGGCGGGCGAAATAGTCGCGGTACTGGCGGTAGGGGGCCACTGTCGCATCCCAGACGACGGGCTCGCGTGTGGCCTTGCTCCAGAACTCGAGGAAGATCGGCAACTTGCCGCTCCCGGCGGCGAACACCTGGCTGAGGATGCCGGCCATGCGCAGGATGGCGGCGGGGACGCTTTCCCCCTCGCGCAAACCGCCCTGCAAGCTGGCCTGCACCCCTTCCAGCCAACGATGAAGCAGAGCCAGGAAGAGCGCCTGCTTGCTGGGAAAGTGATGGTAGAAGCCACCCTTGGTGACGCCGGCCTTGGCGCAAACCTCGGCGATGCCGGTGGCGTCGTAACCGTGCTGGGCGAAGAGGGACTCAGCCGCCGCGAGGATGCGTTCGCGTGTATCGTCGCCGTGCCTGTTGCCTGCCAAGGGACCAACTCCCTAGAATGGATACCGACCGGTCGGTATGTTACACCAGGTAGCCCTGTTGTGCAAGTGTCGGCGGGCAAGCGGCGCCTGCCTGTGGTGGCAATTGCCAGGCGTGTCCGGACCAGGCCGTCAGACGCGCCCTTCAGCGCAGGATTTCGATGCGTCGGAACGCTGCGTTGGGGCGGGTCCGGGCGGTTATTCAGGTTTGCATTTTTCGGGGGTGGGATGGATACTGACGCCGCCATCGGGGTCTGCCTGCACGCCGCTCTCGCCGCACCAGGCATCGTCCCAGCGTTGCGACAACGTTCAAGCCACCTGCCGTCTCGTCGTGACCGCATCAGGCCCGAAGCTGCCGGCACAACGCATCAATCATGGTCATCCCAACGTCCAATGTGTTGCAGCGCCATAGCAGTAGCCGACGCACTCTCGTTGCCGCTAGCATCGCCGCCTCATCGCGACATCCATGGGTCTCTCGTCTTGCCTTGGGCAGCCCGATGGCATTTCTGTGCCCGGCATTGGTCAGCATCGGCTTGCCGGCAACCAACTGACGGAGTCTGAAGCATGCGCCTGCGCGCCATTTCCTGTGAGGTGTTGGCCCGCCCGCTCTATCTGACCGCGGCGCACTCGCCGCACACCGTAGATTTCGACCTGGTTGACAAGGGGCTGCATGCCGAGCCGGCCCGGCTGCGCCAGGCCCTGCAGGAGAAGATAGACGCCGTGCACGAGGGGCGCTACGACGCCGTTGTGCTGGGGTACGCCCTGTGCAGCAACTCGACGGCTGGCCTGCTGGCGCGGGGGCTGCCGCTCGTGCTGCCGCGTGCGCACGACTGCATCACGCTCTATCTTGGCTCGCGGCAGGCCTACGCCGAGGAGTTCAACCAGCATCCCGGCACCTACTACTACACGGCCGATTACAGCGAGCGCCTCTACGAGGGGGAGAACGCCACGCTGGGCGCGGTGAGCGAGGCCGAGATGCAGCGCTCCTACGACGAATACGTCGCCAAGTACGGCAAGGAGAACGCCGACTACCTGCTGCAGGTGATGGGTGGTTGGCGCAAGAACTACCGCCGCGCTGCTTATATCCGGATGGGCGTCGGTAACGAGCAGCCGGCCGAGGAGGCGGCGCGCCAGGAAGCTGAGAGGAACGGCTGGGAGTTCGCGCGCCTGGAGGGAGACATGCTTCTCCTGCGCAAACTGCTCTTCGGCCAGTGGGACGAGGATTTCCTGGTGGTCAGGCCTGGCGAGATGGTGCGCGTCACTTACGACGAGGGCATCGTCCAGGCCTGTCCACTGGCGCCGCGCTGAGGCTGGCCCTGGGAGGCCGGCGCTGGCCGCTTAATGGATCATGCCCAGGTAGCGGCCTTCCCGGCTGACGGTGTCCTGCTCATGGACGAAAGCGAGCAAGTCGCGCAGTTTGGCGACGGCCAGGCCGATGCTTGTGTCGGCCGCGCCGTAGTACATCCATACCTCATCATCTCTGACCACGGCGCCGCAGGTGTAGACGACATTCGCAGCCAGGCCCTGCTGTTCGTAGGGCGCCTCCGGCCCGAATACCCAGCGATGTGAACGTTCCAGCACCCGGCGAGGGTCATTGGTGTCAAGCAGGGCCAGGCCCAGGCGATAGATGGGCCGTTCCGTGGTCTCCTTCACCCCGTGATAGATGAGCAGCCAGCCTTCGTCTGTGGCAATTGGGGGTGCGCCGACGCCGACGCGCAGGCCGTCCCACCAGGGGCCGCCCCGTTCGGGGAAGAGGACACCCGCCTGGCCCCAGTGCGAGAAGTCATCGTCATCGGTGCTGGCGTACCAGATGTGCTCGCCAGCCCCGGTTACCGGGCGGTGGAGCATGAACCAGCGGCCGTCAATCCGATGCGGGAAGACCGTCGCGTCCTTGTTACTGGGCGAAAGGGCGATGCCCAGGCGCTCCACTTTCTCGAAATCCTCTGTTGCCGCCAGGCCGACAGCTGGCCCGTAACGCGAATAGGCGGTGTAGGCGATGATCCACTTGTGGTCGCCTATGGGTGTGATCCGCGGATCCTCGCAGCCCCATTCCTCGAACGGGTACTCGGGCAAGCCCTTATCGAGCAGTGGCTTGTCGGCGAGGCGCCAGTGATCCACGCCATTGGCGCTGCGGGCGACGCGCAGGTGCGAAGTGCCCTCCTGGTCCTCGATGCGCAGCAGCAGCACAACTTCGCCATCCACCAGGGCGACTCCGGGGTTGAACACGCCATTGGACTTGAAGGGCAGGCGGTCGGTCGTGAAGATAGGGTTGCCTTTCCAGCGGAGGAACACATCTCTCGTTACCATCTCAGTTACCCCTAACAAGGAAGATGATGATCCGGGCCGCTCGGTCTACTCTGCAGCCTTCTACCAGTCATGGTAAGGCGAGGCGGATGTGCGGTCAATGGTGATCGGGGACGGGTTGCGTTAGAGAATCACAACAGTGGCTGGGCCTCGTGCGGCCGGCGCGTTGCTATTCGAGGGCCTGTTTACAGGGGGCCGGATGTCGCTATACTTTTTGGGATCGTACCGGGTCCAGATGTTGGCGTAGTAGTGTTCATTTGGAGGGTGAGTAGAATGGTTGAGCAGCACTATGAGTATGCCATAATTGGCGGTGGCCTCGCCGCTGCCCATGCCGTCGAGGGCATCCGGGCGCACGACACCGATGGCAGCATCGTTCTCGTCGCTCGCGAGCCCTACCTCCCCTACGAACGTCCTTTGCTCAGCAAGAAGCTTTGGACGGGCCAAAAGCAACTGCCAGACATCTATCCTCATGATCGGTCCTACTACGAGAGCATGGGCGTGCAGTTGCTCTTGGGCCAGAACGTCGCCTCGCTCGATGTCCAGAGGAAGATGCTCACTCTTGCCGACGGTGAGGAGATCGGGTTCGGCAAGCTGCTGCTGGCCACTGGAGGACAGCCACGGCGTCTGCCCGTGCCTGGGGGCGAACTTGAGGGGGTGAGCTACTTCCGCTACCTGAGCGACTACCTGCGCCTGCGTGGGGAGGCTCAGGAAGGGAGCCGGGCAGTGGTGATCGGCGGTGGTTTCATCGGCTCGGAGTTGGCTGCCGCGCTGACCCTGAACAAGGTTGAGGTGACAATGCTGTTCCCCGAGCAGCACCTTTGTGCACGCGTCTTCCCGGCGGGCCTGGCTCGGGCCATAGACGCCCTGTACGAGGCCAGAGGTATCCGCCTCCTGGCCGGCGATACGGCGGTGGCGATCGGCCAGCAGCAGGGCCGGTATACGGTGCGGACGGGCTCCGGCCAGAACCTGGCCGCTGACATAGTCGTCGCCGGGATCGGCATCATGCCCGATGTGGGCCTGGCGCAGGCATCCGGCCTAGCGGTAAGCGACGGTATTGATGTTGACGGGCAGCTGTGCACGTCATCGCCGTCGGTGTGGGCTGCTGGCGATGTCGCCCGCTTCCCATATGTAGCTCTGGGAGAGAGGCGCCGTGTCGAGCACTGGGACAACGCCGTGACGATGGG
>Ga0078972_1006756_pt1 | contig 26635 bp, 26 predicted proteins | sample YelNatPaOPGAMG01_FD_67568 | JGI IMG/M metagenome (GOLD analysis project Ga0078972, IMG submission 67568) | Hot spring thermophilic microbial communities from Obsidian Pool, Yellowstone National Park, USA - OP-RAMG-01 (SPADES assembly) (version 2) | ecosystem: Environmental > Aquatic > Thermal...
TTCTTCTGGGTCCGGTTGATCTTTTGAAATTCACCATTATAAACCTGCTTTCTGCCTATTATCTGCTTTTTTGTTTGAGTATAACCCTGATGTTCAGCAGCCTTGTTAAAAGTCAACTGGCTGCCGGCGGATTATCTCTGGTTACTTTGATCGGGTTAGCTGCAATATCCAATATTCCCTTTATGAGTGAATTCGTGCCCAGCGCCTTGATGGGATGGGCAACCAGCTTCATCAATGGAGGTAATGGCGATTCAGTCCCAGCAATGATGATTTGTGGAGTCCTGATAATATTATCTCTTTTAGCCGGCTGGCAGATTTTGCGACGGACAGAGATCTGACTTATTTTTCCGATTACAATCGTTTAGATCTGCTCAATCTTGCAGCTACTTTAATGGCTTCAATCATGCTTTCTGCACTGGCAGTTCCTTTGCCCGCAATATCGAAAGCAGTACCGTGGTCAACTGAGGTACGGATAAATGGCAAACCTAATGCAACGCTGACGCTTTTTTCAAAACCATAGACCTTTATGGCAATGTGTCCCTGATCATGGTACATTGCCAGTACAACCGTAAATTCGCCGTTGATTGCCCGGTTAAACACAGTATCCGCGGGGAAAGGTCCTCTGGCGTCAATATTTTGCGCTCTGGCATCTTCAATTGCTGGCATGATCTCACGGATTTCTTCATCCCCCAGAATTCCACCTTCACCACCATGAGGATTTAAAGCGGCCACTGCGATGGAAGGTTCTTTAATACCCCATTGAACAAATGATTGATGAATTAATACTAATCTCTTTAAAATTAAATCTCTTTTTACATAATCCAATGCCCGTTTTAAAGAATAATGCGTGGTTAAATGAACCACCCGTAAATCTTTACTAACCAGCATGGTAGCATACTCTCTGGTACCGGTATATTTTGCCAGAATCTCCATGTGACCAAGTTCTCCAAAACCAGCCAGAGTTGTAGCTTCTTTATTAATCGGGGCGGTAACTACGGCATCAACCTTTCCAGCCAATGCCATTTCACAGGCTTTCAATATGTATTCTACAGATGCTTTACCACACGTTTTGCAAATTCGCCCGATGGTAACCTCTGATGGTTGAATATTTTGTAAATCAAAAAGATCAATCGTACCTGATTCACCTCTGATATCGGTTATCCGTTTAACTGAGTTTAGCTTATAGGAAAAATCCAGGGTTTTCAGATTCGCCTCGATTATCCTTTGATCACCGATAACCACCGGGTACGAGATCTGAGAGACCTCTTCGTTTTTCAGAGCTTTCAGCACAATCTCAGGTCCAATCCCGGCAGGGTCTCCCATTGTGATTGCAAGAACAGGTTTGTTCTTCATCTTTTTGAACCTAAAAGATTATAGCATACATAAATACAAAAGGAAGGTAAAACCTTCCTTTTGAACAGCTAAATAACCGTTTAAATCGAGATCAGTCTTCAGCTCTCATTAGCATGAGCTACTTCAAGCTTGCCGCATCTGACGCAGTAGCGATACAGGGAACCAATCCAGATATGCTTTGTAATTAAACAGATAATATACTTAAAAACCCACATACCTCACTCCTTCCCAGCCTTATATTTTTATTATAACGTCAAAAGCGAATCAGTCCATACAGGAAATACCGTATTTTAGTCCCAATTTTGCTTGACTTTCGTCATAATGTTTGCGTATCTACTTTACACGCAGAGCCGGATAATCTTGCCTCACTGCTTCTCTTTACTATAACGTAATATGGATCAGAAAGTTAGTTCAGGTGCTTTCTTTGACCTTTTTCAGCACCCATGCCAGGTTTTTCCCAAAATTCCAGGCAGTTTTGAGACCCTCTTCATCGCGGGAAACTTCGCCCTTATCACGCCCGAAAGCCATATTCCAGTAAGTTGAACCGGGTTCAATCATTCCAAGAATATGAAACCAGAAATCCAGCTCTGCAATTGTAAAGTTTTGCCCTGCTCTGCGGGCAACCACGAGCGGTCCGCCAACTTTGTTCCTGAAAGCTCCTCCAGCGTGTCTTGAAATGAATCCGGTTCTCTCCATCAGCCCTTTCAATAATGCCGTACAGGAGCCGTAATACACCGGGGTAGCCAGAATAATGCCATCAGCCTGTTTCATTTTCTCATATACTGGCATAAGATCGTCTTGAATTGAACAACGCTCTTCTTCAACACACAACATGCAGGCATTGCAAGGTTTAATTTCCTTTCCTGCCAGACTGATCAATTCGGTCTGAATTCCCTCTTCAGCAATTGCTTTGAGGGTATGAGAACACAGGTATTCAGTATTTCCATTTTTGCGGGGGCTCCCGGATATAGCGATGACTTTCACTTTAAATCTCCTGCAAAGAGATTATCTGGCTATTTGATGATCATTTCATTCGATTTTTTCCAGCCGGGCAAAGCTTTGAAGCAGTTTTTTCAAACCTACGCCGGTAAAAGCAACGACTACCTCACAATCATTTCCCCTGGGAAGGGAGCTCACAACCACACCTTCTCCGAACTGGTTGTGACGGACTTTGTCACCGGATTTTAATTCGGGCAGGGAGACGGTAGGGATATTTTTGGGGGTGCCGGCCAGTTCTTTAACCACGCCTGTGCCGATTTTGCTTTCTTCAGCCTGCCATATTTCTCCACCTGCCACCAGTTCTCTGGGAATATCCTGTAAAAACCGCGAAGGCTTGTTAACCGTGCTTCTACCCATTAAATTTCTTCTAAAAGCGTGAACCAGATAAACTTTATGTTTAGCTCTCGTTATCCCTACATAACAAAGCCTGCGCTCTTCCTCCATCTGGTAAGGGTCGTCCAGAGATTTGAAATGGGGCAGCAATCCCTCTTCAACACCAACGATAAAAACTACTCCAAATTCAAGACCCTTAGCTTGATGTAAAGTAATCAAGGTTACCTTATCATCGGATTCTCTAAAATTATCTACATCCGAAACCAGAGCAACGTTTTCAAGGAATGCGGTTAAGCCTTCCTGTGGAGGTAGCTTATCAAATTCTTCGGCCACAGTACGTAATTCCAGAACGTTATCCCAGCGTTCGTCTCCATTCTCACCGTTAAGAACATAATCGCGATATCCGGATCTGGTGATTAAAAAATCGAAAAAATCCAACAATCTTAACTCTTTGCTTTTCTCGATCAATTCTCTGAGCAATGCTCCAAAATTGCCCAGCGTTCTGGCAACCCTGGGACTGAAGGGAAGCTTTGAGAGATCGATTTCCGGATCTGCTAATTGTTGCAAAGCCTCATAAGGCGACACCCCCTGAGAATTAGCCCATCGTGCCAGTTCATCCAGGCTGTGCTGTCCGATCCCCCTGCCGGGGACGTTGATGATTCTCATCAGGCTGATGCTATCGAGGGGATTCTGGATCATTCTGAGATAAGCGACAACATCTTTTATCTCTTTTCTTTCATAGAAACGTGTTCCAGCAACCAATTTGTATGGCAGCCCATAACGGATAAAAGCCTCTTCAATTACACGTGATTGTGCATTCGTACGATACATCACCGCGCACTCGCCTGCTTTTACTTCGCCGCTATCTACCAACCGTTCTATCTCTCGCACAACAAACTGGGCTTCTTCCTGTTCCGTATAAGTTTCCATCAATGTTACCGGGTCGCCCTCCTCGTTGTCAGTCCAGAGATTTTTCGGTTTTCTCTGCTGATTGGCACGAATAATACAGGAGGCTGTTTCCAGTATCCTTTTTGTTGAGCGATAGTTCTGCTCCAGCGTTATTACTTTGGCATCGGGAAAATCCTTTTCAAAATTTAATATATTTCTCACATCTGCAAAGCGCCATGAATATATGGATTGATCGGGATCACCAACCGCACAGATGTTGCGGTATTTCCCCCCTAACAACTTGATAAATTCATATTGGACATTATTGGTATCCTGAAACTCATCTACCATAATATGGACATATCTATCCTGGTATTTTTCCAGTACTTCCGGATTTTTTTGCAATAGCGTAACTGCAGTCATCAGCAAATCATCAAAATCCAGAGCCTGACTCTGTGCCAGTAATTCCTGGTAACGCTGGTAAACCCGTCCAACTACCTCGTCAAAATAGCTTCTACTTCCGTTTAAAAAATATTCAAAGCCCTGTAGCCTGCTTTTAGCTGCGCTGATGGCTGAAAGAATCGCTCTGGGCACATATTTTTTAGGATCGAGATTTAATTCCTGGAGGCTCCTTTTAATCAAATTAGTCTGATCTTCCTCATCGTAGATGATGAATCCTGACTGAACACCGATGGCTTTCCCATCTTTGCGAAGAATCCTTGCGCAGATTGCATGAAACGTACCGATCATTAGATTTTCTACTGAAGACTCCAGCATGGTATTTAGCCGATCCTGCATTTCTCTGGCGGCTTTGTTAGTAAAAGTTACCGCCATAATCCGGTAAGGACTTATTCCACAGGTTTTTATCAGGTATGCAATACGGTGTGTAATCACCCGGGTTTTACCACTCCCAGGACCAGCAAGTATTAAAACGGGACCCTCAATAGTTTCAACCGCCTTTTTCTGAGCGGGGTTTAAATGGGAAAATATGTCCATAAAAATCACTGCCCTGTTGCGGATTGAGGTAATAAAAAAATTTAATGTTTTGAGTTTATATTATCCGATTTATTCTCAACGTTTTGGCCAGATGGAATTGTACCCTTCGTTGGAAAGGAAAAGACCCACGTCCACAAATGCTTTATCTCTGTAACACTCTTTTTGAGCCAGTGCGACAAGTTCTTCGTATGAATTGATTTGTTGCCCGTCAACAGCTACTTTGATATTGCTGCTACCTTCCTTCGTCCAGAAATAAGCCAGGTAATCCTTGGCTTCTTCCAGATTCAATTCCATCTGCTGGACGGTTGCACTGCCAAAATATTTCTTTATTCTGAGGCGGGGCAAACCAGACATCTCACCACTCCTTTATTTTATACAAAGTTATTATAAAAGGATCCCCCTGTGATATCAACCAGATTCACAAAAAACAATCCAGTCCTATATTTAGGGAGGACATCTGGCACAAATCGAGCGGAATAAGGATGTTGAAAGGTATCTGTCACCCCTGTCCGGGAGCAAAGTAACTATGATACCGCGATTCATTCCCTTTGCCAGCCTCAAAGCACCTGCCACTGCTGCACCGCTTGACATCCCAACAAACAGCCCTTCCCTGGTAGCCAGTAATCTGGCTGTCTCGAAAGCCTCTTCATCACCCATGGTAATTTTGTCATCCAGCAGCTCAGGATTATAAATGGCCGGTTTCATGGCTTCGGTCATATTTTTTAAGCCCTGTATTGTGTGCCCAACAGTCGGTTCGACACCGACTACCCTGACTCCAGGTTTTTTCTCATGTAAATACTTGCTGACACCCATCAAAGTGCCGGTAGTACCCATGCCTGCGACAAAAATATCTATTTCACCACCGGTTTGCTCAATTATCTCGGGACCAGTTGTCATATAATGGGCAAGTACATTGGCTTCGTTGCTGAACTGATCGGGCAAATAATATTTTTCAGGTTCATTTTTTACAAATTCCTGCGCCCTCCTTATCGCTCCATCGGTGCCTTCTTTAGCAGGAGTCAGGATAATATCAGCTCCAAAAGCTTCCAGGATCCGGCGTCTCTCCACGCTTACACATTCTGGCATGAAAAGTTTGACGCGGTATCCTTTTACAGCCCCAATCATAGCCAGCGCAATTCCCATATTGCCGGAGGTAGCTTCAACGATGGCTTTCTCTCTGGTTAATTCACCTGTGTTTTCCGCTTTCTGAATCATGAACAAGGCTGCTCGATCTTTGACCGATCCTCCCGGATTATTTCCTTCCACTTTGGCATAAATGGCTACCCTGGGATTTGGATTCAAATTAACCAGTTTAACCAGGGGCGTATTCCCGATCGATTCCAGCAAGCCCGTACCTGACCCCATAATCGTTTTCATTGCCGTACCTTTTGAAATTTATCTCCTATTTGTTTAGTTTACGTGATTGGTCTCCCCCGGTCAAGAAAGTATGCAATGCTCTCCATAGTTAAAAACCGGAGTTAAGAATCCGCAGAATCAGAACCTGGTGATCAAATCAAATCTTATGATCTCAAATCTGGGTACTTTTGAGTCTGTTTAAATTTACAGTATGGGCAGAACATGTCTTTCCACAGGTCTTTTTTGTTTGGATACATCGGGTTTTCTTTTTCCAGGTATTTTGTAATTAACGTGAGTCTGTTGCATGCCGGACAAATTTCGTAATGCAGGCTCAAATCCTCATCAAACCTGTTCATTTCACGCCTCCCAATCTATCTTTTAATCCCTGCCCGAAATAATCCTCAGACCGTTGAATATACTTTAGTTAAACTATACTCTCAAGTCAAGAAGTAAATTTTGATTAACTTATATGGAGATTTTTGATTAATTACGTCAATTGCAAGAAGAAAGGCTAAAGACTATGATTAGAAGTATCTCTGGACTAACAAACATAACGCGGAATAAAGCAGTGAGATCTTTGAAATTTATTATTTCCATTCTGGTCATTGCCGTTATTTTGGGTGTAGCTTTTCAGTATTACCAGAGCCTGCAAGAAACTGCACCCGAAACACCAGATCAAAGCTATCTGGAGGTCAAGTTTTTTGATCTCGGACAGGCTGATTGTACCCTGATACGCAACGGAACCCATACCATGTTGATTGATACAGGTGCCAACCAGACGGCTTCGAAGCTGGTGGGAATTCTAAAAAGTATGGAAATTTCCAGTATTAATGTACTGGTTGGCACTCATCCACATGAAGACCACATAGGTGGAATGGATGCAGTTATCAAACAATTTAAAATTGAAACTATTTACATGCCCGATGTAGTTACCACCACACAGACTTTTTCTGATGTCCTTGACGCCATAGAGGCAAAAGCGCTTAAAATTACCCATCCTGAAGCAGGGACGATTTTTGATTTTGGTTCTGCTCGCTGTACTGTTCTGGCTCCTAACAGCACACACTATGAGGATATTAATAACTATTCAATCGTCATAAAAACAGACTTTGGTAAGAACTCTTTCCTCTTTATGGGTGATGCCGAAAACACATCCGAATTGGAGATGCTATCAAAAAAATATGACCTGAAGGCAGATGTATTAAAGGTTGGGCATCATGGCAGCGATAGTTCAACCGGAACTGAGTTTCTGAAAGCTGTGTCTCCCCGGTATGCTGTAATATTTATAGGTAAGGATAATGATTATGGTCATCCTTCGGCCCAAACCCTGCAAAAATTGAATGATAATAATGTAATAATTTTCCGCACAGATTTGAACGGGACGGTTACCGTCAAATCCGATGGAAACGATTTAACCTTTACCACGGACAGGTAAGCGATATGAAAAAAGTTGTTATTGATAGATTTGAAGGTGAAATGGCTGTCTGTGAAAGAGCCGATAAAACCACTTTCAACATTGCCAAACAGCTTCTGCCTCCTGAAGCAAGAGAAGGAGACGTACTGATAATGGAAGATGATCGTATCTGTATTGATATTGAGGAAACCCAAAAACGCCGGGTACGTGTTGAGAAGATGATGAAGCGGATACAAAAATGACGATGTCCCATCTTTCTGCCTTTGAAAAACCTCTATATGCTTAATTTTCAAAACGTCGGGCTGGCTGCATTTTTCCTCTGCTATTAAAGTACCATGCTGAATGGTACTTCCTGCATATTTTCATGCCAGAGTTAAAGAGTATACTTAAATATATCAAAGATACTTAGATATAAGTTGATTTATTTCATTTTATCTGCACGGGAGGTGAATATGCGTACAAGTACCAAAGAAGTTCTGCTGTATGAAACATGGTATAAATTTAAAGCAGAATTACAGAGACGCTCAGGGCTGGTACTCTTGAATCATCTCTGGATGCAGGTCAAACCCAGAGAACCCCTTCCCTGGTACGAATTTCAAATGAAAGAAGCTCTGGCAAAATTATCGTCTAAAATCCAGAGGCTTACTATCTGCCCGCGTTGTGGTGGGAATCTCGTACTTGATCGGGATATAGATGGCTATTACAAGCGCTGCATTCAATGCTCTTTCTATATAACTATTGAAATTGCCGAGACACAAAGGGAAAAAGTACATCAGAATAAAATTTATCCCTGGAAGATGCTGGTAGAAAATTCCGCTCCCAGCAAGAATTAGGAGCGACAATCGGAGAAACTGAGGGGATAATCCTCGTTTAATTGGCTCACTCTTCTGAAAAATTGTCTATTCAAATCGCTTTCTTAATAATTGCAGGATAGTGCTTTCTTTCATCTCATGATCTGAAATCAAATTGCAAAGGTGAGTCACTAGGGAATCGAGATGGATAAGTTTTTCAGAAAATTCTTGCAACGAACTGTTTATCAGGATTTCGTTAACCTCTTTAAGCTGTTTTAAGATATCATGATGCTCGATTTGCAGTGCTTCCATTAAGGGTTTGCCTATCAAAGCTGGCAACTGGTTTTCTTCTATTTCCCAATGTCTGCTTAGCCCTTCTTCAAGATACCCCGCTGTTTGCTTGATATTCAGATACTTCTGATTTAACCTGGCGACCTCTACCCCGGTAGTCCAGTTTAGATTCCTATTGTCGTACTGCAAGTCTTTTAGTTCAGCAAGCATAATATTTACATATCCTCTGATTCCTTCGTGGTCATTATTCAACTTTTCAATAAAATCTATGACTTCCTGCATAACCATCAACTACGATTTATATCAGGACTTGATTTTATGCTCTGAAGGATGAATTATGAGCCATTTTCTCTATACTTATTAGATATCCCACAAATTGAGTAATTTCAAGATTTCACGGATGGACTAGTTCTGGCGTTGAGACTGTGTCAATAAAATGTTATATTAAAATTGGCTGTAGCACCAGTAGAAAAGCAGTGTGATTTCGGCTTAAACTGTTTGATATTTTTCCTCACAACCGGGGAAGTGCTGGAATTGGCAGACAGCCTGGACTTAGGATCCAGTGGCGCAAGCCGTGGGGGTTCAAATCCCCCCTTCCCCACCAGTTTTCCTAAAACGTAATCCTTCTGGTTGGCTCTTATATGCCTGACCGCTTAAATCTGTAATAATCTCCCTTATACGGTTTGTTTCAGCATTTTTGAGCCTGAGACTTATATTGACACGTTCAGAAAATTATGCTAGACTTGGCAACAATTGAATATGCTGGTTGTATAAGATTATTGTAATAATATAAAATCACGAGAAAAACAGATATTTTATTGGTGATTTTTTCTTCTAAAAGTAGTATTTTTTCTCTCCTTCCTTTTACCTGTAATCCTGGTAATGTATTTAGTCAAAAATATGGTAATTATCGACATTCCTCAATGAAATAAAGAGTTATCGTGAATTAAGGAACGGGAGCAGGACCATGACAGCTTATATTATCCGGCGGGCAATTATCGGTATTCTTGTGCTTTTGATCGTTACCATGCTGGTTTTCCTGTTCATGCGCCTGTTGCCAGGAGACCCTTTACTGGTTTACATGGCAGGATATGATGTTCAGCGAGCCCAAAAAATTGGCATTGAAGAATACAATGCATTAAAACACCAGTGGGGACTTGATAAACCGATCTATGTGCAATATGTTGACTGGTTAAAAAACATCTTGCGTGGAGATCTCGGAAAATCAATCAAACTGCAACAAAAAATCACCTCATTGATAGCTGATGCTTTGCCTAGAACAGCTTACATTGGATTTATTTCGTTTATTATTGGTACTTTCCTCGGCATACTTTTTGGGGTCATCTGTGCCTTGCGACGCGGAACCTGGATTGATAATTTGATTACCACTGTCTCCAATATAGGAATTACTGTGCCCACTTTCTGGCTCGGTATTCTGATGATTTACATATTGTCTTACAAAATGCACTGGTTACCTACCAGCGGCTGGACATCCCCAGCAGAAGATTTTGTCAAAAGCACAAAGCAGATTATAATGCCAGTGATCTGCATGAGCGTAGGCAGTATTGCAGGTCTGGCGAGGTTGACACGCTCATGCATGCTTGAAGTTATGCGACAGGATTATGTGAGAACAGCCTGGTCAAAGGGACTTAGGGAAAGGGTTATCGTATTCAGACACCAAATTAAAAACGCCATTATTCCAATAGTTACCACTCTCGGTGGTGCGCTGGGTGCGATTCTCGGAGGTTCGGTCATCATTGAAACAGTCTTCGCTATCCCGGGGATGGGAAGACTGATGACCACGGCGATTTTTGACCAGGATTACCAGATCGTCCAGGCGGGAGTTCTGATCTTTGGTGGCATAATTATTTTTTCCAATTTGCTGGTAGATATTGCATACGCGTGGATTGACCCTCGCATCAGGTATTCATAAGGAGGACGTCAGTGGCAAAAGAAATGGGATCGGTACCATCTCAAACTGGGGCTGTAACGATTCCGACAGCAATTACCGCTCCTCGTTACAGTGAATGGCGCAGGATAGCCAGAGTATTTTTTGGCAGGAAATTGTCTTTAATTGGATTTGTGCTGGTAATGATTTGGATCGTAGTAGCTATCTTTGCGCCCCTTATCGCTCCTTATGATCCTCTGGAAACACATGCTAAAGATACACTTGCCCATCCCTCTGCGAAATACTGGCTGGGAACAGATTCAACCGGGCGGGACACTTTCAGCAGGATCGTATATGGTGCCAGAACCTCATTGCTAATAGGTTTTAGCGCGGTTTTCTCCTCTGCTCTGGTAGGTACCATCATGGGACTGGCAGCAGCTTATTTTGGGGGTTGGGTTTTCACCATCATTATGCGTATTACTGATGCTTTGATGGCTCTACCTGGCATCATACTGGTACTCCTGATTGCCGGTCTGGCAGGTGGCGGAATTCCGGTTGTGATCTTTGCCCTGGGTTTTGGTGGCATCGCCATGCAATGCCGTTTGATGTGCGGGCAATCCTTAAGCGTCAAACAAAATGATTATGTGATGGCCGCCAGAGCAATCGGCATGAGCAATTGGCGCATCATGTTAACTCAGATTTTCCCGAATGCTTTTCCACCTTTGATTGTCGGTATCACTATGGGCCTGGGCGGAGTAGTGCTGGGAGAAGCAGGTTTAAGCTACCTTGGTATAGGTGTGATGCCTCCAACGCCATCATGGGGCGGAATGGTTAATGTCGGTCAGGGTTACCTTTTCTCCAATCCCGAACTCTCACTGGCTCCCGGAGCAGCATTAATGACTCTGGTATTTGGCTTCAATATGGCAGGTGATGGCCTGCGGGATGCGATTGACCCGAGACTCAGAGGTGCATTCTGAGCACAGTAATTAAAATACTCAGGAAGAAAATATGGGAAATTTATTAAAGGTTCAGGATCTAAAAACTTATTTCAAAACAGATCGGGGTCTGGTGAAAGCTGTTGATGGGGTATCCTTCTACCTGGATGAAGAGGAGATCATCGGTGTGGTCGGAGAAAGCGGTTGCGGGAAATCGGTTACCATGCTTTCCGTAATGCAACTGGTTCAATCGCCTCCAGGTAAAATCATGGGCGGTAAAGTTATCTTCGAAGGACAGGATCTTCTGCAATTTAATCCAAAGGGCGCTGAGATGCGCTCCATCCGAGGTGCTAAAATCGCCATGATTTTCCAGGAGCCCATGACTTCCTTAAATCCGGTGCTTACTATCTGCCGGCAAATAACCGAATCTCTTGAATTGCACCTGGGAATGAGCGGATATGCTGCAAGGGAACGTGCAATTGAATTATTGAGATTGGTTGGAGTTCCAGAGCCTGAAAAAAGAATTGACGATTATCCACACCAGTTCAGCGGGGGAATGCGCCAGAGGGTAATGATCGCCATGGCATTATCCTGTAATCCCAAAATACTGATTGCTGATGAACCGACCACGGCAGTGGATGTGACCACCCAGGCACAACTCCTTGAACTTATGAAAGATATGGTGACCAGGTTTAGAAGCTCACTGATTATCGTCACTCATAATCTGGGTGTGGTAGCAAGGTATGCCCAGCGTATTTACGTGATGTACGCAGGGCGGGTGATTGAGTCAGGAGCAGCTAAAGATCTGTTTAAAAATCCCCGCCATCCTTACACCTCCGGTCTGTTGAAAAGTGTACCCAGGCTGGGTGAAAAACACGGAACCAGAAAACTCGTCCCGATCGAAGGGCTCCCTCCCAATCTGATTAACATGCCAGCTACATGCGCTTTTTTACCACGATGCGCCTATAAAATCAAAAAATGCCAGGAAGAACCATGGCCTGAATTGAGACTCGCAGGAGATAATCACCATTTTGTATCCTGTTACGCTGAACTGCAGGAGAAACTATGAATACAACTTCGCAAAACAATATCATGGTTGAAGTGAAAAACCTGAAAATGTATTTTCCTATCACCAGGGGACTGTTGCAGAAGAAAGTTGGGGATATCAAAGCGGTTGACGATGTCAGCTTTGAAATCAAAAAACATGAAACCCTTGGGCTGGTGGGAGAAAGTGGCTGTGGTAAAACCACTACCGGACGCTGTATTCTGAGACTTTATAAGCCTACCTCAGGTGAAATAATCTTCGATGGGAAAAACATTTCCACTTTACCTGAAAGCAAAATCCGACCTCTGCGATGCAGCATGGGAGCCATCTTCCAGGATCCATTTGGTTCACTTAACCCGCGCCAGACTGCGGGCAGCATTGTAGCCGATCCATTGAAAATCCATAATATCGTTAAACCCAGCGAAGTCAACGACATGGTCGCCGACCTTTTCAGGATGGTCGGTTTGGATCCCAGCATGATGGACAGGGTACCGCATGAATTCAGTGGAGGGCAGCGCCAGCGTCTGGGAGTCGCACGGGCACTTGCCTGTAAGCCTGCGCTGGTAGTATGCGACGAGCCGATTTCCGCTCTTGATGTTTCAATTCAAGCTCAAATTATCAACCTGTTGGAAGATCTTCAGGAAAAACTCGGATTGACTTATCTTTTCATTGCCCATGACCTTTCGGTCGTGCAGCATATCAGCAACCGTGTAGCTGTGATGTACCTGGGTAGAATTGTAGAAATAGCCGATTCCGATGAGCTATACGAAAATCCCAGACATCCCTACACACAGGCTTTGCTTTCAGCAGTACCCGTGCCTGATCCGTTTATCGAAGAAACCCGCCAGCGTATTGTTTTAAAAGGAGAAGTGCCAAGCCCGGCAAATCCTCCATCCGGCTGTCATTTCCACCCGCGCTGCCAGATAGCTATTCCCGATTGTTCACAAATAAGACCTGAATTAAAAGATATCGGAAACGGTCACCGAGTTGCCTGCATCAGGGTTTAAAAGCGCCAGCATGATTGTATGTAAATTCTGATATATTAATGAGATAAATTAAGAGGGGCAGATAATTTACTCTGCCCCTCTTAATTGTTTAATCTTGATATCTTCTCTTAATTAGGGCTCTAGCCAGGCATGAGTATAGGCGAAAGTACCTCCCTGACCAATCGTATGCCCCTTGAGTTTTGGTGAGACAGCAGTAATGAATGGGACGTAATACAGCCATTGTACCATGGCATAATCATCGGTCATTTTCTTTGAGATCTCTTTATACATCTGTGTTCTCTTATTCGGATCCAATTCAGAAGCTGCTTTGCGAGCTAGATCAATCAGCTCTGGGGGCTCCCAGGTGCTGATCCAGGTGGTATTCTCATTTATGGGTCCATTTCTCAGGGCGCCAGCCGGATCACCAGCAGGTCCGGTATAGGTGCCACCAACAGCCCAGCCTTCCCAACCACCACCCGGCCCAACCTGGAAGCTGAACTGTGGTAAGCTCACCCGATTAAATTCCATGATAATACCGAGTTTTTTCAACTGATCCTGCAACATGGTCGGAAAATCCAACGGCATCACATCTACCATCATGCATTTGAACTTGAAGCCATTTGGATAACCAGCGGCCGTGAGCAGTTCCTTGGCTTTGGCCGGATTATAGGGATAACCCACCACATTAGGGTTATAGCAGGCTTCACTTTCAATGAAGACCTGATTGGATACTCGGCCATAACCGTAGGTAATAGCATCTACAATGGATTGCTTGTCCGAGGCATATTCCACTGCCCTGCGAACCTCGATTTTGCTGAAGGGGGAACCGGCGTTGTTGCTATCAGGCATCATGCCGATATTGAAACAGACATCATATCCTTCAAACAACTGGTAGCCCTCTTTCTTCAGCCCTGCCGCGTCTTTAGCCTGAACCCCGAGTACGTATACCTCGCCGGATTTAAAAGCTAACAACTGAGTAGTGGTATCAGGAATAATGATGAAATCAACTCCATCCAGGTATGGTTTTCCGCCCCAGTAATCATCATTGCGATCATAGCTGATGATCTGGTCTCTCTTATACTCTCTGAATTTGAACGGTCCGGTACCAATTGGATGAGAGCGCAGCCATTCGGGAGTCTGCTCCTTCAAAGCCTTCATGGAGAATTCCATGCCGCTGAAGAAATAGGCAAGGCTCTTGATTGCCGTCCAGTCGAAGCGATCTCCGAAATAAACCCTCATGGTATATTCGTCAATCACTTCCGCCCTGGAAAATGCCTTGAAATTCGCCCAAGCTTTGGTATTGATCCGTACATCCATGTTATATTTGGCTGATTCGGCATTGAAGGGAGAACCATCATGGAACTTTACCCCTCTTCTGAGATAAAATGTTACATATTTACCATCTGGAGAAATTTCCCACTTCTCTGCGAGGTTAGGCAGCAGGTTGCCCTTGGCATCCATCTTGAGCAAACCCTCTACAGCCGGATAAGCATACGTCGCATCTCCAGGATTGCTGATTTCGTCAGGATTGCCCATATTGGCTACGTTTGATCCACCGATAAGCTTCAATCTTCCACCATATCTGGGCTGTCCGCTGGCAGGTGGAGCAGTTGTCGTGGCAGTAGCAACGGGGGATGTCGTGCCAACTGGCGAAGTAACTGTTGGTGCAGTTGTTTTTGGTGCAGTGCTGGTCGGAGCTGTGGTTGCTGGCGTGGTGGTGCCTCCTCCACAGCCGGTGATGATAAATGCCAGCACCAGTAACACGCTCAGGGGAATTAAGAATTTCCTCATATAAACCTCCTCAACTTTTTAACAGTTAACCGTTAGTTCGAACCTCAGTCGACCAATATTACAAGCACTCTCAATTAATTCAGCTAAAACTTAAGAAATACCAAAATCACAAAATAAAGTTTCCAATATCTCAATTGGCATCGCCAGTGCCTTCAACCAGGGCTCAAACCTCCAGGAATAGAATCTCTAATCGATGCGAAGCGATATTTTAGTTTAATTAGTATAGCCACCTCGAATAAGAATGTCAATATGTCTGGACGTATGTGTTTAGCCACGCCAGATGACAAATTGGAAGAATTTGAATAAGTATTGTGAATCATCCAAAATAAATTAAAATATTCACCCATTTATTGAAAATCTGGCCAAAATGATCAACCAGATAATTACCCTGTATAATCAAATTATTTACAATTTTTAGATTATGTTGTAGCATAAATTAGCCTGCTACAGCTAAAATATCTAAGTCGGAGGAAATCATGAAAAGGTTAACCCTGATTTGCCTGGCAGCAGCGGTGTTACTCTCACTGATTTTCATTGCCGGTTGCGGATCAGGAGGAGGCACCGGAACACAGACGCAATTAACATCTCCAACCATCGCAGCACCAATTTACAAAATGGTTTTTACTACTCAACCAGGTGGTGCAATAGCCTGGGAGCCCTTTAAAGCGCAGCCAGTAGTGACGGTGGTGGATGAAAACGGAAACGTAGTGACCAATTATGATAAACCGATCAGTATTTCGCTTTATAATCCCAGCGGCAGCGTGCAATTGTACGGTCAGATGCAGGAAACACCGGTAAACGGCGTAGCCACATTTAAAAACCTTTATATTGACGAGGCTGGCACTTACAGATTAAAAGCAAAAAGCAGTGGATTAGATGATGCTATCAGTGATCCATTTGAAGTAGCTCCGGCAAAGTAAACCATTTAAACACAGGGTGTGATTTACCGGATGGCTGATTTCTATTCAACCATCCGTTTTTTTATATAATTAATAATTAGCTGATCATTGACGGCATTTGATTTGCTCCATATAATATTGTGCCTTCAGACACTCATCATGTGGCTGATTTGACAATCATACAGGATAACCGTATACTTTTGAATCAATAAATGCGCTTCTGCTTTCTATATCTACGATTTATTGATCTGAATATGATCCTGTTCTTCAAAAAGATAATGTATCAATAAATATCAAATTTGAAACAAAGGAGTAACTGTATACGACCTATCGACTGGCGAAAAATGTACAGGTAAGAAAAGAATCTTGGGGATTGCTTTTTTATTCTCAGGATTCACACAGGCTATTATTTATAAAAAGTGGCAACTGGCTCACTCCGAAAGATCTTAACGGAGCTTATGAGCTTACCTCATTAATTGAGAACGCTGTACAAAGAACCGGCTGCTCAAGACAGGTAGCGAGAAAAATACTGACAAATCTGATGAATAACCTTTTAAAAAACAGGATGATCATCAATGAATTATGCTGATTTCCCTCTTTCTGCCCCGGTGAACGTCACCTGGGAAATAACCCACAAGTGCAACCTTAGATGTATTCACTGTTTATCTGCCAGCAACGAGGAATTGCCAGATGAACTGACATTCGAGGAATGCGTTAAAGTTGTTGATCAACTGGCCGAGTTAAAGGTTTTCGAAATAAATTTCGGCGGAGGAGAGCCATTTCTCAAGGATTTTTTCCTCGATCTGGTTCGTTACATTAATGCCAAGGGAATGGTTACCTGCATCAGTACTAACGGGATTTTCCTCAATAAAAAAATTATCAGCCTTCTGGCAAACAATCCACTCATACATGTTCAGGTTAGCCTTGATGGAGCGTCACCGGAGACCAATGACAGGATACGCGGTAATGGAACATTTGAAAAAATTGTCAGCGGTATCAGACTGCTGGCAACCAATCACATCCCCTTCTCAATCAATACTGTAGTAACATCGCTAAATTGCAACGAGCTGAACCGGATCCAGGCACTGGCAAGAGACTTTGGAGGAGAATTAAGGATTTCCCGTTTTCGACCATCGGGCAGGGCACGATCCAGTTGGAACAATCTGAAACTTGATAAATTGCAGCTTGACGCCCTCTCAGAATGGCTTGGCAACCATCCAGGAGTTTTAACTGGTGATTCATTCTTTTCTATTTCAAGCAAAGAGAGAAGTGAACTGGGGCTCGACCTCTGTGGTGCCTGTAAAATGACCTGCTGCATCGATCCGCGTGGATCAGTGTATCCCTGTGCGTTCCTGCAATCTGAAGATTTCTGGTCGGGGAATTTACGGATGATCCCTTTTAAAAAAATCTGGGATGAATCCCCTGTTTTCATTCGATTTAGAAGACTTGAGCCGGATTCATGTAAAAAGTGCCCCAGGTTCAATGTCTGCCATGGCGGCTGTCCGGCGGTAGCTTTTTACATCAATCATACCCTGAACAGCGCTGATCCAGAATGCATGGCTACTTGGAAAAATGATACTCTGGTATAAAATTCAAATATCAATTTTATGGATGGCTAAAATAAAATGAATGGACAGTTTAAATTCCTTTTTTCGCCGTTGAAAATCGGCAGTGTTACTGTTCCAAACCGGATCTCTTTTTCTGCTCACCTGACCAATTTTGCCGAGCATGGATTGCCTTCTGAAAGGCACCTTTATTACTGGAAGGAAAGAGCAAGGGGAGGAGCCGGCTTAATTATTACAGAGGAACAAACCGTCCATCCTACAGACCATGCTTACGAGCATATGGTTGAGGCTTACGATCCGGCTGTGGTGCCTATCTATCAGAAAATCACCCGGGCGATACATGAATATGAAACCCGGATCTTTGCCCAGTTAAACCATAATGGGGCTCAGGGAGATGGTAGCTGGTCAAGATTACCAGTCTGGGGACCCTCTCCCATCCCGGACACCCTTTTCCGTGAAGTACCCAAGGTCATGGAACCTGAAGACATCAGAGAGCTCATTGATTATTATTGTCTTTCCGCAAAAAATGTTAAGCTGGGTGGTTTCGATGGTATTGAACTCCAGCTTGGTCATAGCTCATTGTTGAGACAGTTCCTGTCACCACTGTCAAATCGGCGTACCGATGAATATGGAGGTAGTTTGGAGAACCGGATGCGACTGGCTCTGGAGGTAATTGAAGCAGTCAGCAATACTGTGGGCAGAGATTTTACCCTGGGAATCCGGCTCTGCGCTGATGAAATGATTTCCGGTGGACTTACCCTGAACGATAATAAGGAAATCGCTCGCAGGTTCGAAGCAACCGGGAAAATAGATTTTATCGATCTCAGTATAGCCACTTTTTACAACCTCTACCTTGTGGGTGGCTCCATGCATGTTCCACTGGGATATACAATTCCACTGGCTGCGGGCATCAAGGAGGCAGTCAGGCTGCCAGTATTTTGTACCGGGCGGATTAACGACCCTGTTCTTGCAGAAAGAATTCTGGCAAAAGGACAGGCTGATATGATCGGCATGGTGCGGGCTCAGATATGTGATCCTGAAATGGCGAATAAAGCCAGAGACTGCAAACTGGATGAAATACGTTACTGTATCGCCTGCAACCAGGGCTGTTACGGCAGGGTCGGTTTGAACAAACCGATTGGCTGCATTCAGAATCCAGCGGTAGGATATGAAAAAGACCAGGGAGCCGGTAAACTCAAACCAGCTTCAATCAGGAAAAATGTGATCATTGTGGGAGGCGGACCTGCCGGTATGAAAGCTGCTGAAGTAGCTGCCAGAAGAGGGCACCGTGTTACTCTGTATGAAAAGTCGGCTAAACTGGGCGGGCAGGTCAATATTGCCATGCTTGGAGCAGGCAGGACTGAGATTGGTAACGTGATCAGAAATACCGAAAACCAGTTAAAAAAATTACCGGTAAAAATCGTGTTGAATGAGAAGGCAACCCCTGATTTCGTCCTTGCTCAGAATCCGGATGTAGTGATTATTGCAACCGGTTCGGTGCCTTTAGAACGTCCGGTGCCCGGTGCGGAAAATCCGTTCATATTCAATGTCTGGCAGGTACTTAAAAACGAAGTAGATGTCGGGAACAAAGTATTGCTGGTTGATTACGATGGCCATCATCAGGCGACAGCGACTGCCGAATTTCTGGCAGATCGCGGTAAACAAGTCCACATGGTAACTTCCTCTCTCTTTGTTGGACAGGATTTGGGCGGAACCCAAGATATGTATTTAACCCGTCAGAGATTGCTGCAAAAAGGTGTAACCTTTACTACCGATTACGCGGTCATGGAAATTAAAAACAGGGAATTAAACGGATTTAATGTCTACTCCAACCAGTGGTATACCATAGGGGGATATGATTCCATCGTGCTGGCTATGGGCAATCGGGTAGAAGACGAGCTCTATCTGGCTCTTAAGGGTAAGGTCAGGGAACTTTATCGCATTGGAGACTGTGTAGCCCCCCGCAAAATCGATATGGCAATTCTGGAAGGGGATAAAATTGGCAGGTTAATTTAAATATCAGGAGTCTCAGGTGTCTGATAACAGGGAAATCTGGGTATTACCAGAGATCTATGACCGGGAAAAGGAAGTCAGCAAGCTCAGTCTGGGTTTGCTTTCCCGAGCCTCACGTATCAAACAGAAAGTTGGTGGAGTAGCCACAGCCTTATTGTTCAGTCATCAGCAAAGAGATTTCCGACCAATCCTTGTTCGGTACGGAATTGAAAGAGCTCTGGTTTTCAAGCACAGTCTGTTTGAGCGTTATCTTTTAGAACCTTATTTGAAAACGCTATTAAAATGGCTCGAACAGGAGAATCCCTGGATGCTGCTCATGGGAGATACAACCACTGGCAGAGAACTGGCTCCTCAGCTTGCCCTTCTCGCAGGAACAGGTTGTATACCCGGATGCGTGAAAATCGATTTAACCGACCCTCAGAAACCGGTGTTCTATCGCCCGATACTGGGCGGACAGATGTATCTCCAGGAATCCTTTGTTGATGCTAAAACCATGATTATTACGCTCAGTGAAAAATGTCTGGATGATTTCATACCAGAAACTGCTACAGAGCCAGTGATACAGGAAATTAATATTGATTTTAACCCTGATGTTTTACGTGTAGAGCATCTTGATTACTGTAAGGTAGATTTCCGGGCAATTGATCTGACTGAATCGGAAGTTATCGTCTCAGCCGGAGCTGGTGCAGCTTCCGACGATATCTTACCCCTGGTTAGTGAATTGGCAGAACTGCTTCAGGGATCACTGGGAGCTTCCCGACCGGTGGTAGACGAGGGGAAAATGCCCCGGAATAGATTAATCGGTCAAACGGGGAAGGTGGTTAGTCCCGATCTATATCTGGCACTTGGGATATCTGGCGCATCCCACCATATCGGAGGTATCCAGGATTCCAGATTTATCGTCTCAATAAACAAAGACCCCTACGCTCCTATTCTGCAAAGTTCAGATCAGTCATTTATCGCCGATTTAAGAGAGATCTTGCCCGCTTTGATCGAGAAAATTAAAAAAGCGAAAAAAGATGGAACAATACTTTGATGCGATTGTAATTGGCGCTGGACCGGCCGGCAGCACTGCGGCACTGAAAATGGCAAGAGCCGGCTTAAAGATTGCCCTCCTAGAAAGAGGAGCGTATCCGGGATGCAAGAACATTTTTGGCGGGATATTGCACAATTCACCTGCATTGAACCAATTATTGCCAGAATTCTGGAAAAAAGCTCCGGTTGAAAGGTATGTTTACCGCAAGACGCTGGCAGTGGCCACTCCCGCTTCCTCAATAACCCTTAATTTTGCAACAGAAAATTTTGAACAGCATCCTTATAACGGTTTCACCGTCATGCGCCCTGTCTTTGATCGCTGGCTGGCAAATGAGGCAGTGAAAGAAGGAGCACTATTGCTCTGCAATTGTCTGGTTGATGACCTTGTCCAAAGAAACGGTAAAATCTGCGGGGTAAAAGTCAAGGGGAGAAACGGTGATATAATTGCCAGGGTAGTTGTTGCTGCAGATGGTGTCCTCTCCTTTGCAGCAGAAAAAGCCGGGCTCAGGAAAGAATTAAGACCGGCATTCATGGGACTTGGGATCAAGCTACTATTGAGCCTGCCGGAAGAGGTAATCAACGAGCGATTTGGTCTAATAAGAGAGCAGGGAGCCGATTTCAGCATTCTGGGAATTACAGAAGGGCTCAAGGGTGGTGCCTTTTTATATACCAACCAGGAAAGCATTTCATTCGGAATGGTCATCCATCTGGATTCCCTGAAAGCCTCAGGAAACGCATCCTATGAGATTCTCAATAAAGCACTTCAGCATCCCCTGGTACGAAAACTCGTCAGGGGTGCAGTACCCGTCGAATATTCTGCTCATCTGGTACCGGAAGGAGGAATCAGGGGAATTCCCCGCTTATATACGGATGGAATGCTGGTTGCCGGAGACGCCGCCGGACTATGTTACACCAATGGAATCAATCTGGAGGGAATTAATCTGGCGATAGTCTCCGGAGCTCTGGCCGCAGAAACGATAATTGAAGCAGCCCGGTCAGGAGATTTCAGCCGTGATTTCCTGTCACTTTATCAAAAGAAACTTGAAAACAGTTTTGTATTGAAGGATATGAAAACCTTCAGCAATGCTTTTGACATGTTGCAGATTGACAGATTATATCAGACTTATCCTGAGTTGCTTTGTTCTGTATTTGAGGCTGTCTACCGCGTTACAGGCACTCCTCGAGAAAGAATTTTCAAGTTGCTCAGGAAGAAAGCCCGCGGTAAAATTCACCTAATCAACCTTATCTCTGATGGCATTAAAGCTGCGAGGGGATTATTGTGATCAATATTGAAAATATCAGTCAGATTACCAGATTCCGACCAGATAAGGAATCCCATATTATATTAAACAAAGAGATCTGTCGAACCTGTAACAAGCGCTATTGCGTACAGGTCTGCCCGGCTCAATGCTATACCTTTAATGAATCAGCCAACAGGCTGGACGTGGCATATGAAAACTGTCTGGAATGCGGGACCTGCCATGTAATTTGTGAAAGAAAAGCAATCAGGTGGAGCTATCCGCGAGGGGGATATGGGGTTATTTATCGCTTGACATAATATAGGATCTAAAGAATGAAAATCACCGTGTGTTTAAAACAGGCGATTGACACCGGAATAGATTACGGGTTTGGGAAAATCACCGATAATTTGATTAATAAAAACCTGATCAAAATTCTAAACCCGGACGATGCTGGAGCTTTATATCTGGCACTCAAGTTAAAAATGCAAAATAAGGACACTGAAATCACACTTGTTTCAATTGGAGATTCCGGGGTAGAAGATCTTCTGCGTGATGGACTGGCAATGGGGGCTGATACAGCTTTGAGAATTGTTTACCCTGGGCTGTTTGAGCCTGCTCCCTTCCAGAAATCCCTGATTCTTGCCAGAGTTGTTTCCATGCTTTCACCCAATCTGGTACTGGCAGGCTGCCGCAGTATGGATCAAGCATCCGGGCTGACCGGACCTTATATTGCGGCAAGGCTTGGCTTCACTTTTATTTACGGTGTATCTTCAATAGTATATTCTCCTGTAGATCAAAAATTTACAGTAACGCGGTCTCTCAGGAAGGGAATGGATGAGAGGTTATTTTTTACCTCACCTGCCGTCATCGCAGTCAAGTACACAGGAAACGAACTTCCCTATCCATCTATCGACCGTATTCTGGAAAGCAGACTCGCCGATATCAAATGTCTCTATCTTGATGATCTGGGAATTTCGCCCGGTGAAATTAAAACTGACAGGATTAAAGCATCAGGGATATCCTTCCCCCACCCTGAAACCAGGTGTGCACCTCTCGACTCATCACTGCCAGCCTTCGAGAGAATCCTGGCTCTCCTGAAAGGTGGTATTTCCCGAAGAGCAGGGCGGATTCACTCCGGTTCCCGTGAAGAAATGGTAAACATGCTTTTCAATATCCTGCTGGAAAGGGAAATACTCAAAAGGTCAGTACCTCAAACCGGCAGCGAGAAAAATTCTTAACACCTTGATGGTTATTTGATGAGAGAATTTGTTTTCACTCTGGTTCCATCTGTTCGGTTACTCGAGAAAGAAGGCTCTTTTTACCTTCTTTCAAAATTCCCCCTCAGGTTACTCAGAATCAATTACGAGCTTTACTCAATCCTGACCGAGCTTGGCAAAGGAACGAATATCGAGGAGATTATCGGCAGACTCAAGATCGCTAATCCATCTCGAGTACTGGAGTTGTTGGTCACTCTGGTTGCCAGGGGATATCTCCACCTTAGAATTACAGATGATTCAACCGAGTATCCTGAAGTGTCCATTATTGTTCCAGTACGAGACCAGGCAGAGAAACTGAAAGAATGTTTGAGATCATTGAAAGAATTACATTATCCCCGTGACAGGTATGAGATAATTGTGGTCGATGATGGTTCAGTTGTCCCTGTAAGCAGGGAGATTGAGGACGCGAACGTAAGAATCATCAGATTAAATCGATCCTGGGGACCCGCTGCAGCCAGAAATTCAGGCTCCGTTCACTCCTCAGGAGAAATCCTGGGATTTCTCGACGCTGATTGCTGCGCGGATAAAAACTGGCTAAATGAACTCATCCCCTTTTTCCGGATCAGAAAAATCGGTGCTATCGGCGGTTTCGTGGACAGTTATTACACCGTAAAGCTGCTGGAAAGGTACGAAAAAGTCAATTCCCCTTTAAACCTGGGAAACAATCTCATCTTTCAGAATGAGATAACCTCCACCCTTTATGTTCCCTCCTGCAACATGCTGGTCTCAAAACAGGCCTTTCTCGCAGTTCGTGGCTTTAAGGAAGAATTGAAAGTTGGCGAAGATGTAGATTTCTGCTGGCGATTGAGAGATAAAGGTTATCAAATTATTTATGTCCCCGCCGGAAGGGTCAGACATGCACACAGAAGCAAGCTGTTGCAGATGGTGAAGCGCCGATTTGACTATGGTACTTCGGAACCAATTCTCTATAATTTACATCAAAACAGGAGGAAGAATCTGATCTTTCCAGTCTGGTCGGGACTCGGCCTGATAAGCCTGTTAATTTCAATCCTTCTGATGAATCCGCTGCCATTATCCTGTCTGCCTCTGCTTCTTGGACTGGATTACTGGTTTAAAACGAAGGCCTTAACCGTTGAAAGTGCGCCGATTTCCTTTTGGGTGATATTCCGCAACTGGTTAGCCCTTGGTTATTCTCTATCGTTTCATTTGTTGCAGTATTATCTGTTGCTATTAATACTGGCAGGAATTTTCTATTATCCCGTGTGGACATTAAGTTTTCTTATCTTTATCTTCTGTTCAATCATAGATTATATGGCGAAAAAACCAGCGTTATTTTATCCAGTTTTCAGTTTTTACTACCTGATGGAGCATCTGGCATATCAAATGGGAGTATTCTGGGCATGTCTCAAACGCCTTAAATTTCGTTCATACCTTGTTTCAATTTGTTTTCGCCGGTATTGATTATTATCCAGGATATTTTCAATATTATTTCTGTCCCGGCATATAAGAAGCCTGCCAGCCGCCATCCACATTGATAATGGCACCTGTAATATAGGCAGAATTATCAGAAGCCAGAAACAGGGCAATTTCGGCGATATCTTCCGGCTCGGCCAGCCTGCCAATCGGAACAACCTGAGCCACCTTGTGGGCAGTTTCCGAATCCCGCCAGATATTGATGTTAAAATCGGTTTTGACTATGCCGGGTGCAATTGCATTAACCCTGACATTAAAAGACGATAGTTCCAGAGCCATCTGCCTAGTAAGCATGATTATCCCTGCTTTAGAAATCGAATAGGCACCAGCTCTGGTGGCAGGATTTAGCCCAACCTGAGATGATAGATTGATAATGTTTCCACTTCTTTGCTCTGCCATTATTCTTCCCGCTTGCTGACAGCACAGAAAGGTTCCTTTGAGATTAGTATCAATGACTTGATCCCAGTTTTCCTCACTGCATTCTACCAGCATTTCGCCGGGTATCCAGATACCCGCACAATTTACCAAAATGTCAATTTTGCCAAAGCGTAACAGCGTCAGCTTAAAGAATTCTTCGACCTGCTTCTTACTGGATATATCTACCTGATATGCCAGAGATCGACGGCCACAACCTTTGATTTCATCAGCAAGCTTTTCAAGGTTGCCATCGTCAACCACTTTGTCACATACTGCAACATGTAAGCCTGCCTGTGCCAGCTTTAGAGCGATTGATCTACCGATTCCCCGTCGGCTACCGGTTACTATAGCGACTTTGTTATTTAATCCTCTCAGTTCCATCAATCCCTGCCTTTTTAACTGATTTATTTAGCGGATAAATGGATTATCTGAATTAATTACCCGCTGACTATAATTTTACACCTTGCGGAAAAGAGGCATATATTATATTCTTGTTTTATGGGGGCGGATAGGTCCCGGTGGGCTTCGCGGTCTTCAAAACCGTTGGGAGGCATTCATTGTCTTCGGTGGGTTCGACTCCCATCCGCTCCCGCCAGTATATTTGTGAGTCTTCATCGGAATATAATCACTTGTCCCTGCACTGGAATTGCTCAAGCAACAGCCCCATGGTTACCATACTATACTGTATTTTATTCCTCTGTAAAAAACGTGCTATTATACATCTGGATTCCATTACTCCTTATACAAATTAACCCGGGAGCATTTTCTTGCCGATGAATTATGGAGAAAAAGAGCCTGCCTTTTTCGATCGGAATGGTCGTCTGATATTACCTGAATGGGCTCGAGCAGAATATAGCGAGGATGATATTTTATTAATCACACGGTGCCCCGAAGGAATACTCATTCTGCCTTCTATTAGAAAATTGAAAAAATTATATATCGAGCCCACCAATTTGTGTAACCTCAATTGCGTGACCTGTGTGCGTAATAGCTGGGAAGAGAAATCGGGATTCATGAGCGGTGATGTCTTTGATGCAATTTTAAAGGGAATTGCCAGGTTCGATCCGGTTCCGACTGTATTTTTAGGAGGCTTTGGAGAGCCGTTAATGCATCCCGGTATAATTGATATGGTTGAAAAGTTGCACAATCTCAATGCCCGGGTAGAGATCATTACCAATGGAACACTGCTTTCAAAGGAGATGTCCGAAGCGCTGATAAAGGCTGGTATTTCAACCGTGTGGGTTTCAATTGATGGAGCCAGACCTGAAAGTTATGCCGACATCAGGCTTGGCGCTGAGCTTGACAACGTAATCAGGAATATCACTTACTTCAGCAACTATTTTCATCATCACGGTTTAACCAGAGTTCAGCTTGGTATAGCGTTTGTGATCATGAGACGTAACATCACAGATTTGCCACAGATACGCGATCTCGCCTTAAAAGTCGGAGCCAGTCAGTTATTATTGACCAACGTATTGCCCTACACCCACGAGATGAAGCATGAAGCATTGTATTATAATTCGTTAAACGAAACCTGCGCCCGGGAGCCAGATTATAATCTGCCGCTGACAATGCCTTTTCTAAGCTATGCCGATGATATTACTGATGGGATGGTTCCCCAATCAATTCTGCGAACAAGCCTTCCCAGAATAGATCTGAATAGCTTCACGGCCACCTATTTATCCTCT
>Ga0078972_1006757_pt1 | contig 26634 bp, 21 predicted proteins | sample YelNatPaOPGAMG01_FD_67568 | JGI IMG/M metagenome (GOLD analysis project Ga0078972, IMG submission 67568) | Hot spring thermophilic microbial communities from Obsidian Pool, Yellowstone National Park, USA - OP-RAMG-01 (SPADES assembly) (version 2) | ecosystem: Environmental > Aquatic > Thermal...
TTTAAATACGATATAATTTATTTGGAATATTTCTAAATAATGTTAATTCCCGGTTCATTAATAAGTGGAGGTTTATTCGGAGTTATAGGATTTTGTTCTTAATCCCCATTATTCATTTTCACTTACATTGGGTTAATAGAAAAGGGGTGCCGAAAATCGACACCCCTCTTCGCATAAAACACTCTAGCAGCTATTACTTTTTGATAAACTGTTTTGTTATAGGCTGTTTTTCATCGTCAATTGAGATCATGTAAACACCAGGAGCCAAATCATTAACCTCAATTGTATTATTCCTGTTTGTTAGCATTTGGAACTTAACCACTGCGCCACGCATGTCGTAAATGCGGGCCGATACGTCACCTTCAATACCGTTTAGTACCACATTGAGCTTATCGGTAGCAGGATTGGGGTAGAGGGTGAAAATATCGCTTTTCTCATTACCCAGCTGTTCAGCAAAAGGATTGTCGGTCGAAGGAGCCGATGAACCGCTGGTAATATTTACACTGTAATCTTCAACCTCGCCGTAGCTGAAGGTTTCGCATGCTGTTGGTGCAGCATTGTATTTCATGCTTACACGCATGCGAGTAACGCCAAGGGTTGCAGTTGTAGGGATGGTTATGCTAGCCGAAAGGGTTCCGCTACTCGACGATGAGCCACTGGCAGCTTTTTCGGTGTCTTCGAATGTACCATTTTGGTTGTAATCAATCCAAACAGCCCAGTACTCGGTGTAGGCGGTGCTGGCAAATCCTGCACTGAAGTAGATTGTGTATGCCGAACCGCGAGCAACAGTAGCCTGCAGGCTGGTCATATCTTTATATCCACCATCGTTACCCGAAGTACGGTTGATACCTGCGAATTGAACCAGGTCAATCCATTCATAGCTGGAGTTGCTTCCCTTTGAAGCGCAGTAGGTAACTGTGCTAGCCGTTGTGGTGAAACTTACCTGACTGCCATACGATGTACCCTGAGCGTTAATTGCATAAGCACGGGCATAGTAGGTGGTGTTGGCTGCCAATCCCGAAAGATTTGCACTAAACGAACCAGTTCCTGAGCCACTTGCAACCTTGCTATTTGCAGTAGTAGGATTCTGTGAGGTACTGTAACAGATACCCCGTTCGGTAACCGTAGCACCACCGTCAGCAGTTACGTTTCCAGCCACGGTTGCGGTGCTGGTGGTAATATTGCTAACGCTACCTGTTGTTACTGTAGGAATGGTAGCACCGCTACCTGCTGAAATCGAAACATTGTCAATATACCAGTAGTCAATGTTATAGAGGTTACCATCGGCTACAAAAGCAATATAAGTAGTTGCCGAGTTGAGGTTTGTGGAGATATTAACTGTAACACTGGTTGCGTTAATGTTGGTGCTTGAGGTAGCCACTGACCATGAAGTGTTGGTCCAGTTGGTCTTATCGTTCGAGGTTTGAACTCTCAGAGTAACACCGGTGCTGTATGCATCGAGCATGTGGCGGAACGTTAATGTTACCTGGCTTACACCGGTTGTGTTGATAGCAGGTGTAATAAGGCGAGTAGTTCCCGGGTTAACATTCTGGTATGTACACTTCATTTCGTAGGCCGATCCACCTGCATTAGCAGTATTTGATACGCTCCAGCGTTCAGTAATACTGGTGCCCGTATTCTGTGTTGTCCAGCCACTTGGCATCGATGAACTGCTAAATGTTTGTGAGTATGGAAGGCTAACAGAAGTTGGATTTGCGGCAGTTGTAAAGTTCAAGGTGCTGCCATAGGTTGTACCATTGGCGCTTACTGCTTTAACCCTATAGTAGTATGTAGTATTTGCGCTTAATCCGGTTAGGCTAGCAGTAACATTGGTGTTGGATGTACCTGTAACTGAGTTTGGAGTGGCGTTAATGCTATTGCCTAAACTTGTTGTAGTCCCCCATTCAAAGGTTACAGTGGTTGTAGCATTATTGGCATTTACAGTACCATTCAAGGTAGCGCTATTCGTGGTTATAGATGATGCTGCTACAGTTGTTGCTGTTGGGGCTGTGCCACCACCTGAGCCACCCATGAATGCAAAGGTAATATCCTTTGTTGTGGCATTTTCAGCAATACTGGTCATTGGACTATTGGTATTTGCACCAGCCCACGATTTCATATTGGGTGTAGTGGCATCGGTAAATGATGTTTTGTTGCTGCTTCCAGGGAATGGGCAACCTGTACTGTTAATGCTACCGTATGAGCTTGAGGTTGTTCCAGGATTTGATGTAGCACTGGCACAAACCGGATACATCTTTTGTGGGTAAGTGGCGTTAATATTATTGCTACTGCTTGCAGTTGCAATATCCTTATGAACATGGTAAATTACCAGGCCGTGTCCGGGAACGTATGCGTCAAAACCAACCTGCTGACGGTTTTCCATAATCCAGTACTCGCCGCTGGTGGTTGAATTTATCTGGTAGAAACTCTTGTTGTCCTTAACCGGTTTCACGGTAACATTAGTAGCTGACGAAAGTACTGTTGCTGTGGCCCATCCGTATATTTTAACCTTGGTATATGCGTTGTGATGAGCAGGGGTTACGCCGTTGTTATTCCACGAACCACTGGCCATCATATCCCAATTACCTGTTCCTTCAAATTGTCCACCGGTGCTGTAGTCGGTATCGTAGTAATCTGGTGCGCCAAGCACATGGCCAAACTCATGGCAAATAACACCAATTGTAGTAATGGTTGTTCCTGAATTTCCTCGTAACTCGGCCGAGCATGAGTATTTGCTAATGGTTTTACCATCCTTAGTTACCGGAGTAATATTCCATGCGTGAGCCCAAATGGCATCGGCGCTGGCGCCTGCCTCTTCGCCATATCCTGCGTAAATTACATACACGCCATCAACTGTGCCGTCGCCGTCGTTGTCGTAGTTAGCATAGTTGGCAGCTGCATCGGCTGCATTAACAGCTTCGGTAACCAATGCCCTTGGATTTTGATCATTTCCACTTGCATCGTTTCCACCATAGTACGACATGTTCTGGCTGGCGGTATAGGGTCCAAATACATCAACCGTTAAATCGAATTGTCCCCATGAGTTTTCGAGGTAGTAATCCTTTACACTGCCGGTAGCCCCGCCTGTATTGTAGCCAACCTGATTGAATAGGTTGTTGAAATCGCTTTGGGTTTTGGTGAAGGGTTTATCCTTGAATGCCATCAGGATACAAATCAGTTTTCGGCTGCCTGTAGTAGGGAATGCCTTTTGGGCTTCGGCTGACTTAATATCCCAAATGCTCTTCATCATGGAAAGTTGACTTGGGCTGTAGTATAAACCTTTGCTAACCTTTGATAGTAGTTCCTTTTCGGTAGCCGTTCTTTCCTTAATGTTGTTCACTTCAACCCCTGAAAGTTGCAAATCGCCCTTCATGTCCTGAACGGCATACTCATAAACACCCTTGCTGTTCATCATAATGGTATAACCATCTTCTGTGGTTGCCCATTTTACTTTCTCGTCGCCTTTTAGGTAAATGGCCAAGGTTTTGCCATTTGCCTGTTTGTACTGAATTAGCCCCGGATAAGCCGGTACTGCTAAGGTTTGATTTACCCATAGCATGCATGTCACAAGACAAATGCTTACTAAACCAAGTAGATTTTTTCTCATAGCGTTTTTTGTTTAGGTTGGTATTTAGTTGGATGCCCGCAAGGTAAATACTATAGGTGTTAATGTCAATATTGTTGCTCTCTTGTTTGTACTTATATCGACATAAAACAGTTTTTTACATACAAAATGCAATTTTCTGAGTATAAAAAGTTAATGTTCAGTCAATCAAGCAAATAGATATTTGGTGAGATTTTAAGTAAAGACACAAAAACGTTAAACGCTAAAAAGTATTAAATTGCGAGGCTAAATGGTAATCAACAATGGATTTAAAAGCCATAATTGTCGATGATGAGCCCTTGGCTATTGCGGTAATAGAAGGTTACTTATCGCGAATTCCAGGAGTAGATATAGTGGCTACATTTAACGACGGACTTCCGGCATTTGAGTTCCTTCAGGATAATCCGGTAGATGTTATGTTTTTAGATGTTGAGATGCCAAAACTTACGGGTATTGAACTTGTAAGGTGCTTGCATAATCCGCCTGTAGTTATTATTACATCGGCTAATAGGGACTATGCCATTGAAGGGTTTGAACTGAATGTTGCCGATTATATACTGAAGCCGGTTACTTTTGAGCGGCTACTTAAGGCCTTTTCAAAGGCCAAAGAGTTACTTTCAAAACGAGGCTATGATGATTCAAAGGAGTCGGAATACCTTATTTTTAAAGAGAGTAAGAAGAATGTTAGAATTAAACAAGACGATATTCTTTATATTGAAAGCATAAAGGATTACATTAAGGTTGTTACTGCCAATCGAACAGTAATAACCAAACAAAGCATAGGCAGCGTTGAAGAAATGCTCGATAAGGATAGGTTCATCCGCGTCCACCGGTCATTCATAGTAGCATTAAACCATGTCGATACCTTCTCGTCAACATCACTTGAAATCGGGAGTATGGAAATACCAATAGGACGATTATATAGGGATGGTGTAATTAAAATTCTGGAAACCAAAAAGTAACTTGATGTGTTACGTGTACCTAAACTTTTAATACTTTTAATCACCTTTCAGCTAACCTATGCCGTGGCTCAGGAGCGAGGGCTATTGCTTTCACATTACTATTCCGCAAATACTTATTGGGCTTCAACTCAGAATTGGGGCGTGGTTCAAGATAAAAGGGGAATATTGTATTTTGCCAATAACGCTGGAGTTCTCCAGTTCGACGGCAAAAACTGGAGTCTAATTGAGATTGGCAATGGCTCTTCGGCTCGAAGTATTGCTATTGATAACCATGACAGGGTTTTCATTGGCGGGTATGGGGAATTTGGGTTTTTAAGCCCCGATAAAACCGGTTTACTAAAGTATGTTTCTCTGTCATCGCATGCCGATTCGGCATACAGAAACTTCAATGAGGTTTGGGATATACGTGCTATTGCCGATACGGTTTACTTTTTAACCGACAGGTGTGTTTTCCGTTATGCTAAAGGGAACCTATCATATTTTCCCCTTGATAATAATAGGATTTATTACCTGTCGCACATCATCGACTCTCATTATACCCTTCATATTATGGGCGAGGGGTTGTATTTTATTGAGAAGAGTAATTTAAAATTGATAAAGGGTAGCCATCAGTTTTCGTCGTTAAAAATCCATTCGATAATCCCTTTCAACAACAAATACATCATTTGCACAAGGGACAGTGGTTTATACACCGTTGACTACGAGGCTGGGGCATTTAAAAATTTCACATCCCTTTCCCATTTATCATTAAATGCAAGTAAGGTTGATGCCTACTTTAAGCGAAATTTGTTTTACCATGGTATAGCAGTTGACGATTCGTTGCTTGTCCTTTCATCAATTTTAGGCGATGTGATTGTTGTTGATAGAGGGTTCAAAGTTATTGACGTAATCGACCAGAGTACGATTGGCGTTCGAAGCAATACTAATTTTTTGTTCTACCAACAGTCAGGAACACTTTGGCTTGCATTAAACAACGGAATTGCCAGCGTTGAGCTTATGTCGCCCTTTAGGTACTGGAACGAGTCGGTTGGTATTGATGGTGTTCTTTCCGATGTGGCATCAAAAGGCAACTATTTGTACGTGGCAACCGGCAGTGGCTTATTCTACATTGAAAGACAAACCGATGAAACTTTCAAACCCGATAGATTTAAACGTCTTGAGGGTAACTACGAACAGGCTTGGCAGTTCCTTTACTTTCAGGAACCTACCGATACGGCTTTGCTTAAACCGTTGTGGTATGGTAGTAATAAAAATACTCATTTGCTGGCAGCCACCAGAATTGGCGTATTTGAAATAAATAAGAGCTCTGCCCATAGAATTAGCAAGGTGGAATTGCCCTACGTTTTGCATCAATGCCGATTTGAACGTTCTTATCTATTTGTTGGGCACGAAAATGGTATATCGCGATTGACCTATAGCTCTGGGAAATGGGGCAATGAGGTAATGCTTTGCAAGACTCACCATAAGATAGTTAGTATAGGCGAGGACAAAGAAGGAAATATCTGGTTTTCCGAAAACATGGGAGGCGTTGGATGCATTACCAATGCCCAGTCGGAGAAAGGAACTTTTGAAATTACTAAGTTTGATACCTTGCAGGGACTACCTGATATATCCCATGTTAGAGTCTTTGACATTTACGATCCAATACTGTTTGTGGTGGATTCTAAGTTTTTTTCCTTTAACAGGGAAACCAGTAGATTTGAGCCATTCGACATTAAAACAATAAAAATCGAGGATTGGTTTGCCAGTAGAAACGACACCTTGATGTGGCGAAGGATTAGCAACCGTATTTTAACCGACCAGTATGTAACGCACCTGCGCGATTCCATTTCGTGGGTATCGACCGATAAAGGGATTTTTCAGGTTCGACCTGCTAAGGGTTATAGTTACTACAGTTTACCAGCACCTGTTATATACAGGGTTGTCAATCGCGATTCTACTCTGTTTAATGGAACTAATTATAACCGATTTGAGCATGATACCATTTTTGGGGTAGCTTACTCCAAAAACCTATCCGAACCCAAAATCGATTTAGGAATAGTTTTACCTTACAACCGTAACTCGATAGTTTTTTCATACTCATGGCCATACTTCGAATCGGATGAGCCTTGCCAATTCAGCTACCAGCTTGTTGGCAATGATGAGGGATGGTCGGATTGGTCAACCGATTTTAGAAAGGAATATACTAATCTTCCCGAAGGGAATTACGCTTTCAGGGTAAAAGCACGGAGTATTTTTGGAATAGAGAGTCCCACTGCAGAGTTTTACTTTGCAGTAAAATCGCCTTGGTATAGAACAGTCTATGCCTACATAGGCTATGCCATACTGGGAGTTTTGCTGATATACCTCATTATCATTACATGGCATTACAAACTTATTCGCGAACGCGATAAACTTGAACGGTTAGTAAAGGAACGAACCCAGGAAATACTTTTGCAAAAGGAGGAACTTCAGGTACAAGCTGAGCATCTGAGAGAAACCTATGAGTGGATATCGGAAAAGAATGCCATGCTCGAAAAACAAAAGAGCGAGATTGAGAAACAAAAGCAAAAACTTGAAGAGATAAACGCCACAAAGAATAAGTTTTTCAGAATTATTGCCCACGACCTTCGAAATCCAATAAGCACGCTGGTAAACTCAACAGCTTTTCTTTTAACCGATATCGATTCGCTGAGCTCTGAAAAGACTAAGAGGTTTATGGGAGAGCTGAATAGGTTAGCCTTAACCACATACGGTTTGCTTGAGAATCTTCTGGACTGGTCGTCGAACGAAATGGGCGATATTCAGAATAAACCCAAAAAAGTTTCACTTTCACTTGTTGTAAATCAAAATATTGAGTTAGTTCAAAACCGTATAACAGAAAAAAATATCAACCTATCGGTTAATGTGCCCAATAGCATTGAACTATATGTTGATGAGAACATGCTGAATACCGTTTTGCGTAACCTGATTAGTAATGCAGTTAAGTTTACAAGACCCGGTGGCAACATCTCCATTAGCGCTTCAATAGCCGATACGGTTTGTGTTATTCAGGTGAAAGATAATGGCATAGGCATTCCCGAACAAAATATTGATAAGCTTTTTAGAATTGATAAAAGTGTTGTAACCCCTGGAACGCAAAACGAAAAGGGTTCCGGATTGGGATTGCTTCTATGTAAAGAGTTTGTGGAAAAGATGGGCGGAACTATTACGGTATATAGCAAGCAAGGCTTTGGTACTACATTCACACTAAAATTTCCTGTTGATATCCTATAAAATTTTTTGCTATTGGTTTTTATCGACCTATTAAACCATAGAGGAAAGGTGAAATCAAATTGATAAAACTAAATCTAATGGCTATGAAGCGGATTAAATCCATTTTTACAACTATGCTATTCCTTTTCCTGGCACTGGGTGTTGTAAATGCGCAGGAAAGAAAGGATGAAACAACTGAGCCCTATACCTTTACCGATGTCAAGGTTATTCCTACCACATCAGTAAAGAATCAGAACAGGTCAAGTACCTGCTGGAGCTTTTCGGGTATAGCTTTTTTGGAATCGGAGTTGCTCCGAATGGGTAAACCTGCTATTGATCTATCGCCCATGTTTGTGGTTCGTAACATTTATGCCATGAAAGCCGACAGGTATGTAAGGTTCAATGGCACCAACAACTTTGGCCCTGGGGGGTCATTCTTTGATGTGCTGGAGGCTATCAAACGCTTTGGAATTGTTCCCATGGATCAATATCAGGGGTTAAACTATGGTGAGGACTTGCATGTACATGGCGAGATTGATGCTGTAACCAAAGCCTTTGTCGATGCCATAGTCAAAAACCCCAACCGTAAACTCTCAACCGCATGGAAAAAGGCGTTCGATGGCATTCTCGATGCCTATTTTGGCCCTATTCCACAAAATTTCACCTATAACGGCAAATCCTATACTCCTGAATCGTTTGCCAAACAGCTAGGCATAAATCCGGACGATTACGTGGTAATAACCTCGTTCAGCCATCATCCATTCTATCAAAAATTTGTTTTGGAATTACCCGATAACTGGATTCATGGCGAGGCTTATAACGTGCCATTAGCCGATTTTGATAGGATTATTGAGTATGCCATTGATAATGGCTATCCTGTAGCCTGGGCTAGTGATGTTAGCGACAAAGGGTTTAACTGGAGTAAAGGTGTAGCTATTGTTCCCGATTTTGATGACAAGGAAAATGCCGGATCCGATAAGGAACGCTGGACTCAACTCTCGAACCGCGAAAAAGAAAAAACGTTATACTCGTTCGAGAAACCGGTTAAAGAGATGAATATCACACAGGAAGTTAGGCAAATTGCCTTCGATAACTACCAAACCACCGATGACCATGGAATGGTTCTGGTTGGTAAGGCAACCGATCAGCTTGGTAATAAATACTATAAAGTTAAGAACAGCTGGGGTGCCGATGGAAAATTTAAAGGTTACTTTTATGCATCAAGGGCATTTGTCCTTTACAAATCAACCAATATCATGGTACATAAAAAGGCTATCCCTGCCGATGTATTAAAAAAATTGGAACTTTAATCCATACCCAAACATTTTTATCCGCCCAATCGTTTAACTATTTTGGGCGGATTTTTTATTTGTATGGTATAATATTTATAAATTTACATGCTGATAAAGACTTAGGCTATGACAAATCTCTACATCAAGGGAACTTCTAAAACTCCGGAAATCGATTTTAAACCTGGTATGCTTCAAATATCAGGGCGTTCAATTGCTGAGGATGCTGTTGCTTTTTACCAGCCCGTAATTAAATGGATTGAAGATTACCTGAAAAAGCCTGAACCCTTAACCAGGCTTAACCTGAAAATGGAGTATATCAATAGCGGCTCAAATCGATTTATATTTTCTATAATGAAGACACTCGATGAGGCTTACTCTCAGGGTCACAACGTAGTTATAAACTGGTACTACGAGGAGGATGATGATACTATAAAGAACTTAGGACGCGATTTTCAGGCACTTGTAAAAGCACCATTTAAGATGGTTGAAATAATTTAGTCGTCATCATCTGCCATTTCTTTAGTTTCTAATTGAGGGTTGTTCAATTCGCTGAAGTTTTCTGTAGGGAAGTGAATGACTAACCATGCAATATCGCGGACAAAATCAACTTTACCAACCTCCACACTAATAATGTCAAGGCCTGTACGCTTTTTCAGATCTTCGATAAGTTCTGCTCGCCTATCGGGTGTTATAAGTTCAATCTTCTCGTAAACTATCACTTTCTGTGATAGGTGTTTAATAAATAGACCTTTTTCAAGAATTAGTGCCACGCCTAAAAGGGCAAAATTTGAGAATAATAGTTCAGCATAGCTGACCTTTTTCGACGATATGGCGTTTATTAACGATATGGCAATTATAAAGAAGAGATAGGTCATCTCCTTGATTGGGATAGGATTAGTCCTGTATCGAATTATACCAAATACCGCAAAAAGCCCCAGGGCAAAACCAAGTTGCAGCTTAACATTTGCAAGTAAAAAGCACATGAAAAAAACTATTACACCAAGCATTAAGAAGGTGAATACATAATCTTTACGGTAGGTGCGAGGGTAGTATAGGTAACGGACGGCAATCCAAAGCACAACAGTGTTGAGGATAAAGCGAAGCAGGAGAGTGAAAAAATCGTTGGTGTTAATAATGTCAATTCCAAATATTTGGAACGATTCAGCTTGAAGCATCAACCAAAGCGTGTTCATTTTTGTACTGATTTAGTTGGTGGATTAATGGCTTAAAGTTATTAGTCTTTACTTTGTAAATAAGTGCACACCCAATTGAGTACTTGCTAAAACCGGTTTGCCTGAAACCGGAATGTTTTAAAAGGTTTATAAGGTGACTTGATGAGTGATACTTATCCCTTTTCGATTCTATCAAACAAATGCTTGAAAGATTTACGGTTTGACTCGAATTTTTTAAAAGTATGTTGAAATCCATGGTTACCCGTTCATTAAAATCGAACGATACCAGTGTAATTCGATTAAAAATGGTTTCCAATGTCTTGGATAGCTCATCTAGCCTATAGGGAACGGTTTCTTTAATAAAGTTTTCCACTGCCTGGCTATTAAGAGCATTGTTCTGAATTTCGATTCGTTTTTTTAATGTTTCACCGGACTGGGTTCTTATTTTAACTTCTAAAAAAGTATCGCCGCTTGCCAGATAATGCCTTACCCTTACCTTGTATCGCTTAGGTCTTTTGTTGTGATGGGCAAGGTACATGGATAAATTATTGGTGTCGAAGTATTCCGAATAGTACTCTGGCATTAGTAACGCCCTATTCTCAACAATATAGTAATGTTGTTGTAATCGTAAAAGGAATTCGTTAGCCCATTGAGCGGGTACCAAATACTTGCTGTCGATCCTTCGCATGAATTGGGCTTTGCCCACATCGTTTAGGCCTATACACTTAAAGTTAAGATTTCTGATGTCTTTTTCGCTCAGGAGTTGCGTCATTTTACTTGTATTCGAAAACTTTTCGGCTTTTAAGTTTTCCAGTTGGGCCATATATCTTCTTTTCCACTTTCAAACCATTGCTATAGCTGGTTTCAACCTTTTCAATAACTTCACCCTTGCTATTAAATGTGGTTTGTAAAATTTCGTTTCCTTCGTTATCGTACTTATATTCAATGTGTTTTATGGTATTCCCCTTTTCGTCGTATGTTTTTTCCATTAAAATATTCCCTTGTTTATCGAATTGCGCTTCGTATTCCTTGTATTTGATTTCCTTGTCGTTTTCGTATATGTAACGCCATTCTACTTTTTGCTTGATGCCTGCTTGACGGATTTCCTTTTTCTTTTGAGCAAATGAATTAGTGGGACAAACTATCAACAAAGCAAATGCTACAAGTATCAGTTGGTATTTAGTTTTCATTTTAGTAAATTTGATGAAATTTTTTGCAAGTTAATCAAAATAGATTGATTATGTACAAGTGTAAAGTTTGTGGGTATATATACGATGAAAATATTGGTGACCCCGATCATGGTATACCAGCTGGAACGCCTTTTGAGGAACTACCAGATAACTGGCATTGTCCAGTATGTAATGTAACCAAGGATTACTTTGAGGAGTTCAAGTAGTAATCCGTGCCAGTGGAATACAAGCAATCTGTTTTCTCTGCGGGAATTTTGAAAAAGAAAAGAACCCTGTATTAGGTTCTTTTCTTTTTTCAGTTTCAATTTTAATTTTCAGGGATATTTTTTAGAACATCGAGTAGTAATTGCCAGAATTTTTGGGTTGAAGGTATATGCAACCTTTCATCGGGGGAGTGAGCACCTTTGATTGTTGGGCCAAACGAAATCATATCGAGGTATGGGTATTTTTCCAGGAACAGCCCGCACTCCAAACCTGCATGAATAGCTCTGACCACAGGTTCTACCTTGAATAATCTGGAATACGACGCTTTGGTAATTTCCAGAATTCGCGAATTTGTATTGGGAGCCCAGCCAGGATAACCATCGGAATGCTGAATGTTTGCATTGGCAAGCCTGAAAACGCTTTCAACCATGTTCGAGATGTCGTGCTTAGCCGATTCAACTGCACTGCGCTGGCTTGTTGTAACAAGTATTTGGTTGTCTTGGATGAATTTAACTGAAGCCAAGTTGGTTGATGTTTCAACTAACCCTTTCAGTTGGCGACTCATGGCAATAACGCCATGTGGACAAGCGTAAAGGGAGTTGAGCAGGTCGAAATGCGTTGGTTCATCAATCACAAAGTCGGGTAGGGTTGTGTCGTCAATGGTGATTTCAAGGTTGGGTTCAGCATCACGCCACTCATTGTAAATATCGCTTCGTATGCTTTCAAAGGTAAGTATTAGCTGAGCCTTGTCGTCCTTATGAATGGTGAATACTGCTGTGGCTTCGCGGGGAATAGCGTTTCGCAGGTTGCCCCCATCGAGGTTAGCTAAACGAAGGTCGAAAAGCTGTGTGCCCTTCCACAGGAAACGGTTAATTAGTTTTATGGAATTGGCTCGGTGTTTATCGATATCATCGCCTGAGTGGCCGCCAAGTAAACCTTTTACCGTTAGCTTCATGGCAATCGAATCGCTGGGAACTCTATCGGGTTCATAGGCAAAAGTTGCCACCGTATCAATTCCCCCGGCACATCCTATAAAAAGTTCACCTTCGTCTTCGGAATCGAGGTTAAGGAGGATCTTAGAGTTGAAAAATCCGCTTTTCATCTCAAAAGCACCGGTCAGACCAGTTTCTTCATCAACCGTGAAAAGGCACTCAAGCGGTCCATGATCAATTTCGTTTGAGGCTAGTATGGCTAACTGTGCAGCAATTCCAATACCATCGTCAGCGCCAAGGGTTGTGCCCTTAGCTTTAAGCCATTCCCCGTCAACATAGGTTTGTATGGGATCGTTGTTAAAATCGTGGTTTACGTTGCTATTCTTTTCGCAAACCATATCGAGGTGGCTTTGTAGCACAACCGATTGCTTATTCTCATGGCCTTTTGTTGCTGGTTTTCTTACTACCAAATTGCCGGCATCGTCTTTTTGGTATTCAAGATTATGCTTGCGAGCAAATTCCTCGATGTATGCAATGATTTTTCCTTCTTTCTTTGATGGACGTGGAATTTTACAAATCTCATCAAAATAGTGGAAAACTAGTTCGGGCATTAGTTTATTGTTGCTCATTGGTAATTTTTTTTTCGGCATAAACATAATACTTTTTCAAATACAAAGTTCAATACTTAAGAGGTTTAAAAGCATGTTTTGGTAAGGTTGTTTGGTATATTAAATTGGTTTAATTTTGCAGCCAAAACTACTCAACAGGCATGATAGAAACGCCAGAACTTCAAAACCTGCTTTCTACCGCAATAAGTGCAGCGGTTAGGGCCGGTTACAAAATAATGGAAGTATATAGCTCCGACGATTTTCAGGTAAATCTTAAATCCGATCGAACCCCATTAACCCTTGCCGATAGGTTGGCACACGAGGAGATAAAGAATTCCCTAACCAAAACCTTTATTCCGGTTCTCAGTGAGGAAGGACGAAATATTGTATATGAAGAGCGTAAAGGCTGGGATTACTTCTGGGTTGTTGATCCGCTTGATGGAACTAAGGAGTTTATTAAGCGCAACGGTGAATTTACGGTGAATATTGCTCTTGTTTTTGAGCAATACCCGGTAGCAGGTGTAATTTATGTGCCTGTTACGGGCAAGCTTTACTATTCAATCAAGAACGAAGGTTCTTTTATGGTTTCGTCGCTTACGGCTTCACCCAATTATGAAACGACTTTTGAAGATTTACAATTGCAATCACTAAAGTTACCATTACCAGTTGAGCGCGAAAGCATAGTGGTTGTTGAAAGCCGTTCGCATAGCACACCCGAAACCATTCAATATATCAATAATTTGTCCGAGCGATACTCTAAACTGGAATTACTTCCAATAGGTTCATCGCTAAAAATGTGTATGATTGCAGAGGGCAAAGCCGATTTATACCCCCGATTATCGCTTTCGAGCGAGTGGGATACTGCTGCTGGTCAGGCAATAGTTGAAGGTGCCGGTTTTAAAGTGATAACCTACGAAACAGGCGAAAGACTTTCGTACAACAAGGAAGATCTTGTCAATCCTTGGTTTGTTGTAACTAACGGTAGGGTAAAGTAGTCTAAATCTCTATTCCCAGTACCAAGGCATCATCAACTTGTTCGTAGGAACCTTTCCATTTTTCCATGAAACGTTCAAGGTACTCAACCTGTTCATCAACCGGTTTGTCGATGGTTTGGCTCAGTAGTTTGATAAATTCGGGTTTGCCTAACTTCTTGCGTTTTGTTTCGCTGATTTGATCAATGTATCCATCGGTATAGAAAAAGAGTTTACCTTTTGCAGTGATATCTATGGTTTCGGTTTTAAACTCAATTAAACCGGATTGGCGATTGATGTTACGCTTTGGACGTAGGGAACTAAAGTTCTTGTTTGAGTCGAAGTAATCAAACGAGATCTTGTGGCCCGAATATTCCATCTGATTTGAACCTTTAGTGAATTTGCAAATAATGAAATCAATTCCTAATAGCAGGTTAGAATCAAAAGGTTTGGCATTACTGTTTATAAGTTCTGTATAAAGGTGCGATGCAATTTCACTTGGATCGTTAAGCTTGAAGGTGGTTACAGCATCCTTCAGAATGCTTATTGCCATAATGCTCATAAAAGCACCAGCCACACCATGGCCAGTGCAGTCGGCAATTGAAAATATTATTCCATCGTCAAGCTCGTGATGCCAGTATATATCGCCTCCAACATAGTCTTTTGGCTTGTATAGCATGGCTTGTTTTCGAAAGAATTTTTCGAGTTCGGTGGGATTCGAAAGTAGCGAACGCTGAATAAGTGAGGCATATTCTAACCCTTCGGTTATTCTGTGGTTGGCGTATTCCAACAGTCTGTTCTGTTTTTTAATTTGCTCGGTTTGGAGTGCAAGCTCTATGCGATGCTGGTTTAACTCGTTTATGTTGATTTCCAGCATATCGCGTTGGGTTTCAATTTCTTCCTTTTGAATTAGGATTTCGGAATTCATTTCCTGGAGTAAATGCTTATCCTTTTTCAGTTTCCGAAGGTAGATGTATGAAAGCAGCACTATAACTGTACCGGATAAAACAACTGATAGGAGAAATAGATTAATGGCTTTTTGCCTTTTAATATTGAACTGCTTTAATTCGTTGTCCTTTTGGAGTAATTTAATTTCATGCTCTTTCTTTTCGGTTTCGTACTCAATTCGCAACTTATCAAGGTTATTCAGATTTGATAAACTGTTTAGCGTATCGCTAAGCATTTTATACATTTCCAAATGTTCAATAGCATTTTTATAGTCGCCTTGATGCTTAAGTATTGTATAAATTCCTTTATGGGCATCGCGTTGCCATTCTGTTGATTTCAGTTTGGTAGCAAGTTCAAGTGCTTGAGTGTAGAATGCTTTTGAGGCGTTTAAGTTTCCGGTTAGCGAGTTGGCACGGCCAAGATTTAGTAAAATAGCTGCAAGCCCATTCTCATTCTGGCTTTGCTCAAAAGCCGATTTAGCTTTTAAAAAGTAGCTAACTCCTTCCTTTGGATTTCCAATATCCAAGTATAGCTGCCCGATATTGTTTAGTGTTTTTCCTTGGTCGTCAATATTGTTCCTTTTTACATCTATTTCATAGGATTTCAAAAACATATCGAGACTTTCGGTGTACTTTTTTTGATCTTTGAGAATTGTGGCTATGTTATTGCATGCCCTTCCAATTCCTAAGTTGTCATTTAGCTTTTGGTATATGGAAAGAGCTTTATAGTACATTTCAAGCGCTTCGTTTTGCTTTTTTTGAGTATCGTAAATCAATCCTATATTATTGTAGGCATGTGCTACACCAAGTGAATCGCCAATCTTTTCTCTTAATTCGAGTGCCTGGTAGAGCTTCTGGGAGGCCAGGTCAAGCTTGCCAAGATTCCAGTATATACCGCCCAGCAAGTTTATAGTTTTGGCTAAGCCTAGCGTGTCGTTGGCAAGTTGGTATAGGTCAATAGCTTTATTGGCTTTTTCGATGGCATCTTCTGCCTTACCTGTATTGAACAGAATTCCTGCAAGCATTTTATATGCATCGGCAAGGTAGTTAACCGGAACTTTTTCTTTTTTTGAAAGGGTTATGATGTTTTCAAAGTATGATCGTGCTGCGTTAAAGTTGCCCCTGTTGTATAACCTGCTACCTGCAAGTTCGTTGCCTTTGGCAATTCCAATAGCCCAGTTGTTTGAGTACGATACTGCAATAAATTCCTTTACCACATCATCGTAAACTGAGTCCTGGTAGTCCTTTGATTTGGCCAGTTGATTATAAATTTTGTTCAGTAGTGTTGAATCCTTTGCGCTGCTTTTTATAGCTTGCAGCAAGCTGTCGGGGTTAGGCTGAGCCAATACTGGTGCTGAAATAGCAATGGTGAAAAGAATGTATCTAAATGCTTTTATCATGGTATGTTGAAAATTAAAGTTGCATGCTTAGTCTATGTTTGAAGCAAATGAAAAAACTTTGAAATCGCTGAAAATTTCTTTATTTGTTTACCATCTAAACGTCATCATATGGAACAAACACCATCAAATCTAAATATTTAGGCATAAAAATAACATCTTTGCTGTTTAGTTCTTACTAAAATGCCCAATTAATTGATGTTATGCTTGTTTTAATTGATTAACTGGCTTAAACAAATGAGAAAGGAGGGAAATAGTTCTCCCTCCTTAATCAGTAGTATCCTTAGACTGGAGTTATGCGTTATACTTTAACTTCTTTTGAATATCTTCAACCTGAGCTTTAAACCTCTTATCGGTTTCCATTAGGTTATTCACCGTTTTGCAAGCATGAAGAACAGTGGCGTGGTCTTTATTCCCAATTACACTACCAATGGTCGATAGGGAGGCTTTGGTCAAATTTTTTGAGAAGTACATGGCAATTTGACGGGCTTGAACTATCTCGCGTTTACGGGTTTTTGCGCTGAGAACATCAACTGGTAACCCAAAGTATTCGCACACCACTTTTTGAATGTAATCGATAGTAATATCCTTCTTGGTGTTCTTAACGAGTTTCTCAATCATCTCCGAGGCAAGTTCAACACTGAGTTGCTTGCCATTGAGGGTCGATTGTGCCAGCATGGATATAAGCGCGCCCTCGAGTTCGCGAATGTTCTGGGTGATATTTGAGGCTATGTATTCCAAAACATCGTTAGGAACAACAATCCCATCGTTGTAAACTTTCTTTTTAAGAATGGCAACTCGGGTTTCAAAGTCGGGGGTTGTAAGTTCTGCCGATAATCCCCATTTGAAACGTGACAGAAGTCGCTTTTCTAGCCCTTGCAAATCGGCTGGCGCTTGATCCGATGTGAGGATAAGTTGCTTGCCCGTTTGATGTAGGTGGTTGAAAATGTGGAAAAAGGCATCCTGGGTTTTCTCCTTACCTGCAAACTCGTGAACATCATCAAGTATGAGCAGATCGATGCTCTGGTAGAAATGGAGAAAGTCGTTTATGTTGTTGTGTTTAAAGTAAGCATCCACAAACTGGGTTTGGAACTTTACGGCATTTACATAAAGAACAATCTTTTCAGGGAAAAGTCTTTTTACTTCAATGCCTATGGCTTGAGCCAGGTGAGTTTTTCCTAAACCAGAACCTCCATATATAAATAAGGGGTTAAATGCGGTTTTTCCGGGAGCTTGACTAATGGTTATCCCCGCTGAACGTGCCAATCGATTGCATGTGCCCTCTACAAAGTTTGTAAAGTTATATTCAGGGTTAAGCTGAGGATCAACATTCAACTTTTTAATTCCCGGAATGATAAAAGGATTCTTAATGGGAGTTTCCTGAACGGTTTGGACTGAAACGGGTTTGTTTTTTAGTTCAGTTTTGTTCTGGGTGGGGAACTTTACAGTATAAGGTGTTCCACCGTTATACCCGCTATGCTCCATAATAACGCTGTACTCAAGCTTTGCATCGGCTCCCAACTCCTTTCTCAACGTTTTACGCAGTATATCGATGTACTGCTCTTCAAGGTATTCGTAAAAGAAAGGACTTGGCACTTGAATGGTGAGTACATTCTTTTCCAACTTAACGGGCACAATGGGTTCGAACCATGTTTTAAAACTTACGGGCGTAACATTGTCCTTAATGATTCTTAAACAGTTTTCCCAAACTTCCTTATAATCAGCTGCCATATACATGTGAAAGTGTTTGACTGTATTTTTTTCAACCTGTTATCAACATGAACAAAATTGTAATGAATTTTTTTAAAAAAAAATAGGTTTGCAGGTTGATTTTTGCGTTAACAGTATAACCTCCTAATTATCATCTTAATATTTTTTTTACGTTCGTCAAAAATTTTTAATATGCTGATATTTAATATGTTAAATTGTTAATAACACAAATATTTGATAGTTAACTTATTGTTAAGAAAATCTAAACTCAAGGATTACATAAAGCTTTTGTATGGTACTGAGTACCAATAATGAATGTGCAATTAATTGCTTATCAGATAATTGTAAAATAGCTATTTGCTTTTTTTCTCTTCGATGTATTTGGTTCTACTTAAGTCGATTATCGAGAAATTAACATACCTTTTGGGGTTTGTTTTCATATCCTTTATAAGCAATTCAAGCTGTAGCGATGCGGACTCCAGGTTGCGGTATAGGGAATCGTTGTTGACCAGTTTGCCCAGTGTGCCTTCTCCAGAGTTTACCTTGGTTATGGTTTGCTTAAGCTGAGTTATCGATGAATCGAGTTTAACAAGTGTGATGTAAAGATTGGCCTTGGACAATGTGTCGCTTAGCCTTGAAAGATTTTTGATGGTGTTCGAAATATCGGCATTATTCTTTTTGATATTGGATGATATCGACTCAATATTGTTCAGCGATTGCCGGATAGAACCCTTGGGGCTATTTACCATGGTGTCGAGTCCAGCGCTTAAGTTGGCAATACTATGAAGGGTTTTATTGAGGTTCTCAATGCCTTCGGAAAGATTCTTTTTGTTTTCGTCATTTAGGACTTCCTGGAGTACCACAAGTGTTTTGGAAAGTTCGGTCATCATTACTTCGGCTTTCTCTTTTACGGGCGACATCTGGTAAGCAAGTTGATCCAGAAGGCCAACCTCAATGGCGGTGGGTAAAGTATCACCCGGTTGGTAGTACATGCTGTCGGGCGCAACTTCAAGCTTAATGGCCTTTCCGCCCATAATATCGGTACTTACTAGTTTTGCAGTGGTGTTTCGTGGAAGGCTATACTTTTTGTTAACAAGTAGAACTACCCGGAACCTGCCCGATTTTAAATCGTGAAACTCAATATTTTTAACCAGCCCTACCTTAAAGCCGTTGATAAGCACGGCATCGGTATTTTTTAACCCATCAACCGACTTAAAAATGGCGTAGTAAACATGGTTTGGGCTAAAAATGTTTTTCCCCTTCAGGAAGTTTACTCCCCAGAACATGACAACCAGAATGGTTAGGGCAAATAGGCCAATTTTAGTTTCACGGGTTAGCTTAACTTTCATGGCTGGATTTTTTTGATTTTTGTTTTTCAAAGTTATGCAATAATAAGGAAAAGTAGCCTATTGGTTTGAGTTAATCTTTTCTAAGGCTTTTTTGATTGGTATGATTTCGCCGTTTTCGATGGCCACGACAAAAGCATCGGGGAACTTTTGTTTAACTGTTTTGCAGTAATCAAGAGCCTCAGAATACGACAGTGCGCTCCCTACCAAATACTTATAAACTCCGTTAACTTTGATGGTATCTATCCTGTCTATACCCTTAAGCTGAGCACTTTTATTGGTTAATGGAGTTTGCGATGAAGCTATTTGAATCTTAAACTCAATTTTTTGCCCTTTGGTAGTTTCTTCAGAATTCTTATCTGCGATTTCTGATTTTATAGAGTCGGGTTTTAAGGTCTTTTGGTTGGCAGTAGTAATTGCATCAACTTTCTGCTTATAGGTTTTAATGGCTCTGAAAATGGAAGAGGCTATTAGCTCTTGCCCCTCGGTGGAGTTCAAAAAAACTTCCTCTTTGGGATTGCTAAGATATCCAACTTCAACCAGAACACTGGGCATCGAAGTTTTCCAAAGTACAAGGAACCCTGCCTGACGGACACCTCTGTCGGAACGTTGGGCCCGTTCCTTTAGATCGCCTTGAATGATTGTGGCAAAATCGAGGCTTTGTTCCAAAAAGGCATTCTGTAACATGGTAAATATTATGAACGATTCGGCAGAGTTTGGGTCGTACCCTTCATACTTCTCGTGGTATTCATCCTCGTAGGTAATTACAGCATTCTCGCGCATGGCTACATCGAGGTTCTCATTGCTCCGATGTAATCCCATAACGTAGGTTTCTGTTCCAGTTATGCTCTTATTGGGTGCAGCATTGCAATGGATTGATATAAACAAATCGGCACCTTCCTTATTGGCTATTGTACTTCGCTCGTCAAGCGGGATAAATGTGTCATCGCTTCGGGTATATACAACCTTTATATCATCCAGATTTTTTGAAATTAAATTGCCTACCTTTTTGGCAATGGCAAGGGTTACGTCTTTCTCCTGGCTAAATTTGCCAATTGTTCCGGGATCTTTTCCGCCATGCCCTGCGTCAATAACTATCTTCGAAACCCTATACGCGCTGATGTGCTGCGATTTAATTGTAGTACTCGATAGAAGGAGCAATACGACAAATGATAGACTAACGTTAAATGTTGATAAAAATTTATATCCCTGCCTCATACCCTTAGCGTAACCTTTTGTTTTTTTAAGTAGTTTTGAGCTCAATTTGTTCACAAAAATAGGATTAAAGTTGAGATTTAAGATTACTTTACTACTTATACTTATAAACCAGTTAGCATTACTTGCTAACAGGATTGACCCTTTAGCCTACCGGCAAGCAATGGCTTACGCCAGACCCGACACAATTGCTGCGCCCGATAGTGCTAAAAACAAAAAGGGTGCCATTGAAGATCCTGTGTTTACCAATGCCGACGATTCAATAGTTTATTCCCTTGACGGAAAAATTGCTTACCTATACGGTAATGGTGTTGTTACCTATCAAAACCTTGAACTTAAGGCAAATTACATTGAGTTTGACATGGACACCAAGCAGGTTTACGCCAGTGGATTGCCCGATAGTACCGGTAATATAAAAGGAAAGCCTAAGTTTAAGGAGGGAAGCCAGTCGTTTGAGATGGAAAAGATTTACTACAACTTTGATACACGAAGAGCCAAAATCATTGGTGTTGTAACCGAACAATCAGGTGGCTATATGCATAGCGCCATAACCAAAAAGATGGAAGACGATGTGGTGAATTTGCAGAGCGGTAAGTACACTACCTGCGATTTAGATCACCCTCACTTTTACATTGCCATAACAAAGGGTAAAATGATACCGGATAAGAAAATTGTTGCAGGCCCTGCATACCTTGTAATTGAAGACGTACCTTTCCCTTTAATTATACCTTTCGGTTTCTTCCCAAACACTCGTAAGCGTGCTGCAGGGGTTTTAATTCCTGAGTATGGCGAGGAAAATAATAGGGGTTTGTTCCTCCGTGGCGGGGGTTTTTACTTTGGCATGGGCGATTATATGGACCAACGCTTAACTTTTGATGTTTATTCAAGGGGCTCGTGGGGTGTTAGGGGCCAAACAACCTACAAGGTTCGGTATAAATTTTCCGGTTCACTCAACTTGGAAACATCAACCATTGTTACAAGTGAAAAGGGTTTACCCGATTACCAGAAGCAAAACTCATACTGGATACGCTGGTCGCACAATCAGGATCCTAAAGCATCGCCTAACTCAACCTTTCAGGCTAATGTTAATTTTGGTTCATCGAACTACAATAGGTATAATGCCCGCAATTTAAATACCGCCCTTTCTAACACATTTAATTCAAGCATTTCTTACACTAAGACTTGGCCGGGGACACCTTTTAGTTTATCATCGTCGCTAAATCATTCCCAAAACACCATAAACAAATCGGTGGACCTTAATTTTCCGAGGGTGGCCTTTAATATGAGTCGGATTTACCCGTTTAAGCGAAAAAATGCAATTGGTGCACCCAAATGGTACGAGAAAGTTGGTGTTAGCTTAAGCACTAGTTTAGAAAATAGGATTCAGGTTAAGGAAGATAATCTGTTTAAACGTAGCGTGTTGGACAGCCTCCAAAATGGAATGAAACATTCCATTCCGGTTTCCACTTCTTTCAACCTTTTAAAATTTATTACCGTTAGCCCGGGAATTAACTACAATGAATTTTGGTATTTACAAACTATTGAAAAGCATTGGAATGCTGATTCCAATAGGGTTGTGGTTGATACAATCCGTGGATTTAAGAGAGGGTATGAGTATAGCTCTTCGGTATCGATGAGTACCAAAATCTACGGGATGTTTCAGTTCTCCAAGAAATCGAAAGTTCAGGCTATAAGGCATGTGATAACCCCATCGGTGTCGTTGGGTTATCGCCCCGATTTTTCTGATCCTAGTTATGGCTTTTATAGGGTTGTTCAAACCGATTCTACTGGCAGAACATCAAAGTATTCCATTTTTGAAAAGGGTATTTATGGTGGCCCGGGTGGAGGAAAATCGGGAGTGGTTTCGTTTTCGCTTTCCAACTTGCTGGAAATGAAGGTTCGTTCGGCACAGGATACCGCTAATCCGGTTAAAAAGATCAAGATAATTGATGGTCTATCGATGAATGCCTCATATAATCTCTTAGCCGATTCGTTGAACTGGTCTGAAATTTCAGTAAGTGGCAGGAATAGTTTCTTTGATGGGAAAGTTAATATCAATTACTCCGGCGGTTTTAACCTATACGCCCTGAATGAGCGCGGAACTATATATAACAGGTACGTTTGGAACGAGAGCCAAAAACTAGCAAGGTTTACACGTGGAAATATTGGCATCGATTTTTCGTTGAATAGTAAAAAAGAGGGTCAAGCCAATTCATCAACATCAGGCAGGGTAGGGGGTGTAGGAGAAATCCCTCCCGGTACAGCACCCGATGGGTCGAATTTTGGGGAATCGCTTGGAACCATGTATGGGCTTGATTATGTTGATTTCTCCGTGCCATGGAACGTGAGGTTTAGCTATAACCTCAGCTATAGTAAACCTGGATACCAATCGTCGCTAGTGCAAACATTAAGTTTTTCCGGTAGCCTCAACCTTACACCAAAGTGGAAAATCGGATTTAGCTCGGGTTACGATTTTAAGAACCAAAAGCTGACTACAACATCGCTAAACTTCTACCGCGATTTACATTGCTGGGAAATGCGTTTAACGGTTATTCCGATTGGGTACTACAAGAGCTTTAGCTTCCAGATAAATGTTAAATCGTCAATTTTACAGGACTTGAAGTTTACCAAGCGCGATCACTACCTCGATAACCAATAACCAAAACCCAATAACCATGGAAAAGAAAATAATTTGCACCGAAAAGGCCCCTAAGGCTGTAGGGCCGTATAGCCAAGCTGTTGAGACCAATGGTTTTCTTTTTATTTCAGGGCAAATACCAATCGATCCCTCAACCGGCAAGGTAGTTGAAGGGGGAATTAAAGAGCAAACCGAACAGGTTTTGAAGAATATTGGAGCAATTCTCAAGGAGGCAGGCCTCGACTATAAGAATGTTGTTAAAACCACCTGCCTGCTGAGCGATATGGATAACTTTGCTGCCATGAACGAGGTTTACGCTCGCTACTTCACATCCGAAATGCCTGCTAGGGCTGCTTATGGTGTAGTTCGACTACCCTTAGGTGTGATGGTTGAAATTGAATGTATAGCAGTTCGCTAACCCGATAATCACCAAAAACAAAAGGCTGCTTAATAGCAGCCTTTTGTTTATTTGGTTCAATTAGTTTACTCGGAAACAACCTCGAACTCAATGCTAACCTTAACTTCGCGATGAAGTTTGATTTCGGCCTTATAGGTACCAACCTCTTTAACCTGATCTTCGGATAGCGTAATGCTCTTGCGATCGATTTCGAAGCCTTTTGCTGCTAAAGCCTCAGCTATTTGGATATTATTTACTGACCCAAAAATCTTACCGGTTGAGCTTGTCTTGGCACCAATGGTGAGCTTAACGCCCTCAAGTTTCTTGGCAAGTTGTTCAGCTTCGGCTTTGATTTTTGCTTCCTTATGGGCTTGCTGTTTAATGTTTTCAGCAATTACCTTCTTGGCCGATTCGGTAGCGGTTACAGCCATTCCTCTTGGGATCAGGTAGTTGCGAGCGTAGCCGTTACGAACGGTAACAACATCGTTCTTATTACCCAAATTGGGAACATCCTGAAGTAGTATGATTTCCATGTGCTTGTCCTCCTACCTGTTACTTTAATAAATCGGTTACAAATGGAAGCAATGCCAGGTGGCGTGCCCTTTTAACGGCAGTTGCTACCTTACGCTGATACTTCTGCGAAGTTCCAGTAATACGACGAGGTAGAATTCTTCCCTGTTCGTTCAAGAACTTTTTGAGGAACTCAGGATCCTTGTAGTCAATGTACTTGATGTTGTTCTTGCGGAAACGGCAGTACTTTTTCTTTTTAATCTCAACACTTGGGGGCGTGAGATATCTGATTTCTGATTGATTCTGGCTCATAGCTTAACCCTCCATAGTTTTTGGTTCAACTTTGGTGTTACGTCTTTTTTGAGCGAACTCCACATGGTGTTTATCCATCTTCACGGTTAGGAAGCGGATTATACGCTCATCACGACGATACTGGGTTTCCAGCTTATCAATCAATGCGCCATCGGCTTTAAACTCAATGAGGTGGTAAAAACCGGTGGTCTTTTTCTGGATGGGGTAGGCCAACTTTCTTAATCCCCAACTCTCTTCATGGACAATTTCACCACCATTCTCAGTGATGAAATCCCTGAACTTGGTTACCGTTTCCTTCATCTGGGCCTCAGACAAAACGGGAGTAGCAATGAAAACGGTTTCGTACTGATTTAACATAGTTAATTGATTTTATTTAAATTAGCGCGCAAATTTAAGCCTTTTACTTGTAACTGCAAAACATTTTTAATCCATTCCCATGAAAAAAAACGAAAAAATCATTTGCCATTGCAATGGCGTTTCGGAAAAGGCTGTCGTTAAAACAATTCATCAAAAGGGCGCAATTGGGATGAATGATATCCAAAGACTAACTTTGGCTGCCACTGGATGCCGAAGATGTTTTGCTCAGGTTGAAGAAATTCTTCTTTCCGAGTTGGATAAACTCAAGGTAAATGGATTACAGCTGAAAATCAACTTTAACGAAGACAAATGATGTTTATGCTCCTAATCTTTGTCGGCCAGTAAATCGTGAATTCTATTGAAAAGGATGGCTTTATTCTGTCGGTTTGAACGTTGCAAGGCTACCGATGCGTTATAGATTAGCTGCAGAATTGATTCCTTATTGCTGCATGGCAGGTAGAAGTTTATCTCTTCCTCAATCTTTTGTTGCTTTAGAAACAGTTCAATCTCTTTAGCACCGAAAAGCGATCCTTGGTTAAAAGGGTTGATGTAAAAGAGAATGCTTCTTTTTTCCTCAGCCGGATAGTCGCTGGTTTTTTGGTAATACCTATCCTTATATCCAAGCACAAAATTGTGGGGTAGGTTAACACAGTAAATGGGTAAGCCAAGCTTTTGAGCAATAATCGCATAGAAGAGCGAAAGAATAATTGGCCCGCCCTGTTTCGTTTCTATAAGGGTGTTGATAAAGTAATTCTTTGGAGCAAAATAGTTCGATGTATCGGGTTTATAACCATGCAAGGTAAATAGTACGTGGTTAATGATTTTTACTTTCTCAAGTGCTGTTAGGCTGTTGTTAAGTTCAAGCCAAATATCGCGCCTAATCTTTTCTATTTCATCGTAAATGGGCCCGGCATTCAGATCGGGATATTGAATTTTGCTAACCAGAATTGTACCTTGGAGTAAGTCCATTTCGGGCGATTGTGCCCACTTTTGAAACTCGTCAGCTAGGTAATTGTACTGAATCGAATCGATTATGTTCTCAATTCTATTTTGTAGTAAAGGATCGGTCGATTTTTCCCATACGTTTTCAAGTATAGGTATAACCTCATTCCCCTCCTTGATGATCTTATCGGCCACCGTAGTAAACACCTTGGTGTCGGGGTCATCGAGGAGGGTGATGAGTGATTTTATGTACTTGGCATCCAATCCCTTTTATTCTAAAGTTGATAGTTTATCGAGAGTTTTCTCAATAAGCGAGTTGATATAAGGCTTGTAATCCTTTGTGGCATCTTTAACTACACGGTTTGCTATGATGGTGCAAATGGTAACTGCATCGTGACCCAGCAATAGCGATAAACCGTTTATAGCAGAGCTTTCCATTTCAAAGTTGGTAATTTTTCGGCCCTTATAGGTAAAATCAACAATTTTGTCGTTTAGTTTAGGATCGGCAAGCGGAAGGCGGAGGACACGCCCCTGTGGGCCATAGAACCCCGGAGCCGATATGGTTACTCCAGGAATAGTAAAATCGGAGAACAGCGCTACCAGTTTAGGCGATGATTTGCAGAAGTAAGGCTTTTCACATTGCGGATTCCAGTTGGTGTGCTTTAGGAACGCCTCTTCCATCTCAAGGTCGCTT
>Ga0078972_1006758_pt1 | contig 26630 bp, 14 predicted proteins | sample YelNatPaOPGAMG01_FD_67568 | JGI IMG/M metagenome (GOLD analysis project Ga0078972, IMG submission 67568) | Hot spring thermophilic microbial communities from Obsidian Pool, Yellowstone National Park, USA - OP-RAMG-01 (SPADES assembly) (version 2) | ecosystem: Environmental > Aquatic > Thermal...
CTCCTAATTCTCTTAAAAACTTTTCTATCTCCTCCTCTCTTGTTAAAACTTCTTTTTCCTTAACTACTTCGCCTTGTTCATTCTGCACAACAAAAAAACTTGTCTTGCAATGCACGTCCATTCCGATGTATAATTTCTCCATGTGGCTGTTCCTCCTTTCTTTTTATTTTTTTGAGGTGCTATTGCACCTCATTCTTATAGGATATTATATCCTATTTTCTTTGGAACAGCCACTTTCATGATAACTCTTTAAAAAAGAGGGGTGATAAAAAAATTTTTCATTTTTATCTCTCCCTTTTCTAAAGGGAGATTAAGAGGGATTTTCAATTTTTATTATTACTTCCAAAAAATGAAGCATTGATTAATGTATATATCCTGAAAATCGCGATAGCGATTTTCAGGGAAAAATTAAAATATAAAAATATATTTAAAAACAAACAAAAATTATAAAAATTTTTTTTAAATTATTCACCTACTATTGGGTGATTTAAAAATTAATTTTTTTCCTTTATTTTATTACATTTTTAACCCCAAAATCGCTTCTATCGCGATTTTGGGGTATATATTTTTAATCTTTACAAACTTCTTAAAAACCTTTATAATCATATACAATTTATAAAGCTTGCGGGCGTAATTCAATGGTAGAATGCGAGCTTCCCAAGCTTGAAACGTGGGTTCGATTCCCATCGCCCGCTCCAGATTTTTTTTATATATATAACCTTTACCCAAGGAGAAAAAATGCAGGAAAAATGGGCTGATTTACATATACACACCAATAAATCAGATGGTATGCACTCTGTAGAAGAGATTTTTGAAAAGGCAAAACAGGTAAATCTATCTGCAATATCAATTACAGATCATGATACAGTTGCAGCAATTAAAAAGGCAAAAGAACTTGCGACGGTTTTTGGTATTGAATTTATTCCAGGTGTTGAACTTTCTTCTATGTATGATGGGAAAGAGGTTCATATTGTTGGGCTTTTTATCAACTGGGAAGATAAGGAATTTGTAAAAAATCTTAATTATTTTCAGAAAAAACGGGTTGAAAGGGCAATGCATATAATAAACAAATTAAAAGAAAATAAACTTGACATTAAATTTGAAGAACTTTATGAAATGACAGAAAATATGAATAATATAGGAAGATTGCATATAGCAAGATTGCTTGTTAAAAAAGGTTATGTGAAGAGCATAAGATTTGCTTTTGAAAAATTTTTATCAGAAGGAAGACCCGCTTATGTTGAAAAAGCAAAATTGTCTGTAAAGGAAGCAATAAACATTGTTAAAAAAGCAAATGGACTTGCAATTTTAGCCCATCCAGGTGATATTGAAAGAGACGATATGATAAAGGTTTGGAAAGAACAGGGACTTGATGGGATAGAAGTTTTTCATCCAGACCATTCAAATGAAGATTCAATGAGATATATGGATTATGCAAAAAAATATGAACTTTTTATAAGTGGCGGTTCTGATTTTCATGGAGAAATAAAAGAATATGCTTTAATGGGAAAAATAAAATTACCTTTTGTTTATTTTGAAAATATGAAAAATAAAATTCTGGCAAATAATACAAAGAGAGGATAATTATGGAAGAAACAAATCAAAAAAGTGAATCCGAAATAATAAAAAGTAGAGAAGAAAATTTTAAATTTTTAAAAGACGCAGGAATAGCAACTTTTAAATATTCTTATGAGAGAACTGCAAATATAAATCAAATTCTGGAAAAATATAAAGAAATTCAAGAAGGCGTTGAAAGCGAAGCATTTGAAAAAGTTGCAGGTAGAATTATAAGTATAAGATTACATGGCAAAACAATATTTGGTCATATAAAAGATGAGAATGGGAAATTGCAATTTTATTTAAGAAAAGATGATGTAGGCGAACAAAATTTTGAAATTTTTAAAAAAATAGATATAGGCGATATAATAGGAATAGAAGGAAAAATTTTTAAGACAAGAACAGGAGAAATTACAGTAAAAATAAAAGAATATGAGTTGCTGACAAAATCTTTATTGCCGCTCCCTGAAAAATGGCATGGTTTAAAGGATAAAGAAATCAGATACAGGAAAAGATATCTTGATTTAATTTCAAATGATGATGTGAGAGAAAGTTTCAAAATAAGGTCAAAGATAATAAAAGAAATAAGAAATTATCTTGATTCCCTTGGTTTTTTAGAAGTTGAAACACCTATGATGCATCCAATACCAGGTGGGGCAAAGGCAAAACCATTTTTAACACACCATAATGCACTTGATATGGATTTGTATTTAAGAATAGCCCCGGAATTATATTTAAAACGGCTTTTGGTAGGTGGTTTTGAAAAGGTCTATGAAATTAACAGAAATTTTAGAAACGAAGGAATTTCAATAAAACATAATCCTGAATTTACAATGCTTGAGTTATACGTGGCGTATGCGGATTATAAAGTTGTAATGAAAATTGCAGAGGATTTGGTCGTAAATGTGGCTGATAAAATTTTAGGTAAACGAGTACTTGAGTATCAGGGAGAAAAAATTGATTTGACACCGCCCTGGCGAAAATTGAGTATGGTAGATGCAATAAAGGAGTTTGCAGGTATTGATGTAAAAAAAGAGACGGAACAGGAATTGATAAAGAAATTGGAAGGCAGAGAAATTAATTTAAGAAAGGATATAAAAAAAGGAGAATTGATCGCACTAATCTTTGAAGAGTTTGTAGAAGAAAAGTTAATACAGCCGATTTTTATAACTGATTTTCCTGTTGAGGTATCACCACTTGCAAAAGCAAGCAGGGATAACCCTGGATTTACTGAAAGATTTGAGCCATATATTTTTGGAAGAGAAATAGGAAATGGTTTTTCTGAATTAAATGACCCCATAGAACAGGAAAAAAGATTCAGGGAACAAATAGAAATGGATACAGAAGGAGAGGTTGCAAGAGTAATTGACGAGGATTTCATAGAAGCATTAAAAGTTGGTATGCCGCCCGCAGGCGGTCTTGGGATTGGTATTGATAGATTGGTAATGTTTTTTGTAAATGCGGCTTCAATAAGGGATGTTATTTTATTCCCGCTTTTAAGACCTGAAAAAAAGGAATAATTATGCCTAAAAAATTTACATACTTTGTTGCTTTCAGGTATTTGAGAGTAAAAAAACAGGGATTTATTTCTTTAATAAATTTTATTTCAGTTGCTGGGATTGCGGTAGGTGTTATGGCTCTTATTGTGGTTATTTCTGTTATGAATGGATTTCATCAGGATATAAGGGATAAAATAATTGGAACAAATGCCCATGTAGTAGCGTCTTCTTATTTTAAAGATGGAATAAGCGATTATATGGAAAAAGTGAATCAGATAAGTAAAATAAAATACGTTACAGGAATTGCCCCTTATTTTATGGGGCAGGTTATGTTAAAAAGCGGGGATAGAGTTGAAGGCATTCTCTTATGGGGCATTATTCCCGAAAGTATTTCAAAAGTAAATAACCTGAATAAAAATATTATAAAAGGAGATATTGAATTTATTAATAAAGAATTGCCTGATGGCAAAAAAGGAATTTTACTTGGTAAAGAACTTGTAAACCGGCTTGGAGTTGACCTTGGCGATGATATTATTTTAATTTCGCCTGTGTTTCAGCAGACACCAACAGGACTTGTGCCCAAAATTTATAAAATGAAAATAGTTGGAATTTTTGAGGCAGGGATGTATGATTATGATTCAACATTTGCCTATGTTTCATTAAATACTGCTCAGACAATTTTTAATAAAGAAAATGAGATAACCGGGATTGCAATAAAAGCGGATAAATTGGAAAATGCAACTTATATTGCAACAGAAATTCACAGAAAATTTAAGGACCTATGGGCAAGGGACTGGATGGCAATGAACAAAAATCTTTTTTCTGCACTAAAAATTGAAAAGTTAACAATGTTTATAATACTTACGCTTATAGTTGTTGTTGCTGCTTTTAATATAGCGGCAACTTTAATTATGATAGTTATGCGTAAAACAAAAGAAATTGGTATTTTAAAATCAATGGGCGCAAGCAACAGGGACATAATGAATATTTTTATTATTCAGGGAGTTATAACAGGTGTTATTGGTGCTTTGCTCGGACTTGCAGCAGGAGTTGGCTTATGCATTTATCTTAAATTATATCCTATTTCAATGCCAGGTGGAGGCAGCGTTTATTATATTGATAAACTTGCTGTTGCAATGGAACTGAGGGATTTAGTTATAATACCACTTGCCGCCATTTTTCTTTCTTTTATTGCAACTTTATATCCGGCTTATCATGCTTCTAAATTAGACCCTGTTGAGGCAATCAGGTATGAATAATATTTTAATGACAAAAAATATAAGAAAAGTATTTGTTAATGGAAAGAATTCATTAAGTGTTTTAAAAGACATAAATCTTGAAATTCAGGAAGGCGAACTTGTAATGATTGTTGGTCCATCCGGGGCTGGTAAAAGCACTTTGCTTTCAATTTTAGGTGGGTTAAGCAGACCAAGTGCTGGAAATGTGTTCTTAGAAGATACCGATATTTATAAATTAAATGATGAAAAACTTGCGAATTTAAGAAATAAAAAAATGGGTTTTATTTTTCAATTTCATCATCTTTTACCTGAGTTTACAGCAATAGAAAATGTTATTATGCCTGCATTAATTGCCCAGGAAAATAAAAAAATAATTTATGAAAAGGCAAAAAAGATATTGATAAGTATGGGTTTAGGTGGTAGATTATTACATAGACCATCAGAATTATCTGGTGGTGAACAACAGAGAGTTGCAATAGCAAGGGCTTTAATTAATGAACCCAAAATAATATTTGCAGATGAACCAACTGGAAATCTTGACAGGGCGAATTCAGAATTGATAAATAAGATAATACTTGATTTGAATAGAAATTTTAAGCAGACATTTGTAATTGTAACGCATAATGAACAACTGACATCGTTTGGAACAAAAATAATTTACATAGAAGATGGAAGTATAAAAAATATAAAAAGTAATTAAGGAGGAAATGATGCTGATTAATTTAAATGGGAAATTAGTTAATAAAGAAGATGCAAAAATTTCTGTTTTTGACCACGGTTTATTATACGGGGATGGTGTTTTTGAAGGTATTAGAATATACGGTGGCAATATATTTAAATTAAAAGAGCATATAGAAAGGTTATATGATTCTGCTAAATTTATAAATTTAAGTATACCGCTTACCAAGGAGAAAATGATTGAAGAGGTTGTAAAGACAGTTGCTGCAAATAATTTAAAAGATGGTTATATAAGATTGGTTGTAACACGTGGCGAGGGGGATTTGGGACTTGACCCCAAAAAATGTAAAATTGCAACATATTTTATTATTGCAGATAAAATTGTTTTATATCCGGAAGAATTTTATAAAAATGGACTTTCAATTACAACTGTTGCAACGCGCAGAAATGTGAATGAAGCACTGGAACCGCGCGTAAAATCATTAAATTATTTAAATAACATACTGGCAAAAATTGAAGCAAACAATGCAGGGAGTTTAGAAGCAATAATAATAAATCAACAGGGTTATGTTTCAGAGGCAACGGGAGACAATATTTTTATTATAAAAGATAACAGTTTGATAACCCCTTCTCTTTTCTGTGGGGTATTAAATGGCATAACAAGAGCAACAGTTATTGATATAGGAAAAAAATTAAAGATGGATGTTAAAGAAACGGTAATGACAAGATATGATTTATATACAGCAGATGAATGCTTTTTAACAGGGACGGCAGCTGAGGTTATTCCTGTTATAAAAATTGATGGTAGGGAAATAAATGGTGGAGTTCCGGGAAAAATGACCAAAACAATAATGAGAGAATTTAAAAAACTAACAAAAAAGATAGGAATAAAAGTAAAGTATAAAAAATAAGGAGTAATTTTTATGTTTGATAAATTTTCAGACAGGGCAAGAAAAATAATTGTTTATGCAAAGGAAGAAGCACAGAGGTTAGGGCACGATTATTTAGGCACAGAACATATTTTGCTTGGAATAATAAAAGATGGTTCTGGAGTTGCCATTGCTGTTCTGGAAAAATTAGGAGTGGATTTAGAAAAGATAAAAGTTGATATAGAAGAAAGAGTCAGTCCGAATGTAACCACAATGATGGTTGGGGAAATTCCTTTTACACCACAGACAAAAAAGGTCTTTGAACTTGCAGCAGAAGAGGCACAGGCACTGGGACACAATCACATTGGAACAGAGCATTTGCTTTTAGGACTTTTGAAAGAAGGTGAAGGAATTGCCTATATTGTGTTAACAGAAGCTGGAATTACTTACAGAAAGGCAAAAGAAGAGACAGTGAATATACTCGGGTCAAGTTCCCCATTAAAATATTCTGTTTTTTCACAATCGCATAAAACAAGCACTCCAACTCTTGATAATTTTGGGAGGGATTTAACAGCACTTGCAAGAGAAAATAAACTTGACCCTGTTATAGGAAGAGAAGATGAAATTGAAAGGGTAATTCAGATATTGAGTAGAAGAACAAAAAATAATCCGGTTTTAATTGGTGAACCAGGAGTTGGAAAAACAGCAATTGTTGAAGGGTTATCCCAGAAAATAGTAAAGTCAGAAGTTCCAGAATTATTGTTTAATAAAAGAGTTGTGGCGCTTGACCTTGCAGCAGTTGTTGCAGGTACAAAATACAGAGGCGAATTTGAAGAGCGACTAAAAGCAATAATAAATGAAGTAAGGCATGCGGCAAATACTGTTATACTTTTTATTGATGAATTGCATACTTTAGTTGGTGCTGGTGCAGCAGAGGGCGCAATTGATGCATCAAATATGTTAAAGCCGGCTTTATCAAGAGGTGAATTTCAATGTATTGGCGCAACCACTTTTAATGAATACAGAAAATACATAGAAAAAGATGGGGCGTTAGAAAGAAGATTTCAGCCAATTTTTGTTAAAGCACCTTCTGTTCAGGAAACCATTGAAATTATAAAGGGCTTGCGGGATAAATACGAAGCCCATCATAAGGTAAAAATTTCCGATGAAGCAATTGAAGCAGCTGCAAAACTTTCAAATAGATATATAACAGATAGGTTTTTACCTGATAAAGCAATAGATGTAATTGATGAGGCGGGTGCAAGGGCGCGGTTATATGCAACGACAGTTCCGGAGGAGATAAAGGAACTGGATAAGGAAATTGAAAGTGTAGTAAGGGCAAAAGAAATTGCTGTGAAATCGCAAGAATTTGAAAAAGCAGCGAATTTAAGAGATAAAATGAATGAATTAAAAAGGAAAAGAGAAGAAATTAAAAAAAGTTTTGAAAATTTAAAAAATATTCAGGTGCCTGTGGTTAAAGCAGAAGATATTGCATATATTATTTCAAAACAAACAGGGATACCAATTTATAAATTAGAAGAAAAAGAATCAGAGAAACTTTTAAAAATGGAAGAAGAATTCAGAAAAAGAATAGTTGGGCAGGATGAGGCAATACAGGCAATTTCTAAATCAATAAGAAGGTCGCGTTCCGGTATGTCAGACCCCAATAAACCAATTGGTTCATTTATTTTTTTAGGACCAACAGGCGTTGGTAAAACAGAAGTTGCAAGAGCACTTGCTGAAATACTTTTTGAAGATAAAGATGCATTAATTAGAATTGATATGTCTGAATTTATGGAAAAATTTGCTGTTTCGCGTCTTGTTGGGGCTCCACCAGGTTATGTTGGTTATGAAGAAGGCGGCCAACTTACTGAAAAAGTAAGACGTCGACCTTACTCAGTTGTGTTATTTGATGAAATTGAAAAAGCCCATCCTGAAATTTTTAATATCTTATTACAGATTTTAGAAAGTGGCAGATTAACCGATTCTGTAGGAAGAACCGTAGATTTTAAAAACACAGTTATCATAATTACCTCAAATATAGGTTCTAAATACGCTGAAAAAAGCAAAGCCCTTGGTTTTAGTAAAGAAACAACAGAGGATATTCCTTATGAAAAATTTAAAGGAAAAATTATGGATGAGGTAAAAAAAGTAATGAACCCTGAATTTTTAAATAGAATAGATGAAATCATTGTCTTTCATCCATTAACAAAAGATGATTTGAAAAAAATAATAGATATAATGTTAGAGGATATTTTGAAAAGATTGTCAGAAAAAGGTATAAAAATAGTTTTAACTGATAATGCAAAAGAATTTTTGATTGAAAAGGGGTATGACCCTGTTTATGGGGCAAGACCTTTAAGAAGGACCATCCAGAAATATGTTGAAGACCCACTTGCGGAAGAAATTTTATCAGGCAAAATAGCATCAGATAAGATTATTGAAGTTGTAAGAGAAAATGACGGACTTACTTTTTTAACTAAATAGATATTTCTTTATGGTATTTCCAAAATGCAGATAATTAAAAGGATTTTTATTTATTTATTTTTAATTTTTTGTATTGTAATTGCTCTTTTGTTTATTTTATTTAAAACACAAATAATTACATCTTATCTTACGGACTATTTAACCGCAGAATTATATAAGAGGACAGGAAAGAATATAAAAATTGGTTCCGTGGAACTCGGAGTTGTTAATAATTTAGTTATTAAAAATGTTTCTATCCCAGTTAAAAGAACATTTTCGGAATCAGGCGAATTTATAAATATAGGTAAAATTATAATAAGATTTAATTTAATTGATATACTGCGGCAAAATGGAACATTTGAAAAATCATTTTCAAAAATAATAATTGACTCACCAATTTTTTATATTACAAAACAAAATAATAATTTTAATATTTCGGATTTTATTAATGGTTTTAAAAGAGAAAATAAAAATGGGGGAGATAAATCATTTCCTGTTTTGCCTATTAATATAATATTCATAGAAAATGGTAAAATAATTTACGAAGATAAAGATATTAAATTTTTTAATTTCATAGAATCAATATCAGGCAATGTTTTATTTGATATTAAAAAAAATATGCTTGATATTAAATTAGACGGAAAGATAAAAAAAGGACTAAAAAATAATTTAAAATTACTTACAAAATATTATATAGAAAAGAAAAAAATTAATGCAAAAGTTATGCTTGATACGGCTGATATTTCTTTGTGGTTAAATTATTTACTTGATAACACAGAAAAACCGGTAAAAAATGCAGAAGTTGAGGCAAACCTTGATATAATTTCATTTGATTTTAAACCCGAGACAACACAGTTAAATGGTTTTATAAAAATTATTAATGGTGATATTTTGAAAAATAATGTGCCTGTAAAAAATATCAATGGGGATTTATCAATTTTAAAAGACAGGATAATTTTTAATAATTTAAATTTTAAAATTTTTGAAAGTAAGGCAATTATAAAAGGCGAATTAAAAGATATATTTAATAAATTTGATTATAATGTTGATTTTGTTATTAATAATTTTAATTTATCTGATATTGATAATAAAATTTTAACAGGCAATGCCAGAGCAACTTTTAATTTTTCTGGTAATAAATCAAAATTTTCTGGTAATGGAAACTTGTTTTTGGATAGTGGCAAAATAGCAAATATGCCTTTAAAAGATATTGAGAGTGAAGTTTTGATTTCAGATGGTATTTTAAATTTAAAAAATATAAAGGGTAAATTTGCGGATGGGGTTCTGGATGGAACAGTTAAGCTGAATTTCAGTAAAAATAATGATTTAAAAGGTAATATCTCATTGCAAAAGGTAAGTTTTAAAAAGTTAATCAATGATATGGAAGCATCGGGTGATGTTAATTTTTTATGTAACCTTGATGGTTTTGTCAATAATCCGGAAATTAAAATTTTTTTAAAGTCGGATTTTTTAAGATACAGAGAATATGTTTTTAAAAATATAAAAAATGAAATAGTGATTTCAAATAAAAAAACAAAAATTTCAGCAGAATTTAATTATGGTGGTTACGATATTTTAAAACTATCAGGCAATATCGTTTTTAATGGAAATAAGGTCCTTATGGATAATTTTCATTTAATTGAAAAAACAAATGAATTGTTAAAAATTAATGGTTTTTATCTGGTTGATAATAAAGATATTGATGTGAGTGTTGATTTATCAGATATTGTGCTTTCAAAATTAAAATTAAAATATTTTGAAGGAAAAAATATTGAGGCAATAATAAACGGGCAAGCCAGGATATCCGGCAAAATTGATAATCCAATTTTTGATTTATTTATTAATACTAAAAAATTGTTAATAAGGGATGAAAATTATAAATTTTCGGGAAATATTTCTTTTGGTCAGAATATGTTAAAATTCAAAAATTTAAATTTTAACAACAATTTAGTTGGAGCAGCGGAATTTTCTTTAAGAAAAAAATTGTTTAATATAGGGATGGATATTAAAAATTTTAATGGAAATGTTCTTGATGAAATTTTTAATTTAGGCATATTTAAAGATGGAATTATAAATGGAACTGCAAAGGTAAACAAAACAAATGATGGCTACGGAGGGTATTTATCAATTAATACGGATTTTAAAGAGGGGGTTTATAAAAATTTTATAACAGAAATCAATGGGGAAAGTAATATTTTTAAAATTAATAAAATTGAAATAAAGCAAAAAAAAGGTTTTTTTAATGTTGCCGGTAACCTTGAAATCAAAGATGACAAGGATTTGATATTAAATTTATATGGCAATGCTATAAATTTTAAAATAAATGATAAATTAAAATTAAGGTTTGCTCTGGAAAATAATACAAAAATTGTTTTAAATGAAGAAAATGTTTTATCATCAAATTTTATTAAATTTTCAGATATCAAATTCAATGAAAATAAAATTGAAAATTTAATAATCAATTTTAAAACAGAAAATAAAGATATTACATCTTTAAGGGCTGATTTGGGTAATTTATATAGTTTGAATGGAAATTTTTACATTGAGAAAGAACCAAAAATTTCATTGAGATTTGATTTTAAAGAATCAGATTTTTATCCGATTTTTGCTCTTTTAAATTTCGGTGAGAAAAAATTGGAAAAAGAAGCGTTCATAAAAGGTTACGCCCAGTTAAATGGCTCGTTAAATAACACGGATTTTGATTTATATGTATCGCAGGAAAAGGGAATTTTTAAAACCAATGGGAAAATAGCTTTTTTAAAAGATAAAAATTTTTTTAAACCCGATAAAGTAAATTGTAAATACAGTTTTACAAATTGTGATTTAAAAAACTTTTTATCCATATTTTTAGAAAAAGTTAAGGATACAGGTAGTTTAAATGGGACAGGTGAAATACGCGGAAGTGTTGATAATTTATTAAGCGATGGGAGTTTGATTTTAACAAATGGCAATCTTTTTGGTAATAACTACGATGTTATAAACTTTGATTATTCCTATAATAATAAAAAATTAAAAATTATAAAAGGGATTTTAAATTATAAAAATCAGCAAATGGATTTTACCGACTCTAAAATAGAATTTAAAGACAAAAATGATTATTATGTGGACGCAAAACTTAATTTAAAAGATTTTGCATGGAACAGTAATAAACTTAATGGCAATATTAATTTTGCAGGTGAAATAAATAATAACAAAAATTTTATGTTAAATGGTTCGATTTCTTCTGATAATTTTAGTTTTCGGAGACATACTTTTTTGCCTTTTATCATAAATGTAAATTTTGCAAATGATGAATTAAATTTAAAAACAAGCAGTGGGATTTCAAGCAGAATAAAAAATAAAGTTTATGCTAATATAAAATTTTTAAAAGATAAAATTTTTGTAAAGGATTTTTCAATAGAAAATGATACACATAAATTTTTTCAGGCGGCGGGATTGATAAATAAAGAAGAAGGTAACTCTGATTTAAAAATAGAAATGATTGATTATAATCCGCAGATCCTAAATGACCTTATGGACTGGCCGCATCAATGGAGCGGTTCCTTAAATGGTAATGTAAAAATATCAAGAAATTTAAAACAGGGGCTTGCCTATACAATTTTTCTTAATATAAGCAATGGTTCATTTAATAATTTACAGTTTGATTTGTTAACCGGACTTTTTTCTTTGAAAGACCACTGGCTTGATATTTCCCCAGCAGGACCTGCAATTTTAGCAAAAGAAGGAAAATATGAAATCAAAGCAAAAGGCAAAATACCATCTCCAACTTCTAAAGAAGGAGATGAACTTGTCAGGGGAGCTGAAATGGATGTTGATTTAGAAATAAAAAATGGTGATTTATCCATAATTAAATTTTTAAGCTGGGTGGATGATGCAGAAGGTAAAATTGATGCAAATTTAAAAATAAAAGGAACAAAACAGTTCCCTTCTATAAGCGGAAAAATAAATATAACAGATGGTTCTGCTTCGTTCAAATATCTGTTTAAGGATATTAAGCATATATTTGCAAACATATTGATTAAGGATAATATTATAGATATATATAATTTAAAAGGGGATTGTGGAAAAGGAACAATAAAAATTTCAAATTTAAATGAAAAAAAAGGCGGCACATTAAAGGACTATAAAATTTATGAAACAAACTGGAAAATAACAAACATTGGAGATAGGATAAAAGTTTCAGATACAAAATATATGGAGTTTTTGGATGGGGATGCGGACATAAATCTTGAAATGACAGGACTTATGGAAAGTCCTTTGATAAAAGGCGATATAAAACTTTATAATACAAAATATACTTATCCAACAAAAATTAAGGGCGAGAGTGGAGATGAAGTAAAAGAAATGAAATATAATTACGCAAAGCAAATAAACTGGGATGTTAATGTTTATTGCAAGGAAAATTTTATGTATTACAGTTCTTATGGAAACAATTATGCAGAAGTTTATATAAAACCAACGGATTTACCTATTATTTTTAAAGGTAAAGGAAATGACCTTCAGATAACAGGAAATGCATCAATTCAGAGGGGTGGATTTAAGTATATGAATACGGATTTTTCTTTTGATGAGATGAGAGAATCAAAGGTTGTTTTTGATGGTGATAGACGCCCCATTCTTGACATTTATGCAAAAAGTAAATTAAGAAAAATAGCATTAAAAGAATTTAATGAGGAAAAAGATATTGATATTTATTTGAAAGCATATGGCAGGGTAGGAGATGTTAAAATAGATGTTTCATCTGACCCGCAACTTGAAAAGAACCGTATTTTTTATATTTTGACATTTGGAGCAGATGTGCCACAGGGTATTGATATTACAAAACTTGGCAAAGATGCATCTATGCTTGCTGCTGACGCACTTGCAAATTACTGGTTAAAAATTGGAGGTCAGGAAATAAAGAAAAGAACACCGCTTGATTATGTTGATATAAAACTAAAAGCAAGTGATTTTTTAGGTGGGGATAATAAAAATCAACCAACTGTTTCTGAGACGCCTTCTGGAACAACACAAACATCTGAGGCAGCGGGAACAACTCCAGCTGCAAAGCAGCAGGAAATAATTCAGATTGGGATGGGAAAGTATTTAACCGACCAGTTATATTTAGGTTATGATTTAAAACTTTTTAAACACGGAATAAATTTGAATCTAAATCAGACAGCTGAAATTTATGACCTGCAGCATATTTTAGGACTTGAATATTCTTTGGATAATACAAAAAAATTAAAATTTTACAGAACATTTGGGTCGCCAAATCTTGGTTTACAGGATGAAACATTTTTAGGTATTGAAAGCAGAATATCCTTTGAAAGCTGGGCAACAAAAAAAGAAGAAAAATGAATAAAAATGAGAAACTGATTAATTTAATTGAAAACAGTAAATTTGCAGTTGCCTTAACAGGTGCAGGTGTTAGCACTTTATCAGGAATTCCAGATTTTAGAGGAGCATACAATCCAATATGGGAAAAATATCCGCAGGATAAAATATTTGATATAGATTATTTTGAAAAAGACCCGGAATTGTTTTATGAGTTTTTAAAGGAAATTTTAAAAAATAAATACGAGCCAAATATATGTCACAAAACTCTTAGTTACCTTGAAAAAACCGAAAAATTAAAAGCAATAATAACTCAAAATATAGACGGTTTACATCAAATTGCCGGTTCCAGTTATGTTTATGAATTACATGGTTCAATTTATAAAAATTTTTGTATGAATTGTAAAAAAACAATTGGTTATGAAGAATTTTTAAATAAAATTTTTAGCAATAAAATTCCGAGATGTGAATGCGGTGGAATAATAAGACCAAACATAGTTTTTTTTGGTGAAATGTTGCCAGAAAAAGATTTGCAATTAGCAATTCAAAGTGCCAGTTGCGCTGATTTGATGCTTGTTATTGGGACTTCCCTCGTTGTTCAACCTGCATCTTTTTTACCAATGTATACTTATAATAATAATAATGGTAAAATAGTAGTAATAAATAAAAACAAAACCTATATTAATGATAAAGCAGATATTGTTTTTGATGATATAAAAAGTGTTTTTGAGTTTTTAAATAATTATTTTAAAATAAAGGAGGTTTAAAATGTCAGCAAAAAAGTTTTTATTAATCGCAGGTGGCGTTGATAAAAAGGGGATAGTTTATAAATTAACAAAAATTTTAAAGGACTATGAATTTAACATAGAGGACTCATCAATGGTGATGTTAAGAAGGACTTTTTCAATAATTATGCTTTTAACGAATAAAAGTAATATAGATGAAAAAAAATTCAATAATGATATTTGTAAATTTATGAATGAAAATCAGATGATGATTGATTTAAAAATTATTTCAGATAAAGAGATGATGCAATACAGAGAAGAGGGAAATATTTATATGATTTCAATAAGTGGGGCAGATAAACCGGGTATAGTAAATAAAATAACTGAAATTTTATTTAAAAATGGAGTGAATATTATTGACCTTGAAACAAAAAGTTCTGAAAAGGTAAAACCGCATGCCTATTATATGCATATGGAAGTTGATGTGCCGAAAAAAGTAAATATAAAAAATTTAGAGAAAAAATTAAAGGATGCAGGTAAAAAAATAGGAGTTTTTGTAAATATTTATGAAAACGAAAAGGAGATTTTATAAACATAATGAATATCTTAAAATTTCCCGATGAAAAATTAAGAATAAAATCAAAACCAATTGAAAAAATTGATGCAGAACTGACAGATTTTATTAAAAATTTAAAAAATTTTATGTATGAAAATAAAGGATGCGTGGGTATTGCGGCGCCACAGGTAGCGATGCATAAACGTATAATAATTGTTGATGTATCTTTTCATAAAAAGACAACAGAATGTAATGGTTTACTTATTATGTTAAACCCGCAGATAATTGAATTTTCAGGGGAAAGCATTAATAGGGAAGGGTGCTTGAGTGTTCCTGATTTTACAGGAAATGTTAAAAGAAGTTTTTTTATAAAAGCCAAATTTACAGATATAAACGGAGAAGAAAAAATTATTCAGACATCTGGTTTTGAAGCAGTTGTAATACAGCATGAAATTGACCATCTGGATGGTATTTTATTCATAGATAGAATAACAAATTTAAAAAGGGATTTATTTAAAAGAAAAAATTATTAATGAAAACAAAAAAATTTTTTTATGTCATACTTTTTTCTCTTGAATTACTATTGCCTTTAATTGCTTTTTTAGTAATCTTTTTTCAAAAAAAATCATTCAGTTCAATATTTTTAATAAAAAATCCATTAATTTTGCAGATAGTGACTGGAATTTTAATCGGAATGATACTCGGGATCATAATGGCTTATATTGCTAAAAAAATAAATTATTTTAATATAATAAAAAAATTAATAATGGATTTGATATATGAATTTAAAATAAATTTTTTTGACATATTTTTAATTGCTTTTCTTGCCGGTTTTTGTGAAGAAATTTTGTTTAGGGGTGTTTTGCAGGAAATTTTGGGAATTTTTTTGAGTTCATTTGTTTTTATTTTTCTGCACGGTTATTTTAACCCATTCAGTTTAAATATAACTGTGTGGGGTTGTATTATGTACTGTTTGAGTTTGGGGATTGGCTTTCTTTATGAAAATTATGGTATCTTTGCAGCAATTTCATTTCATTTTTCTTTTGATTTTATTGTGCTTTATTTATTTTACAGGACGGGAAAAAATCAGTTTGAGATTTCTTGAAAGACCTTCCTGAAATGAAAGCCAAGTATGGAAAGAGTAATTGCTTCTGTAATTAACTCAGGCCTTTTAAAAATAGTCCAGAAAAATAATTTCCAGAAATAAAACCTGCCTTTGCTGAAAATACCGAGTTTTAAAATTGTTTTAAACAAAATTTTTAATTTTAAATTTAATGCCATTTTTGTGTTTTTATAATACTTCTTATATTCCTTTAAAAATATCATAATTCTTTCATAATAATTTTTTGGGGTGAAAATTGTCTGTAAAACATTTTTATAACCATTTATCAATTTTTCTGTATCCATTTTTGGTATAAAATTTAAACTTATTTCTGTATTATTGCCGGTTGGCATTTTAAGTATTCTACCTGCTTTTTGTAATTTCTCATAAAGTTGTGTTTTAGGAAGGGCGGATAAAATACCAACCATTGCGGTAACTATGCCACTTTTTTGAATGAAATTTATCATATTGTTAAAGGTCTTTGGAGTGTCTGTGTCAAAACCGACAATGAAGCCCGCCTGAACCTGAAAGCCATTTTTCTGTAAAATTTTTACCTTTTCTTCCAGATTTTTTCCTGTGTTCTGTATTTTGCCGCAGGAAAGCAAACTTTCTTCTTCGGGCGTTTCAATACCAACGAAAACGGTGTTAAAATTTGCCTTTCTCATTAAATCCATTAATTCTTCTTCATCTGCCAAATTTACAGATGCTTCGGTATAAAGGGTAAAAGGATAATTTTTTTCTTTCATCCATTTTATTATTTCTTTTAAAATTTGTTTTATTTTTTCTTTGTTTCCAATAAAATTGTCATCAACAATAAAAACACTGCTGCGACAACCTGTATTGTAAATTGCATCTAATTCGGATAATACCTGGGAAGGGCTTTTAACTCTTGGGATCCTTCCATTCATAACTATGATATCGCAGAATTCGCAATTAAAAGGACATCCGCGAGATATTTGCAGAGACAGTGAAGCATAGTCATTTATATTTATTAGATGCCAGTTAGGTATTTTTGTGTTTGTAATGTCTGGTTTTATGGTGGAACTATAAATATGTTCTATTTTATTATTATTAATATCATTGACAAGACGAGGCATAATGTTTTCTGCTTCATTTAATACAAAACAGTCAATTTCAGTAAATTCCTCATAGCCAGTTGAAAATAATGGTCCGCCTGCAATTATAAATTTATTAAATTTTTTTATTCTCTGAATTATTTCTTTTACTGAATTTTTTTGCACAATCATTGCACTTATGAAGACAATATCAGCCCATTCAATATCTGCATCTTTTAATTTTTTTACATTCAAATCAATTAATTTTTTTTCCCAGTTTAAAGGCAACATAGAAGATATGGTTAAAAGACCAAGTGGCGGGAATGCGGCTTTTTTATTAACAAAGGGAAGAGCGTATTTAAAACTCCAGAATGTCGCAGGATATTCTGGATAAATCATTAAAACTTTCATAAAGAACCTTCTTTCTAAAAATAATTTAATTAATAAAAGCATAACAGAAATAAAAAATAAAGCAAGATAAAAATTCTGAAAATCGGAAATGCCTCACTGATCGGGCTAACTTGTGGGTAATGGTTAGCTTTTCTAAAGGGAGATTAAGAGGGATTTTCAATTTTTATTATCGCCTCACATAACTGGGGCATTACGTGAATATAAATTTTTAACTTGACTTTTAAATTTTTAAAAGGTATATTTATTATAAAAAATTATCAGGAGGTATGTGATAATGAAAATAAAAAATATTTTTCTCCCATTTGTTTTTTTATTTTGCTTTTCTATTTCTATTTTTGCCTGGACAGAAGCAACACTTTCTCCTTCTGAAGCGCCAGACCAATCAGGGTTTAATGATTCATTTGCGAATGCTGCGAACCTTGGTTTATTTTCATCTCCTTCATCAGAGGGAACTGGCTTTATTGCAAACAGCATTGATAATGATTATTATTTACTGACAATTCCTAACGGAGAAAATAATCCTAATCATGATATTTTAAAAATTTCTTTATTAGCCCCGGGAAATACTGGTTATAGAGTTATAATTTATGAATCGGATGGTGGCAGCGGATGGAATCAGAGAAATGAAACTAGTTCATATAATGGGAAAACTTCAACTGCTTATGTTGATATTTCAAATCATTCAAATCAAGATTGGCAATACATTATTCAAATACGACCTGATTGGGGGAGCAGCACGATTTCCCCTTATAATTTAAAAATAGAAATTTCAGATTCAGGGCTTATAACAGGAAGGTTAAATTTAATTGGACTTATTTCAAGTGGTAAAGATAATGTTAATGTGTATGCAATAAATGGTTATAATTTTATTGGTGGTGGGTCTACTAATTCTTCAGGAGATTACTCTTTAAAAGTCCCTGTTAATGTTCCAATAACGCGTTTGCAGGCAGTTAGGTACTGGTATTCTGGTTGTGCACCTGACTGGGCGTATGGCAAAACAACAAAAAATTTAAATCCGGCGATAATTTTAACAGCACCCGGGCAGGTAAGCAATGGAAATGATTTTAATGTTTATAAAGAAGGAATAATAAAAGGAACAGTTTCGGCACCAAAAAATGTAGATATAATGGTAAGGGAACCATATACGAATGACTGGATTGCGATGCAAAACAATGTTAATGGTAATTACGAAATTCATAATTTGGAAGCAGGGAATTACTGGATGTATGCAAAGCAAACAGGAACACAAAGATGTAATGAAGCAGCCCAACCAATAAGCTATACACCAAATGTGAATGTACGAGATGGTTATGCAACAACGGTAAACTATAATATAACCCCTGGGGTAACAATTTCAGGTAATTTAAGTCCGTCGCCGTTTGGTTCTGCGCGTGTTTATATAAAACCGGCTGGATTACCAAAAGCAGATGATACAAGAAATTTTGAACCATTTTCAGAATACTATAAAGTAGATGTATCTTCTGGCTCATATACTATGAATAATGTTCCTATTGGAATTTTTGATTTCAGAGTTTCTTCTGATGGTCCACAAATGTGGTATCCGCAGTTAAATATTAATACTTCAATTTCTAATGTTGTGAATTTTAATGGGCCCCTTCCTTCACTTTTTATTTCCGGGCAGGTAAAAGATAATACAGGATTATATACTGATTTATCAGTAGTTGCTCTTTATGCAATAGTTTCAGGAACTACTGATGTAATGAATACTGATTTTCTTGCTTATATTGGAATGTGTGATTCTGTCGGGAATTTTTCAATGCAGGTTCCAAATGGAGTATATGATATTGCAGCAGTTGATATTACAAAATCGCAAGATGGGCCTCCATTATTTTTAGCAAGAACTTACAATATTCCAGCAGGGTCAAGCGGTATATCAATTAATATAAATAATGGTTATTCAATATCAGGAAATTATACTTATATGGGGCAACCATTGAGTAATTTTATGACAACTGCTGGTTGTTATATTTTAAAAGATTTTGGGGCAGGAGATTTAAGATTTTATGATATGGCAATGGGACAGGATTCGTATATTACAAGTAATTTTATTGAAAATGGCAACTATGTAATAGAAGGATTTAACATATTTTTTAAGAAATTACAGATGCCAGTAGTAGTTAGTGGCGGAAATATTACTAATCAGAATTTGAATTTTACAGTTGAACCAGCACGTGATTTATTTAAACCCTGGTTAGGACAGATGCTGCCAGAAAATAATGGATATTTAATAAATCCCGATGATTTTATTTATGTAACAGTAAGCGATAAAGCATTGGGTTCTGGACTTCAATTTGTTGTTTTTACATCAGATGGGACGCCTGTTGTTGATGTTTCAGGTTCTGGATTAGAACCAAATTCTTTCAGATATCAATTCAGATTACCTGTTTCACAAAGAATACCTGGTTCTGCGCATACCATAGCGGTAAGTTTACAAGATTATAATGGTAATCAGTATTTCATAAATGACTGGGTTGTAAATATAATGGCGCAAACACCAACATTTACACCTACTTATACATCAACAGTTACGCCAACAGGAACTTTTTACACAGACACACCAACAAACACGCCAACAAATACAATTACTTGGACACCGACAACTACCCCAACTTATACAAACACTTTAACTCCAAATGTATTTGGCACAATAACTTTACCTGCTTCATCAAATGGTAAGGATTATGCAGTTGTAATAGATACTGATGCTGATGGTGGAAATGGATGGGTTGGTGTTTATTTTGGAACAACAAATGGGACAAATGAAGTGCAATATAGTTTAGGTGCACCTAATGGAAATTATTATATTTATGCACTTGTTGATGAAAATGGTAGTGGTTTAATGAATGGACCGGATGCAGGAGATTATTTTGGCTATTATGGAACTGGTTTGAATCCGCCACCTGTTCCAAATGTGAATGTTTCAGGTCCAAACAATGTATATAATTTTCAATTATATCTTGTACAGCCGCCAACGCCAACACCTACACCATCTGGAACGCCCATACTTGACTGGTATGAGTCTTCTTTATCTCCTTCTGAACAGCCAAATGAACAGGGGCATAATGATAATCCATCGAGTGCTGCTACCATACCAAATGCAGTTGGTAAGATGGGCGGTGGTTATATAGCAACAAATTCAGATCAGGATTATTATAAATTTACAGTTTATGATTCTCAAAATAATCCTAACCACGATATATTAAAGGTAAGTATGTATGTTCCAGAAGGTTCATTTAATTATAATTTACAGGTTTATGAGTCGGATGGCTTTGGTGGATGGTGGCAGAGAAATTCAAGAAATGAAAGTGGAGGAAATACAGCAACCGTCTATGTTGACATTTCAAGCAGGTCATCGCAGGACTGGGATTTTATGATATCAGTTAATAGTTATCATGGTTCATCTTCCATACAGCCATATATTATAACAATTGAGGTTGTTGATTCTGGTTATATATCCGGTCAATTAAATTTAATTGGCGTTGGATTAAGTGGTTTAAATGGCGTAAATGTAAATGCTAAAAATGGAGTTTATTATTTGGGTTCTGGAACAACTGATAATAGTGGAAATTATTCAGTAAAAGTTCCAGTAGGAGTTCAGGTAACAAAATTAGAAGCAACAAGATACTGGTATCCAGGTTGCGCATCTGATTGGGCTTATGGCAAAACAACAAAAAATTTAGCAACTCCTTTGGTTGTAAGTTCACCGGGTGAGAATTTAATAGGTAATGATTTTAAGGTCTATAAAGAAGGTGTGATTTTAGGAAGTATATCATCACCATTTAATGTGGATATTTCTGTTTATGATCCGTATATGAAATGGGATTGGGTAGGTGCAACTAATAATGTTAATTTTAATTATGAAATTCATAATGTTGAGCCGGGAAATTATATTTTATATGCGAAACAGACAGGAACTCAAAGATTTTATGAGGCATCTCAATCCATAAGTTATTTAAAAGATGTTAATGTCCGTGATGGATTTACAACAACTGTAAATGTTAGTGCAGGATCTGGTTATACGGTAAGTGGCACATTAAATCCATCTGCAACTTATGGAACCCGGGTTAAGGTATTTTTACCAGGAGAAGGAAATTCCGGCGATGTTCCGAGTCCTTTCTCTGAATATTACAGTGTGGATGTAAGTGGAAACAGTTATACAATTACTAATTTACCAGCAGGAACTTATGATTTTGTATGCGGGGATGGTCCTTCTATGTGGATGCCAGTAAGAAATGTGAATGTTTCAGGAAATACAATAGTTAATTTTAATGGACCAATACCGAATGCAACAATTTCTGGAAATATTTTTGATATGTCAGGTCATTTCCCTGATTTATCAAAAATTGTAATTGCAGCAATTCTTTCAGGAACAGCAGATATAATGGTAGATGGTTCGTATGTGTATCTGGGTTTAAGTGATTTATCAGGGAATTTTAGTGTTGTTGTGCCAGGGAACTATATGTATTATGATTTACTTGCTCTTGATATTTCTAACGGTGATGTTTCAGAAATTGTTGGAAGGACCTATAATGTTGTATCAGGCACAGCAGGAAATTCTATATCAATAAATATTGGTTATTCAATTTCAGGCCAGGTTTTATTTAATGGAAAGAACTTAAAAGAATTGGCGCAATATGCAAATGTGTGGATGTTAAAGGATTTAGGTCTCGGAACAATGAAGTTTTATGATTTTGCAAATAGTGATGGTTTATATTTTAAAACCGGTCGTTTCGTGGAAAATGGGAATTACATGATATTTGCAAAATCACATTTTTTTGATATTGGTTCAAGAGCAGTCAATGTAAATAACAGCGATGTTACAGGAGCAGATATTAATTTGACGATAAATTCTGAAAAAGATATTTATAAACCATATTATGGTTATTTAGAGCCACCTTATTTTGGAACTGTTATAGATCCGAATAATGATTTCCTTTATTTTACACTCGGTGATAAAATGCTTGGAACCGGTTTTTCATCAGAACCACAGATTTTAGTAGAAGGCGAGTCAGCAGTTGATGTTGCTTATGATGATTTAGGAAATAACTTAAGACAGTACAGATTTAGAATGCCACCAACAAAAAGAACTCCTGGGGCAACATACTGGATTTCAGTTATTGCAAGAGATAATATGAATAATATTTATAATCCTGGTTATGACTGGCCAATAAAAATTGCAACTCCAACAGTAACTCCAACTAGCACACAGACGGCAACATGGACGCCGACGAATACGGCAACAAGCACAGGAACGGATACAGCGACAAATACGGCGAGTGCGACAGAGACAGTGACAGGCACACAGCCGGCAACATGGACACCGACAAATACGGTAACGAATACAGAAACCCATACAGCAACAAATACGGTTTCTAACACGGCAACAAATACTGCGAGTGCGACAGAGACAGTGACAGGCACACAGCCGGCAACATGGACACCGACGAATACGGTAACGAATACAGGAACCCATACAGCAACAAATACGGTTTCTAACACGGCAACAAATACTGCGAGTGCGACAGAGACAGTGACAGGCACACAGCCGGCAACATGGACACCGACAAATACGGTAACGAATACAGGAACACATACAGCGACAAGTACGGCGAGTGCAACAGAGACAGTGACAGGCACACAGCCGGCAACATGGACACCGACAAATACGGCAACAAATACAGGGACACATACAGCGACAAATACGGCGAGTGCGACAAAGACAGTGACAGGCACACAGCCGGCAACATGGACACCGACAAATACAGCAACAAGTACTGTATCATTTACACCGAGCAATACACCAACAGATACGATTTCATTTACGCCGAGTAATACACCGACTATAACACAAACACCGACAATAACGCCAACTCCTTTACCTGTTGCAAATGTGAAATTGCAAAAGAATTTAGTAAATCTATCAAAACAGGAAAAGTTAATTATAAGAATTCCAGAAAAATATATTGGACTTGATGGGAAAATACAGATATATACGAGAAATGGTTTGCTTATAAAAGAAATTTCAGAAAAACTTTTAAATGAAATGACCTGGGATGGAACAAATTCCAATGGTAAAAAAGTTGGTTCTGGAATTTATTTAATAAGAATAACAGCAACAGATTTAAAAGAAGTATTAAAAGTTGTAATAATTAAATAAAAATTTAAGGAGGAAAAGGATGAAAAAAGCAATTGTTTTTATAGGCATTCTAACTTTATTCAGTGTAGGTTTATTTGCCATAGGTGAATCAGGTGGGAGTGTATTTGATATGAATTCCGGGGCAAGACCGGCATCAATGGCAGGTGTATTTATTGCAAAAGCAGATGATATAAATAGTATATGGTATAATCCAGCAGGGATAGCAAACATAGGTAGTTATGAATTAGGTTTTACCTATGATAAAAATGTGGCTGGAATAAGAAATGCATTTGTGTCATTTGTTATGCCATTTGAAACAATAGGTTCAATAGGCATAGGCATACTGCATAGCACAATACAGGATGATGTAAATAATGCAGTGGAAGAAGCGGTAAAAGTATATGACATTGCAGGAATACTTGGCTATAGTTATGCATTTTCAAAGAGTTTTTTATTAGGAGCAAATATTAAATATTTATCATCTTATTTAGGCAGTTATTCATCATCAAGTATAGCATTTGACGCAGGAGCATTATATTATATGAATAAATTAGGCATAGGATTAGTTGTTCAAAACATAGGCACATCATTAAAATTTGAGAGCGAAACAACACCATTACCTTTAAAAGCAGGGGTGGGATTAAATTATGAAGTTTTAACATTAAAAGAACATCTGGTCTCATTAAGCGGAGATGTAAAATATAATGTGACAGATGAATATTTAACAAGTGGAGTAGCAGCAGAATATTTATATGATGATATGTTTTCATTAAGGGTTGGTTACATAATAGAGCAGAAAAGTATGAATGGTATAACAGCAGGAGCAGGTGTAAAATCAGTAATAAATGATATTGTTTTTAAGTTTGATTATGCATTTTTGCCAAAAATATGGGCAGATGGTGGATTTGACGCTTCCCATATGATATCCCTTATGGCACAGTTTTAGAAAATATATTTAGAAGACATTAAAAAATTAAATAATTTAATAGTTATCTAAAATTTTATTGGGGTAAATTACTTGACAAAAAATGAGTTTTAGTGTATAATTATATTATAACTTATTATATAAGTTAAATATAAATATAACTTGTATAAAAGGAGCTGAATATGAAAAATGAGATTAAAAAATGGTTAAAAAAAAGATATGATAGATTGTATGAAAAATTTGGGGAAAATGAATTTGATTTTGAGAAAGCAAAGGAAATATTAATAGAGGATGATAAAAAGAGTGCACTTGCTGTTTTATCAGAATTAAAAAAAATTAATTTATTGGAGGTTAAAATGGATAAAAAAGACTCAAGAAAAAAAATTTACAAATTAAAGCCAGTTGAAAATGAAAAAGTTGCTATAAGTGAAGAATTAGGCAGAGAAGATTTAGAAAATTTACTTAAAAAAGCAGCGGATTTAATAAGAACACGAGTTGATTATAAATTTATTTTGGTTCTTTTATTTTTAAAAAGAATCAGTGATAAATGGCAGAAAGAATATGACGATGAATATAAAAAAGCAATTAAAGATGGTTTTTCAGAAGAAAATGCAAGAGAGGAAGCAAAAAATGAGGCATATCACGATTTTATTTTACCAGAAGAATATTTAGGAACAAAAATGAATTTATGGGAGACGATAAGGGAAGATGTTAACCAATTGCCTGAAAAATTAACCGATGTTATGAAAAAAATAGGAGATTTGAATCCTGCGGTAAAAGACCTTGTTGCTGAAACCTCATTTATATCATTTGCAAACAGCAGAGAAAATTCTGAATTATTAAGACAACTCATAGAATTATTCAGTATCTATAATTTATCAAATGTATCGCCTGACATACTTGGTGATGCTTATGAATTTATAATACAAAATTTTGCTCCAACAAAAGCAAAAGAAGGAGAGGTCTATACTCCACGAGAGGTTATTAATCTGATGGTCAGAATTTTAAAACCAGAAGAAAGAGAGGAAATTTATGACCCTGCGATGGGTTCAGGTGGAATGTTGATTGTTTCATATAAATATATGGAAGAAAAATACAAAGATGATAAAAGAAGATTAAGTACAGTCACATTTTATGGGGAAGAAGCGAGTTCGCCTACACTGGCTCTTGCCCAGATGAATATGTACATTCATGGGATATCGCAAGCACAGGCAAAATTAATGCTTGGAGATACACTTTTATATCCTAAATTTAAAGACAATAATGGTAAAACAAAAAAATTTGATGTGGTTATCGCAAATCCACCTTGGAATCAGGATGGTTATGGTGAGGATGTTTTAAAAAAAGGTGATAACTGGGAAGAAAGATTTGCTTATGGACTTGTGCCAAATCAATCTGCTGATTGGGCTTGGGTTCAGCATATGTTTGCAAGTGCAAAAGATAAAAATGGCAGGGTAGCAGTTATATTGGATAGCGGAGCATTATTCAGGGGTGGCAAAGAACAAAATATAAGAAAACAATTTATAGAAAATGATTTCATAGAAGCGATTATTTTATTGCCTGAAAAACTTTTTTACAACACACAGGCGCCTGGAATAATAATGGTATTGAGAAAAAACAAAGAAGAAAAAAGGAAAGGAAAAATTTTAATTATAAATGCATCAGAAGAAAAGAGTAAGCATGATAAGGTGAGAAAATTAAATATGTTAAAAGATGAAAATATAAAAAAGATTGTTGAGGTATATGATAATTTTTCAAATAAAAAAGGACTCTCTCGCGTTGTCCCAATAGAAGAAATTGCAAAAAACGATTATTCATTAAATGTTACTTTATATGTGACAAAAGAGGAAGAAGAAGAAAAAATAGATACAAAAAAAGAATGGGAAGAATATAAGGAATTGGGTAAAAAAGAATTAGAAATTGTGAAAAAAATAGAAGGAAAAATGCAGCAACTATTAACAAAAGGAATAGGGCATAAAAAGTTTAAAAAATCCGAAATCGGCGAGATACCAGAGGAGTGGGAGGTGGTAAAAGTTAAAAATTTATTTGAAAAAGCAAAAAATAAAAGAATTATTG
>Ga0078972_1006759_pt1 | contig 26630 bp, 24 predicted proteins | sample YelNatPaOPGAMG01_FD_67568 | JGI IMG/M metagenome (GOLD analysis project Ga0078972, IMG submission 67568) | Hot spring thermophilic microbial communities from Obsidian Pool, Yellowstone National Park, USA - OP-RAMG-01 (SPADES assembly) (version 2) | ecosystem: Environmental > Aquatic > Thermal...
GGCCGCGCTCCTCATATGTCTTCACAAACCGCTCGATCGACCTGTCGTATGTCTTCTCTATGTCTGGCGGGAAGAGACACGCAGGGAGCTCGCCGTTCCTAAAATGATACCTAAGACACTCACAGCAGACACCCTTCTTAGAACACGGTTCATATGAACAGGTGCAGGCCACCTTGTTCTTCTCTACGCTACACCCCTTCATGATCCACCCCCTTCTATCTCCGCCTTTGCCCTCTCCCAAAGGCGGTCCCACTCCTCGTCGCTCAGCCGTCTCTCGTCCAATCCCTCGTCCTTGGCCAGCCTCTCCATCCGTTGGAAGCGCTCGATAAAACGATTAGAAGACTTCCTCAGCGCCTCCTCAGGATTTACCTTTAGAAACCTCCCTATGTTCGCAATCGTAAAGAGGAGGTCTCCATACTCCCGCTCCACCTCCCCCTTATCACCCCTCCTCCTTGCCATATCCAGCTCCCGAATCTCCTCCGAAAGTTTTCCAAGTATCCCATCCAAGTCCTTCCAGTCAAACCCAACGCGGTGCACCTTTTCACCTATCCTATACGCCTTGAGGAGGGCTGGGAGGGAATCGGGCATCCCATCAAAGACGGACTCCTTCCCCTCATCCTTCTTTATCTCCTCCCACCTCCTTACGACCGCCTCTGAATCGGAGATGGAGGCACCTGAGAAGACGTGTGGGTGGCGGTGGATTATCTTCTCGCATATCCCGTGCACTACATCGTATATGTCAAACTTCCCCTCCTCCCGCGCCAGTTCGGCATGAAAGAAGATGTGGAGGAGGAGGTCGCCCAGCTCCTCGCGGAGGGCATCCATGTCTCCCTTATCTATCGCCTCCATCACCTCATGGACCTCCTCCAGCATATATGGGTTTATGTCCCCGTATGTCTGCTCCCTATCCCAAGGGCAGCCGCCAGGACCCCTGAGCCTCCTCATGATGGAGGCAAGCCTCTCAAATTCACCGCCTATATCCTTATCCTTCTGCATTGTACCTCCTCAAAAAAACTAGAGACATAGCGCTGGATTAGCAGAGCTGGTGGGATAAATCAAGGGGGATTCGAACATGTGTTTACCTTTACAATCCCAATTTTCACGCAACTTATCCCATCGGACTACGATAATAGGTATGGAATAGAAGGGACAAAAAAGATAACCTTAGAAAAAAGGGAGGTTTTATGGGTATTAATGATGTGGGTGAACAGCCTAGAGATCCTATTGGTGTATTAACAGGAGTTTTAAAAAGAGAGGAAGCGCCGGGAGCACAAGAACAACTAGATCAACAAAAAACTCAAACAGTAATAGTTGGTGGCAAACAAGGAAGAGGAGGAGACAGCATCCCCCATCAAGCCGAACCCACAAAGGAAGGAGAGCGCTCATGGGGTGGATACTTCAGGCTTGGCATAGGCTTTCTGGGAAATGGCATGCCAGAGCTGAGGGAAGATGATATACCCGAAGGACTGGGAGGGAACCCAGGAAAGCATGGGGTAGGGTTCAACGGATCCTTGGGCGTAGAAAAACTCTTTGGTGACACAAGGGGTATAAGCCTACAGGTTGGTTTCCGCGCCGGATATGAGTATTTTCGCACGAGGAGGAGTGTAGGAATAGATGGCGGCAAGACCCCAAGCGTCGTATTTAATAATAGTGCAGCCTCCTTTGGCCCAGAGGCGCGTCTATTGTTTAGGCTAGGACAGGAATCGAATTTGTGGATCGGACCAGAATTCGACTTCCTATGGATGAAATGCTTTGGGGGTGATATAGATGCCGGCCCATCAACATTCGGAAGAACGCTAAAGGATTTGCCTTTACAGGATTCATGGCGCATAGAGGCAGGCGCCACGGCTGTATACCAATTTAGTAAACATGTAGGGCTCTTCGGCAGGGCATTCTATTCACACTCTAACATAGCAGTAGATAATGCGCCTATGGGAACCAGCACCAGCAACGGAGGCGGACTTGAGGGTGGACTCATAATCCGGTTTTAATTAACCTGAATGGGGGGTGGGTCCTTTGTCTGTTAGGAGGGATTTATGAGTGGTAAGATGAGGCGTTTGATGGTTGCAACGGTGGCGCTCCTTGCGCTCCTCGTTGCACAGAGGCCGAGTATGGCAGAGGGAGATAGAGATAGGGTCCCAAATTGCGACCACAACACTGGACAGGGGAACTTTCCAGCTATCTACTGCTGTACGGTAGATAGACACGACTGGTTCTCTCTGGATCGAGGGACACTTTGGGCTATGCTCTTAGGGTTTAACCGCACTGGTCAATACCAGGCTTGCAGGAGATGGATTACATTTGCCCCGTCTATCCAGACAGCGAGCATATCCCTCCTCACAGAGGTCCTCCTCGGAGGGCAAGGGGGGGATGAGGAATTTGTATTCGGCGCGCCACTTTCACAAAATGCCGAACCTGATGAAGCAACCTGGAATGCAAATGCACAGAAACTAGATGTCAACGGCGGTATGTTTGAAGGCAGCAATAATAATGCAACGGGTAATGGTTGGTATAAGATGCTCTATCACCAAGATCCACCCCAAGGGATGTGTGGCATAAGGGTGACAACTAAACAAAGAGCTGTTATACAGAACATAAAACTCATAAATAATCTAGATGTAGATGGGATATGCATAGAAAACACGAACACAGTCTTAAGAAATGTCGGTGTGTATTACGGAAGGACGGGGATCGTAATAGGCGAAGGTGTGACCTCGCTCAGCTTTGAAGGTACACATAATATCATAGATGGCGCGAAGGTTGGTATAGAATTTAGGGGTGAAAGCAATGTGCTGCAAAAAAACTTCGACCTTTCAAATATCAAGATAACAAACATAACGGAAGATTTGGTAAAGGGGCCTGGAGATGTGTATGTAGATGCAAAAAAACTCACCGTCACCGTATCCAAAACCGGCGACCAGAGGGAATTTGCCATCATAGGAAATGTTGCGAATGGGAGTGATAATAAAGAAGAAGGGGTAAAAGCGCAAGGTTTAGACCTTTATTACTATGATGAATACAATATTGCACATAGGGTAAATAGGTACGACGTTGCCGGCGGCATACTGAACTCAGATGGGAACTTTGTCATCAATGTCACGGACGAGGATCTAAAGAAGAGCGTACACAACGAATCTTATGTGGTCCCCCCGGATAGTGCGCCGCGCGCCTTCCTAGTACCATACGACGAAAATGGAAAACCAGGAAAATCTTCTAAGGCATTTCTGCTCCAGCCGCAGGTTGGAGAAGAATCACTTGACAAACGCGACCCTCTGTTCATGTCTATAGAGGAATGCAACAGAAAAATAGGCATGTTGGCAGGGGCTAGATTGATAAGTTTTGACCGGGATTCAGATGGAGATGGAATATACGACCTCATCGAAATGCGGTTAAAGAAGGATGGGACACTAAAAGATTTGGCGGATCTCTCATGTAACTGCGACGACACCGCCAGCTGTTGGAGATATCCAGATAGTGACAGCGACGGTCTATTAGACAGCGTCGAAGTCAGGTGTGAAGATGGTAAAACAATAATGGGCATGCAAAATAAAGACCTTGCAAACGCGCCGGCAGGTTACAAGGTATGTGATCTAAAAGACAGCGATGGTGATGGCAAGTTAGACTCCTGGGATGACGATTCTGATAATGACGGCCTCAAAGATGGGGTGGAAGACAGGGCAAGGCTCTATGAACCAGAGAGGAGGGCATTCTACTATACCGTTCAGGGCGGCAAGGTAATAGACTACCTCATACTAAACAATGAAAAGGTCGTATGTTACGAACCGAGCCAAAAGAACGGCAGTGGTTATAGCGAAATTACAGACCTCATCGGATACCAAAACAAAAAGGAGATAGGGGTAGTATATGCAATAGGTTATATATACAACGAGAATGGGAAACAAAATCTCCAGATCCTAACCCCCGGAATGGAGCCTGCAGTAGAAGGCGGCAGGGTAATAACCCTCGCTTGTAAAAATGCCATGTTGGGCGCTGATACAAACTTTGATGGAAAACTGGATGGGAGCGATAGGTCCGATCCATATGTGGCAGATACCGACGGAGACAAGATATCCGACACCGAAGACAATTGCCCAAGATTTGCAAAAGAGGATAATCGCTGCTCGCTGGAGTGTATAGAGGGCGAGATGCTACAGATCATTGTAGATCCGGAGGAGAAGTATGTCGTGTCCGGAAATGTGGCCCTCAAGACAGATGACGATGGTACACCCATCCTCTTTAAAGAGGTAGAAGAGGGGAAGATAAAGGCTGATGACCTCGTGCAGATATGCGGTGATTATGATAAGGATGGGATTCCAAACTGCGTAGAGGCGTATGTAGCAAACGGCGGGAAGGCGTCTATCGGACAGTGCCAAAAGGATCCAGCCCTAGACCCATTCAAATTCGACTCCGACGGCGACGGGAATGGTGATGGCTATAAGGCAAAACCCGCTGACATATGTCCATTAAATGATGGAGACGGGCAGGACAACTCGTGCGACCCATATGCCATCTATACCAACTATCCAATCCTTGCATGGTACCTGGATAGGGACGGAGATGGTCTCCGTGATGCGGAGGAGTACGCAAAGGGCGCAGAGGGGATATCTAACCAGCACGGAATACCAAATTCAAGCATCGGAGACTCCGATCCGATGAAGGGAGACTCTGACGGCGATGGGCTAGATGACAGATTAGAAAGGCAGTTCAAGACAGACCCGAACAACAGCGATACAGATGGTGACTTCCTGTCCGATTACGAAGAAGTGGCGGGGGATGGAGACGTAAATAGCCTAAAGGTACAGGTTGGCGCTATATATACCTGCTCGTCTGGCCGTGCGGATACCGATCCTCTTAAGGCAGATACAGACGGAGACGGTGTGCTAGACGGCATAGAGGTGAAGGTATTAAAGACATCGCCAAACAACCCAGATTCGGACGGTGACGGGCTCTGTGACGGAAATAAGAAGGTAGGTTCATGCATCGGATTTGAACTCTACTATGTCCCAAATAAGCTTGAAAACTATGAGAGGAGGTATTTTGAAACGGATCCGTGTAATGGAAACACGGATGGAGATGGGTGGACCGATGCCGAGGAATTCACAAAATTTGGCTGTGGCAACAATACAGACCAAAACTGCGCAGGTCCAAACCCGAATGAAGACGACCTCACACAGTATTTTGGCAACAAGACCGGTCTACAAGACTCGGATGGCGACGGACTCCCGGATGCAGATGAAATGGTGATAGGTACACTCTATATAGACAAACACGATGGCAGGAACCCGATGGATACAGATGGAGATGGGCTAGTAGACGGCTGCATAAACGGCAAGGGTGAACTCTGCAACTTCATAAAGCGTGCGGGTTTGAGGGGTAAATATGACGTCTACTTCAAAACCTGTACACCACCAGACTTCATGGATTGCGACACAGATCCTCTAAACAGTGATTCCGATGGAGATGGACTGAACGACAAGCTTGAGAGAGAATATCGTCCGAATCCAACCAATCCATGGAAGGCGGATACAGACGGCGACTGCATACCAGATGGTATAGAAGATAAGAACTTGAATGGCATGTGTGACAGCGACGAGACATGCGCATCTTCTGCCTACTCAACGAGGAAGATAAACAACAGGGATGTGGAAGATATGTGGGATGCAATAGACACGGATCATGACGGCATACCAGACGGAAAGGCGCCAAAATACTCGCAGCTTGGATATGAAGACGCCAACTGCAACGGCGTATTCGAACCCGGCGAGCTGAACCCGCTCTCATGGGATACAGATGGCGACGGCATCGACGACTGGACTGAGATGACCGCAGGCGGCTGGTTCAACATAGCAAACATCGGATATGCAACCTCAGGCAGGAGGACCGGCTGCTCACTATCGCCAGACGCAAAGAGGGACGTAGGTATCGTCTGGATACTCATAGGCCTGCTCGCAATGGTAGGTACGACTAGGATCACAGCAGCAAAGGAAAAGGCTCTAAGGTAATAAAAAGACTCCCCCAGGGGCCCCGGATGTGGTTTAAAAAGACCCTCCGGGGCTTTTTATATCAACGCCTTGGTCAAAGAAACTCTCATCTCCGTAGCGCGCCCTCACTGTGGTTGTAATACCTCCCCGCACAAAAAACTCCGCCCTTACCTCCATAAACTTAGGGGCACACGCAGCGACAAGGTCTTCCAGTATCTTGTTTGTGACCGTCTCGTGATAGATCCCCTCATTCCTATACGACCAGAGGTATAGCTTTAGGGACTTTAGTTCAATACAGTATTCTCCCGGGATATACTCTATAGTAATTTTTGCAAAGTCCGGTTGACCTGTCCTTGGACACAGGCAGGTAAACTCAGGGCACTCGCATCTTACAAGGTAGTTCCGCCCGGGGTAGGTATTCGGGATTACCTCTATTTCTCTAGTTGGAGCTGTCACTCATCCCTCCTCCACTAGGATACTCTCCTTTTATAATCATATCTATCTGCTCGCCCTCCAGCACCTCCTTTTCAAGGAGCGCCTCCGCAAGGCGATGCAGGATCTGGATGTTTTTTGTGAGTATATCCTTTGCGCGCATGTAATTTCTTGTGACGATCTCCTTCACCTCTAGATCTATCTCGCGCGCCGTTTCCTCACTATATTCTCTAGGATGCTGGAGCTCCTTCCCCAAGAAGATGGCCTCCTCCTTCTTTCCAAATGCAAGTGGACCGAGCCGCTCGCTCATCCCCCAGTCGCAAACCATCTTCCTTGCTATCTCAGTCGCCCTCTCAATATCATTCCCTGCCCCAGTGGTAGGTTGATTAAAGACAATCTCCTCCGCTGCTCTCCCGCCAAGGAGTACGGCAATGGAATCTTCGCAGAACTTTTTGCTCTGCGTGTACCTATCATCGGTTGGAAGCTGCTGCGTAACGCCAAGGGCAGCGCCGCGCGGTATGATAGTCACCTTGTGGATTGGATCTGTACCCGGTATCATCTTGGCAACGAGGGTGTGACCCGCCTCGTGGTATGCGGTATTCTTCTTTTCGTCCGGCGTTATCATGAGGCTCCGCCTCTCGCTCCCCATGAGGACCTTGTCCTTCGCCTTTTCAAAGTCGCTCATGTCCACTGCATCCTTATTTTCGCGCGATGCCATCAAGGCGGCCTCATTCACCATATTCTCTATGTCCGCACCTGTAAATCCTGGCGTACCCCTAGCCAATATCTCGAGGTCGACATCAGGCGCCAAAACGAGTTTTCTCGTATGCACCTTAAGTATCCCAAGCCTCCCCTTTAGATCTGGCCTCGGCACTACAATCCTCCTGTCAAACCTGCCTGGCCTCAAAAGGGCAGGGTCCAAGACATCGGGCCTATTTGTGGCGGCTATAATAATTACGCCCTCGTTCGCCTCGAAGCCATCCATCTCTACAAGGAGCTGATTTAGGGTCTGTTCCCGCTCATCGTGCCCGCCACCTAACCCTGCCCCACGATGCCTCCCAACTGCATCTATTTCGTCTATGAATATGATGCATGGGGCATGTTTCTTCCCCTGTTCAAATAGATCGCGGACACGCGCCGCACCCACACCTACGAACATCTCCACAAAATCAGAACCGCTGATGCTAAAAAACGGCACGCCGGCCTCTCCGGCTATTGCCCTTGCAAGGAGGGTCTTTCCGGTGCCTGGCGGGCCCATTAAAAGAACGCCCTTTGGTATGCGACCGCCAAGCCTTGTAAACTTCTTCGGCGACTTTAGGAATTCTACAATCTCCTCCAGCTCATCCTTTGCCTCATCTATGCCGGCTACATCGTCAAAGGTCACCCGATTTCTATCCTCCACAAGGAGCCGCGCCTTGCTCCTTCCGAATGAAAACGCCTTCCCGCCGCCAGCCTGAATCTGCCTCATGGAGAAGAAGAAAAATCCGAACAAAATGATGAGCGGAAGCCATGAGATGAGGAAGGACTGCCAGAAAGGGGTGCCCTTTTCGCGCTCATATGTGACCTTCACGCCGTTATCAGAGAGGAGTTTGAATACCTCCTCGCTGTTCACCAGACCAACCGTCTCAAACGACGCGCCACCCTTGTATGTCTTCTTAAATATGCCCCTATACAGATCTCCCTTGACAACCACACTCTCTACATTTCCGTCCTTTACCGCGCTCACAAAGGTGGAAAAATCAATCTCCTCCACCAACCCCCTTCCACCGCCCATGATATAGATAAAGGCGATGGCCGCGAGAAAGATAAGCATCCAGATGGCGGCCGTCCTCTGTATCTGTCTAAAATCCCTTTTGCTCCTCTTTGGCATATTGCACCAGGTATATGAATCTTTTTATCTCAAAGGCAAGGGTCTTTTACACTATTCCTTGTAAAATGCAAGCACTCCATCTTTCTTGTTGTGTTCAAAAGAGATGCCATGCGGAAGGCGATATACACTGCCAGTGCCTGACCTGGAAATCTCGTCCATGCGAAGGAGGTGGTCCCAAAGGAGCCCCTTTTCCGTCCCGCCATTCACAGAGATATACCCCAGCTTGAAGATGCGTCGCCTTATAGAAACGGGATAATGGGTAACAGACCGGTCTATCTCGACCCTCTCTGGGCTAGAAGAGATGGTATGCCTCTTCATGAACCGCCTTGCAGCCTTCATAAGCGTCTCCTCATCCTCACACAAGGATGTGGTCATCCTAACTATCCCCTTTAGAAACGACGGATTCAGCCTCTTTATGACGGGCAAGACCTCATGTCTTATTACATTTCTCGTATATTTATCCCCTAGGTTACTGGAATCCACGCGATATGGGACACCCAAGGCCTTTACAAACCCCTCGATCTCAGAGCGGGCGGTATACAAGAGCGGCCTTATAAAATAAATGCCGTCCCTCCTAGAGACAAGCCTCATACCACACAGCCCATCCAGGCCTGTCCCCCTTATCATGTTATAAAGAATGGTCTCCGCCTGATCGTCCAGATTGTGGGCAATGGCAACCCTGCTAGCCTTCACCTCACGTGCCACCTTTATAAATTCACTAAACCGAAACTCCCTTGCCGCCTCCTGAAGGTTTTCCTTAGAGGGCGCCTTCCATCTACTTACATAACACGGAACATCATGCCTTCTAGCAAAGTCCCTCACAAGACCCTCATCCCCATCAGATTCCTCACCCCTTAAGCCATGGTTCACATGCATGATCCCAACAGAGAACCCGAGCTCATCCTTTATTGCGAGGAGGATAGTGGCAAGCGCCATCGAATCAATGCCGCCCGAGACGGCCACAAGCACCGTATCGCCACACTCTATCAAACCATTTTCTCTAATAAACTTCTTTATAGAAAACACAATGTCCATATGCAGGTCATTTACTTAAACTATTACTTAAAGTTTTTTGAATATCTATAGTAAAGTTCAGCTGATTTTCTTAAGGCTGCCTTTTCTTCTTCCGTCAGCTCGCGCCTCACCTTTGCCGGCACACCAAATGCGAGCGAACCCGGAGGGATAACAGTCCCCTCCGTCACCACACTCCCTGCACCTATGAGGGAATACTCCCCTATTACCGCCCCATCCATTACAATGGAACCCATACCGATCAGGGAGTTGTCTCCTATCTTGCAGGCATGGACAATCGCCCTATGGCCAACGGTGACGTGGCTCCCCACTTCAACAGGATCCCTCTCCGTCACATGTATGACTACCAGGTCTTGTATATTTGTATAGCTCCCTATGCGGATCGAATTCTCATCACCCCTTAAAACCGCACCAAACCAGATACTCGAGCCCTCTCCTATCTCTACATCCCCTATCACATCGGCATCCGCCGCTATAAAGACATCCTTTGCCACCCTAGGACTCTTTCCATTTACCTCGATTATCATAAACACCTCCTCAAACCAAACCCAACCAAGAACATATCGCCCCAAAGGCGCGCCTCAAGATATACACCCCAATCATAGCGCCTATGGCGTTGGCCGTGGCATCCAGCAAAGAAGGCGTGCGCGTTGGGACATAATACTGCAGTAGTTCTATAACAGCGCCGTAGAGGCTTGCAAACCCAACGGCCAAGAGAGGCCGCCCGCCTAATCTCCCGCCCTCTAGGCTCAAAGACAGGAAAAGCGAAAGTATAGAGTATGCAGAGGCGTGAAAGACGAGGTCTGCGTAAGGAAATAGCATCTTCTCGCTGTGTGGCGTAAGCGAGAGGTATGCAATCACCAAAGCCACCGCAAACGTCAAGAGATAGTTTAGTAAACGTCTCTTCATGAAAGGCTACATCTTGTATTTTCCGAAGTCTTCAGGCGAGAGGTTTTCTAAGATCTCAGCCCAACGGTGCTTCTCGGCATCCTTCTCTAATCCCTCGTACCTATTCTCCTTCTTAAGCTTCTCTATGACAGTGGTTTCTACAAATATAGGCGCCTTTGCCCTAAGCGCAACTGCCATCGCATCAGATGGCCTTGCATCAAATTCGATCTCTTTGCCATTGTGTTCCACGGAGATCCTCGCATAAAATATGTTATCCACCAAATCCACCACCGAAACCTTCACCACCTTGGCACCCAACTTGCTCAATATAGTATTTATCAGGTCGTGCGTCATGGGCCTGGATAGCTTGATGTGCTCCAGCTCCGTTGCAATTGCAGACGCCTCTATCATCCCTATCCAGATGGTGACAACCTCCCGCTCCTGCAGGTCTTTTAGGATCACTATCGGCATCCCGGTAAATGGATCTATGGTCATCCCCGTAATCTTTACTTCTACAAGCATATATCACCTCTCTTATCACTCCTTTAATTAACTATCTCTCCCTTCATAGAATTTAATCCCGCCCATGTTATCTTGACATGCTGAAGCCTTCCTACCAATGAAAGGCCGCCGGCAAAGTTGACGACTACATTGGTGCGGGTCCTCCCGCTCAACTCCCCACCACCTTTTTTGCTATGGCCTTCAACCAATATCTCCTCCACCCTCCCCATATATACTGCATGCTTTGACTTTACAATACGAGAATTGAGTTCGAGGACGCGCGAAAGTCTTTCCTCCTTCTCCTCTTTTGTCACATCATCCAAATAGTGTGCAGCGGCGTACGTCCCAGGCCTCGGGGAATACTTGAACGCAAATATCCCGTCAAAGCCGACCTCCTCCATCAAGCTAAGCGTCTTTAAGAAGTCATCCTCCCTCTCTCCTGGAAAGCCTACTATAATATCGGTGGTAATTGCAATACCCGGCACCGCATTTTTAAGCTCCCTCACTTTGTCTAGGTATTCCTCCCTTGTATATCCCCTCCTCATCCTCTTGAGCACACTGTTTGAACCGGCCTGTACCGGCAGGTGGGCATGTGGCATAAGTTTTGGATTATTGGCATGCTCCAAAACAAGGTCTTTGGAAAAATCTCTCGGATGCGGACTTGTATATCTTATCCTCAAGATGTCGGTCTCGCTGGAGATGAGTCGCACCAACCCCGGAAAGTCTAAACCAAAGGAGCTATACGAATTCACATTCTGCCCCAAAAGTATGACCTCCTTTACTCCACTTGAAGTGAGCCTTTGTATCTCATCCAATATATCGTGAGGGGGTCTGGATGCCTCCCTACCCCTCACATATGGCACGATACAAAATGTACAGAAGTTGTTGCACCCCTTCATAATCGCCACGTACTCCGAGACGCGGCAGCCCAAGCTCGGTGCCTCCTTTGTAACCGGCTCGTATGAACCCAAAAAGTCCACTGCCGCAAATCTGCTCCCATCGCCGTTGATTATCCTCTCCAAGATATTCGGTATCTCCCTTATCATGTCAGGACTAACCACAAAGTCCAGGCCGGGCAATACCTCAAATAGACGATCCCCCTCTTCCGCCGCCACGCACCCCATCATCCCCACAATCAGCTTTCTATCCCTCTTCATCTTGATTACCCTGCCTGCCTCTGAAATGGCCTTGTGGTGCGGTTTGGCCCTCACCGTGCATGTATTAAAAATGACGATGTCCGCCTCCTCGAGACTGTTTGCAGGTCTATATCCGTATGATCCTAGGAGCCAAGACAGACGGTTTGAGTCGTGTTCATTCATCTGACAACCAAACGTCCTTATGTAAAAGGTTGGTAGCACTGTATCCCTCCACACCCAAACAAACTACCCTCTTATAACACCTTTGGTCTTCTATCAAGTTGTTAATGATGTATTTAGTACTTTTCCTCTGCCTCCCCCTGCCAAATGCGCAAAAATTATCTACTTGACGGCTAGCAGCCAAATCATATATCTGCTACCTCCACAACGAGGAAAGAATAGCAAACGGAGGAAAACGGCATGACGAGGGGTGTATCAACCATATGGGTTTACACAGGATTTGGCGCCACAAGCGTAGGCAGAGGTATTGCAAGCGCTACCGAAATTAGTAGCAAAGAGGCCTTTATCGATCCAATACCAGCAAGGGATCTGGCTTCAAAAGAAGGACCCGCCCAGAGACAATTCCGACGCGATACAGAAGATATCTTCGTAGCGGAGCAAGAAGAAAATGTCAATCATCTGAAGGTAGCATCGGAGGCGCTTAAAAAATTGGAGGCACGTCGAGAAAACCTATTACAAAATGTGCTATATGAGATTAGGTCGCTACGTATACACATACCATCTCGTCATAAGACAGCGGTTGCGGATATCGTCGCAAAGCGGATTGAAGAATGGAGCAGGATGGACTGGGAAGGCGAGATGCTAGACCCAGCAGATGTCATAATAAGGGAGATTGAACTATATATAAAAGGCATAAGGCTGGAAGGGCTTACATTTGAGGAGGCGGTAGAGAAACGTTATAAATTGATGCTAGAGGACCTAGAAGGAGGATATGACGCCTACGACAGGGAATATGGGATCATAAGGCAAAGCGAGGATGATGCTAGTTATAGGATTGTGTTGGGACTTGCCTACCTCCTACCCCCGATAGATGCGATTGGTCCGGTGATACACAGCCATGGCCTGGGTCACGAGAGCATCCCAAGCACGAACGACATAGAAGCTACGGAAACACTTGGTATAATAGATAGCCTTGGTTGGAATGGTAGTTATGCACTCACCATCCATTCTCCCTTGATTCCATCCTCGACTGCAGGCGAACTCGTATTTATCAAGACGATGAAGTGGCCAAAATTCCATTCTACAGATAAACCAAAGACGGAGGAGTTTATCGCAAGGCCGCGTAAAGGGAAGCTTGAGACCCGCCCCTTTAAAAAAGGAACCGCTGACAAGAAGATAATGCGCTGGAAGACGGAGATGGAGGGTTCAAGAAAACTAAGGGAGGTGCTTGACGTATTGCGAGAGACAAGAAGACGACTCTCCCTCATCAAATAACTTTACTTTGCCTATGCATTTTGGTATCAGGGGTTAGTCTTAAAAAGGAGCGTATCTATGTCAGGTCATTCGAAATGGGCAACCATAAAGAGAAAAAAGGGGGCGTTGGATGCCAAGAGAGGAAAACTCTTTTCCAAACTCATAAAGGAGATAACGGTGGCTGCAAGGCTGGGCGGAGGAGATCCCGCTGGCAACCCCCGCCTCAGGGCCGTGGTAGAAAAGGCAAAAGAGGCAAACATGCCTGCAGATAATATAGAGAGGGCTATCCAAAGGGGTACCGGCGAATTAGAAGGGGCTTCGTACGAAGAAACCACCTACGAGGGATATGGCCCTGGTGGAGTTGCCATGCTTATAGAGACCACAAGCGACAACAAAAAGAGGACTGTGGCTGAGATAAGGCACATTATGGCAAAAGGTGGCGGTTCTCTGGGTGAGGCAGGATGTGTATCATGGATGTTTCATAGAAAAGGTGTCATAGTCTTTGATAAAGAGGGCGTGGATGAGGAAAGGCTAATGGAGATCGCAATAGATGCTGGTGCAGACGATATAAAAGACACCGGCACGACACTAGATATCATTACCTCACCAGACAACTTCGAGAGTGTAAAAGAGGCTTGTATAAAGGCTGGATTCAAGCCATCAGAAGCTGATATACAAATGGTACCCCAGACTACAATAAGGCTTGAAGGAGACGATGCCATAAAGATGCTAAAGCTCATGGAGATGTTGGAAGACCATGACGATGTGCAACGTGTGTATGCTAACTTCGATATAGATGAAAAGATTATGGAGAGGGAACTGGATCAGAAATGAAGAGGGTCATAGGAGTAGATCCGGGCAGCACAAAGGTTGGCTATGGCATCCTAGATGTATCCGGCAATAACGTCAAATATGTATCGAGCGGCTCCATAACCCTCAAGCCATCCAAGGCATATATAAAAAGGCTTGTAAATATACACATCGAGTTAGACAAGATACTTGCCAAATTTCTGCCAGATGATGCGGCGATAGAGGATGTCTTCTTTGCAAAAAATCCAAAGAGCGCCCTGAGGTTGGGAGAGGCAAGGGGTGCCGCCCTGCTCACACTCGCCAGGCAAGATCTTACCGTCTCTACCTATCCAGCGCGGTTCATAAAAAAGGCTATAACAGGCTACGGCAATGCTTCAAAAGAACAGGTAGAGTATATGATAAAGGTGCTGCTAAAACTTAAAGACCGTGAGCTAGAAGAAGACGAGGCAGATGCACTGGCCGTAGCATATTGCCACATACTCACTTCAAGGCCAAAAAGCATCCTCAAGGCCACAAGATAAACTTTTGCGTGACGAGCGGCCTAAAAGTCTGTATTATTAAGACAGATGGACAACAACAAAAACATTATCCTCATTTCAGTCTCATTCTCGCACCAAGTGCATTCGCATTTCATTCCAACCGGCATACTCTCTATAGCAACGGTCTTAAGGTCTACCGGATATCTCCCAAAGATAATAGATACCCGCTCCCCCTTTTTTGAAAAAGCCTACCTAAGAGACGAACTCACTAAAAAAAGACCAAAGATAGTGGGCATCGGCTTTATGACAGACAACTTCTTCACTGCAAAAAGACTTGCCAAGTTCGTAAAAGAGACGCTTCCAGATACCAAGATAATCCTAGGTGGGCCGCATGTAACCATCCTCGATGAAGAATCGCTAAGACGGACAGATGCAGATATAGTTGTAAGGGGAGAAGGAGAAGATGTGATGCTAGAACTGGCAGATGCCATAATAAACGGAGATGGTGATGTATCAAACATCGCAGGCATCACATTTAAGGAGGATGGCAGGATCATACGAACTCCAAACCGACCGCCGCCGGACCTGGCAAGATTGCCACAGTTAGATTTCTCGCTCATCCCAAACCTAAAATGGCAATATGCCGCAACGGTTGCAACAGGTAGGGGCTGTCCTTACAAATGCACCTTCTGCGCCGCAGGATGCCTTGCACCAACATACCGAGAAAGGCCGCTTGAGATGGTCATCTCAGAAATGGAGGTTCTGCATAAAAGATACAATAAGAACTTCTTCCAGATAGTGGACGATACATTTGTTGCAAATCCAAAAAGGGTAAGGGAGTTTTGCAAATTAGCAAAGGAGAGATTTAAACCCAATGAGGACTTCTTTTGGTACGCTGAAGGGAGGGCCAATATACTCGCAGAAAATCCAGACTTGATTCCACTTATGGGCGAGGCCGGCGCCGTAAGGATACAGATAGGTGTGGAGTCCGGGAGTGAAAGGCAACTCAAATCATACAACAAACACATTACACGTGAGCAAGTGCTAAAAGCTATAGAACTTTTGGCAAGACATAAAATACAGGCGGTATGCTCCCTGATAATAGGCGGCCCATTTGAGGATGAAGTGATAGAAAAAGAGCAACGAGATTTTATATTGGAGGTTATAAAGAGGGGGAATGGATTTGTAGATCTAATACTCTCATTTTTAACACCCCTTCCCGGCACCGATATCTATAACCACCCAGAGAAGTACGACATCAAGATATTGGACAAGGAGCTAAAGACAAGCGACTATTTTAACTACTGCATCGTTGAAACCTCAAAGATGAAGAGAGATGATATCATAAATGAAAAGGCAAGGCACATCAAAACCATATCTGACGCCGTGCAGAACCTCGATGTGAAGTCAGAGGACTTGGCCATCATGGAAAGACACAACAAAAAGTGCGGTATAATGATAAACACACTATCCGTCAAAAAATATCAAACAGATAGAATTTATATAATGCAAAGGGGTATATGGGAGGCAAAACTTTCAAATAAGGTATACAAAAGGTTTTCTAGTCTAGAGGGCAAGGACTTCGGCTCATATACTATTGAAAGATTGTCAACAAGCATACTCACAGCAAAAGATGGCGCCTTGACCATAACAATGGGAAATGACAAAGAGATTACGCTAAGCGGTTTGGAAAGAGACTTATTCGAGCTCATGGCAGGCAAACTCACCTTTGACGAAATGGTATCGGAACTCGCAAATACACACAAGGAACTGGATGTCTCTGAGATAAGGAAACGTGGAATCATTTTGCTCAAAAGACTGGATGAACTACAGATGGCGCTCCTTAGGGAGGTGTAGTCCTACACCTTGGATCTGGTCTCTTTGATGAAGGCGCTTAGGTAGTGTATCCCTGACCCTAAAGAAAACACAACCGACACAATTAAAAGAGGCCACCCCACCAATGCGCACTTCACCCCAAACCACGGATAGTACAATATAAGAAAAGCGGTGCCAAAGCTCCCAAATGCGTTCTTGTATTTTCCCCATTTGCTGGCAGATATCACAATGCCTTCGCTTGCCGCAACGCTACGAAGCATAGTAATGCTCATCTCCCTTGAGAGTATCAAAATCACTAGCCAGGCTGGGATCCTACCTATAGCAACCAGCATAATAAGCGTGGAGAGATTTAAGAGCTTGTCGGCAAGCGGATCAAAGAACTTGCCTGCATCACTAGAAATCTTATACCTCCTCGCAAGAAACCCATCTAGCATATCAGAGACGCTGGCAAAGGCATATACAACCGCTGTCAAAAAACTCACCCAGCGGTTCCACAGATAATGACTTAAATCGTCGGGCGCCTTGATCAACATCATCAACAACACAATAATCGGTACAGCTGCTATCCTCGCAACAGAGATATAGTTCGGCAGATTTAAAAATCTTCCCCTATTTAAAGACATGCGCTACCTCTTACACTAAATAGTGCACAAATACAAACTGATTTTCCGAAGACTTTACTTTCACCCTCTAGAGGTCTATATAACACAAATTATGCAGATCAAAACGGATTTCCTAGTAATAGGGAGCGGCATTGCAGGGCTTGTGTTCGCACTCAAGGCATCTAGGTATGGCAGTGTAGCCATAGTCACAAAAAAGGAGGCAGATGATACTGCAACAAGTTTTGCGCAAGGTGGCATTGCGGCAGTAGTAGACCCAACTGATTCGCCGGCACTGCACTTGGAAGACACAATCAAGGCGGGCGCAGGACTTTGTAAGCGGGAGGTGGCAAAAAAGATCATAAGTCTCGCACCAAACGCAATTCAAACACTGGAAGAATTTGGCGTTAGATTCACTAGGACTAAAAGTGGGGATTTTGAACTTGGGCTAGAGGGTGGACACACGAGGAGACGAATACTCCATGTGTTAGATCGCACAGGAAGAGAGATAGAACATGCCTTGATATCGCGGTGCAAAGAAAACAAAAACATCAAAATATACGAACATCATTTTGCAATAGACCTCATAACCACTAAAAAACTCGGTCATACTTCCTTCCCAAACACATGCCTCGGGGCATATGTCTTGGATAGATCAACCAGCGAAATCAAGATATTCGCGGCAGATACCACACTTATCGCCACCGGAGGGGCAGGAAAGATATATTTATACACCAGCAATCCGGACATTAGCACTGGAGATGGAATAGCAATGGCCTACCGGGCTGGTTGTCGGATTGCCAATATGGAATTCATCCAATTCCATCCAACCTGCCTCTATCATCCAAAGGCAAAGTCATTTCTAATCTCAGAAGCGGTGAGGGGAGAAGGAGGCGAACTCCTCCTTATCAATGGAAGCCCCTTCATGAAAAAATATAGCCCTTCTGGGTCGCTTGCCACCCGAGACATTGTGGCGCGCGCGATAGATGCGGAGCTAAAGAGGAGCGGAGATGACCATGTGCTTTTGGATATATCCCATCGCGGGAGCGCCTTTATAAAGAGGCGTTTCCCTACGATATACTCCACCTGCCTGAGATTCGGGATAGACATAACAAAGGAACCTATACCGGTAGTTCCTGCCGCACACTATACGTGTGGAGGGGTTGTTGCAGGTATAGACGGGAGGACGGATCTGGAAAGGTTGCTTGTCTGCGGCGAGGCAGCCTGCACAGGACTGCACGGGGCAAACCGCCTCGCCTCCAATTCCCTTATGGAGGCGGTTGTAACAGCAGAGCTCGCAGCAACATACGCAGGGAGGCTAAAACCAAACATGCTTCAAAGAAAGCTAAAGATACCACCATGGGATCCTGGAGGGGCGGTGGATATAGATGAATCTGTCATCATCACCCACAACTGGGATGAAATAAGGCGTACTATGTGGAACTATGTCGGAATAGTAAGATCCAACAAACGCCTCATGCGCGCCTATTCTAGGATCAAACTTCTTGCAAAAGAGATACGCGAATACTACTGGAACTTCAAAATCACAGCGGATCTGGTAGAACTTAGGAACCTAGCGCTTGTAGCGGAACTTGTAATCAGATCCGCCCTTTGGAGAAAAGAGAGCCGCGGTATTCACTACAATATAGATTACCCAAGGGAAGATCCGAAATTTGCAAGAGACACCATTATAAAACCACAGCGTTAGCGCCACACAAGCCTAGAAGATGCAGCAGCGCTCTTCACCTCAAGGGAAAATGGCCTATTAAGATTGGGATGGGAGAATCGGATCCAATATAGCCTTCCCCATCTGTTTATATACGGAAAGAGGATTTCCTCTCGCGGAGTCGGATCTATCTCCTTTATAGACTCCGGCAAATATTCTGTACCATCCTTGTTCAAGGTGATGCTCCAAAAACGGGAGTCGCTTATAGGCGGCGTCCCTTTCTCAAGATACGCATAGACAATAAATCCATCACCGCCTTCCTCTAAATACTCAGGTCCCAAGACATGTATGTCATTTTTATAAAGCCTATTACGCGCATATTCCTTAAACTCGTCTGAGAGATATGTAGCACCTAGGATCAATTTGGCGCTCAATGTATTTACATCGTAAACACTGCTTTTCCGCGTCTCCTTTGAAAGGAGTGCACTATAATTTGCCTTGGCGCAAGAAGAGAGAATAAGACAAAATGCACATACAAAGAGATAAAATCGCCTCATATCACCTCCTCTGACTACTCGCAATCTTGGATTCTACCCCCAGCTGTTCTTCTAACCACCTATCTATATCCCAAAACAATTGGCTGTTTTCCACACCTGTAAAGATATCTGGAAGAATCGTAGGATAAGTTTTGAGCATCTTGTTATATACAGGGATGCGGATGAAGAATTTTCTTACCTTTTCTGGATCGCATATTATATCATCGCCCCCACACGCCATAAACACAGGCAGATGTATCCTGCCCGCAATCCCCATCATCAAATCGGAATTGGCTATAATCTCAAAGGCACACTTTATCGAGGTCTTCTTTTCAAAACTGGGGTCGTTTTCACAATCCCGTATCACATTCAGGCTGTGTGTAAAAAGAACTGGGTCAAGCCAGTTACCCCCTACCATACAATAAGGATTTACACGGTTTACCAGTCTAAGCAACTTCAACTTCCAGCCTGGCACACCCACCCTGTCTCTTATGTTGGGTGAAATAGCAATTACAGCCCTCAACCCCTTATCGTATTTGACGGTAAAATTTAAGACAATCTGACCGCCGAAACCATAACCTACCAAAATCAAGGGTGCAGTAGCAGATGTCTTTTTTATAAAATCTATAAACTCATACAGATCCGAGAGAAAATCATGAATCGAATTTATATAAAAACGCCTGCCACCAGACTTGCCATGCCCTCTCATGTCGAACAAATGCACCCCGTATCCGCGCCCTGAGAAGAATCCCGTAAAGGCTGCGTATCTCCCCACATGATCGGCAATGTCGTGGACAAAGATGAGATGGGCCTTTGGGGAATCTGGCATCCACCGCTGGTAGTATATCGGCGTGCCATCAGCAAGCCTCATATACTGAAGTTTGACATCCAGTACCGTCATCCTGCCTCTTTTAAAAATTCTTCCAATAGAAGCCGTTGTTTCTTGGTAAGTTTAGTCGGTGTTATAATGTTTACCACAATAATCTGATTTCCCTTCTTTCCAGTCTTAACATCTGGCAGCCCCTTCCCCTTCAGGATCAGCCTATCGCCATACTGCGTACCCGCGGGTATAGCCACGGTCTCCTTGCCCCACAGAGTAGGCACTTCAATCTTAACACCAAGGGCTGCCTCCGGAAAGGATATGTCTGCCTCGTAGTATATATCATTTCCCTTCCTCTTAAAAAACCTATGAGGCTCCACATGCACAAGGATATAAAGATCCCCCGCGGAGCCGCCATGGAAACCTGCTTCGCCCTCCCCTCTCAACACAAGGTGCATTCCATCTTCAATCCCCGCTGGGATCTTGACCTTGAGTCCCTTCTTCTGCTTCACACTCCCGCTACCATTGCACGCCTTACACGGGTGCTTCACCACGCCGCCACTCCCGCCGCACTTCATACATGAGGTCTGGATGACAAAGAACCCCTGCCGGTGCGTTATCCTCCCTGTCCCACCGCATAAGTCGCATACTTCGCGAGCCCTCCCCGATTCGATGCCGCTACCACCGCACTGGCTGCAGACTGCGCTTTTTGAGATGCTGATCTCTTTCTCCACGCCGAATGCCGCCTCCTCAAAGGAGATAGTCAACTCCTTTTCAATATCGCGCCCCCTTCTTGACCTAGACTTCCTTCCAAACTCAAATCCTATATCACCAAACCCTCCAAAAAACTCCTCAAAGAGACTCCCAAATGTAGAGAATATGTCGTCCATGCCGCGGAAGCCGGAGAAACCAGTCCCCTCAAGGCCTGAATGCCCATACGCGTCGTATATCCGCCTCTTCTCGGGATCGGAGAGGACTTCATAGGCCTCTGCGGCCTCTTTAAACTTCTCCTCTGCCTCCTTGTTGCCGGGGTTTCGATCGGGGTGATATTGGATCGCCTTCTGGCGGTATGCCTTCTTGATCTCTTCCGGGGAGGCATTCCGACTTACACCCAATATCTCGTAGTAATCCTTCTTTATCATAATGACTTCAGAAGATAAATGAATGCTTTTGGCTGGGTTGTCAACTGATAAAAAAGGTATCGCTCAATGCTGAGACTGTATCCCTAAAACCAAGGAAATTACAAAAATACCAGACATCAATTGACGGATATCAAGCCATGCAATAGAATATAAGGTAAGGGAGGGACTATGGGCAAAATAAAATGGTTGGCGCTTATCGCCATACTTATTCCATCTAGCATCCTTGCCAAGGAAGGAAGCGCAGGCAACGGGGTGAAGGGGGGGATGGTGATTACCACGTTTGATTCGAACGCTGGAGGTATAAATTTGGCTGCTATCCAATCGGCGGCCATTCAGCCCGATGGGAAGATTGTAGCGGTCGGGGTAGTTAGCAAGATGGGCAAGGAAAGTCTGGGTAACTTTGCCGTCGCAAGGTATGAACCAAATGGGAGGCCGGATCCAAAATTTGGAGAGGGTGGTAAGGTGACCACTGCTTTTGAATCAAAGGATAGTGTCGCCTATGGGGTTGCTATCCAGGTGGACGGCAAAATTGTAGTGGTGGGAAACGCATCCGAGCCCAGCAACAAATCCTACTTCGCTATGATAAGATACAAATCGGATGGAGGTATAGATGATAGCTTCGGCAAAGGAGGTAAGGTAACCACAGATTTTGGAGCGGACAGATCGGCTTATGCCTCTTCTGTCGCCATCCAGCCGGACGGAAAGATCGTGGTAGCAGGGTCCGTCTGCCCCACCTCAAGCAATGTCTGTGATTTTGCCATCGCAAGATACAATCCAGACGGCAGCATAGACACCGGCTTCGGCAGCGGAGGAAAGGTGATCACAGATTTTACACAAGGTTGGAGCGATGCGCAGCCATCCCAAGATCAGCTTGGTATTTGGAATAGAGTTGCCGCCTATAATCAAAAAGGTGACGACGCGCGCTCGGTCGCTATCCAATCAGATGGAAAGATAGTGGCGGCGGGGAGCTCCTGTGAGGTCAACTATACAAATTGTAGCATTGCAATGGCACGGTATAATCCGGATGGGAACTTGGATGTTGGTTTTGGTAATGGCGGGAGGGTGATCACCAATCTCGGTTCAAATAACGCTGACTATCAAGGGAATGACACCGCATATTCACTTGCAATCCAGGCGGATGGCAAGATCCTGGTAGCAGGCAGTTCCTACTACAACGCCCCAAGGCACGCATTTGCCATCTTAAGATATGAGCCAAATGGAAGGCTAGATGCCGGCTTTGGCAATGCTGGATGGGTAACCACAACATTCATTCCAGCAAATGAAGATGTATACGAAGATTCCACCGCATACTCACTAAAGATACAGGCAGACGGAAAGATAGTGGCGGCGGGAACTACCTGTAAGGCTGCATATAACGATTGCGATATCGGTATTGCTAGATACGAGCCAAACGGAAGGTTGGATGCAGGCTTCGGAAGGGGAGGAAAGGTGATCACGAATTTTGGAGGGGAAGAGTTGGCCAACTCAATTGTCATCCAACCCGACGGAAAGATTGTTGTGGCGGCATTTACAGGCGCTGGCTATGCAAGCCGTGCCTCATCCAAAAGCGACTTTGCCCTTGTAAGATACGACCAAAGGGGAAGGCTGGATCTTAGCTTTGGAGGAGGCAAAAAGTAGGAATACATATTCTTGATGAGAGGCATCTATTTTCTGCCACCCTCGCAGTGTCGCTCAATCAATTTGAAGATCTTGTTCCGTTGTCTTGCCCCACGAATGATGACTAGCCTCTCTTGAGGGATATTTAAATAGCTTGCCAAGACCTCTATCACCCTCTGGTTTGCGCGCCCCTCTTCTGCCTTCTCACGCACCTTGACCTCGAAACTATCATCCGTCTTTTTAATGACCTCGTCCCTTTTGGAATCAGGAAATACTTTCACCTTTATGAACATAGAAATATCTTATATCCGCCAGCTTGAAACGCAAGACATTTGGCGTCTCTTTAGCTACGTGCATCTTAATAAAAAATCCACACCTTCTTGGGCTGGGTTAGTAACTATGCCGCCAACTCGCCTTTGAATGATTTATTTAAAACACTCTCAAATAGTTCTTGGAGTTTTTGTTTTTGGTCTAAAAGTTTCTTTTTATATTCTTGAACAGCGGATAGTTTTTCAACAATTTTTTTCTGGGTTTCAAGGGGAGGAAGGGGGATTTTTACTCTTCTAACAAGATCACTGTTAAGATTCTTTACTACTCCGCCCGATGCAAATCTTTCAAATTGAATTTTTATTTGAGTAGTGCAAAGTATATAATAAAGAAAATCCTGTAAAATCTCATTTGCATTATTTATATGCAAAAGTAACCAACCATCATGTATTGCCCCTGAAATTTTTAAAATATATGGCCGTCCAAAACTCATTGAATTAGATAAAATTAAATCTCCTTCTTGTACTAATCGAGTTTTTGATATACCTTCTGGTTTAATTTTTTCTGCTGTTGAAGTGATATATTTCTCGCCTTCCTTAACATCTCCGATTTTAATCCAGTTAATTCCATCTAGTGATTTTGTTAAGTATTTATTTATGGGTCTAGGTGAGCCACCTCGTGCAATTTCACAGACATTTCCTAATTTTTTCACTTCCCAATTCTTTCCTTTTGGGTCTAATTCGCGGTGGAGTAAGCTTTGAAAAAGTTCTTCGGTCAATTCAATTTGTTTATCATTCAATTCCTGCGCCTTTTTTATCGCATCCAACCTCTCCACAATTTTTTGCTGGATTGGTAAGGGAGGAACAGGAATTTTTAAACTTAAAATTTGTTCTTTAGAATAAGTCTCTCTTCCAACTGTGTCTACTGAACCAAGCTTTTTAATAAAAATACGCAGAGAATAAAATAAAAATTTTTTATCAATCAAATTTTCTTTTACTTTTAATGGTATAAAAGTAGTTGTACTGGCATATTCTCTGTCAGCGTAAGCAAAAAGGCCATTCTGTGTATGTAATTTAGATATAACTAAATCTCCAGGCTTTAATTTTATTCTACGCTTTACTTTAAATTCATTTCCCTTAGCTGTTCTTTTTGGTAAAATTTTATGTTCTTTTGAAGAAATTGTCGGCTCAGTATAAAAAGTATCTGAATCTAAAGTAAAAATTCTTTCTTTTTCTAAATCAACTACAACCTCTCCTAATTTTTTTGTTGGCCAAAAATTCATTGAAATTATATTATGTAAAATTTTCTTGTTGCTGACCATTTTTAAACCATATCATTTCTTTAATTTCTTTATCTAAAATCTTTAAAAATAAGCCTAATTTATATTTAAACTCACCATTTTGATCAGTAAACTTTTTTAATTTTTCAATATCGCCTTCGTAATTCTCATTAGAACATTTAAGTTCAATTACTAGTAAATTAAAAGGTGTATTTCTTAAATGAATAATAATATCGGGATAAACTCTTGCTTCACCCAATTTTTTAATTTCTATCCCGTGCCTATTGTATTCACAATCAACATGCCAGTCATGGAATTGCTGTTGTAAATACTCGGCTAACTTATGTGCAATACTTCTTTCATTTGCTCCAATTTCCAATAAATAAAAATCATTTTTAATTAATAACCTAATACTATTAAACACTTTTTCTTTGATTTTATTATCATCTATATTTATTATATCGTTTTTATTGACTAATATTTCTCCTGTCATAGAATTCATAAGATTTTTGTTATTTTCTCAAGATAAGTTTTTAATTCTTTTTCATTATTTTTTATTTCTTCTAATATCTCCTTCGGGTCTCTGTATTCTTTTTCTTCGCCTTCAATATATGGGTTATAGGCATTGGCTGAAAGGATATAATCATTTTCTATTATTTCTTTTACTGGGGTAAACCAGGAATAGGTTTTTTCAATAGCGCGGTTTTTTTGCCATAATTCTATAAGTTTTGGAATATCGTTTCTGTATTGAGGACCAAATTTTTTAGCAGCGGATAAAGATGAGCCATCGCCTTGCATATTGAAAAACCATATTTTTTCATCTTCATCTAATTTCGGCTGTGCCTTTTTCTTAAAAATTAAAACTGATGTCTTAACTCCAGAATAAGGTTGGAAAACTCCTGCTGGCATTGAAATAACTGCTTGAAGTTGGCATTTTTCTAAAAGATAGCGACGAATTTCTTTATCATCCCGGTTTGTACCAAAAAGAGTTCCCTCAGGCAAAATTATTCCAGCTCTGCCATTAGGTTTTAAAGCGTCGATAACATAACCCAAAAATAAAACTTGAGTTTTAGTTGATTTTACTGGTAAAGATTTTTTAATTCTTTCTTTATCAACTTTTCCTGCAAATGGCGGATTGGTTAACACCACATCATATCTTCTTAAATCTTCTTCATCTTCTACACCAGCCACAGTGTCTTTTCTTTTAACATCTGATTCCTCAAGACCATGCAAAAAGAAGTTCATTAAAGTTAAACGGACCATTTCAGGATCAACATCTTGGCCGAAAAATGTCTCATTTTGCAAAAATTTCCATTGAGATTTGCTTAATCTATCGCCTGGACCACGAAAACCTCCATTATGCGGAGTTATTAATTCTTTTGAAGAATTTTTTGTTCTAATATGTTCATAACTGATAATAAGAAATCCGCCAGTACCACAAGCCGGATCAAAAACAGTTTCGCCAATTTTAGGATCTACCATTTCAACTATAAAACGAATTATGTGGCGAGGGGTTCTAAATTGACCTAATTTTCCGGCATGCTCAATCTGATTTAATATATCTTCATATAAGTCACCTTTAATATCAGCATCAAGTTGTTCAAATTTTATTTCATCAATAATTTCTAAAGTTCTTTTAAGCGTTGACGGATCATCAATTTTTAAACGTGCTTCGCGAAATATTTCTTTAATATTGTCATGACCGCTGATATTTCTTACGAAATCAAATACATCATCGCGAATAAATTCTAAAAGTTCTTTACCTGTTTTATAAACAAATTCTGACCAGCGATATTGATTATTTTTCCCTTCAAAAATAGATTTATATCCTCTTCTGGTTATTTTTTCTTCTTCTACTAAAGCATTATCTCTTTCTTCAAGCATTTTCAAAAAGAAAAGTAAAGTAATCTGTTGTATCCTGGTTACAGGATCTGGCAAACCGCTGGCATAAAGATAATCGTTTAAAACATCTAATTTTTGCTTAAATTCTTCTTGTAATTTTATTATTTTCTCATCCATATTTTTATACCACAAAAACCCTTTCGTTTAATTCTTTTATATTTTCTTGAATTTCTTTTTCGCCAAATAATTTAATAACTATTGGAAGTCCGCCAAACTGATTTAGAAAAAGAGGCTCGCTAAAAATTGAGATATCAATTTTTTCTTTATTAACTAAATATTGATTTTTTAACATCCTTAAAATTTTTACTTGCTCGCTATTAAAATTCTTTTCAATTAACCAAGATTCAAATAAATCATTTATTTTATTTTCTTTAATTTTTTCTTCGGTTGGTAATTCATAAAT
>Ga0078972_1006760_pt1 | contig 26626 bp, 28 predicted proteins | sample YelNatPaOPGAMG01_FD_67568 | JGI IMG/M metagenome (GOLD analysis project Ga0078972, IMG submission 67568) | Hot spring thermophilic microbial communities from Obsidian Pool, Yellowstone National Park, USA - OP-RAMG-01 (SPADES assembly) (version 2) | ecosystem: Environmental > Aquatic > Thermal...
CCAGTTGGCCGTTAACCGCTATCTGTCAATTGTCGGCTCTGCCTGTTATAATAGAGCTATGAAAAGTGCCACCCTCAAGCCAATTTTTTGGGATCTTGATATAGAAAAATTGGATATTAAGAAAAACAGCCGGCAAATCATTGAGCGGATTTTAGAATATGGCGATTCAGAGCAGGTGAATTGGATGTTTAAGCATTATAAGAAAGAGGAAATTAAGGAGGTGCTCAAAAATAGCCGCCAACTCTCTTGCAAATCCGCAAATTTTTGGGCTTTTTATTTTAATATTCCCAAAAACGAGGTGCGATGTTTGACGAGGTCCTTTTTGGCAATACGAAAAAGTATTTGGCCTTATTAGCAGAAAAAGAGATTTTGCCAAACCAGGCCTATTTAGCTGGTGGTACGGCAATAGCACTTCAATTGGGTCACCGGATTTCTTATGATTTAGATTTTTTTACACCTTCTCAGTTTCAATTAGAAGAAATCCTTTATAAATTAAAAACACTGAAAGAATTTAAATTAGATAGAACCGCTTGGGGGACTATTCTTGGCAGCTTTTCTGATTGTAAGTTTTCTATTTTCTACTATCCGTATCCGCTTGTCGAAAAACCCAGCCGTTATTTGGGTCTGAATGTGGCGCGGGCAAAAGACCTGGCTGCAAGCAAAATCGGGGCAATATCTTCGCGGGGCACAAAAAGAGACTTTATTGATCTCTATTATCTTCTGCAAAGCGGCAAGGTAGGTAATTTAGAGAAATGCCTGACATTCTACGAGAAAAGATTTGGCAACCTATCAGCGATGAGGTTTCATATTTTGAAAAGCTTAACCTATTTTGAAGATGCTGACCAAGAAAAAGACCCTAAAATGTTAGTCAAGGATTACTCCTGGAGGGAAATTAAAAAATATTTCTCCGCAGAGGTAAAGAAGTTGGTTGAAACGAGAAAAGGCTTTTAAAAAATAGCCCTTGTTAGCCAACTGTCAATTGTCAGCTCTGCCTGTTGGTTCTGCCTGTCTTGACACCTTATTTTCAGAAGATGTGCTATAATAAAGTTGAGCAATGAAAAATCAAAAGGTGAAAATTCTTATTGCGGATGATGACCCTGATTTTTTACAGATGTATAAAATAGAATTGGAGCGGGGCGGGTTTGAGGTTCTCACCACTTCAACCAGTGAGGGTTGTTTGATTAAGGCGCTCGAAGAGAAACCAGATTTGATTCTTTTGGATGTGATGATGCCCAAGATTTCAGGTTTTGAGGTGTTGGAAACTCTGAAGGCAACCCCTGAAACAGAAAAGATCCCGGTCGTGATGATTACTGCTTTGGGAGACGAACACAAGATGCGGGCAAAACAACTGGGCGCCCACCATTATCTCCAAAAGACAAAGGTAACACCCATTGAGTTGGTCCATAAAATTAAAGAAGCCCTACATTAAGAGGGTTAAGGAGAGGAAATGGTCGAAGCAAATCTACCCAAAAAGGCAAAAATTCTCTTGGTCGATGATGACCGCGTCTTTGCCGAGATGTACAAACTGCGCCTGGAAAGCTCTGGTTATGAAGTGGTGATTGTTGAGGATGGGGAAAAGGCTTTGGTTACCGCAATGAAAGAAAAGCCTGATTTGATTCTGCTTGACATTATGATGCCCAAAATTAATGGTTTGGATGTATTAGATATTCTGAAAACCACTCCTGAAACCCGCGACATTCCGGTCATTGTGCTGACCGCCCTTTTGAAGGATGTTAATGAGGTGCGCGGTTTGATGTCCGGGGCAGTCGAGTATTTGGTTAAGTCTGAAGTGACGCCCCAACAAGTCTTAGAAAAAATTGAAGAGATACTTCAAAGATAGCGATAATCAATAGGGCGCAAAAGGGTTGGGTCGGCCAAAATTGGGTTCGTCAGGTTTAATTTCTTGACCAAAACGCTTCAGTTGTTCTAAACGTTCTAATTTTTTCTCATTAATCACCGAAGAGGGGAGCGGCGCGTTGGTTGAGATTTCCGTTTTCATAGCGGTCAGTTTCATTTGAAACCAAAAGAAGGAGAGGCCGAATCCTAATAAAGCAAAAATGATGATGAAAAGGCAAACTTTCTTCATTTGTAAAAAATCCTCCCTTCGATTTTGGTCGACACAAGATTCCCGGACGGCGAGATGACGATTGAAGGCAAAACCACCGCCCGCGCCAAGGAATCCAAGGTTTCTAAGAGATTGAGTAGTTTCGGAAAATCACCGTTGATTTGCAGACTGAATGAGATTTCCTTGAAGGGAAGGGTGGAGGTAGCGGTTTCGGTTGGGGTGGTTTGGGGAGTGGTGGTTCCCTCTTCTTCTTTCGTTTCTTTGGGTTGATTCTGTTTTTCACTGATTTGAAGAGAGGTGAGCGTGTTACCCGTATTTCGAATCACACCGTCTAATTGGTTGAGGAAATCAGTTGTTTCTTTTTGGTCAGGGACAAGCAGTTGGGCGTTTAAAAGAGCCTGATCAAGACGGTCCTCTTGGGTTTTGAGGCGATCCAGTTCCGCTCTTTTGGCCGCGACCTGAGCCAATTCAACCTGGCTTTGGCGATACTCCTCGTAGCGTCTTATCAGAAGAAGATACTGGGGTTTCAAGAGACCCAAGAAAAGAGCCACAAAAGCGGCCAAAAAGACCAAAGAAAGGATAATCAGTTTTTTGTCAATGAGAATTTCTTTCATTTGTTTTTTTAAGATTGACAGTTAGGTTAAAGATATAGCCAGATTCTTTTTCGCCTGTTTGCTGAAGAGAGGTGAGGGTTGCGTTTTGGAAATAAGAAGAACTTTCTAATTTGGTCTGAAACCTTAAGATTTCACGCAAAGAAACCGCCCGACCATTGATGGTTAAATTGGGGGTTTGTTTGCTTAGGGTTAAGCCCATAATTTGGACCTGAGTTGGTGTTGTGGCGCTTAATTCTTTTAATACCGCGTTCCAGTCGATTCTTTCTCTATCCAAAAGATCAAGCAGTTTGAAGGTCTGATTCAGTTGGGTTACCTTTTGGGTGATTTCTTTCAGCTGAGCAGTTTCGCTTTCTTCAGAAGCAATTTGGGTCTTGGTCTGCAAAAGGGCGGAAGCGAGGGAGTAGTTGGCCAATGCCATCCAAAGGGCAATCAGGAGGAAGAGAAAAAAGATGGTTAAACCCAAAATCGCTGCCTGAAGAAGAGTCCTTTTCCTTTGATGTTCTATCTTTAATTCCGGAGGAAGAAGGTTAATCCCTGTTTTGGGGATTTGGAAAAGTTTTTTCTTTTTGTTGGTTTTGGAAGAAAACTTCATAGTTGCCTCATTGCTAAACCAATCGAGGCGGTAAAGAGGGTGCTTTTTTGATCTGGGGGTGGGTTTTTAATCATCCGCCAAGGATTGCCGCGTTCTGTTTTGAGACCAATCTTTTCCTCGATCAAACGGTCCAAACCAGGCATTGCCGCCCCGCCACCAGTCAAGAGGATTTTGAGTAATTTGATTTGACCTTCGTGTTTTTGGAAATATTTTAGACCGCCTGCCATTTCGTCAATCAGCGGGACCAGCGCGTGTTCTAAGGTGTGAGCAATCTTTGGATCTTTCAATCCGCTCGTTTTCTTGATTTTTTCCGCTTCTTCAAATGAGATATTTTGAGCCAGCGCAATCCGTTCGCTGAAAAGTTTACCGCCAATCGGCAAGGTGGCGGTAAAACGAATCGCCTGACCGTCATGGATGGTTAAAGAAGTGGCTAAGGCGCCCAAATCGACAATCAAAAATGGCTCTTTGCTATTTTTGGGGAGGAGGGCGCGGCTGTTGGCTAATGGTTTGGTTTCTAAACAGATTAAGGAAAGGCCAGCTAAACGGATGGTTTCGATAAACTCATCGACCAGTGTTTTGGGGGCCGCGACTGTCAGCACCTCATACCCCTTTTCGCTTTGATTAATCACCTGATAGTCAAGATAGGCCTGGTTGGGCTCTAAAGGAATGTAACCGGCTACTTCATTGGGAATGGTATATTCAAGAGCTTGCGGTTCAATGAGGGGAAGTTCTAAGATTTTGGTGAAAACCAAGGATTCGGGTAGAGCCGAAACGACTGCCTTGGCTCTAATTTTGTGCTCCTTGACTGCTTGGGCAATGGCCGAGGCAAGCGCCTCTTTGTCTTTGATATGCTCTCGGCTAAAGATCTCTCGGGGAGAGGGGGAGCAGCCCAAACTGACCAGTTGAAAAAGAGAGGCGGTTTTTTTCAACTGAACCACCTTGAGGTTTTCATAGCCAATGTCTAGTCCGAAAAATTCTTCTAAGCCGAAAAGTCGTTTCAAAAGATTCATCTTCCCCTTTGGGCATTATTATACCATAAAAATCGCTCAATAAACAAAAAGGAGGGGCGCTTGGTCTGAATCGTCCGCCCCTCCTTTAAATATAAGACGTCGTCAGACCCGCGCCCCTCCGAGGATTCTGCGCTCCGCATCCAAGGCTTTCGCCTTAGCGCAGGGCCCAGAGGGTCGTAGGTCTCCCGGTCCTTCCGGGGCCTTCGACCGGCTCAATCTCGTTGAGCGGATGGAACGCCCCGGAAAGAACAGGATAACCAATCAATTTTTAAAGGATTATAACATCATAACAAATCCTAAAATGGCTGTCAAGAGGAGAAAATATTCGAGTTATCCACAGGTCATTCTTCTTTTCTTTGTTTCTCTAAATTGGTGAAACGCATCTGTTCGGGGATAAAATAGAGCTCAACCTGGCCGATTGGGCCGTTGCGATGTTTTTTAACCAAGATGTCAGTGATATTTTTTCGCTCAGTATCTTTGTCATAGTAATCCTCACGATAAATAAACATTACCACATCAGAATCCTGCTCAATGGAACCGGATTCTCTTAAATCAGCCAGTTGGGGAATATGGGAAGGGCGCTGTTCCACTGCCCGGGAAAGTTGTGAGACAGCAATGACCGGCACATTTGATTCCTTAGCCAGTGCTTTCAGGGAACGGGAGATTTCAGAGACCTCCTGGACGCGCGACTCAGCCGCTCTTCGGCCTGAGGCATGCATCAGTTGGAGGTAATCAATCACAATCAAACCGAGGCCATGTTCGGCTTGTAAGCGACGGGCCTTGGTCATTACCTCTAAAGGAGTTAAAAGAGAGGAGTCGTCAATAAAAATCGGTGCTTCTGAAAGGATGCCCATCGCATAACCAATCCGGGGAAAATCCTCTTCCTCTAAATTGCCCGTTCGTAATTTCCAAGAATCAATCGCTGCCTGAGTGCACAACAGGCGGTCAACTACCTGCTCCTTAGACATTTCTAAAGAAAAGAAACCAACCGGCACCTTCGCTACGGTGGCGGCGTGGAGAATGATATTGGTGACGAAAGAAGATTTACCCATTGAAGGTCGACCAGCCAGAATAATCAAATCCGACGGTTGTAGTCCACCCAAAAGATTGTCTAAATCATCAAAACCGGTCGGCACTCCTCGAATCATTCCTTTGTGTTTGTGCAATTGGTCAATTCGCTCAAAGCTATCCGAAAGGATATCTTTAACCGGAACAAAGGTCTGTTTGAGGAAGCGTTGAGAGACACTAAATAGCTGCTTTTCTGCTTCATTCAGAACCACCTCTAAATCTTTTTCTTCTTGATAGCCCAGCTCCATAATCTGAGAAGACGCCTGAATCAGTCGGCGCAAAACCGCCTTTTGGTGAACAATCGAGGCATAATGCTCCACCCGGCTTGCCGAAGGCACGCTATTGACCAAAGTGGTCAAATAGGAAGCGCCACCCACTGTCTCAAGGAGATTTGTTTTTTCCAATTGGTCAGTTAAAGTAATCACATCAATGGGCATTTTTTTCTCGTATAATGACAACATTGCCCGATAAATCAGGGCATGACTTTCCTGATAAAAATCTTCCGGTAACAGAAAATCAACCACCTTAATCATCGCATCTTTGTCCAAAAGCAAGGCGCCCAAGACAGATTGTTCTGCTTCAAGATTTTGGGGCGGAACGCGGTTCATATCTCAAAAACCTCCTCGACTTCTTTAAGAAGGTCCTTTTCTGCGATTGATTTTAAGGGCAGGTCTTTTTTGACTTCACAAACCAAGCGCACATTATGACCAGAGAGTTCTTTAATGATATCTTCGATGATTTGGCGATTCTTGGCTTCTTCCAAACGGTCTTTGTGAAATTTAAACCGAACCCCCAAAATCAACTGACCATCTTCCATTTTGAGCGGCTGACTGGTTTCCAAGAGGAAACAGAGGGAATGATTGTGGGGCCGCAGTCGAGCGATTACCTCTGACCAGTTCAGGTTCAGGGGTTGATTTTTTTCGGTATGATCGGGATTTTTTGGTTTTTCCTGTCGAGAAGAAGGGTTGGTTTTGGTTTGGGGTTCTGGTTGAAGAGGCGGGTCGTTTTTTTCTTTAGATCCTGCCGTCATTTTGACAATCGCCAGCTCCAGGGGTAATTGAATCAAATCAGTGGTTTTTATCTCTTTTTGAGCTTCGGCAATCAACTGAATCCAAAAGGCGAGTTGGGCGGAGGGGTTTTTGAGCAGTTCTTCTCTCATTATTTCGATCAGACCAGTACAAAACTGATAAAGGTCCCCTCCCTCCTGAATCACTTCTTCCAACAAAGCGAAAAGACCAGCGGTATCTTTTTTGAGGAGAAGTTGATAAAACTCTCTGAGCCTTTTTTCTTCGGTCTTTCCGAGGATTTCGGCGACGACCTTTTGGGTAATCTCTTTAATGCCTCGACTCAAGATTAAATCCAAAATACTCTCCGCATCCCGCAAACTGCCAAAAGCAGATTGAGCAATCAAACGTTGAGCCTCTTCATCAATGGAAAAGCCTTCTTTTTGAGCTAAATCCAACAATCTTTCTTGAATTTCTCCGATCGAGAGTCTTTTAAAATCAAACCGTTGGCAACGGGAAATGATGGTTGTGGGGAGGCGGTGAGTTTCGGTTGTTGCCAAGACAAAGATGACATGGGCGGGCGGCTCTTCTAAGGTTTTGAGAAGGGCATTAGCGGCTTCTTTGGTCAGCATATGACACTCGTCGATGACATAAACCTTATAACGCGACTTGACAGGAGCAAAGCGGATTTTTTCGCGCAACTCGCGAATCTCTTCAATCCCACGGTTGGAGGCAGCATCAATCTCAATCAAATCCAAACTTTGCCCCTTTTGGATCTCCAGACAAGAAGGACATTGGTTGCACGGCTCACCATTTTGCAAGTTTTGGCAGTTAACCGCTTTGGCCAAGAGGCGAGCGGTGGTCGTTTTGCCCGAGCCACGCGGCCCAGCAAAAAGGTAAGCGTGGACCAGTCGTTGATTTTTAAGAGCGTTTTGAAGGGTCTTTTTGACATGGTCCTGACCAATTAATTCGTGGAATGTTTGCGGTCGCCACTTCCGATAAAGCGCCTGACTCATTTTCAACTCCCAAAAACATTTTAACATCTTTCTTTTGCTTTTTTTGTCCCCAGTCTGGGGATTTCCTTTTTGCTCCAGACTTGTGTTATAATACAACCAAATGAAAGCCAGTCAACTGATTCAAGTTGTTGCTCAAAAAAGCCAGCTCAGTCAGAAGGAGGCGGCGCAGGTTGTGAAACTCTTCGGCGAAACGGCCCAAAATGCTCTTGCTGCTTCTGAGCGGGTTTCGCTTTCTGGTTTCGGGACATTTTATTGGTTTCAAACCAAATCGCGCACCATTCCCAACCCCAAAAACCCCCGGCAACGGATTTTAACCCTTGGTCGCCGGGTGGTGAAATTCAAACCCGCCCCTCCTTTGAAAGAAGTGGTCAAAGATCTGGTCCTTCCTCCTTCTTTTGAGGAGCGGTTGCTTCAACTGCGCACCAAACCCCTTCGCATCCCCTATATTTCTCTGAAAAACCGCAAGATTCCTAAAGAAATTCTGATGAAGATTCCAGAACGGATTGCCCGTGCCTATCAGATTCTGCCAGTGGAAGAAAAAGAAGGCAAACTGGTGGTGGCAATGGTGAATCCTGAGGATTTAGAGGCGGTTGAATTCGTCAAGAAAAAAGTGGGGATGCCTTTGATGATTGGTATTACCACCTCTTCAGAACTCAATAGCGCCTTTGATCAATACGGTGGTCTTGCTCAGGAGATGGAGAAGGTGCTCAAGGAAGTGGAATCAAAGGGTGAAAAGAAGGCGGAGAAGGCGGAAGTGAAAGCGGTTGCTCCGAAAGAAGAGTTTGATTTAGAAACGCCGACCAGCCGATTAATCACCTCTCTTTTGAAAAAAGCGGTTAAGGAACGCGCTTCAGATATTCATATCGAACCTCAAGAAGAGGGGGTTCAGGTGCGGTTTCGGATTGATGGAGTTTTGCAAAAGATTGTTAGCTTGCCCAAGGAGATCCATCCCAGTGTTGTCGCCCGGATTAAAATCCTCTCCAATTTGAAGATTGATGAAACGCGCATGCCCCAGGACGGTCGTTTCACGATGCTCTCAGGAAACAATGAGATTGACTTCCGGGTTTCGACAATGCCGACTGTTTATGGGGAAAAGGTGGTTATTCGGATTTTGGATAAAAGCAAGGGGCTGTTAAGTCTTGAGGAATTGGGATTAAGAGGCAAGGCTTTTGGGGTGGTTGATGAAAATGTCCATAAGGCTCATGGGATGGTTTTGATCACTGGTCCCACTGGTAGTGGAAAGACGACCACGCTTTACGCTGTTTTGAGCAAAATCTACCACATCGGCATTAACATTGTTACACTGGAAGACCCAGTGGAATATCATCTTAAAGGCATTAATCAATCACAGGTCAATCCGGCGGTCAATTACACCTTTTCTTCTGGTTTGCGCTCTATTTTAAGGCAAGATCCGGATGTGATTATGTTAGGGGAGATTCGTGATCCTGAGACCGCTTCTATGGCTGTTCACGCTGCTTTAACCGGTCACCTTGTCTTTTCCACCCTTCATACCAATGATGCTGCTGGTGCTATTCCCAGGTTAATTGATATGGGCGTTGAGCCGTTTTTACTCAATTCTTCTTTAAACGCGGTGATTGCCCAAAGACTGTGTCGTAAAATCTGCGAAAACTGCAAGGAAGAACGGCCGGTTCCTTCGGAGATTCTTCAAGCAGTGCGCAACGAAATGAAATTGAAAAAGGCGGTTTTTTACAAAGGGAGAGGTTGCCCAATCTGCAATCAGACGGGATATAAGGGGCGGATTGGTATCTTTGAGGTTTTGGGAGTTTCTGAGGCGATTAAGAAGTTGATCGGTCAACGGGCTTCGGCGGATGCGATTCAAAAACAAGCAATCAAGGAAGGTATGCTTACTTTGAAACAGGACGGTATTCTAAAGGCCTTGGATGGCATCACCACCATCGAGGAGGTTTGGCGGGTGACCAAGGAATAAGATGCTTTATCATTATCAAGCCAAAAACCCCGAGGGCATTTTGAGAAAAGGGGAAATTGAGGCGAAAAATCCTCAAGAAGTCTATGAAATGCTGAGGAAGCAAAACTATTTTTTGATTTCTCTCAAACCCGCACGAGAAGAATCAACGACCTTCTCATTATTTAATCGGGTATCAACCAAAGACTTGGCTGTTTTTACCAAGCAACTTCAGGTGATGATTCATGCTGGGATGTCTTTTGTTATTTCTTTGCGCGCCTTAGCCGAACAGACAAGAAGCCGTTATTTGTCCAAAGTGGCTCTCCGTTTAGCCGCGGCTGTTGAAGGAGGGATGCCTCTTTCGGCTGCCCTGGCTCAGTTTCCCTCTGTTTTTTCTCCTCTTTACGTCAATACAGTTCGAGCCGGCGAGGCAAGCGGGAAGTTAGAGACGGTTTTGGGTTCACTGAGTCGCAGTTTGGAGAAGGATAATGAACTCCGTTCAAAAATTAAAGGAGTGATGATTTATCCTGCCTTTGTGATTACGGTTTTGGGTGGTGTTTTGGTGGTCATTCTGGTTTATGTGGTGCCGGCGTTGAGTAAAATTTTCCAAGAGATCGGCGCTGGTCTTCCTTGGCCGACCGAAGTTTTAATCAAAAGCTCTCAATTCGTCCGCTACTACTGGTGGACAGTTTTGGTGGGACTTGTGGGTTTGGTTGCTCTTTTCCGATTGATTAAGGCCAGTGGAACCGGTGCCCGCACCTTGGATCGAATCAAACTTTCTCTACCGGTGATTGGACCACTGTTAAGCAAAATTTACCTCGCTCGTTTTTGCCGCATCTCCGCTACCCTCATCCGGGCTGGCTTGCCCATTACTGAAGTGCTTCAAACCGCGAAGGTTCTTTTAACCAATTTGATTTATCAGGAAGCCCTTGTTGAGGCAACCGAAAAGGTGGAAAATGGCTTTCCTTTGTCCTTGGCTTTTCAGGAAACCGGCACCTTTCCGCCGATGGTCCATCAGGTGATTCATGTGGGCGAAACCTCAGGTAGTTTGGAGGACTCCTTGGATATGTTGGCGGATTATTTTGAGCAAGAGGCAGCCACCACCACCGCGGCTTTGGCTTCTTTAATTGAGCCCGTCCTTATCGTTGCCATTGGTTTGGCCGTTGCTTTGGTTGTCGCCTCAGTGATTAAACCGATTTATGGTTTGGTTGGGGCGATGTAAGATGAAGAAATCAGTGGGTTTGACCTTGATTGAGGTCTTGGTGGTGATTGCGATGATGGCGATTTTGTCCACGATTTTTAGTTTGAACATCTTCCGTATCTTGCCTTCCATTCGACTGTCTGGCGCCGCCCGTAATTTGGTTTTGGATTTAAAAAAGGCACAGCGCTACGCCATTGAGCAACAGTTCATCTACGAGGTGCGTTTTTTGACCAGCGAGAATAAATATCAAATCATCAAAGAAACCAATAGTCCGGTCATTATCTCAGAGATTTCCTTGCCAGAAGAGATCTCTTTTGGTCAAATCAGTTTTGATCCTCCGGTGGTTGATTTTAATGCCGCTGGCTTGCCCTCTGTCTCAGGAACGATTATTTTGAACAATCAAGCCGGTCACTCCGCCACTATTGAGATTGAGCCAGCCGGTTTTATTAAAGTGAACCAATGAAAAAGCGCAAAGCCCTCACTCTCATTGAGACAACAATCGCCATCTTTGTTTTGCTGGTGGGGGTTGTTTCTATTTTGCAACTTTATCCTGTGGGACTGAAGACGAGCCGTTTTTCTTATCATCTTTCCGTTGCGTCTGCCTTGGCTCAGGGCAAAGCCGAGGAGATGTTAGCCAAAAATTTTGAAGAAGTAACCAGTGTTCCCCGCACCGCGGTCGATTCTTCTCCTTCCAGTCCTTTCCATCTCTACGACTGGGAGGCAAAGGTGAGTTTGGTTGATCCAAACAACAATCTTGCGGAAAGTTCGACCGAGACCCAAATCAAGCGCATCGAAATCATTATCTATTGGAAAGAGGGGGATCAGTCAAAGGAGTATCATCTGAACACCCTCTATGCTCAAAAATGAAAAGAAATCATTCTTTTAAAGCCTTAACCCTAATCGAAACCATCGTCGCCTTGGGGGTGACCGCGATGGTTGTTTTAACTGCTTTTTCGGCCTATTTCCTTCACCAGAAGGCTTCTCAGGCAGGTTGGGTCTATATTGAACTGGCGCAAAATGGTCGGGCTGCCCTTGACCGGATGAGCCGTGAGATTCGCCAGACACCAATGATTGTCACCTTCCTGCCTCCGGATGCTTCCCAACCTCCGGCCAATGAACTTACCTTTCAGGATGGTCATGAGTCTGAGCGGATTAAATACATCACCTATTATCTGGATGGGGACCAATTAAAGAGAAGGGTGAGCTACTATTATTTCACTTCTGATCCTGCCACTTGGGTGCCTTACGATAGCAAGGACCAGACAGGCAATTCTCCAGAGATGGCTATTTTGGAAGACGAGGTGATGGCTCATTATTTTTCCAGCATTGGTTTTTACGGAGAAAAGGTGATTAATGTCCGTTTCACCCTGCAAAAGGGAACCACCAGCCTTTCTTTTCAAACTGCTATTTGGAGTAGAAACCTATGAATAGAAAGAAAAAAGTCAAAAAGGGATTTGCTTTGGTTACTGTTTTGGCTCTGATGGCCCTGATTTCTGTTCTGAGTCTCTTTTTTATCAATTTTACGATTACAGATCTGAAGATCTCCTTTTCTTTGAATAATGGCACCCAGGCTCTTTATCTGGCCGAGGCAGGGGTAGAGGAAATGGTCTGGTGGGTTAAACACGATGAGCAATACAAGACTGAGTTCGAGGAAGGAACGATTAACCGGACACTGAGCCGAAGCAATCTCTTTGGCGGAGACAGCGGGTATGAGGTTAAGATTGAAGCAAGTGGCAAGGCCCAAGCCCAAATTACCTCAAGAGGTATTTACCAAATCAGTGGTCGGCAGGCGACGCGTTTGGTCAAGGTGAAGATTTTTAAGGCCCTTGCTCAAGGAACCAGCTGGTCCCAAGTAAGTTATGGCGCCAAAGATATCGATTTCTTTGCCAGTCGGGCCAATCTTAACGGTGGTCCGATTTATGCGGTGGATGATGTGGATGTTTGGGGAGGTAGTATTGTGAATGTTGAAAAAGATGTTTTGGCCGGAGACCAGATTACTGTTGGTCTTTTTTCTCAGCTCAATGTGAGTGGAGCCAAACACTCCCAGAACTACCCGCCACCTCCTGACCCTATTGTGATGCCCCAAATCGATTTTGATTCTGATGACCCTCATTCTTATCTCAGTCAAGCCCAGGCCAATGGCACTGTTTATACCGAACAGCAATTTAAGGATTTACTCGAGGACCACTCGCCTGTTACTCTTAATGGGGTTGTTTATGTCAAAGGAAATATTGATATCAAAAAGAATCAATCTTTGACGGTCAACGGGGTCTTGGTGGCGGATGGCAATATTTCGGTTGGTCTTTTATCCTTGGTTCCGCCTTCTGGCAGCGCTCAGTTAACCATTAATGCCCCTCCTGATGGTTCTCCTTCAGGTCTTTTGGCTAAAGGGAAGATTAAAATTGGTGCTCATGCCACTGACACAACCATTAATGGTTTAATTTACGCTTTAGATGAAATTCATTTCTTTGATTTTACTTCTTCGATTGTGGTGAATGGGGGATTAATCGCCCGGCAGGTGAGCATCTTCAGTATTTGGCAGCCAGTGACCATTAATTTGGATGAGGAGCGGGTGGAGAGGACCCTTCAGCCCACGCCGAGCTATTCTCCCACTGTTGAGGTTGAGTATTGGGAAGAAGAATATTAGCCCTTGACAAAAAAATCTCCATTGGATATCTTAGAAAATGTGTTAAGGAGGTTAAAATTTTACGCCTTTGGCAAATAACTACTTTTTTTCTTTTCTTCGGTTTGGTTTTGTTTTCCAATGTTTTCTTACGACCGAGTTTTTTGTTTACTTCTTCGGCCCGGCTTCATCAAAGAGATTCGCTTGCGCGTCAAACCAATCCTTTAAAAGAACCAGAAATCTATATTGCCCCAGCGGGCATTTTTTCTTTGTCAGAGTTTCTCCAAGAGAAACAGGTTACCCTCTACCCTGAAGACAAGGTTGAGGTTTTTGCAGCGCCTTTTTTGGGAATTGGTTTTCAAGTTAAGGTATATCGAGCCGATTTGGTTACGGTTTTGGATGGCGGTCAGAGGAGAATTTATCGAACCTGGCAGAAAACTGTGGGTGAATTTTTGAAAGAGAAAGGCATCAGTGTGGGGGAGAAGGATGAGGTTCAACCTGCTTTGGATTCCGTTGTAAAAAACGGTATGGAGATTCAAATCAGTCGTGTTTCTGAAGAAGAAATCAAAGAAAAATTAGCCCTGCCTTATCCCCAAATTCAAAAACCAGACCCCAGCCTTGTGAAGGGCAGAACAAAAGTAGTGCAAGCAGGGCAAACTGGTTTCAAGGTAAGAACCTATCGTCTTGTTAAGAAAGATGGTCAAGTGATTTCAAAAGAATTAATCAAAGAAGAGCTACTCCAAGAACCAAAAGCAGAAATCATCGCCTATGGGACAAAAATAATCAGTTATGGAAGAGGGGTAGCCAGTTTTTATCTTCCCTCCTCTCAAATGCTCGCTGCTTCCAATGTGGTGCCGAAAGGGCAATGGGTGAGGGTGGTTAACTTAGCCAATGGTCGTAGTGTCGATGTTTTGGTGGTTGGAGGAGGGTTGCGGTCTGATCGAATTATTGACCTAACCACCGCTGCTTTTCAAGCCCTCGGTGCCCCCTTAAGCCAAGGGCTCATCCTTGATGTCAGATTAGAAAAAATTGACTCAAGATGAACCTTTTATTAAAAGAGACCAAAACACTCCTTTCTCAACACCAGTTGTGGGCAAAAAAACGATTGGGCCAGCATTTTTTGGTTGACGAGAATGCATTGGAAACGATTGTCAGAACTGCTCGGTTGCAAAAAGGAGAGACGGTTTTGGAGATTGGACCAGGGACCGGTCTTTTAACAGAAAGGCTAATTACCCAAGGCATTCGGTTGGTCGCCATTGAATTTGATTCCGGATTTTACCGATTACTCCAGCAAAAATTCGCCAAAGAGATTGCTTCGCAAAGACTGATTTTGATTTATGGCGACATCCTCAAGATAAAGTTGGAAGATTTACCTCTTTCTCCCTCCTACAAGGTTGTTTCCAACATCCCTTATCAGATTACTGCTCCGTTGTTGGAAAAATTACTCGCTTGCGCCAAAAAACCTTCTCTTTTAGTTCTCTTGGTTCAAAAAGAGGTTGCCGAAAAAATCATCGCCCAACCACCCAAGATGAATCGTTTCGCTTTGATGGTTCAGTTTTATGGAGAGCCGCAAGTGCTCAAGCCAATTCCTAAGGGCTCTTTTTGGCCCCAACCACCGGTTGATTCAGCCATTTTGCGCATTATACCGCAAAAATTTAATTTTCCTGTCTTGCAAAATCTTCTTTTTCAATTGATTCGTCAAGCCTTTGGTCAGAGAAGGAAACAACTGAAAAACATCTTTGCAATCCAATGGTTAGAAAAGGCTCAAATTGAACCCAAACTGCGAGCAGAAAACCTTTCGTTGGCTGATTGGCTCCGGCTTGCCCAAGTGGTTGAAGAAAACACTCAGGAAAAATTTGTATAATAAAAGAAGACTATGTCAAAAAGAGGACAACTTTATCTTGTCGCGACACCAATTGGTAATTTAGAGGACATCTCTTTGCGGGCCCTGAAAGTGCTTCAAGAAGTGGATTTGATTTTGGCTGAAGACACAAAGCGAGCCCAAATTCTTCTTGGACACTACTCTGTCAAAAAACCTCTTCTTTCTTTTTACCAACACATCCAAAAAAGGCGACTGCCTTTGGTTTTGGAAAGGTTAAAACAAGGGGAGAAAATCGCTTTTATTGCTGAGGCCGGCACGCCGGCGATTTCTGATCCGGGTGGTCTCTTGGTTGAAGAGGTGGTGCAATCAGGTTTGGCTGAAATTATTCCCATACCCGGACCCAACGCGGCTATTACGGCCTTATCAGTTGCCGGATTTTTGACCGATCGTTTTTTGTTTTTGGGTTTTTTGCCCAAGAAAAAAGGACGACACAAACTCATTTCCTCATTAAAAAATTACCAATATACCATTGTTTTTTACGAATCGCCCTATCGGATTGTTTCAACCCTCGCTCAACTGAAAGAGGTTTTGGGTGATCGAGAGGTAGTGGTTTGTCGCGAATTAACCAAGCGATTTGAAACGATTTATCGCGGATTGATTTCCCAGGTTCTTCCTCAACTGAAGCCAAAAGGAGAGTTTGTCGTAGTTATCAAGGGGGTAAAATGAGAAAGAGGGCGCTGCTGCGTGTCTGGGGCCTTGTCCAGGGTGTTAATTTTCGTTACAATACAAAAAAATACGCTCAAAGTTTCAATCTTTCCGGTTGGGTCAAAAACGAAGAAGATGGCTCGGTCACCGTGGTGGCAGAAGGTGAAGAAGAGATGTTGCAGAGGTTGATTGATTGGGTTCAGGTTGGTCCGCCTTTTGCTTCGGTTGAAAAGGTTGAGGTCTTTTGGGAGAAGCCCAGGGGAGAAGAAGGTTTCCAAGTGAAGTATTAATGAAGAAATTTTATCTTTCCACCCCAATCTATTATGCCAACGACAAACCTCACATCGGCACCGTCTACACCAGCATCGCGGCAGATATCTTAGCTCGCTGGCATCGCCAGAGGGGAGAAAAGGTTTATTTTCAGACCGGTGTTGATGAGCATGGCGCGAAAATGGTCAAAGCCGCCCAGATGGCCGGTTTTGATTCGCCAAAGGCGTTTTGCGAGCATCAGGTGGTCTTTTTTCAGAGGGTACTTCGTCAATTAGATATCACTGAAGATTACTTTATTCGGACGACCAACCCTGACCATGAGCGTTTTGTCCAGCAGTTTTTGACAGAATTAAAAAACAAAGGAGAGATTTACAAAGGGACCTATCGTGGGCTTTATTGCCTTGGTTGCGAGGAGTTTAAGGATCCCAGTGAATTGGTCAACGGTTTGTGTCCCTTACACCAAAGTAAACCAGAGGAGATAACCGAAGAAAACTATTTCTTTCGACTTTCCCATTATCAAGACAAACTGCTTCGGTTGATTGAATCAGATAAGATGCTGGTTGAGCCCAAGGAGCGGCGCAATGAAATCCTTTCTTTTTTGAAAACACAAAAATTGAAGGATATTAGTATTTCTCGCGAAAAAGTAATCTGGGGGATTCCTCTGCCGTGGGACAAAAAACAGACGGTTTATTGTTGGGTGGACGCTCTTTTGAATTATCTTTCCGGAGGTTTGGAATTTTGGCCTTGCGACCTGCATCTGATTGGTAAAGACATCCTGAAATTCCATACTGTTTTGTGGCCAGCCCTGCTTTTAGCCAACGGCTATCCGCCGCCAAAAAGGGTCTTTGCCCATGGCTTTTTCACCTTAGAGGGCAAAAAGATTTCCAAAACCTACGGTAACATCATCTACGCTGAGGAGGCGATTCAACGATACGGCTCTGATGTGGTTCGTTTTTATCTTTTCCGGACGATTCCTTTTGGTCAGGATGGTGATTTTTCTGAGGAAAATTTAAAAGCAAGATACAACGCTGATTTGGCCAACGGGTTGGGTAATCTGGTTCAAAGGGTCAGTCATTTGGTGGCGAAAGAACATCAAGGTCGGTTGAGCCAGATTAAAACAACCGCCTCGCTTAGAGAGTTTGAATTGCCCAAAATAAGAAAGCAGTATCAACAGGCGTTAGAAGCGCTTCGTTTTGATCAAGCGTTGGATCTGGTTTTTGGTTTGGTGGAAAAAGCCAACCAATACATTGAAAAATACAGGGTTTGGCAGAAGGACCAAAATCAGCCCATTCATTTGGCCAAATTAGTTCAATTATTAAAAGAAGTGGGGGAGGGGTTGGCTATCTTTATGCCGCAAACCGCTGCCAAGATGGAAAAGCAATTTCAAGGACCAAAGATTCCGCCACCCACTCCGCTTTTTCCCCGACGCTAAATGGCTATCTTAATCTCTACTTTTATTGCCTTTTTGAATGCCACGGGCGTGGTCTTAAATAAAATTGTTCTTTCTCGACAAAAGGTCGGTCACCGTCCCTTTGTGGTGACCCTTTTCTTCTTGCTCGCTTTCTTTACCCTTTTGGTCTATCCCTTTTTTGGTCGAGTCGAAGAGCCGGTCTCGTCTCGCTATCTTGGGCTGCTTATTTTGGTCATTTTGATTGCTTCTGTCTATAATGTTCTTTACTATCATGCTCTGGAGAAGGAGCAGTTGGTGGAGTGGGAATTGATTGTGATGTTTTCTCCTTTGGTGACCATCCTTTTCGCTTCTTTGTTCCTTCAAGTGGAACGAAATCTTCATGTCATTTTTGCTGGTCTGGTTGCTTCTTTGGCATTGGTCTTCTCCCATTTTCGACGCCATCACCTGCAGTTTGATATTTTTCAAAAAGGTCTCTTTTTATATCTCTTCTTTTACGCGCTTGAGGCAGTCTTAATCCGCCTCCTGTTGAATGTTTACTCACCGGTGGCGCTCTATTTTTTCCGAACCGCCGGCGTCTTTCTTTGTCTCTGTTTGTGGTATCTCTTTTTAGCCCCTCGTTTCCACGGTGAACCGCCCCTGACTTTTCATCAATGGAAAAACAAACATTTTGGTTGGGTGGCGCTGATTTCAGCCTTAGCGGTGATTCAGATGGTTTTAATCTATTATGCGTATGCTGGTTATGGGATTGTTTACACCACTACTGTCTTGACCTTTAGCCCAATCTTGACTTATTTAGCCGGTGTGGTTATCCTAAAAGAGCGGATTAAAAAACGGATGATTTTAGCTGCCGCGATTATTCTCAGCTGTATTGTTTACGCCAATCTCGCTATGTTAAGATAAGGTTATGATTGATACCCACGCTCATTTGAACTTTGAGAAGTTTGAGGGGGAGGTGGCGGCGGTTATTTCTCGGGCCAAGGCAGTTGGCATTAGGCGATTCATTGTCCCTTCTTCTAATCTGGAAACCTCAAAGAAGGCGATTCATTTAAGCCACCGTCACCCGGAAATTTATGCTGCCATTGGTCTCCATCCCATTCATGCTTCAGAGTTGACCATCGAAGCCTTTCAGCGATTCTATTCGTTGGCCTCTCAGCCAAAGGTGGTGGCGATTGGAGAGATCGGCTTGGATTATTTTTACCTGAACAAGACCTCAGAATACGCTCATTATCCTTCTAAAGAGGAGCAGCTGGCTGTTTTGGTTCAATTTTTAAAGCTGGCCAAGGACGCCAATTTACCCATTATTCTGCATTGCCGCGAGGCTTATCCTGATCTGCTCAATCTTTTGAAAGGGGAGGGCGTCTCTGGTGGCGGAGTGATTCATTGTTTTATGGGTAGCTTAGAAGAAGCAGAAGCGTTTTTGAAGATGGGATTTTATCTCTCTTTTGCCGGCAACATCACCTATTCTGACAAACTGGATGAAGTGGTCCGGGTGGTTCCTTTAGAGCGGTTGCTTTTGGAAACTGATGCTCCTTACCTTGCTCCTGAACCTTACCGAGGAAAGCGTAACGAACCAGCCTTTATGGTTGAGACAGCCCAAAAAATCGCCCAGCTCAAAGGTATTTCCTTAGCCGAATTAGAAAAACAAACTGACCAAAACGTCGAAAGATTATTTTCCTTAAGAAAGGAGGAAGAATGAAAAGAATATATCTTGATTATGCCGCCACCACACCAACCAAGAAAGAGGTGTGGGAGGCGATGAAGCCATATTTTTTGACCGAATTTGGCAACCCCTCTTCTTTACATTCCTTTGGTCAAAAAGCGCGGGCAAGGGTGGATTGGGCTCGCGAAGAATTGGCCCGATTCTTAAATTGCCAACCAACCGAAATCATTTTTACCTCTGGCGGAACAGAAAGTGATAATCTCGTTTTAAAAGGTCTGGTCAACTATTACCTAAACACCTTCAAAACCAAACCGCACCTCATCACCAGTCAGATCGAGCATCATGCAATTTTACACACCTGTCAGGATTTGGAGGAGCGGGGTTGGGCCGAGGTGAGCTATCTGCCTGTCGATCAATATGGTCGGCTGAAAGTGGCAGAGGTGGAAAAGGCGATTCGAGAAAACACCATTTTGGTTTCAATTATGTACGCTAACAATGAAATCGGAACCATCGAGCCGATTCGCGAGGTTGGCAAGATGATTGAGCGGGTGAACCGGAAACGAGCCAAAGAAAAAAGAATCTTTTTTCACACGGATGCGGTTCAGGCAGTCGGTTATTTAAATTGCGATGTTCAACACCTTCACTTGGACCTCCTTTCTCTTTCAGGGCATAAAATTGGCGGTCCCAAAGGCATCGGCGCTCTTTATGTTAGAAAGGGGGTTCCGCTTCAGCCTGAGCTGACTGGTGGTGCCCAAGAGTTCGGGCTGCGGGCCGGCACTGAGAATGTGCCCGGCATTGTTGGTTTGGGCAAGGCGATTGAACTGCTTCAGAGCAAAGCTTACCAAAATAAGGTGGCTCGAATGGTTAAACTGCGCGATTATCTGATTGAAAATGTTTTAAAAACAATCGATGATGTGATTTTGACCGGTCATTCCACAGAGCGGCTGCCCAACTCTGCTTCTTTCTGCTTTAAATATGTTGAGGGCGAGTCGATTTTGATTAGCCTGGACTTGGAGGGGGTGGCGGCTTCTTCTGGTTCGGCGTGCACTTCCCGTTCATTGGAGCCTTCTCATGTGTTATTGGCTTGCGGACTGGATCATCAAACCGCCCAAGGCTCAATCAGGTTGACCTTAGGTGAAGAGACCAAAAAAGAAGAGATTGACCATCTTTTAAAGGTGTTGCCTAAGATTATCGAAAGATTAAGAAAGATGTCACCGTTCGGAAACCAAAATAAAAATCAAAAACCAAAGGAGCGATGATGTGGGAATATAGTCAAAAATTATTGGACCATTTTAAAAACCCGCGCAACTACGGCCAAATGGAAAATCCTGATGGAGTAGGCAGGGAGGGGAATCCGAAGTGCGGCGACGTTTTAGAACTTTACCTCAAGGTTCGAGAAAATAAAATTCAAGATATTAAATTCTTGACTTTTGGTTGTATCGCCGCGATTGGTATTTCCTCGATATTGACTGAGTTGGTGAAGGGGAAGGCGATTGAGGAGGCGAAACGGTTGACCGCCAAGGATGTTTTGAAAGAGGTTGGGGTTTTGCCTTCAAATAAATATCACTGTTCGGTTTTGGGTATTCAGGCACTGAAAGCAGCGATTGCTGATTACGAACAGAAACAAAAAGACAACTCGGGCTAAGAAGGAGAAAAATGGAGTCTTTAAAATTAATGCTCGCTCGCCGGTCAATAAGGCGTTTTTTGACCAAGCCGGTCGAAGAAGAAAAAATCAAAGAAATCTTGGAAGCGGTCCGTTGGGCGCCTTCTGCGGGCAACACCCAAGAGTGGAGATTGGTTGTGGTCCGAAGTCCAGAGATAAAAAACAAGCTCGCCGAAGCTGCTTCCGGACAGATGTTTGTTGCCGAAGCGCCGGTGGTGATTGTTTTATGCGTTGACCTTAAAGAGATTGAGATGGTTTATGGAAAGAGGGGAGTTGAGGTTTATTCTCTCTTGGATTGTGGTATGGCTTCCCAAAATCTTATGCTCGCCGCTACTGCTTTGGATCTGGGTACTTGTGCAGTAGGCGGTTTTGATGAAGAAGAAGTGCGAAAAATTTTAAACCTTCCGGAGCATATCAGACCGCTGTTGATTTTCCCAGTGGGTTATCCCGCGGAAAAACCACCCCAACGCCCCCGTAAACCGCTTCAAGAATTGGTTATCTCAAGGTGAGATTTATTGTATGCTTTTCAGGGGTGGATAAAGATGAAGGTTGTGGTGGCGATGTCTGGTGGCGTCGATTCTTCGGTTTGTGCTGCCTTGCTCAAAAGGCAGGGTTTTCAAGTCCTCGGTGTTTTTATGAAACTGTATAGTCCCAAAGAAGTAGGGGAGAATCTTTGCTGTAATTTAGAGGCGCTCTATCAGGCGAAACGGGTCGCTGATCAGTTAGAAATACCTTTTTACACCATCAATTTGGCTAAGGAATTTAAGGCCTTTGTTTTTGAACAATACCTCAAAGAATATGCTCAGGGCAGAACACCCAATCCCTGCATTAACTGTAATCGCCTCATCAAGTTTGGTTTTTTACTTCAGAAGGCAAAGGCAATGGGCGCAGATTATTTGGCCACTGGTCATTATGTCCGACTTTGCGAAAGTTTAGAGCCAGACTCGACCCTGAGACCGGTTGCTTTAAAAGCCGCGCCTCAATCAAAAAGGAGATTCCACCTGCTTACCGCCCAAGACCGACTGAAAGACCAATCCTATTTTCTTTGGACATTGACTCAAGAGCAACTGCAACATCTTCTTTTTCCAATCGGTGAGTATACCAAAGGAGAGGTCCGTTTGCTGGCTCAAAAATGGCGCCTGTCCACTGCTCAACGACCAGAATCTCAAGGTCTTTGCTTTGTGGGGGAGGGGACAAACCGGGCACTGCTTCACCGTTACCTCAAACCCCAACCCGGTCCGATTAAAGATTTAAAGGGTCGCATTTTGGGGCAACATGAAGGTCTTTGTTTTTATACCATTGGTCAGCGAGAGGGCCTTTTAATCAATCCCAAAACCCCGCAGAGTCACCCCTGGTATGTGGCCAAAATAGACTATCCCAATAATACTCTTTGGGTGGGACACCAAAAGGATGTTTTTCAAAAAGAGGTGAAGCTTGAAGGGGTGAATTGGATTAATCAGCCCGCAGCCAAAGCGCAGCTCAAAGCAAGGGTGCGGTATGGTCAGCCGTTGGTTGGTTGTCGTTTGAAGGAGCAAACAGGGGAGACGGTCACCGTTGAGTTTTCGGAGCCGATTTGGGCCGTCACCCCCGGTCAGTCACTCGCCTTTTACCAGTCTCTAAAAGAAGGAGGAGAAGAGTTGTTAGGCGGCGGCCTAATCACCCCCTAACCTCTTCCACCCATAACTCCCATTCTTCCCATCCCTCCTAACACGCACCGCCTTGCTGCTTGTTACCTTCGCCCCCTCCGCTCCTTCCCATTTCTCCCATCTTTCCCATCCCTCCCATTTCTCCCATTTATCCCATAACTCCCATTCTTCCCATTCCCCACCCAAACCGCTCCTTTTGCTCTTGAGGAAACCTTACTGGGAGACCCCTTGCTCTCCCCTTCCCATTCCACCCACCCCTCCCATCCCTCCCATCTCTCCCATTACTCCCATTCAACCCATTTCCTTTCCTTCTGGAGAGCGCTCAGCGGCCTTCACCACCTCTTCTCACACCCGAACCACTCCCCCCAACCGCACCCAATTTTTTATTTTCTTTCCCATCCAACCCATTAATCCCATAATTCCCATTTTCCCCATTACTCCCCTTTCACCTCCTTCCTTCCCTTTCACCCGAGCCGAACCATCCTTCCCAACCGCCCCAATTTTTATTTTCTCACCCATCCCTCCCATCCCTCCCATTACTCCCATTCAACCCATTTCCTTTCCTTCTGGAGAGCGCTCAGCGGCCTTCACCACCTCTGCTCGCACCCGGACCACTCCCCCCAACCGCACCAATTTTTTGATTTTTTATATGTGTTTTTTATTTTTTATTTTTGGTTTTTGATTTTCTTTTCGTTACCTGTGGATAACTTTTCTTTTTAGCACAAAAAAAGACCTCTTGACAAAAAAACAGGCCGTTTTTATGCTTAAAGTAGATATGCGATATCAAATATGCGACAACACCCGCTGAACCACCCTCCAACCCTCAACTTCCAACTTCCGACACCCACCTCCCAACCCCCACCCGCACCTTTCACCAAAACCGCACCTGAATCATCTGAAAACAAACTCAAATAAGCCTAAAATAAGCCTAAAAAACAAGGAGGACGCATGCACAAAAGAATTATTGCCACACTTGCGGCTGTTATCTTAACCAGCGCTTTATCTGCGCAATCTGCTTTTGCCCAAACCGCTCAACAAACCCAAACCCAACAACAAGCGCAACAACAGCCCGCCTCACCGCTTAAATTTGATTTCAAAGCCAATCCTGGTGAAACAGTCAAAGACGCTATTATTGTCTCCAATCAAAAAGATGAGGATATGCAAATTCAGACTGCGGTCTTGGATTTTGAGGTGATTAGCGAAGAAGGCGGTATTCGTTTTACCAATGTGGTTAATGACGAACACAAATTGGCTGCTTGGGTCCGTTTTACCGAACCGGCCTTTTTGCTTAAGAAAGGAGAAGTCAAACGAGTTGATTTTGAAATTGATGTCCCGCAAGACGCCAAGGTCGGCACCCATTGGGCAATGATTTTCTTCCAAGGGTTTAACCCGAAGGGCGAGAAAACCATTGAAACAGTGGCTGGCAGCAATGCCTTCATCTTTTTGACGGTTAAGGGCGAGGGTCTGCATGAAGAGGGATTTGTCAAGAGTTTCTGGATTGAGAAAAGCGGTAAAAACGCCCTTAATTTTGTTCTTCGTTTTTCCAACCTGGGGAATGTGATTCTGGCGCCCCGCGGTACCATCACCATTGAAAACATCTGGGGTAAGCCTGTGGACAGAATTGACCTGAACCCCGACGCGATTGTCACCCCCAATGCCATTGGCAAAATCGTTACCAACTGGCAACCAAAGAAAGGGCTTTCCCTCGGGCTTTACCGGGCAGAATTGAAGGGTTACTACGGTTCTAAGAACACTGAGTTTTCCACCAAAGCATCAATTTGGATTTTGCCTTGGGAGATTGGTGGCGCGAAATATGTGCTTTATGTTTTGGCAGCGCTCGTTCTGATTTACCTCATTCTTAGGGTTTTTAAGATTAAGATTACCTTTGTCCGCGCTTCCTAACACCACTTCCTCAGACACCCCGCACCAGATAACCTTCCCTCTTGCCATAAGGCTCTTCCTCTGAGGAATGAAATATAAATCAAATGGAGGAAAATGGCGGAATACCAAATTCAACCACAAAATTCCTCAGAACACCCGTCCGACAGCCTCCTACCCTTGGGTGAGGCTGCTCGGCGTTTTGGTTTTTCCGCTGGTCACCTCAACCTTTTGGCTCGAACCGGCAAACTCAAGGCAGTCAAGTTAGGTCGGAACTGGTATACCACCGAGGCAGCGGTTAAGGAATATCTTTACGCCGCGCGGAATCAAGTTCAGATTAATGTTGTCACCCAAAAACCAGCCGTTCAACAGCCAGAAGGCGACGGTGGGCAAGGAGATGGGGGAGAGGGGGAATCCCCGCCGCCCGCCCCTCAGCCCCAAGAAGAACCCCAACCTTCTGGGTTGCTCCAGCGCATCTTTGAGCAGGGCCAATGGCACGGTCTTCAAATTTTGGCCATTCTCTGTCTTTGCGCAATTATCTTTGGGATTGCTGTTGGGAGTATTGGGCGGTTGAGCAAGATTGAACTGGGGGTTGATCAGGTAAGCAACGCGATAAACCTATCCGAAAAATCCCTCTTTGTTCGATTCAAGGGTTTGTTGGGCAGTTTTCAGAAAAAACCCCGCCTTGGTCAAACCACCGTTACCTCTACCCAAGGACCGCAACTGTCAATTAATTACAATCCTGCCAAGCGACTGGAACTTTCGGTTTTGCCTTCAGGTGATGCCCAAGTCTCTGCTTCTCAGGGTCGGTTAATCTTCCTCAACAACGTGACGGTCGCCAAAGAGCTTTCTGCCCCGAACATTATATATAAGGTATTAGGAGTGCCGAGTCGGATTCAGGTGAGTGGAGGACAAACGCCGGTCGTGGATATTGCCTCTGATTATGCCGGTCAAATCAGCATCACCACCTTAGGCACCATCACCACTGGTACCTGGCAGGGAAATACCGTTGGCACTGCTTATGGCGGCACTGGTCTTTCTTCTATCGGCACGGCTAATCAACTTTTGGGAGCCAATCCCGAAGGCACCGGTTTGGAATATAAGACACTCTCGGGCACATCTAATCAGGTTGAGGTAAGTTATAATTCTGGCTTAATCACTCTTTCCTTACCCCAAGACATCCATACCAGCGCCACCCCCACTTTTTTGGGTCTTTATCTTTCAGGTTTGACTCCTGGTTCAGTTTTGTTTGTGGGCACCTCCGGCGAGATTTCCCAAAGCAACAGTCAATTTTTCTGGGATAAGACCAATGGGAGATTGGGGATAGGCACGAACGCGCCTACGGCGCAACTTGATGTTTCTGGTTCTGGGATTGTGGCGCGGTTTTCTGGGAGGGTGGTTGGAGAGGAGGCGGTTAATAGCAATGAGTTCATCACCTTATCGCAGGCTCTCGGCGGTTCGGCTTCTTACTGGAATAGAGTCGAGGGCACGCCGAATTACCTTCAACCAAGAGCCTCTGGCGACTATCTTGTCAAAAACACCTCAGGCAGTCTCGGTCTTTCATCTTCTCCTTGGGACAATCTCTATGTCAATAACATCCAAGCAGGCACTGGAACCTTAACTCTTGGCGCCTTCACCTTGGGTGGTGCAATAAGCGGGAATAGCCAAAACATCACTGGTCTTTCCAACCTTTCCTCTTCTACCGCCACCTTCTCCACCTCTCTAACCACTCCCACCATCATCGGTTCCTCTTCCCTGGCTCTCAGGCCTGCCTCTAATTCCACCACTGCTATACAACTACAAAATGCAGCAGGGACTTCAATTTTAAATGTAGATACCACTAATGGTTTCGTTGGCATCGGGACGACGAGTCCAGGAGCGAAATTGGATATATATGGTGGGGGTGTTCGAATCTCTGGGGCAAGCGCAGGTGAAAGGAATATAAGCATTGACAGAAATGATTCATACTTTTCAGCTTTCGGGAGCACTGCCTTTAACAAAGGTGCAAAATATAATCTTTTTGGTGAAGATTATACTGGAGGACAGGCGGGCCAGATAGATAACATTTATGGCGGTGGTACAGCGGGTTCGCTAGCTCAAACGCAAGGAGGTTTTAGAGTAAGAAGAAGAAATGCAAGTGGGTTGCTTGATGTCATGTTTATAAATATGGATGCTAACGTCGGCATCGGTACCACCACGCCACTTTCCAAGTTAGATGTTGCAGGAGGAGTAGCGATTGGTAGTTATGCAGGTGTTAATGCAGCCCCTTCCAATGGTCTGATTGTTTCAGGGAATGTGGGTATTGGTACCACCTCACCTTCCTACACCCTTGATGTCTCGGGTACTATCCGTTCTACTGGTAATCTCACTGCTCCCAATGTTGTTTACTCTGTCTCTGGCACTGCTAACCGTATTACCTCAACTGGTGGTCAGAATCCTGTCATTGATATTGCC
>Ga0078972_1006761_pt1 | contig 26625 bp, 22 predicted proteins | sample YelNatPaOPGAMG01_FD_67568 | JGI IMG/M metagenome (GOLD analysis project Ga0078972, IMG submission 67568) | Hot spring thermophilic microbial communities from Obsidian Pool, Yellowstone National Park, USA - OP-RAMG-01 (SPADES assembly) (version 2) | ecosystem: Environmental > Aquatic > Thermal...
CTTTTTGGTTGAAGGGGTGGATAGAGAAATTAGTGGGGCCAGGCAAATAAGAAGTTATAAAGCCCGGGAACACATCTTCGAAGTATTAACCAACCAGACCGGAAAAACGGAGGACGAAATACGGGCGGAGAAGGGGGAGACCAGAGCCCTGGCCATGGAACTGCTCTATCGGGTTGGGGGGTTAAAGGGTGCAGAAATTGGGAAGATTTTTAACATAAGTTATAATGCCGTCAGCCAGGAAAGGAAACGGTTGATGGAGAAGATGAAGGATCATCCTAAGCTTAAGAAAAAGTTTCTGTCTTTGTTAGGCGAATTTGGATAAAAGTTGTCAATATTTAAGATTTGACCCTAAACACATAGGTTACTTGGGTTCATTGGGTTTACTCTGAACTCCGAACTCTGAACTCTGAACTTTTGATTCTGGATCCTCGTTCCTCGTTCCTCGCTCCTCGATCCTCGATCCTTTATCCTTTATCCTTTATCCTGTCTTTCGAACTACGAACCCCGAACAACGAATCAAACCCTCCAGAAAGTTAACCAAGTCAACTACGTCCCAGAAAATTCTTGAAACTGTAAAGCCAACTTTACACTTTTGAAAATGATCATATTATTCTTTAATTACAATAAGTTACGATTATATTTTTCCAATCCAACCTTTTTTTGTCGGATTTATTTACATTTTTTAAAAGCCCGATCAGGGGGATTTTATATCTTTAGGCAGGCGAAAAATACAGCTATTAAAAAAATAATCATATTTAATTCAAATAGTTATCTCTATAACTCAACAATTTGACCGGCAGCCTACATCAATTTGGAATAAATGTTGCAAAAATTTCGCTTGGTTATAAACACGGCATGTGACCTGCTATTATTAATATTATTTTACCAAGATTAGACATTACAAATGGCCATAAAAATTGAAATGGAGGTTATATGAAAAAAACATTAAGAATGGGTATGCTGTTAGTATTAATGATTTCATTAACTATTGTGATTGTCGAGGGAATCTCCAGGGCCGATATAATACTTTTTCAAGATAACTTTGATACGGAAAATGGTGGAATCGCTTCCTTAAATTATAACTCCTTTGCGAACTGGTATGTAACTGCCGGGACAGTTGATTTAATAGGCGCAGGCAGCGTTTGGGATTATTACCCCGGCCACGGTCTTTATCTTGATTTGGATGGTTCTACATATGATGCAGGGATACTCACCACAAAACAAAGCTTCACCTTTCAACCTAACGTGATTTATGAACTTTCTTTTGACTTGGGAGGGGGCAAATTCGACGATAACACAGTTCACGTATCGATAGGTTCTAGCGGACCAGGACAGACCATTAATGTGGGACAATACGATCCGTTAGTCCCTCACGTGATTGCTCTCGTGTTTTATGACGCCCCATATACTGCGCCCATTATTATCTACAATGACGGTGGTGACAATCAAGGCGCAATTTTGGATAACGTTGTACTTAGGCAGATAGAAGTTCCTGAACCCGCCACCTTTTTCCTTCTTGGTCTAGGTCTGTTCGGGTTGGCAGGAGTTAGGAGAAAATTTAAGAATTAACGAAACGGTCGTGTATTTATAATGTTTCAGTAGTATGCGGACAGAATCGGGATAAAAAGGAGGGCTAAAAATGAAAAAAGTGACCTTTCTGGTGTTATCATTAATCTTTCTGATTGGAGTAGGTATCGCGAAGGCCACAACGGTATATCTGTATGTCGACTCTGCTCCTAATGTTTATGGTTCTCCAAATTATTCTGGCTGGGAGGCCGAGGCTTTTGAGAAGGCTTCCGCGGGTACCTTTATCAATATGGAACACGGCATTAATCCATTAAATAAAGGAACTACAAACTTCGAGATCCAAGATGAAGTTGTCTATAGCTTCGGCGACCTTGGAAAGCGGTTGCACTGGATCTATTGGGTGCCTAACGAGACTATCGAAAGTCTTAGCCAAAAAAATTTCCAAATCAGCTTGATCAATATTTGGGATGGCGATGTATTAGATTTTTATAATTATTACTACGGTTCTACATGGCTGACTCCAACAAAATGGATGAATTATAATAATGGGGTCATTGGTACTGCCGGAATGGCTTGGTGGGGGGCTTATGGTACAAATACCCAAGAAGCGTTGGATGCAGACATTGCGGAATGGATCACCTCTGAGGAATATTGGATCTTCACCGTAAGATTTGATGGTGAAAATGGATCTTCCAACTCCATCACATCTTATCGCGCCCCTGTCCCCGAACCCGCCGTTATTCTGCTTTTAGGTTTCGGATTGTTCGGTTTAGGAGGGGTTAGGAGAATGTGTAGAAAATAGAGTAATATAATATCTTTTTTTCAGTTTTATAGGCCAAAAAATAGGCAGAGCCCAATCCAACTCTGCCTATTTTTTTGGTAAAACTTGACTAATTGGGGTCACCCATTAAAAGACCCCTGTTAAAAAACGAATCGGGTTGTACTGTTTCGGCATGAGCAGTTTCAGCCTGTAATACCACAACTTCCCGGTCTGTAAAAAGACATCCTGCACACCGTGCCAGGAATTCATCCAATTGGCCGGCGTCTTCTCTCCGAAAACGGGTGCACAGGTAACGGTAATCCCCTTTTCGGCCAAGACCTTTTTAAATATCAAGAAATCCCGTTTGCTCCTCAATGCCGAAGACACTATTATCACCGACCGGATCCTGTCTTTTTCCAATTTTTCCCCTACCTGTCGCGCCACATGGTAGGAAATAGGCTCCTTCTCTATTACAGGTAAAAACAAAGGGGCCTTGATATCGGCTACCCCGCATAATGCCTCGGCAACGGCCTTGTCCGCCTCATTAGGTTTACTTTCATCCCTTTTTGAATACTTAACGGGTATGATCACCCGATCCCCAAAACCCCTCCGCTCAAGCGCCCCGGCCCATTTAAAAAGCAGATAATCCACATCAAAATTGGCTATGACAATGGCCTGGCTCTTCTTAAGGTCTCCCCCACAGACCAGACTTTGACCTATGGCCGGTCCCCATAACCCACGGGTTACCCAAGCCAAAAGGAAAACCGTCAAAATCAGGGTGAGGCGGAATTTCCAGGTCGTCCGGTAAACCCAGCGGTATACTCCGATAAAATGCCGGAATCTATTTTTCTTCTCGGGATGAGTACTTGGAGATTTTTGGGGGGAAAACAAAGGTTACTTTCTTCTCCTTTGCGAGGATTGCAGATCAATAACTAAAGTTCTTCTCCCGATTAGTTGTTCGACAGGGATGAAGGATTCAATACTGGATGCTGAACTAAAAACCGTGAAGCGTTCCTCGTGAAGCGTATCTCGTCCAAGGTTGCTAGGGTTACTAGGGTTGCTTGGGTTGCTTGGGTTCATTGGGTTCATTGGGTTCATTGGGTTTACTCTGAACTCTGAACTCTGAACTCTGAACTTTTGATGCTGGATCCTCGTTCCTCGCTCCTCGCTCCTCGATCCTTTATCCTTTATCCTGTCTTTCGAACTCCGAACCCCGAACAACGAATCAAACCCTCCAGAAAGTTAAACAAGTCAACTACGTCCCAGAAAACATAGGTTACTTGGGTTCATTGGGTTTCCTCTGAACTCCGAACTCTGAACTCTGAACTTTTGATGCTGGATCCTCGTTCCTCGCTCCTTTATCCTCGATCCTCGATCCTTTATCCTGTATTTCGAACTCTGAACTCCGAACCCCGAACAACGAATCAAACCCTCCAGAAAGTTAACCAAGTCAACTACGTCCCAGAAAACATAGGTTACTTGGGTTACTTGGGTTTCCTCTGAACTCTGAACTCCGAACTCTGAATTTTTGATGCTGGATCCTCGATCCTCATTCCTTTATCCTCGATCCTCGTTCCTCGTTCCTTTATCCTGTCTTTCGAACTCCGAACCCCGAACAATGAATCAGACCCTCCAGAAAGTTAACCAAGTCAACTACGTCCCAGAAAACATAGGTTATTTGAGTTACTTGGGTTTCCTCTGAACTCTGAACTCCGAACTCTGAATTTTTGATGCTGGATCCTCGATCCTCGTTCCTTTATCCTCGATCCTCGTTCCTCGTTCCTTTATCCTGTCTTTCGAACTCCGAACCCCGAACAATGAATCAGACCCTCCAGAAAGTTAAACAAGTCAACTACGTCCCAGAAAATTCTTGAAACTGTAAAGCCTACTTTACACTTTTGAAAATGATCATATTATTCTTTAATTACAGCAAGTTATCTTTAAATACCCCTCATTATCCCTTTTTCTGTCGGATTTCTTTACGGTTTTAAAAGGCCCGATCAGGGGCATTTGCTCTCTTTAAGCAGACAAAAAACCGGCTCTTAAAAAAATTATTATTTTAAATTCAAATAGTTATCTCTATAACCCAACCGTTTGTCCGGCAACCTTATTCAGTGTGGCATAAGTGTTGCATAAAAGTTAGGTAAAGAAAAATGAAAAATTTTAAAGCATTGCAAATTTAAATAGACCAAGGAGGAAAGAAATGAAAAAAGGAAGATTATTTTTATGTTTGGCGACGGCGCTGGTTCTAACTTTAAGTGCCATACCGGCCATGGCGACCTCATTTAATTTTACTGCAGGAGGGGATTTTGGCAGCGGAAATCAGGGGTTAACTGTTTCAGCCACAAAGGACGGGCTTACTCTTACTCTAAGTGCTATAACCATGACACCAGATGGAAATGATTCAATTTATCCCTTGACCGCTGCAACTGCGGTAGCAGGAGGGCCAACTTCATCGCCAACCGGTTTTTGGGGAACCGTTTATATCGATCCCCTTGGAGCCGGTGTGAAGGGTTGGAATTGGGATAAAGGGGATGATAAGAAGGGTATACCACCTTCAGTTTCCCCTGATGGTTCAACCGGCATATCAGGATCGGGTGCACACGAGGATGAAGCTCTTATTCTCACTTTTTCTGGGGCAGTGAACCTTGCCGGTGCAAAAATTTATTTCAATGATTATGACATATCCGGCAAGAATGATGATAGCGCCCTGATCTATATCGGTTCAGGGGTGGCTAATGGTGCGACCCCCAGTTTGTTTACAAGCACCATAGAGGCTAACCTTGTCCTTGTTAGCGGAAGTTTATATTACCTGGCTCTTGATGACCCTGACCTTGTTTGGGCAGGTACAAAACCAACCTCGTTTACCCAGATAATCGTGAGAAATGATGGGGGAACGGGCGATGACGGTAAGGAATACTTTGTCAGTTCATTTGAGGGGACTGTCGGAGTCCCTGAGCCGGCAACCCTGCTCCTTCTCGGATTCGGTTTGGTCGGCTTGGCAGGCATCAGGAGAAAATTCAAGAAGTAAATGGAATTCAAGCCTAAAAAAAGCAGGGTCCTCCTGACCCTGCTTTTTTTTTATTAACGATAATGCCGGTTATCAAAAAAGATTCGGATCCCATCGTTAATGCTTCGGTCTCATTGGATTTACCGCTGGAGGCGGCAAGGGCCAAGCTTCTTCCCCAAGAAGTCTGGTCTTTCGCCGCCGCTATTCTTTTAAGCGCCATTCTCCTCTTCCAGGTACAGCTTATCATCGGCAAGTATATCCTCCCCTGGTTTGGGGGGGCCCCCGCTGTCTGGACCACCTGCATGCTGGCCTTCCAGGTTCTACTGCTGATGGGGTATATTTACGCCCATCTCCTGGCCACCAGATTACCTCTCCCCCTCCAAATAAAAATCCATTTATCCTTGTTAGGCGTTTCCGTATTGCTGATGATTGTATCGGCCGTCTTGTGGCCCTCCCCGATCACCCCCGGATCCTCTTGGAAACCGGAGGGGGACGCCCAACCCATCTGGCAAATCGTTCGCCTTTTGACCGTTGGTATCGGCCTCCCCTTTTTTCTCCTGGCGGCCACCAGCCCTTTATTGCAGGAATGGTTGGCGCGGACGCGGAGCCGTTCACCTTATCGTTTGTTCGCCCTTTCCAACTTCGGTTCCCTGCTGGGACTGTTGACCTATCCCTTCCTGATCGAGCCGCACCTGACCTTGCGGCATCAAGCCTGGATGTGGTCGGGGGGCTATGGGGCCTATATCATCATCGGTGCCTTCTGCGCGATGCTGACCTATTTTAACATTAAAGGCCCGGCACAGACCCCGGTTTCTCATCCATCCCAGACTGTTTTGGGGGAAGATCGTCCCGGCGCAGGTCTTTATTTTCTCTGGTTATTCCTGGCGGCCTGTGCCTGCACAATGTTTTTGGCCACGACCAATATGCTCTGTCAGGAGATTGCGGTCATCCCATTTCTTTGGGTGCTTCCCCTGAGTCTATACCTACTCACCTTCATTGCCTCCTTTGAGAGCAGCCGCTGGTACCGTCGAAGTATTTTCCATAGCCTATACCTCATCAGTTTGGTGCTGGTCTTGTTGACTCAAAAGGCCAAGGTGCTGCCTCAGGTCGGCAGCTATTCCCTGGCCTTGTTCGTCGTGGGTATGATTTGTCATGGGGAACTGTCCCGGCTCAAACCCGCAACCAAGTACTTGACCCATTTCTACCTGATGATCGCCCTGGGAGGTGCCTTCGGCGGCGTTTTTGTAGCCCTAATCGCCCCCCTTATTTTCTCGGCCTTCTGGGAATTTCAGATGGCCTTCCTGTTCTGCGGGCTTCTGCTTTTTATAGTCCTTTTTAGGGATCGGAGTTCCTGGTTCTACCGAAATCAGAAATGGCTGCCACTCGGTCTGGTGGTGGGAGTGGCCGCGCTTGTCGGGACGGCCGGCCTCATCTCTCCTGTCGTATTTACCGACTTCAGCAAGAAAATCTATCTGGTCTTTTTATGGGTTGGTGCGGGGATGATGGCGGCCTGGCCGGTCGTCAAACCTGGAAAGGTTCTCAGGCCCTATCGATGGACACAGGCCTATATCCTCGGAATCCTGATTTTGGTGGGCGTCGCCTTAGTTATGCAGATGCACTCGCAGGTGAAAGGCTCCTTTGTCCGGTTTCGCAGCTTCTTCGGGGCCTTCCGTATTGAACGCAAGAACACGGCTTTATTATTATACCACGGGCGAACAATGCACGGATGGCAGATACGAGACGGAGTGCATGACCCCACCCCCACAAGCTATTATGCCACTAATACGGGCATTGGGAAGTTACTTTTGAACCATCCCAGAAGGGATCTCGCCTCTGAAGAAAGGGATTTGCGTATCGGGGTCGTCGGTTTGGGGGCCGGGACCCTGGCTGCTTATGGAAGCCCATGGGATTATTATTGCTTTTATGAAATAGACCCGGAAATTGTGAAGATCTCGCAGGGTCCGGAGGCGTTATTTACTTTTCTAAAAAATTCAACCGCCAAGATCGATGTAGTCCTGGGGGACGGCAGATTGTCTCTGGAGCGGGAGGCGGCGAGAGGTGAATTCCAAAAGTTTGATGTCCTGGTTCTGGATGCCTTCAGCAGCGACTCGATTCCTGTTCACCTCCTGACCAAAGAAGCCATGCAACTCTATCTGAAACATCTCCGCGATCAGGATTCGGTGGTGGCCTTCCACATCTCCAACCGGATACTGGATCTGGCCCCTGTCATCAAGGGGCTGAGTCGGGAATTCAACCTGGCCTTGATCATCGTCGATTCCTTTAAAGGTCCAGTAACTTCAGGCAGCCGTTGGGGATTGCTGTCCCGCAACCCCCGGGTGTTTGAAATCCCAAAGCTTAAATCCCATGCCGAGCCCGCCCGGACAAGCGGAGGTTCCGCTGTCCTCTGGACCGACGATTACAGCAACCTATATCAACTTATATACCCAAAGGCCTGGTGGTAAGCATTTTCTCGTAGTTGACTTAATTAACTTTTTGGGGCCTGATTCGGTTATTCGGAGTTCAGAGTTCAGCATCCAGCATCCAGTATCATAAAGTTCAGAGTTCGGAGTTCAGAGTTCAGAGGAAACCCAAGTAACCCTAGTAACCCAAGTAACTCAAGCAACCCAATAAACCCAAAAGAAATTCATTTCCGTCCAGGAGCGGAGATGTTCAATTTTTCCATCAATTCATAAAGGGTGGGGCGGCTGACGCCCAATTCGTCGGCGGTGGGGGCGATCTTCCATTTGTTCTTTTCCAGGGTTTTCAAGATCATGGTCTTTTCCAAGGCCTCCCGGGCCTCTTTGAGGGTCAGGCCGGGGTATTTATCCCTCCCCGTGGGCATCTCCAGGTCGGCCGGGGTGATCTTGGATCCTTCGGCCATGATGACGGCCCTTTTGATCCGGTTCTCCAGTTCCCTGATATTCCCCGGCCAGGTATGTTGACTCATGACCCGGAGGGCCTGCTGGGTAAAGCCGGTGACCTTCTTGCCCCTTTCCCGGCCATAACGCTGCAAAAAGACATTGGCCAAAAGAAAGAGATCCCCTTCCCGCTCCCGCAAGGGTGGTAGGGTGATGGTGATCACCCCCAGCCTAAAATACAGGTCTTCCCTAAAACGCCCTTCGGCCACGGCCTTCTTCAGGTCCTGATTGGTTGCGGCCACTACCCGGGCGTCAATCTGGATAGGGGCCCTTCCCCCCACCCTTTCGATGGTCTGCTCCTGGAGGAAACGCAATATCTTGACTTGCAGGTTCAGCGGCAGTTCCCCGATTTCGTCTAAAAACAGGGTTCCCCCCTGAGCCGTTTCGATTCTGCCCCGCCTCTGCATATGGGCCCCGGTAAAGGACCCCTTCTCATGGCCGAACAACTCGCTCTCCAACAGGTTTTCCGGAATGGCCCCGCAGTTGATAACTACAAAAGGGCCTTCTCGGCGGTGGCTGTGACGGTGAATGGCCCGGGCCGCCAATTCTTTTCCCGTGCCGCTTTCGCCGCAGATCAGCACCGGCACCTCCGATGGAGCGGCCTTGCGGATGACGGCGAAGACCTCCTCCATTTTGGAACTGGTCCCTAAAATGTCCTCGAAGGGCTGGATGCTGACCTCCCGCTCCAATCTGCGGTTTTCCCGCTCCAATTGGGAGACATAGAAGGCCCGCCGGATCACCACCTTAAGTTCTTCAATTTCGATGGGCTTGATGAAAAAATCATGGGCCCCCTCGGCCACGGCCTTCAAGGCGTGCTCTTTTTCCCCCTGGCCGGTAATGACGATCACCTTGATAAACGGATCCTCGGTCAACATTTCACTGAGGGCGGCCAAGCCCTCCCTCGTCTCCGCCGGAAAGGGGGGGAGCCCCAAATCCAAAGTGACGACTGCCGGCTTATGTTCCTTCAACAGGCGCAGGGCGGTCTCCCGATCCTCGGCTTGAAACACCTCATACTCCTGGGCCAAGGCCCATTTCATTTGGGTGCGGATCGCTTCGTCGTCCTCGATAATCAGGAGCCCGGGTTTTTGGCCTTCTGCCTTTCGTCCTTTGTTCAGGGGAATGTCCTTTTCCTGGGCCATGGTACGCTCCTTTGGTAAATTTCTACCCATCTGTCAAGGTGTCGGATACGGCTACCTTCTGATTTCAATCGGCAGGAGAATCCGAAAGGTGCTCCCTTTTCCTTCCTCGCTTTCCACCTCGATCCGCCCCCGGTGGGCCTCGACGATCATTTTACACTGAAACAAGCCGATACCCATCCCCTGTTTTTTGGTGGTCTTAAAGGGTAAAAAGAGGGAACGATCCATAAATTCTCTCGTCATCCCCGGACCGTTATCCGCCACATAAAGTTCCACCCATCCGTTCCTCAGGCCCGTGCCCACCCGGATTTCCGCCGGTCCCTCTTTTCCGGCCAGGGCCTCGCGGGCGTTTAAAATAAGATTGGTCAGGACATTGGAAATCTGTTCGGCGTCGAAAGGCACCTCCGGGAGGCGTTTCAGATCCTTGACGATCATCTCCTTGAAAGGTTTTTCAAAACCGTCGATCACTTTCTCCACCAAGCGGTTCAGGTCCCCGGGAACGGGACGGACCTCCAATTTTTCCCTCAAGGCGGACAGGCGTCCGCACAGATGATTGATCTTTTCCAGGCTCTGGCCGATAGTCTTCAAGAGGTCCTGGCGGAATTCGGGATTGTCGAAATGGATCGGCAGATTCTGCATGCTCAAGGACAAGCGCGAGGCCACATTCTTCAAGTCGTGAATGAAAAAGGCCGACATGGTCTGAAAAGCCTCCATTTCCCGCGTCTGTTGCACCTGCTCGGCCAGGCGGAGCTGGTTCAGGCCGGCGGCCGTTTGGTCGGCGATGGTCTTCAGGAGATCGAAGTCTTCCAGGTTCAGGAGATCGTCGGCCACGCGCTGACCCAGGGTCATGATCCCGATCAGCTCCTCCCCGGCCCGAAGGGCCACGGCGTAACGGATGCCGGCCTTTTCCAAAAATCCCTTGTCGATCTCGGGTAGATTGATGGACCAGGATTGGGTAGGACTGTTCAGGTCCACCGGGTCCTTTTCCCGGCTCATCAATTCGATCAATTCCTTCTGCGCGTTTTCAAAGGCCTGCAGGCCTTCGGCCTCCTGGGCGGTCATGGCCGTGGAGGCGCACAGCTTAAGCCGGCCCCGGCTTTCATCCACCTGCCAAATGCTCACATTCAAGAAATGGAGGATGTCGGAAACCAATTGGGTCACCACCCGGCAGAGGTCCTGGACATTCTTGACCGAGGTGGTGGCCTCGGTGAAGCGGCCCCATTCTTTGCGGTAATCGTAAACCGGCCGATGAAAATTGCGGCTGATGAAGAGTTTGGTCTTCCGCCGCAGACGGTCGGAAAAGATCAGGACCGCCAGGCCGACCAGGGCCAAGAGGAGGAAGAGTGACAAGAGGGGGAGGACATGGATCCCGGCCCAGCGCAGAGAAAGTTTGGCCAAAAGGCTGACGGCGATGAAATAGACCCCGATGATCAAAAGGACCAGGGAATTGTAGAGGACGTTTTGGGACACATAGAGTTCGGCCCCGAAAAAACGGGTGCGGAACAAAGAGCGGAGGATCAGCAATCCCCCGAAGAGCAAGGCCCCGCTGTTGACCAAGGTCAGCTCCGGGTTCACGGAGCGATAGAGGATGTTTTGGCTGAGGGTGAAGGTCCTGGCCCCGAAAAAGGCGAGCAAACCCAAAACGGTGAATTTGATTTGCCAGCGCATGATCCCCCGCGATCCGCGAAGGGTCTTTTCCAGGTCGAGGAGGATGACGATGCAGGCGACCAACTGAATCAGGCTGAAATAATAGCCCCACCGGCCCAAGGGGATGACCCAGCCCGTCTCGGGCAGCCAGACCGGCAGACCTTCAAACAAATCGTCCCGGAAACCGATACAGATGCTCAAAGGTAAAATCAAAGCCGCGGCCAGAGGCCATTTCCAGCGCATCAGGATGGCGCGGTAATCGGACCGGGCGTAACTCAAGCCGAAGGCCAACCACAACAAAGGCGCCAAAGAGGCGACCCAAAAGCGCCTTTCCTGCCAGGTGAGGATGTCCAACGGTTCGGCGGCCATGGCGCTCATCCCGGAGAAAAAGGTCTCCAGGGCCAGGACCACCATACCCGCGGAAAAGATCTTATGCACCAGGGGATGGGGGTCGCGGTACAAGATGAAAGCGGCGATGAGCAAGCTCAAAAGGGCGGCCGCCAGAGCGATGAGCAAGGTATAGGAGATCATGAGGTTATCCCTTCGGCTCCTTCTTCCTCAGCCAAAGTAAGATCGCCCCGAAAATGAGCAGACCGGGGATGTAAAACAGAAAACCCCCCGATTTATGGAGAAACCCTCCGGTTAAAAAGCGTTGGTCCACATAGATAGCCAGCAAGGTCAGGGTAACGATGCGGATGCCGTTCTTTAAGATGGTAATGGGCAGAATGGTCAGCATAAGGATCAAGCGGTTCCTGTTCCGGCCCAAAAACAAGTAAGCGGCCAGGATACCGGTGATGACCATAGCCATGGTGGAGCGGATGCCGCTGCATTCTTTGGCCACCTCGATGGTCACCCTGCCCAGTTCGAAGATGAATCCCTCTTGATAATAGGAAACCCCCAAGAGGCTGAAGATCCACGCCGTCACCCAAGTCGAACCGACTTGAAGAACATAAATAAAGCCGTCCATCAAGGCCCTGGGGACGGGGACCAAGAAAAAGAGGAACAGGAGGGGGAAAAGGGCGGCCCGGAAGGCCTCCTTTCCCCAAAAGAGGAGAAAAATCCCCAGCCAGGCCGTAAGCAAGGCTGAAATCTGCCAGGCCGCCTGATCGATCTCGACCAGAGCCTTCCCCCATAGGAGGGCGCATCCATAGCCGATGAGACCGGCTATGCTTAGGATCGGTCCCAGAGAAATGTCAGGCCGCAGGGAACGCCTTATTTCTTCCCGGCGGATATAAAACAAATAGGCGCTGACCACGGGGATCAGATAGATATGGGAATAATAATCATAAAATCTCCCCCCTGCTTTGGAAGTCATCAGGTTTTTCAAGGGAAGAACCGTCCCTCCAAAAACGGCAGCCGTAATCAAAAAGAAACCAATGTTCCTATATTTCATCATTTCCCCTTTATCCTCATTCCTCGATCCTTTATCCTCGATCCTTTATCCTCGATCCTCGCTCCTCGCTCCTCGCTCCTCGCTCCTCGTATCACATCCCTGGTAGTTCGAAAATAATAAATAAACCAACTGACGACACCGAAAAACTTCAAGAAATCGGACAAGGCTGTATTCCCCCGGTGGAACAAAGAAAAAACATCCACCACCACCGCCGCCAGCAAGAAGCTTACGGCCGAGGCGAGCATCAGATATTCGGTCTCAAGGATTTGGCTTCGAAAAAAGAGGAAATAGGCCAGGCCCAAGAGACCAAAGGCCAGATAAACCATACCTATTAAACCATTGGCCTCTTCCGGGAAAAAAATCCGGTGGAGTTGCATGAGATCATCCAATAGGAACAAGAGGGTATAAATACCGGAAGCCGTCAAGAAACGCCTCCAGGGGGCGGTGTTTTCCCCACTCATCAAAAGCCAGGCGCCGAAAAAACAGACGGCGGCGGTTCCACCCCAAAAGAGAAACCCCAAGTTAGAGAGGATTCCGGCATAAAAAGGCAGATTCCCTATGATAAAGGGGTCGGCGGTGAAAAACCAGACCCTTTGACCGCTGATGAGGGCAAACAGGGTAAGCCCGCCCAAAAGGATCAGGACCAGGGGATAAACCCGGAGCCAAACGGGAAGCAGTGCCCGGATCTGCCTGGACCAATTTTCAAAAATGGTTGTTCCCATAATACCAGCCTATCATATAACCTGCCGAGAGAAAAGAACTTTTCCTTTGGCCTTTTTTGCCTGCGATCCATTGCCTGCGGTGTTTCTCCATCTTTCCCCTTATCCAAGAACATCCCTATAAACCCTAATGACCCGGTCATCCTCTCCCAGTTAATCTTTTGATTTAACAGATATAATAGACCCTGGGACCATTAGACCCTCCCGACTTTTGGATTTTTCTGGCTCGGCTGTTTTCACAGCCGCCCATAGGCGTTTTATGTGAGAAGGCAGTAAAAGTTAATTAAGTTAACTACGTCCCGGAAATAAAAAAGGCAGGGTGGAAACGACGGCCCTGCCTTTTTTGGGGAAAGGGGTGGGGGTTTCTATTTTACTGCGATCTTGATCTTTTTTCTTCTCCAGACCAAAAAGCACCCCATCATGACCAAACCGGTTCCGGCCAAAAGCAGGGAATCGGGTTCGGGCACTTGGGGAGGATTGTCCGTATAACAGCCGTGGACCTTCAGCCAACTGACACCGAAGTCCCCGGAGTTTCTGGTTATGGTAACCGTCAATTGATGATCCGCCCCACTTAAGAAGCTGGACACATTGAAACTCACCCTACCGGCATCTACTTCGAAATTAGAAAACCCGGGCGGGGTATAACCGTCGTAGATCAATTGCGCATATTCTTTTTTATACCAATCGTTTTCGTCGTCGGTAAAATAAATAAGCAAGTAAGCCTTGTTGATGGTATCTTCCGGATCGATGTTCACCCCGGTCGGAGTTAAGGTGTCATTATCCAAATCAAAAGTCCAGGTCTTACTTTCCCCGCACTGGTTGAACCAATTACCGTCGGTCTTGATATCCCAGAACTCGATTTCCTGCCCCCCCGCATTACAGAACGGGGTACTACAGGCCAGTGAACTTTTGGAAACCCCAAGGAGACTAACAAATAAAATGACCATAAAAAATAACAGTTTTTTCATATCCCACCTCGTTCTTAGGATCAAACTTATTAAATATGTACATTATGCAATATTAATGCCATACAATAACTTGTTGATTTTATTAAGTTGATACGACTTCCCCCCGTTTTCTTAATGTAAACTTTTCCGACAAATCATTCTCTTTCGCCTCTCTCCTGGAAAATTTTTCAATTATATTAATATCTTATGAAAAACACTCAAAATTGTAAACTTTTCCGACAATACACAAGACACCTATCAAAAATTTAACCAACCCATGGAAGGGAACCGGTTAGGATCGCTTTGTTAGGGGGATGATGGTAATGAAGGCGATATCTTTTCATGTAGGATTGGACCCTTTTGATAATCTATTGAAGCACATCTTGATCTCATTCAATATTTCTTTTTAGGAGAAAGAGGTCGGAGTGACTTCAGGGCCGGCTCTATCTTCCCGAACCGACGCCCATTAATCACAAATATTTACTGCTTCTTTCTTGAACTATGCACCATGGGGGTATAAAATGATAGCTAATAGATGCCTTTCTGGCCAACCGCATTGGACCGAAAAAAGATCAGCAGGGAAATGGAAAAGGTCATCAATGGCCAAAAATTTTTATAACATTAGCACCTTCCACCTGCTGAAATGCTTAATTTTCAATGGATATTTCGGCCTGATCTTCCGTGAACTCCGCCGTCGAATCTACTCGGACAGATATTTTTTGATTTCTGCCAGAGAAGTTGCTGTTCCCCTCGAAATCCCTGAACCGAAAATCAAGTTGTCCCTCCGGCCGCTAAAACCTGAAGATATCCCCCAACTTCTTAATATTGATCGTAAAGGAATGAAAGATGATGAGGTCCTGGAAAGGATACGTCTCCTTCGTCTCTTAAGCGCAGGGCTTGAGGAATGCTATGTGGTAGAAACGGAAGAGGGTATTCCCTGTCATATCAGCTGGTGGATCACTGCGAGCCAAAACCCGGTTCTGAAAAAACTTTTCCAAGGCAGGATCCTCCCCCTGGCCGATGATGAAGTTTTGGTCGAAGGGGCCTTTACTTTAGAAGCATATCAGAGGCTGGGCATTTTAACCTGGAGGCGGTTTCAGTTTCTTCAGAAAAGTTTGGCTGTAAATACAAGCCGTCACATCAGTTATATCCGCCATGACAATCTGCCTTCCCTTTATTTCAAGAAAAAGAGGGCTTTAAGCTTTTCTTGATTCGGAAAGACACCTGGCGTTTCTTCCGGCAAAGGTTTTTTTTCAAGGCCCTCCCGGAAGATACCCCCTACCCCCTGACGGAAAAGGGACTTTCCGAATTGATGAACAGCGGCTCTTGATCGGGTTTATTCTTTTCCAGACCCACAACACTTTAAAAAATTAGCCATTTCCTCTGGCGCAAGCCATCCCGATCCCCTTCCGTTTGCCGAGCGAAGGTTAGATCTTCGATCCTCTCCCCCGCCCAAGCCCCCCTCGAAACCGTAAAACTGTCGGAAAGGTTTACAATTTTATTACTGGGGCCGTTTAACAATTTAACTGATTGTTATTATTATGTTTTTACCATAATGGCCCTTCCATTTCTTAAAAACTGTCGGAATGATTTACAGTTTTGAAAGGGCCTCTATTCGACTTTTTAGGCGACCAACCCGGGCAAATTAATTTTTTATTTAATGTTATTTCAATAAGTTACATGCTAATTCATTTTATTTCGATTTAAATTTTATTTTTAGGCATTATCCTTGCATCATATTTTTTACACAAGAACGAAGGCAACACCACTTTCAAAATAAAAGTATTAAGGTCAAGGAGGAAAAAACGATGAAAAAAGTATTCTTAGCCCTGTTGATGTCCTTGTTCCTTTTCAGCGGATCGGCCATGGCCTATTCCATCACCTACATGGACAACACCATTAACTGGCCGGGGTATAATGTATATCCTTATGACGAGATAGGAACCCCCAAAATTTCCAGCTTGACTGTGGTGATCAACGATAACACCAATTTTTTAGAAGAAGTTTGGGTAACGATGGAAGGCCGTAGGGTTTGGGATTCTCTTTTCATTAATGTCAATGCTTTAGGGGAATCCTATGAGGCCTGGGATTATTATGTATATGATGACAATTTAGATGATACAGGAGCGACCCTATATACAGTGGGTAGTACTTATCAATACATTTATGATTCAGATCATAGACCCGGTCATCCGGCAGGAATTGTTTTAAGCTCTGTTACGCCTGACACTAACAATTTGTTAAATTCTGTCCTTTGGAATGGAACTGATCTGGTCTATGTTTTCAATCCCGGTATCGAGTTGGGATCAAAATTTGTAATCGGTTACTCTCCATGGTGTGCAAATGATGTTATCCTCACCCCGGAACCAAGTGCCCTAATCATGTTGGGTCTGGGTCTTGTGGGAGTTGTAGCCATGAGGAGAAGGAAAAGATAATGGCCCTCTGACAATAAACTTTTTAGCTAAGATATAAAATATGAAATAAAAATGGCCCTTGCACGAGCAAGGGCCATTTTTATTTCATCACCAACCCGTTTTAAAAATTAACTTTACCCCGAATTAATTTTTTAGAAACCTTATCATGGTTTGAACTGGTATATAGTAATTGTGGAAACCCCGAAAAGCGTTGTTAAATCAAACGGCTTCATATAGGTTTTTAGAAATGCTTCATCTCCTTAAAAGCCCTCAGATTCAACTTTTTAAAGTAGATAAACTCGTAAGATAATTTACTCCTGTGTTTTTAGTTTTACTAAGGCGCGCCACTTTTTCTTTATACGACTCACGGCGCCTTTTTTTTCAACAATATTTCTTAATTTACGATCTAAAAACTCTGCGAGCATGAAATAATTTTTTATCATTCTTCCTTTAGTATTTTTTGCGAATATTCGGATAGTTGCCTCTCGCCATGATTCATCAGAAAACCTCCTTTTGTAGTCTGCGTCTCCAAGACCATAATCAAGTCTTGAAACCCCCTCCTGTGATAACTCTTTAATCAATTTCAATAAAGTAACGGTACCCACTTCATATTTTGCCATTTCCGGTAGGTAGCCCGTAGCAGAAGCATAAAAAGTGTTTTTTAAAAGTATCCCATACCAAAAACTGATTGGCTTTCCTGCTCCTTCTAATAACATCACCCTTAACATTCCCCGTTTTGCAAACATAGAAAGCCTCTGGCGCGTCTCTTCATTATCAACAAAACCCGCCCCCAGTCCCCTTTGGTATGTGTGTTTGGCCACGGCCTCCATTTTCGTAAAGATTTTTTCCAAATCATTAAATTCTTTCTGCCAAAACCAGTTAACATTACCTTCTAATGCTTCATTCAACTTCTTTTCTCTGTTTTTTATCCAAGAACGATGTTTGCTGCTCATTTTCTTTAAAATTAATTCCGAATCTTTAGAAACAAAGAGCGCTCGATGTATTTTCCAATTAGGATTTCGAAGCCCCAGCTGTAAACATTGGAGCTTTCCCAGCGCCTCCCATATGGCAGATTGTTTATCAGAAAGATTATTGAAGTTGATTATTTGAATTCTATACTCCCTAAAGGTTTTTAAAAGTTCATTACAAAAAGCATCCGTCGCTTCCTTCCCAAGTTGCCCTAAAACTCCTTCATTAATTATTTCAAGGGAGCGAACTTTTATACCAGGAAGTTTGAGATAGCCTATCTTAGGTCCCAAAATGGTCTCTTCTATTCTTCCGGCAATGATGGCTTTGCAACCGTCTCCTTCATTAACACAAAATACCCATGGAGATATCACATCCTTCCTCAGGTTACATACGAGGAGGAAATGATCGAGATCGCTATTTGGATGATGACATAAAATTTCCCAATAATTCCTTAGTTTTTGAATCTCCTTTCCTTCTGTACAAATTCTTATATCCAATTATTCTACTCTCTAAAAAAATACTTCAATTTCCATATAAGGGATTATTTCTTTATAACCAACTTATCTATCTTATCTATTTGAATTTATTTTTAAAGATTCCTTTTGCCTAAACAGGAACAGGGAATTTTGATCATTGTCCTTTTGCGATACTAATTATTTCAAAAAGCTTGCTTCTAAATTCGGGGAAAAGTATGATAAACAAACCTGCTATTCCAAAGCTAAGAATAACAGAAATTAGTAATTGAATAAAATGGTTTGCCATGGATAACCCTGAAACCCACCCAATAATTCCCACTAAAAGTGTTGATGAAATCAGTAAAATCGGTTTTGTCAATAACGACAAAGGCAGGCCCAACCGTTGTTTCAACAACCAAATGTTAACTATAATAGCCAAAAGTTCACCAATGAGCGCGCTGGCAGCAATCCAAACAATGGGGAGCCCATAGGCAGCAACCAAAAAGGCAAGGAGAAAGGAGACGACACGGAATGAATTGGTTATAGTCATAATAGGTGAATCTCCTTTCGAAAGTGCTATAGTGGAAAAAGAAATGCGGAAAAGGCGAAGGCTGAAGGACACACCCAGCCAGGCCATAAGCGATACCCCATCCTCATATTGTTTTCCATAAACAATAATCAACAGCCATCCGCCTGCAATAATAAAATAAATTCCGAGAATACATACGATCAATGCAGAAAGGGAAACACATAGACGACTTTTTTCCTGAAATATTTTATTATCGTCTTGAACTCGGGAAAGCAAAGGAAGCATAACAGGACTTAAGATTGAAACAATACCGTCAATGACGGTGGATGCTAAAAGAAAAGCAGCTGAATAGTACCCCAGTTGTGTCTTAGAATATGTTTCCCTGGAGAAAAGGCTGTCAGCGGCACCGATGACAAATCGATCCCCCTGCATGATCAGAAAAAAGAGTATTCCATTGATTAAAAGTGGCCAACCAAAGGAAAGGATTGCCCGCGCATAAACGGGGTCCCAACCCCAGCGGTAAGGTCTCTCTGAAAATAGATGAGAAAAAACAACCCTGGTTAGATTTTGCAATAAAAGCAGATAAAGGAGCGCGGAATAATTACCCAGACGAGAGGCTATGGGCCAGGCCAAAAGAACACTTACAAATTGGGAGGAAATATCCGCAAGTAGAAGTGGACGGAAATTCATACTTCGTTGTAGACGGCTTATATCTTGATGGGCGAGACCTCTAATAAACGGGACTAAGGCCAGGAAGCGGAAAGCCCAAGAAGCCTTGGGAATATTGAAAAGTTGTGCCATTGGGGTTGCAAAAAAGAAAAGGATCAGGGATATACCCAGACCCCTAACCGCTACTATAAATTGGGAGGTTTGCTGAAAACGGGGATTATCCCCATCAGGGCTCTGGATCAAGAGAGTATCCACAGCCAAATTGCTGATCATTTCCAGGAAGTTGACGGTCAAGACAAACAAGGCGGCGATGCCAAAGTCTTCTGGACTTACCAGCCGGGCAACAATCATATTCCTTAGAAACTGAAGCCCTCTTTCCGCCAGCCGTCCCCCGCTAAGTAATAAAGTCCCTTCGATAACTTTATTTTTTATTATCACCGTTTATATCAAAATCTTTTAGCGGTTAAAGTGCACATGAAAAGTTGTCAAAAAAATATTTGGGGTTGTTTTTAATACCTTCTTTATTCCAAGATAAATTTAACTTTTTTATAGTATTTTCTTTGTATTATCCTTCTTGCTGTTCCAAGGGTGGAACGGGCCTTTTCCTTAAAAGGTATGGCCAACCAATTCTTAAATAAATCAAAACCCTTATATCGAGGAGCCGGCAGGCCGAAGGCACGGAAGGTCATAATCCGGCCCCAGACGGCCCCTTTTTTGATAGGCATTTCCTGCTGCGAGCGCTGGAGAATTCCCGGATCAGCCCGCTGAAGGATTACATATCCTTCTCTTAACGCATTGCGGAGTATTTTACGGCCTCGTTCAGTCCTTACCAAAACGAGGGAATAGCCCATATTATCTTCATCTGGTTTACGGTACCAGGGATCGCCACAAGCTATATCAGCCAATTCTCCTGTAGAATCCGGACATAGATGACATCGGTAAGGGCGATAGGCTTGTAGGAATCCCCAGGCCTCCTTGTACGGCAAGGTTTTTGCGGTCTCTCCGTCTTTTTCTTTAACATAAAACAATCCTGGCCAACCCTTTCCCCGGTAACGCAGTTCCTCGATTCCCATCCGATTAATTTTCAGCTTATCCAGCAAGTCCAGAGATCCTTTGGAACTGGGAGTTCCTGCACAAAAGATGCTCAGAATCAGTCCCATCCTTTCCCGCAGAACTTCCCGCATCTTTATAGCCTTCCGCACAGCAGCGGCATCACAGGGTTTTCCGACAAAAACGCAAGGTGTTGGAGACTCTTCTATCCATTTTAAATCGCCACAGGGTGACACAGGGGCATATCTCGACCCTGCCCCCCGGAGAATATCCTCTCGACTCCGACTCAGCACCGTCTGGTTAACAAGAGGATTCCTTTCATTACCGGCTGTGTGAAGTACCCCGCCCATTCCTTCTTTTTCAAGGCAGTAGAGGGCCAGGGCGCTGACCATTCCCCCCGAAGAACCAGTGAATCGAATCTCCGGATCGGTCGCATAACCTTCCCAAACTTCAAGAACTTGTCCCCATTTTTTTTGCAGTTGCTTTATGGCATCCTTCTGTTCGGGAAAAATGTCTTTGCCGATTTCGTAACCGGGACAGATAGTTAGGCAAGTGCCGCAATGATTACATTTGTTTGGATCACTGATCGGTCTTATACCTTCCTCGATCACATCAATCAGCTTGATATTCTGTTGGGGGCAAATATAGGCGCAGGCGCCACATCCTGTACAGAGACGCCACTGAGCCACTTGACCTGCATTGGTGATTTTCAAGGATGACTCGCTATGGTTAGATAATGAAAGGGCTGGTTTAACAAATTTAAAAATTTTACCTTATCCCTCTTTCTTACTCCGAATCACCTTTAACCCTTCGAAAAAGCTCGGTAAAAACCTCTTCTACCCTCTGCCTGGCCTTTTGCGCTTCCATCTTAAGCCGCTCCCTTACTTCATCACGTTTCCTATAAAGCTCAACCACCTTTTTCACGGCTTCCTCTGTGTTTACTTCTCGGCCATCTATAACCCAATCCGCCATTCCCACTGTATCGAAAACCCCGCGAAACTTGCGGCTGTATGCAATCCCAACACAGGGTACGCCCTGGGATAGGGCGGCGATGCAGGAGTGCATCCTCGAACCGATGAAAAAATCACACTGGCCTATAAGCCACTTGAGCTCATGGCAGTCATAGTCACCAGCAATTACCCTCACCCTGGCCTTAGTTTCTTGAGGGAGGGAATCCCTGACCTTGGTACAGGCTTCATTGTCGCTCTCCACATTCCCAAAAGGAGCATACGTGTGAGAAACGAGCCAGATCTCCCCTTCGTGTTCCCTTAGCAAGGCCTTCAGCACCTCTGGAAGCATGGTTGCATAATCCATCTTAAGGCCGAACATATTGTCCTGGGTGTAACCGCCTTTGTACATTAGGCCGTTTACGTTAAGCCCGATGAGTATCTCAGGCAAACTTTGAGCCCCTTCCAAAGGCGGATCCACAAGGATCACTTCGGGCTTCGACGGTTCAAGGCAAAAGGCTACATCAGGGCACAGAAAAACCTTTTTCTTCGGCCCGGCAAGCTCAGAAGCAAGCCTTTGACTCTCCTTGTCTCTCGCCATAATAAGAGAGGAGTGCCTGAGAAGATATCCGGCCATGAGCCGAGAAATTCCACGATTATAAGGCCCAAAGGTCTGAGGAAACTGGACAATGCTTCCTTTAATTAGCACGGCTGTCCAGGCAATGAAAAACCCCACCAAGAACCGCCCCAGTCCGTAAATATCCGAAAAGCTATCGCCACCCCGAATGTCTCCAACAATATCGGCCTCTTCCAATGCCCTGATCCAGGGTATCAGCTTGCTCAACCCACTCCTGAGCCCACGAAGGGGGACAAGCCTATAGACCATACATGACAGCACGATCCACAACAAGTGCTCTGTTGGCTTGGCCTTTGGCGATAGCCTGCAGTTAACCACCTCTACACCCTTGCTACCCCCATTTCGTGGCCCCAGTTGTATCGTCTCCCGCCTCCTATGACTCGATAGAAACCGTATAGTTGCCCCGCCCTGGTCCTTTTCACAGAGGCCCACAAGGGAACTCCCCAGAGCCTTCACACCCCTGTTGCCGGCCTCCACGGCCATTCCCATTACCCCGATATTCATTACCAGTTCTCTACCTAGCCCACCTCTTCCACAAACGCCTCGGAAGAACGGGCATCACCCTGTCTCTTGTCTCGGATGCAATTCTCCGTGTTAGATCGGAAAAAGGGACTTTAGCTTCGGGCGGATCGGCCACACTCTCGATCTGGGGTTTGATCTCAATCGTGTAATTGCCCTTTCGCGGCTGCCAAAGGACCCATTCATGGCTACTGTTTTTCTCACATTTCAGTCGCCGTGACCCCTGCCAAATAAGGATCTCTAAGCTAAGATCTCGATCGGAATATGGCCAATTTTCGAGCTCTACAACAACCTTCTCTAGGCCGTCATCTTCCACATCCAGGTCTACAACTCTGGAAAGGGGCCTCACATGAAGGGCCTTCCCATTTTCTTTCACAAGATAGTTTTTTCTGGCCATAGTGCCCGTATCACACCACACAACATCTCCTAGTCCGTTTGCGAAGCTGGCCACCTCCTTCAGGAGGTCTAGGCCCTCTGCCAAATCCCAATGGTGGCCAACCGGTATGATGGGTTGATTGAGGTATGCTGATAAAAGTAGCTGGTTTTCGATGCCTTCTGCAAGACGAAAGCGTGGAAGAATACCGAGCCCGGAGATGATGATCTGGTCAAGTGAAAATGGACACTGAGTTAAGCAATTTTTTTTGAAGTAAAGATCCTCTCAAAATCGTTAGGGGCAACATATCCCAGGGACGAATGGAGGCGGTGGCTATTGTAAAACCTTTCGATATAATCGATAAGCGCCTGACGAGCCTTAAGTCGAGTGGAGTATATCTGGTCCCCAAATTGGGCATCTTTTAACGTGTGGAAGAAACTTCCGAAAACGGCATTATCATAACCATCCCCTTTTCGACTCATACCAGGGATCATGCCAAAGGTTTTTAAAGCTTGTGGATACTCGTGGGAGGCATATTGACTCCCCTGATCGGAATGATGGATTAATCCCTGGGCCGGTTTTCGGCGCCAATAGGCCATACGGAGAGCCTCCAAAACCAAGGATGTCTTCAGTTGGGCATCGATGGCCCAACCGACTACTTTGCGGGAATACAGGTCAATAATGACGGCCAAGTACAGCCACCCTTCCAGGGTCCAAAGATAGGTGATATCCCCGCACCAGATGCGGTTGGGGCCATCGACCTGGAACCGCTGGTTCAACAGATGGGGAGGCACCGGAAGAGAATGACGGCTATCCGTCGTTCTCTTAAATCTCTTGGGAGGCTTTACGGACAAACCGGCTTTTTTCATCAGGCTTCGGGCTTTATACCGTCCTACAGCGTATCCCGCGGTCTGAAGGCTGATGGCCATCCTTCGGGACCCATAGGTCCTTCTGGATTTTTGATGAATATGGCGCACTTGGGCCAACAAGGTAAAGTCCTTTTCCCCTTCTTTGGTATGCCTCTTTTTCAAAAATCGATAATATCCACTCCGGCTGACTTCCATAACCCGGCACAGCACGGTTATGGGATAGGCCTTCTCTTGCTGCCGGATAAAGTCGTACCTTATAGCGACTCTTTGGCAAAGAAGGCCGCGGCTTTTTTTAAGATGTCACGCTCCATCTTCAGCCGTTGGTTTTCCTTACGAAGTCTTTGTAATTCCTCCTTTTCCTGCGAAAGCCGTCCCTTGCCGGGGAAGGCATTTTTCCCTTCCGAGGCCAGTTGGCTTTTCCAGCGGTTCAATACACTGGGGTGGATTCCCAAATTCCTTGCCGCTTCACTTGTTTTGTACCCTTGTTCCGTTATCAGTTTTACTGCCTCTACCTTAAACTCGGGGTATACTTCTTTCTCTCGTTGTTCATGGGCCACCTCCTAAAGCGGGATCATTGTATCACGCTTTTCTCGGTGTCCACAATTACTATACCAGTTCATCTGGCATTCTTCCGATAATAGAAATAAAAAGAAGAGGAGGAATGGCAGATGAGGACAGAAGAGAAAGTGATCAAGAACAAGCTGGGGTTGCTTAACTTAGCCAAAGAACTTGGGAATATCTCCCGAGCCTGTAAGATTTTCGGATACTCTCGGGACAGTTTTTACCGGTTTAAGAAGTTGAATGAACAGGGAGGGGAACTGGCGCTTTTTGAGGTCAACCGGGGGTAGTCCTGTCCGAAGAACTGGGTGGCAGCGGAAGTGAAGGAGATGGTCTGGCAAATGGCCATAGACCAACCCGCTTGGGTGAAGCTTTGGAAATCCAATGCCAATATTATCTAGATCAATGGATTCGGGAGTATAATGAGCTCCGGCCCCATTCGGGGAGATATTGCTATGGGAAAACACAGATGCCGACGTTACTAGATTCCATACCCCTTGCCAAAGAAAAAATGATCGGCTATATTGAAACAGCGTAAGGAAAAAAGGGAGAATGTCAGATTAAGTCGAGACTAATATGCAGTAGACAACCCCACCTTTAAGCGTCACTTCGGCAAATTTAAATGAAACTTTCTCTTTTTGGGAATGCCCAATTAAAATCCGAATATCTGAAACTTTTCCCCTTTGTGAACACAGACCTATTAATGAAGCCGCAAGAGCCATCACTCCACGATTCCCAGCGCTAATGGGTGTTCCTATGATTGCAATGTATTTACTGAATTCGGATCCTCGCTGGTCTTTATGAGCATTTGAGACCATTTTTTCACCTTATTCTTTCATCGACTTTCATTACCCATGGAATCGATGTGCTGAATAAATCATGTTATAATTTGTCAAGTATATTTAGAAGAAGTCTAAGCTTACTTTTTAGCAACAATGTACAAATAGGGCGCGACCAAATACCTTAAACCTCCTGCTGGGATCTTTTCAACAAAGCGTAACCTCCGTGCTGGTGCAAAGACCCTAATGTCCTTTAATTTGCTTTTCCGACATTCATCCAAAATATTCTTCGTGATAGATACATACTTAGGAGAGGCCCTCGCATAAAATAGCCCTCTAAGTCCCCACACCCTTAGAGTTTTTCTAAGTAAGCCTCCAAATTGAAAATTAGGAATTCGTGCAATAAAAAGACCACAATCTTTTAAGTAGTCTAATGCAAATCTCATCATCAAAGATGGTTCAGCCACCAGGTGCAGTACGTCTACAATGAGCAGCACATCAGCTATGCTCCCCGGAAGCGTTGGGTCAGGAGATACGATACCTGCTACTTCCAATCCCCTACGTTTACAACTTTCAGCCATGACAGAGTTGAATGCTACAACACTTACCTTGGTTTTACTTGTTTCTAGTCCTTTCTCAAAAAATCCGTCGCCAGCTCCCCACACAAGAACCTTACCATGCCTATTAGACATAAGGGATAATATCATTGGATCAGGTTCTTCTCTCAATTTTTTAGATCCAAAGAAACCAGGAAGCTCAGTCTCCGGATTACACAATTCGTATGCTGGCAGCTCGCCCTTGTATATTCTCCTTAAAGCGTCTAATTGCCATTTGAGTTCTTCAATTGGAATACCCATCTTCCCAACATATTTTCCGGGCAGATGTTCAATTAAATAATCCTCTACTTTATCAATGCAGATTAGTTTCTCGAGGCCGCATTGAGTATATGGATCAGTTGCTGCAGATTCAAGCATGCCGAATTTTCCCTCATGAGGGTTAATGGTAAACCTCCCGGAACTGATAGCATGCTTCAATTTTTCTTTAGATAGAATATAAAAAGCCGCATGGGGGTTGCTGTATCTTGCCCAAAGGAACCCGCTCCTTTCCTTTACACTTGATAGAATCCACCTAAAATGGGAGTGGCACGTACTGATGTTTATGGACCCATCGGGGCCTAACTCCTTCCTAATAAACCCTCCGACCTCGTTATCTTTCAATATTTTCTCCGCTTCAAGAAAAGCCTGGATATTTTTCCAAAGTACGAGAGTATCGTCTTCGGAATACACGAAGTAATCGTATTGCGTTAGATTTTCTAAAAATAACTCTCTATGCGAGAACGGAAGTGACATAGGATTCTTGGAAGGTAGCCCGACTTTTACAGAGACTCCATCTTGGTATGGTTTGATTTTTTCAGATAGGATTGTTATATCAATTTCAGCCGGCATGAGCTTATAAGCATTTATGAGCTTCGATAAGTATACAATATTAGCTTCCCCGTAATTAGCTATTGCTATAAGAAACTTCACTCTGAACCTCCATGAATTCCATCAGTTGTCTCTGAAGTTTGCCGCGGAGGAAATGGAGCTTTAGCAGAGTAACGTTACTGATTGTTTTTTTTCAGCAATGTACAAATTATAATGTTTCAGTAGAATTCGGACAGATTCGGGATAAAAAGGTGTTAATTGAGACGCTCAAAAGATGCTAAGATATAGAGGAGGAGGAAGATGAATGAGCGTAGAACTAATACCAGCCGATCAAAAGAAAGCCCGAAAATTAAGTCCCGAACAGAAACTCCAGATT
>Ga0078972_1006762_pt1 | contig 26624 bp, 23 predicted proteins | sample YelNatPaOPGAMG01_FD_67568 | JGI IMG/M metagenome (GOLD analysis project Ga0078972, IMG submission 67568) | Hot spring thermophilic microbial communities from Obsidian Pool, Yellowstone National Park, USA - OP-RAMG-01 (SPADES assembly) (version 2) | ecosystem: Environmental > Aquatic > Thermal...
TGACGAATTCATCGTTTAGCTCCGGCTTCTCGATAACCTTTATCTCATCTATTCTAATCTTCATTTTCTCTTCGGAGTTTTCATCGGTCTTCACCTCGACTTCTTCATTGAGCCTTTTCCCGATTAGGGTATCTACTATGAACTGTTTGGTCTTCTTTTCGTTCAACTCGATGTATAACGGTCTGTTTACCATCTTGGGTTCGGGGTGTGATGTAATCGTAATCTTCAACAAGTCTCCCTTTTCTACTATTTCCCGCGAAGCAGGCTTTGGATTGGCATATCTCTCGATGATATCTGCTATTACATTGTTGACATCTTCTTCGGAGACCTCGACCTTCTTCCCTTTGACTTCGATACCTCTATAGTTGGATGGGGCAATGACTGGTTTTACCTCGAATGTGTACTCGAATCTGAGGTTGTTTTCTCCCAAAATATGCTCCGGTCTTACCGGGGATACAACCTCGAGGCTGTTCTCCTTGAGATATTCGTCGATGAATTCTTTTTCAATCTTGTGCAACACCTCTTCCTTTATTGCCTCGCCATAGAGTTTTTCTACCATTGAACGCGGCGCCTTCCCGGGTCTGAAACCCTTGATAGCTACATTCTTGATTACATCCCGATATGTCTTCTCGAGTTCACCCTTGTAATAGTCGAAGTCGATCTCGGCGATTATCTTCTTCTCTACCTGACTCACATCCTCGGTCTTGATCTCTTTTGTTTTGATGTTCATATAAATCTCCTTTGATTTCGATACAATGCGAGAGGGGGGAGTTGAACCCCCACGGTTTCCCGCCAGATCCTAAGTCTGGTGCGTCTGCCAGTTCCGCCACTCTCGCAAAACCCATATACATTCGCGCCCGGCCCGACTCGAACGGGCGGCCTTCGGATTCGAAGTCCGACGCTCTATCCAGTTGAGCTACGGGCGCAAAAACAGATTAAGATAAATAGATGCAAATTTGGACATTGTCAACTTTTTAGAGTAGACGAATACCTTAGAAAAGTGGAAATTATTTTCGAATTTTATCTTGACAACCCCCCCTTTTAAAAACATTATATGACTGCTGGAGGAGTACAACTAATGAATAAGTCAGACCTTATAGAGTTTCTTAGCAAGAAGAATAACATACCAGTAAGAAAGGCAGAATTGATTGTAGATGCATTCTTCGATTTCATAGTAAAATCTGTAAAAGAGGGCAAGCGGGTAGAGATTAGGGGGTTTGGTTCATTCTTCGGCAAGACCTATAAGGCATATATGGGCAGAAATCCCAACACCGGAGAAAAGATACTCGTTCCGCCAAAGGTTCTGCCATTGTTCAAAGTGGGCAGAGAATTGAGGAATCTGCTGAATTCCAAGAGGTAGAGATCCTACTTCATAAGACCCTTTTCAGAAAAACTAAAATAAGAATCCCCGGCAATTATTATATGATCGAGGAGATTTATTCCGAGCATCTTGCAGGATGAGTGTAACTTTTTTGTAAATTCTATATCATCGAAACTGGGTTCGGGGTCGAGAGATGGATGGTTATGTGCAATGATAATGTTATTGAAACCCTCTTTTATAGTCTCTTTTATTATGTAGGTCTGGTCGATGGGACAGTAGGAGGAGTTACCTATGGTGAGATTGAGCTCTCTAACTGGAAGTAGTTTGTTGTTCAATATCAATGTTATGAAGACCTCCTTTGTCTCATTTATAAATTTGTTGCGAAGATAATCGAATACCGTGCGACTATTGTTCAGTGGGGTATTCGAGATTTTTCGGACATTTAGTCTCTTGCCGATCTCCAGTGCAGCCTTTATCTCGCAGGCTTTGACCCTCCCTATACCAGCAAGAGAGGATATCTCGGATATGCTCGCCCTGTCGAGTCCGGAAATCCCATCGAAATGCCTGAGTATCTTTGCGGCAAGCTCAAGGACATTCCCGGAATTCTTATTACCTGTTCTCAGTAATATAGCAAGTAATTCGGTGTCACTGAGGCTCTTCTCTCCGTATTTCATCAGCCTCTCTCGTGGCATCTCTTCTGAAATATACAACTCCTTAAACATAAGTATTATTGTCTGCAAATTTGATGCCAGAAATCGGTTAATCACATTGCCGGGTGTCGGGTACATAGGTGTTGGCCGAGTGTCAGGTAGATTTTTAAGGTAGATTTTTACAGATGGGCTGGCTTGGTTGGGTGTAAGATGGGTGTGTGCCAATGTATGAATCATATCTGAATCATATCCTTCAGTGCCAAGTACCCACTATATGGAAAACCTGTGCTAACATATTGATATTATGGGATATTTTGCCTTTGGTGTCAGGTACAAACTTGCAAACTTGTATAGGTGCATAAACTAAATACCCTTCTGCCTGTTATTTTCGGAGTGATGGGATGATGTATAGACATCACCGCGTTATAAAAGAGTAGTACATAGGGAGGGAGAGTATGGTATGCATAGAGGATGGGAAGGGAATAATAGGGAGGTATGAAGAATATTAAAACACAAAAAGTTTGCACTGTATTTCGGGATATGTTATACATAATAAGGTAATTGAGAGAAACAGGAGAATATAAAAGAAAAGAGGAAAAACTTAGATTGGCAAGACAAAAAGGTAAGGGTATTGCCACAAATCTGTTTAAACAAGAAAGCCAGGTTTGTCAAATTGATGCTGAAGCAGTGCAATTAAATAAATATTCAGTGAGGTATATATGAAGGCGATTCAATTAAAATGTAAAAGTTGTGGGGCCTATATTTTCTTTTATCCGGGCCTAAAAGTAATAAAATGTGCTTATTGTGGTGCTCCAGTAATTGTTGATCTGGATAAAGAAATTGATGCAGTATTCAAAGATATAAAGATTTATAAACCATCTATAGATATAAATAATTTTAGAGAAAAGGTTCTTGCTTTCTTCTGCGACTCTCCAGATGTACCTGATGACTTAATCGATTTATTTTTTGAAGAGGGCAATTATTTGAGTTTTTGTCCTTTTTATAAGTTCATTATAGACTACCACGCAGATTGGACTGCTGATGTCGGTTATAATGAGACAAGGTACGAATATGAAGAGCAGAAAGATCCATATAACCCAGGTGAGACAAAACTTGTGAAGAAACCAGTTTATTATACCAGATGGACTCCGTCTAATGGTTCGATAGATGGCAGGTATGAATGTTTTGTTCCTGCTTCAAAAACATTATGGGATGAAAAGATTCTGCCGCATATAGTGCAATTTGCTTATAATTTACCATCAATATTAGGTTTGAGATCTATTATATCCTCTATAGAAAATAACGATTCATTAAACGAAAGTAGTGATAAGTTATTAATAGGAGCAAGCTGGCTTGAATTTGATGTAGATAAAGAAGATGCATTCAGTAGTTTGGTGGGTAATTGGTTAGACACACATATAGAGAATAATTGCAGGCGGATGGTACAGGGTGATACTTATAAAAATTTTACTTTTTCTCGGAAATATGAGTATAAAGTAGAAAAATTTCTAATCCCTCTCTGGTTTTTTAGCTACAGTTATGGGGGTAAATCTTACAGAGTTTTTGTTGAATCATTAAGTGGAAATGTTTACGGAGAGAGACCTATAATCTATAAGAGGAAGGTCTGGGCAATAGTTCTTGTATTAGTACCAATATTATCAGTCATTTTTGGGATTATTAAAGGCATACAAAGTAAAAATAATGATATGCTCATCTTTTCGGGTATTCTTCTATGCATTGGTATTTTTGCCCCTTTTTTCTATAGAGGAGTTATTTTACACAACAAGAAGAAATTCCCATCTCTGTCTTTTGAACAAAGAATGGCGACGCAGAAAACAATAAAGACACTTGAATATATTACTATCATCTCTGTTTTTTTCCTCTCTTTGCTATTTTTGATACTTGGCTTTAGCCAGGATGTAAGCAATGAAGTAACTATTCCTACAAATTATGTAAATGATACTGGAATACAAAATAATATTGAATACTCAAATATGGCAATAGAATTTAACGCTGCTAATTTCAAAAATGGTCATATATTAAATATATTAGTTGATAGTGAATCTCAGTATTTTTATGTCGTTGATAAAGGACTTTTAAATAGGCTCAAAGAGAACAGTGAAGACAAGGTAAATGCAACAAGAGTATCGGGGTCAATAAAAATATCGCCCGGTAGTCACAAAATAGAAATACTGCTATTAAACAAGAAAGAGCAATTAATTATGAAAAGAGTCTTAAATAAAGAAGTTGTTTTGGGACATGATATCAAAATGATTATAACACCTGATTATCAGAATGGTGTTATTAAAGCTGTATGGAAGTAAATCTATAAACTAAAAGACTACATATGAATCATAACAGAATCTACAGTTATTCATTATTATATATGATAAATGGGATTGGGTCTTTATAATGATAATTTTTCATCGTCGCGTTCTTTTGTGAGATTTTGAACAGCACCAGTTAAATTGACAGGGCTATGATAATGCACAACAAGATTGGTGCTAAAAGGTATAGAATGCTCTTATTCAAGCAAAACCTTGTATAGAACACCCTTAGAAGAGTAGATATATGCCGAAGGGGGGTTAATGGCAATATCCGCCAGAACGGGCGAAGAGAGTCTGAATGAGGTTATAGGGGTAAGGTCTGACTTCGCAAGTATGAATATTGAGCCGTTCTGGTAAGCAACGATAACTCTATTATTATCTATACTTAGATTTACTATTCGTAGATTGAGGGGTTTTTTCTTAATCTGTATTCTACCATCTGTGTCGTATATGGATATCGTCCCATCGGATTGGCAAATGATGATAATAGAGGTGCTCTCGTCCACCTTCATCCTGGTGATACCGCTTAGTGCCCTGGACCAAACTATCTTCCCTGAGGTCTTTTCGATACACATAAGAGAACCCGATAGGGTTGTGACGAAGAGGTGATCTCCTATTATACCGAGACCTGTGAACCCATCGAGCTTTTCATCGGGGTTGAATATGTTCATCTTATAGAGTTGTTTCCCGTCTTTGATATCGAGGGTGAATAAATCACCTGTAGAGATGGTGTAGATAAGAGATTTTCCATCTATTATGACTGGAGTATTCGAGAGTATGGTGAAGCCCTCGTATATGTCTCCGTTTATCTGATATACGATATCCCCACTCTCTATATCGATTGAATAGAGTATGTTTCTATCTGTAAGCAAGAATGCCTTTTTGTCAAACAGGGTAAGATCGCTTATTATCCCCCCTGTGAGTTGTTTCTTCCATATCAGGTTGGGGAATCTCTTTGAGATGTCAAGGGAGTATATTACACCGCCTGAGTCACCAGCAATAAGCGAATTGCCATCAATTACAGGTTTGTGCAAAATTGGATTCCGGGTATTATATCTCCAGAGGATATCTCCGCTTTTGGAATCGATAGCAACTATCTCCCCCTTTTCTGTGCCTGCAAATACCCTTTTGAATTCAGGATCTATAGAGATGGAGGAGAATTCAAGGGGCCTGAAGACAAATAGATTCTCTGTAATTCTTGACTGCCATACAGGTGAAACCCCTTTGTATTCCACCGAAAATAGAGGGAATGTAATCAATATTGTGAGTGAAAAGATAAGGTATTTTTTCAGTTTCATTACTAAAGTTTCTTTATTATCTCGGATGCCTCGTTTTTCAGATGGGATGTCTGATATTTCTCCACCAGCTCCTTGAGTTTGGTCTTTGCCTCTTCCTTCTTGTTCAGTTTGATGAGAGCCTTCGCGGATATAAAGAGTGCCTCATCCTTCATAATATTTGAGGTATTGTTTATAATTTTATCACATGTATCAATGACACCATTGAAGTCTCCCTTTGCAAGGCTTGCATTTGCAAGGAGTAATAGGGACGCCGGGTAGAGCGGGTCATTTGTATCTATTCGGGATATAAACTCCTTTGCATACTTGATACTTGAGTCGTAGTCTCGTATATCATAGTACAACTGTGCCATCTTCAAAAGTGATATCTTACCAACGCCTGTAAATCCGTACTTGTTGTAGATGGTCTCAAGCTTTGAAATGGCATCCTTTATCTTTTCTCTGGATGGTGTCTCTGGTATTAATTGATCCTGAGATCTGCTCTTTGGCTCAAGACCCTCCATTGCCTCGATATATTCATCAGATGCCTTCTCTGCCCTATATTTGGTAAATGCCGTAATGGAGTAATAAAGTACGATTATTACAAGTATACTAATCAATGTGATGAGGACGGGCTTTCTATTCTGCTCGAGCCATTTGAGTGCCTTTGTAGAGAATGTTACAAGTTCGTCCTCTTTTAATTCCTTTCTCGTAAATTTGATGTCTTCCTTTGGCAAGGTAATCCTCCTTAATTGAGTGTGTTCTTTTAGTTGCTAAATTTGTGTAAGTCAAGAAAAATTACCATTTTGCGTAGTGTTCTTCCACAAAGCCATATACCTCTTTCAATGCAATTTTCCTCTCTCCAATCGTGATATTCCCGGAGAATCTTCCAAATGGTTGGTAGAATTTACTCTTGATAAAAATCGCATTGATATCCGCCTTCCTGATACCCTCGGGTGTGAATGTGAGATATACCTTATTGTCTGTAGAAAATATCTGCCACATATCCATAACATTGGTATCGTTATAATTGAATGTTACATTCCCGAGTTTGATGGGCTCGTCTCCGAGCCACAGGACATTCTCCGTTATACCAGACTCATTTATGCCCATAGAGAGGTTGAATCCCAATCTCCGATTGTCTTCGAGGAACCCTCCACCGGATGCCCAGTTCCAGAATGTCTCTCTCTTGAGGTATCCAACGGTATAATCGAGCACACCAAAAGAAACGGTCTTGTCTATCGAGAACTTTTCTCCTCTCAATTCAATCTCTCCCTCTGACACAAGTCCAGCCTCTTTGTTCGTATAATTGAAGCCCTCGAGAGCCTCTCTCACTATCACCGATAGTGGATTGGGGGTCCTTTTGAGTACGAGGTGGGCTTTGATGATATCTCTATGCCTCAAATCCACTTCTATAGATTCTGCCCCGTTGGTATATTTGAGCGATGTGTCGGCCGTATTGAAAGATACCTCTCCCTCCTGTGCGCCACCCGAGAAGGAAATATCTCTTGCAAAGGGTTTTATGAAACTCCTCTCATAGAGGTCTTTCTTCTTCCTGTCGAAGAGATAGAAGAATACATTCCCAAGGTACCCTGTCGAGACGATCGCCGAGCCGAATACTATATTGCTATCGGTCAAGCCAATATATTCCCATTTCTTTATCTTGAAGGTGTAGATATATTTTCTCTCTAATCCACTGTATCTGTTCTTACCATAAGGTTTCAGATCCTGAAGATTGATATTGTTGACGGGCCTGTCATAAATACCAAAATTTGGTCTGCCGTTTTCTCCAATCAATTTCAATTCTCCCATATGATCTCCTTGAAATAATGGTTGATTTCATTTTAACTTCTTATATATCTCATCGAATTCTGACTGTATGCGAATGAATGCCTTCAGTACCTCGGGGTCGAAGTGAGAGGGGAGGGTCCTTCCATCGCCCTGAGATATTATCCTGACTGTCGTTTCGTGGTCGTAGGCCGGTTTATAGGACCTCGGATTACGAAGGGCGTCATATATATCGGCGATGGATACGATCCTCCCCTCGACAGGTATCTCCTCTCCTTTAAGTCCCTGAGGATATCCCGAGCCATCGAATCTCTCGTGATGGGTGAGAGCGATATTCTTTGCCATACTGAGTCTCGCCTCATCGCCCAATATCTTGGCCCCATATACTGGGTGTTTCTTTATCTCTGCGAACTCCATCTCGTTTAATGCCCCCTTTTTTCGCAGGATGTCCGGGTGTATGTGAATTTTACCCACATCGTGCATCTGGGCAAAGAACCCAATATCCTCAATGAATCTCTCAGGGAGTCTTAGTTCCCGGGCGATTGCCCTCGAGTATGCATTTACCCTGACGATGTGGTTCCCTGTATCTTCGTCGTTTGCCTCCGCTGCACGGCTTAAGGCCTCTACTGCATATCTGAAGGCATTCTCGGTATTCTGTATCTGAAAAGAGAGCTTCTTGAAGGATTCGCAGAGGAGGAATAGATAGTTGAGTATCTCCAGGTCAAAGTGATTGATGCTGTGGGTGAAGTTTATGAATATGATAATGTCATTTTCTACTATTATAGAGGCGAAATTTTTTACATCGATTTCTCCTGTTTTTGTCTGTATGGTGGGGAATCGTCCGTTGCAATTGTTACAGTGATAGATTGGTGAAGAGGTTATGGGGAAGTAGTCTATGTGATTCAGGTGGATTGAAATCTCTGTGGACTGAATAATGTCATTCTCATCTCTGAAAAACAACTCGCCCGTTATTCTCTCATGATTAAACCTGCCTACTACTATCCCCCACGGGGTGTTTCTGATGGACTCATCGGTGTTCTTGAGCAGGATATCGATTATATTCTGCACATAGGCGTCGTAATTGAAGGAGGCGGGGTTGAACTGAGTAATGAGGTGTGAGGAGTATTTTGTGAGAATGGATATTGTCCTGTTTGCTGAGTTCAGAGATCGCTGGAGATTATGGGCCCTGAGGGCGCCTCTGATCCTTGTCTTGAGCTCCAGAATGTTTACCGGCTTTGAGAGATAGTCATCAGCCCCTGCCTCGAGCCCTTTCAGTACATCTTCAAAATCGGTGAGTCCCGTTACAAGTATTATTGGTATAAATGCCGTCACGGGGTTTGTCTTGAGCAATTTCGTGAGTTCTATTCCTGACAGGTTAGGCATCATTACATCTGAGACAATTATATCGGGCTGGCGACTGACGGCGAGATTTAATGCCTCATCTCCATCCCTTGCAGTGATGATATTATAACCTTCCATCCTGAGAGATTCTGTGTACAGCCTCAGATTGGATTCTTCATCATCTGCAATTAGAATAGTATACAAATCGTTTTGCATTTGAGTAACTCACTTATTGCTCAGAAGGGTATTCAATCGGAAAAATTAAGGAGGTTGTGTTTTATTCGCTCCATCTCCTCTATGAGGAGCCTCACCTGTTCTGTCAGGAATCTGAGTTTTTCCCCCTGGCCAGGTGTCAGCGCCTCTTCTCTTATCAGCTCACGCTTATCCTTTAACTTGAGTATCTTTTTTGCCCCATTGATCGTGAATCTCTTAACCTTCAGGAGGTGTTTTACCTGCAGGATTGCCTCTATGTCGGACTTACGATAGAGCCTTCTATTCCCCTTACCCCTCATAGGCTTTATTATATCCTTGAACTGGGATTCCCAGTAGCGTATCACATGAGGCTCTTCTTTTATTATCTCGCTCACCTCTTTGATTGTGTAGATAGGCTTTGGTTTGAAAAGAGGTATGACCATATCGTCAAGGAATGAATCTAATATGTGATTTGAATTCCCGTTCATAGGAAGCACCCCGGATAGTGTTAACTATCTGAGTCTTCCATAGAACTTTTTGAGGAGATTGTCAATTATCTTGGTATGTGCCTCATCAACCACCGCATCGGTGAGGGTAGAATCCTTCGAGCGGTATCTGATACTTATCCCCAGGCTCTTCTTCCCCTCTTCTATACCCTTACCCTCGTAAAGGTCGAAGATCCCTATCTCTTCAACTATGGGGATATTCATAGCCATTATCTCTGATACAACATCCTCAGATGTGACCTCCTTATTCAAGACGATGGCTATATCTCTCTCTACAAACGGGTAGGGGGAGTAGCTCTTGTAGACAGGTTGATTTTTGAGAAATACTTTATACAATATGCCAAGGTCAAACTCCGCAATAAAGCACCTCTGTTTTATGTCGAGTCTATTTAAGAGTGTGGGATGTGCCTCACCCATAAACCCGCAGAACTCATTATTAATGTATATAGACGCGGCCTTCCCCTTGTGAAGGTATGAGGGGATATTTTCTCTCACAAATCTACTGCCATTTATGTACAGGGAGGAGAGGAGGGTCTCTATTATACCCTTCAAATCATAGAAGTCATATTCGTTCTGTGGCACAGACCAGACTCTGTTGAACGGCCTCCCTGAGAGGAGAATACCCAGTCTTTCAACCTCGACGATCTCTTTATCTTGATAAAAGGCCTTCCCAACCTCAAAGAATCTTATATCTCTGTGCTGTCTGTTTAGATTGACCTGGGCGGACTTGAAGAGAGATGGGAGAATGGATTTACGCATCTCTGACATATCTTGGGCTATAGGATTTTTGATCAGTACCGGCTTACTGGCAGAGAATAGGGAGTTTGTACCCTCATCCAGAAATGTATAGTTGATCACCTCATTGAGACCCAGGCTGGAAAAAAGTGTGCGAATCTTTCTGAGGAAACCCTCGTATGTATTCCTTCGAGGGGTAGATATCTCTGTATGGGGCAGTTTGCTCTCAAATCTGTTATAGCCATATATCCTCGCAATCTCCTCGATTATGTCCTCTTCCATTGAGACATCATATCTGTGGGAGGGGATTGTGATGTTGAGTTCATCCCCTGACTTAATCTCAGTTATAAATCCTAAATTACGAAGTGTGTTTGTAATGAAGTCTCTATCGATGTCCAGATTGAGGATTGAGTGTACCTTTTTGAGTCTCAGGATTATCTGTCTTGTCTGATTCAATCGCTCATCCCTGATGATTACAGGTCTCAACACCTTTACCTCAGGGAGGTATTTCTTAATGAGGTACATGAACCTTCGGCTCGCATACTCTACAGTATCGGGGTTTACACCTCTGATGAATCTATAGCTGGAATCGGTGTTTATATTGTGAACTGATGTGGTGATTTTGATGGAATCGGGATTGAATATGGCGCATTCCAGAAGGATGGATTTTGTATCCTGTGTTATTGAACTATATTCACCTCCCATTACACCTGCAAGGGCAACAGGCCCCTCCCCATCACAGATGAGGAGTTCCCCTCTATTTAATTCTATCTCTGAGCCATCCAGGAGTCTTATCTTTTCTCCCTTGCGGGCGTTTCTCACGATGATCCTGTTACCCCTGAGGGATTTGGAATCAAATGTATGATTCGGGTGCCCCGTCTCAAGCATTATGAAATTGGAGAGGTCTACTATATTGTTGATCGGTCTGAGTCCTGATTCAATAAGGAGCCTCTGAATCTCTATGTCAGATTCGAATACTCTGATATTATCTGCATAAGTCCCCTGGTAGAGGGGGCAGGTAGAGAGGTTCTGAATTTCAATATTGACAGGTGAAGGCTCATTGAGCCAGTCTATCTCAGAGGCGGGGAGATTTAAATTTACATTGTAATATGCTGATATCTCACGGGCAATCCCTATGTATGAAAGGGCGTCTCCCCTGTTAGGTGTTACATTTATATCTATAACCGTTGTGGAAGGGTCGAGTATCTGAATAAGTGGAGTGCCCGCTCGGTACTGGGAGTGAAAAAGCCAAATTCCGCTTGATTTATACTCGAGACCGAGCTCTTCGAGGGACAGAAGCATACCACTTGACTTAATCCCCTTAAAATCCTTCTCTTTTATCTCAAAATTCTGAACTCGGGAGTGCGGAGGTGCCCAAACTGTCTGAATCCCGGCTCTTACATTCTTTGCACCGCAGACTACAGTGTGTCGTGAACCCCCATCATCAATGATCACTACCAGAAGGTCTTTATTTGCTGGGTGAGGCTCAAGGGAGATTATGTCTACAATCTTTATGTCGGGGTGAATATCTTTGTAGGGCTTAAATACCTCCTCGACCTCGAACCCGTTCATCGTAAGGTCGCCAATCAGCTTCTCTGTATCTACGGGGTAATCCACAATCTTTTTTAAGTAGTTAAGCGATATTCTCATAGTCAGAATTGCCTCAAGAACCTTATGTCGTTCTCAAAGAAAAGTCTCAGATCCGGTATCCTGTATTTAAGCATTGTCATTCGTTCAACACCCATCCCGAAGGCAAACCCGGTAAATTCCTCAGGGTCAATATCTGCATTTTTCAGAACGATGGGGTTTACCATCCCGCAACCCATAACCTCTAAAAAGCCTGTATTCTTACAGACTCCACACCCCTTCCCGCTGCATATCTGGCACTGTATATCTACCTCTGCTGATGGTTCCGTAAACGGGAAGTAGGACGCCCTGAACCTCGCAGTTGTCTTCTCTCCGAAGAAAGACTTTAAAAAGAATTCGATGGTCCCCTTCAGGTCCGGGAATGATACGCCCCTGTCTACCAGGAGCCCTTCAACCTGATGAAACATAGGTGTATGGGTGGCATCTGAGTCGCATCTGTAGACGGTGCCAGGGGATATGATCTTGATGGGTGGTCTCTGTTTCAACATCGTACGAACCTGAACAGGAGAGGTGTGCGTCCTCAGCACAAGTTCATCAGATATGTAGAAGGTGGCTTGCATATCCCTTGCGGGGTGCAATTTGGGGATGTTGAGCATCTCGAAGTTGTACTTATCCAGTTCGATGTCGGGTCCGTATTCGATGTCATAGCCTAATTTAATAAAGATGTCCTCTATCTCCTCCATAGTCTTTGAGATAGGGTGGATCGAACCCGCTGGCAGTCTCCTCCCCGGGAGGGTTATATCAATCGTCTCACTCTGCAGTTTCTGCTCAATCTCTATCCTGAGCAGTTCCTCCCTCTTTTGTGCGATACTTGTCTCTACAAAGTTCTTGAGTTCATTTACCTTTGCCCCAAAAGATTTTCTCTCATCTACGGGGAGTTTACCAATCTCCTTCAAAAGGGCAGTAACTACACCTTTAGAGCCTGTGTATTTTACTCTCAGAACCTCCAGGTCTTTACTCTGAGAGATTGCCTCGATCTCTTTGAGGAATTCAGCCCTTATACTCTCGAATTTTTCCATTGAGGTATATGGATTATGCCTTGACCGCTTCTACTATCTTTGAAAAACCCGCGGCGTCGTTGACGGCGATATGGGCGAGCATCTTCCTGTCGAGCCCAATATTTGCCTTTTTAAGCAGGTTCATAAATTTGCTGTAAGTCAGGCCCATCTTTTTAACCGCTATATTGATCCTTTCGATCCAGAGGGATCTGTAATCTCTCTTCTTAATCTTCCTCCCTACGAATGAGTATGCCAGTCCTCTATGGACCGTATGGAGGGCTATCTTATAGACCTTTGATCTCCCGCCGTAATTACCTTTTGCAAGTTTCAAAATCTTCTTGTGCCTTCTTCTGGTCTTAGTTCCACCTTTTACTCTTGGCATATTACACCTCCGCTTTTACAGATATTTTAAACTCTTAATTTGAATATATCTCATCTCAGGATCACTTCCCTGTTAGTTTGGTAACAATCTTTTTACCACCTTCAGATTGGCTTTGTCCACATAGGTCGCCTTTCTAAGGTTTCTCTTTCTCTTCCTGTCTTTGTGTGCAAGCAGATGGCTCTTGTAAGCCTTTGCTCTCTTAAAAAGTCCCGATTTTAGCTTCTTGATCCTCTTTGCTGCACCGGATTTTGTTTTGATCTTTGGCATATTCCTTCTCCTTATTACCTACTTTTTTGATAAAAGCATTACTATTGAGCGCCCCTCTAATTTCGGGGGAACCTCAACCTTTGCTATATCTTCTGTCTCTTTGATTATCCTGTCCACCAACGGTTGAACTATCTCGATATGCTGTATCTCTCTTCCCCTGAATATGATGCTGACCTTGGCCTTATTCCCCTCCTGTATAAATCTCCTTATATGGGCTATCTTGAAGTTCAGGTCGTGGTCCTCTGTTCTGGGCCTCAACTTTATCTCCTTTATCTCCACCACAGTTTGTTTTGCCTTAGCCGCTTGAGCCTTTTTCTTCTCCTGATATTTGAATTTTCCGTAGTCCATTATCTTGCAGACGGGCGGGGATTGATTGGGTACAATCTCAACGAGGTCGAGTCCAACCTGTCTTGCACTCTCAAGGGCTACCTCAATTGGTACAATACCAACCATCTTTCCATCAGCATTGATCAGCCTTACCTCTCTAACTCTAATCTGCTGATTGGTCCTGAGTTCTTTAGTAGCGATGGCAAACCTCCTTGTTTGGGTTTTTATGATGGAATCTTAGAAGCCTCAGTCAGCCTCTGGACAAAACTATCTATGGACATACTCCCGAGGTCCTCTCTCCCCCTCGTCCTTATGGAGAGGGTATTAGTGGAGGCCTCCTTTTCACCAACTACTGCCATAAACGGGATTTTTAAGAGCTCCGCCTCCCGTATCTTATAGGAGAGCTTTTCATTCCTGAGGTCTGTAATACTTCTGAATCCCTTCTCTGATAGTATGCTGTTTACCTTTTGGGCGTACTCATTGAATTTTTCCGAGACAGGGAGGATAATGACCTGTTCGGGACTGAGCCACACAGGGAAGGCACCGGCGTAGTGCTCGATGAGGATTCCGAAGAATCTCTCCATAGAACCAAGGAGCGCCCTGTGGACTGTATATGGTCTGTGCTTCTGATTGTCCTGTCCAATATAGGATATATCGAATCTCTCCGGGAGATTGAAATCAAACTGGACTGTGGTACACTGCCATTCCCTGCCAAGTGAGTCCTTTATCTTCAGGTCTATCTTGGGACCATAGAAGGCCCCGCCTTTTTCCTCGACATTCAGTTTTATGTTCATCCTCTCGGCTGCCTCTCTGAGGGAATTGATGGCCTCCTCCCACTTTGTGGGGTCTCCTACTGCCTTATCGGGCCTGGTAGCAAGATATGCCTCGTATCTCTCAAATCCGAAGGTCTTAAACAGGTCTACAGCAAACTTAACAACCCCCATTACCTCATCTTTGATTTGCTCAGGTGTGCAGAAGATGTGGGCATCATCCTGAGTAAACCCCCTCACCCTCAGGAGTCCGTGGAGTACCCCGGAACGCTCATATCTATATACAGTCCCCAACTCTGCATATCTTATGGGCAGGTCTTTGTAAGAGCGTGTCCTGGATTTATATATTTGAATGTGGAAGGGGCAGTTCATAGGTTTCACATAATACTCGATGTTGTCGATATTCATAGGGCTGTACATATTCTCTTTGTAAAAATCCAGATGCCCTGAGGTCCTCCAGAGATCTGCCCTGCCGATGTGAGGTGAATATACTATATGATACCCCCTCTTAAGGTGCTGTTCTCTCCAGTAGTTCTCAATCTGAGTCCTTACAAATCCACCTCTTGGGTGCCATATTATAAGTCCTCCACCTACCTCATCTGTGGTGGAGTAGAGGTCCAGTGCTGTCCCGAGTCTTCTGTGGTCTCTTCTCTTAGCCTCCTCTAATTTGTTGAGATATTCATCGAGGGATTCCTTTGAGGGGAATGCAGTCCCGTATATCCTTTGAAGCATCTTGTTCTTTTCGTCCCCTCGCCAGTAGGCACCCGCCGAAGAGAGGAGTTTGAAGGCCTTTACATACCCCGTAGAGGGGATGTGGGGCCCCCTGCAGAGGTCTATGAAGTTGCCGTGTTTGTAGATGGATATGGTAGACTCCTTCAACTCCTCGAGTATTTCTAACTTATAGGTCTCTCCCATCTCTGAGAAGATCCTCTTTGCCTCATCAAATGAGACCTCTTCTCGTATAAATGGGAGATTCTCCTTTATGATCTTTTTCATCTCCCCTTCGATTCTTTCGAGGTCGGATGGCTCAAAAGGTCTTTCTATATCGAAGTCATAATAAAATCCGTCCTCTATACTCGGTCCAATAGTTATCTTTACAGAGCTTCCATACAACCTCTTTACTGCATCTGCCATAATATGGGCGGTGCTGTGTCTCAATATCTCAAGCCCCTCCGGGGAGTTTATGTCTATTGGTTTTATCTCCGCACCTGATGGAATAGGACTTCTCAGGTCAGATGGTTTGCCGTTTATATAGAGGGCTACGACCGACTTGGGAAGGTTCAGTTTTTTAATGAGGTCAAAACCAGTGGCTTTATCTTCTAATTCGACATAACTACCTTCAAAAGATACCTGCATTCTCTTTTACCTTCCCTTAAAGTCATTATAAAGCTCCCTAAATAAAAGTAAAATAGGCACGGACGGTCTCGAACCGTCGACCTCTGCCGTGTCAGAGCAGCGCTCTAGCCCCTGAGCTACGTGCCTGAAAAGGAGCGAAGGGAGTTTATAGATGCAAAACTCATTTTTGTCAAATTAAAAATCTCATCAAACAGGTAAAGAGTTAGTGATAAAAGGAGATTATCACCATTTCACATTTTTCTCTCCAATGCTATTCATTTCTTCTATTTTTCTTGAAAGCCAGTTGAGATTGAGTATTTACTTCGTATCACTTATTATCCTTTATAAATATATGAAACTCCCTTATTACCCTCTCATCTCGATATATCTTCAGCTTCTGCTCAATAGCTCCTCTCTTGAAGAAATCGGGGATTGTGGTGAAGCGATTGTCTGTCACGAATATAATCAGTTTATACTTATCTGTATCCTCTATGTCATCTATTTTGAATTGATTGCATCTTGCACCTCTGCATATAGTTCGATATCTACCTTTGGTTGAGAGCATAAGTTGTGCCGACATAGTGTAATGGTTGGAGGCAAGGAGTACCTCATTCGGCGAGAGGTTTTTTTGGGATATTATGTATTCCAAATTCTCACCTACTGCTTCCCAACCAAAAAGTTCGTTAGTTATATCGTATTTGGGGTTCTGATTCCTGAGTATTCCATCGGAGAATATTGGGGTGAAGATGTGTATCAGAAAGAGGGAGAATAGGGTAGTGTTTAAGAGGATTGAGGAGAGCATTATACCCCTGTGGATTCTCAACTCTCTGGCAACTAATATCGCAGCAGGTATGTATGCCAGAGAAGACCAGTGTGGTTCGGAGTCTCTAATCGTCAGCATTATGAGAGCGGAAAGCCCGAACAGGATAACGAACATTTTTGTATATAAGTCTATTTTGCGGATCTTAATTTTTTTATAGGTTATGTATGCTGTAAATGTGATCAAAATCGGGTTAAAGTATAAGAGCTGACCCACGATGAGTTTTAAAAAATTTAGCGGGATGTGTCTCAGGCTAAGTCGATTTATTAGGTGGTATTCAAAGGATGCACCCCGGTGTAAGATATTCCAGATGATAACGGGGAGTATAGATACAAAAATGATTGATAAGAGTATCAGATTTGTCTTCTTATTTGACTTTCTGGATGTATTCAGGATGATAAGGTATACAATTACCAGAAATAGAGCCGAGTACTTGAAGTTGAAGGCAATGCCAGCGAATAAAGAAGAGAGTATCAGGTATACTGAGGCTTCAGTAGTATAGTACAGATAAAAGAATAGCAGGCTTATTGTGCAGAATAACATCAATGGAGGTTCTGGTGATGCCGAGACCCCACCTATCAAAAAGGCAGGCATTGAGATGAAGAATAAGATAGAGAATAAAGCCGTTTTATTGTCTTTGTAGTGTAAAAACGAGATCCGGTATATTATCAGAAGGGCGAGGTTAATTGCAATTGTAGAGAAAAACCTCAGGGCAAATGGAGTGTGCCCGAAGATCTCTGTTGCGATTCGTATGAGGAGGGCAATTCCAGCGGGATGGTCATAATAAGATAGGGATAGAGAACGAGACCAGCTGTAATAATATGCCTCTGAATCGCCCGCGCCAACCTTTCCAATTATTGAGAGCTGAATAATCGTTGTTATTACTATTATCAATATTGCCAGTGAGTGTTTCATAGGCAAAAAAAAAGGGAGAACGAATCTCCCTTTTTCAAGAAAAGAGCAGATTGTGTTACTTCAACAAGTTCTGTAGTTTAAGTGCCAGTCCCATATCACCCTGAATCTTCAGTTTACCTGTCATAAATGCCATCTGGGAGTTTAGTTTACCCTGAACGAGGGAGATAAAGTCTGCATCATTCATTGTGATTGTGCACTTTGCGGCGGGATTTGTGCCCTTTCCTATCTCGCCACCTGGCTTTGTGAGGTCAACATACCAATCTCCGCCATTTGGTCCGTTCAGTTTGAATTGATAAACAGTGTTGAGCTTCTGAACGAGATCGGGATTTGATGCAATCTTCTCCTTCATCTGTTCAAAGAATTTTTCGGGAGTTAAATCTGACATACAAGCCTCCTTGAAATGTTAATCATTTCCAAAATCCAAATTAACACATTGCGTCATATGTGTCAAGGAACAAATTAAGCCTGAATCTGCTGATAGGAAATGGATATGATTCTGATTTATTTGTAACGGCAATATAGGGTGTAAGGATTTATTAGTGATATTTTGCACAGTTGTACTGGGTATTTGATTAAGTGCAAATTGGGTAGCATTCAAGGACTAACAGGTTTTTCATAGTCCTTTACATCCTTTGGGATACTTGTTACTACCTTAACCAAAATATGCCGTTTGTCAAATTCCATCTGAAGCAGGGCAAAAAGAGAAACCTACTTATTGCACAATGCACCTGCCCATTTTTTATTAGCCGAGACTTTATCACTGTTCAAATTATTTGCTTGACACATCGGGAAATCGATGTTAATAGTTAGGAGTCCTAACTAATGGAGGATATATGCAGGACATAGACAGGAAGATATATCGTGCGATAGAGAAATTATTTACTATATATCGTTCTCATATATGGGATATCGCTCAGGAGGAGGGGCTTTCCCCAATAATGATTCAGTTTATGGTTTATATTGGTAATCACAGGCCAGAATTGAATACTGTAAGCATGCTATCAAAGGAGTTTTCTCTTACAAAGCCTACAATTAGTGATGCAATAGATGTACTCGAGAAAAAAGGATATATATCCAAAGAAAAATCTTCGAAGGATAGCAGATACAGATACCTCTCTCTTACCAAGAAAGGTGAAGATATAATCGACAGGATTCAGAGTTATGAAGACTGGTTCTATAAGGCAATGAACAGATTCGATATCGAGAAGAGACAGGATGTGTATGTATTCCTGTTGGAGTTGTTGAGGATATTGAGAATAGAAAAGCATACAGAGATCCTGAATAGTTGTGTAATCTGCAATAACTTCATCAGGGATAAATATCCCGAATCCAAGAAGCCTCACTATTGCAACTTATTGAAAATGCGCTTTGGGATTAAGGATATTCGTCTGGATTGTCCATCGAATGATCCTATAGAAGAGAACAGATTGAAGAATATGAGGCTATTATTCAGTAAGAGCGTATGATGGCAAAACAGGCTAAATCAATAATCAAAGACATAAAGATACTTTCCCTATTTTTTGATGTATACTGTTCCAATGTCCATAAGGATAGATCAAGAAAGAGGATAGTCCCACAGGGTATATTAAAGGACTATATTAGTGGAGAGATAGATCTGTGTGAGGAGTGCAGCAGGCAATTTTTATATGCCGCCGTCAAGAGGGTGATATGTCCATTCGACCCCAAGCCAGCCTGCAAGAAGTGTCCGTCGATTTGTTATTCGGAAGGGCATAGAGTATTTATGAGAGAAATGATGAGATACTCTGGAAAGTATTTGATATTTCACGGGAGATTCGACCTGATTTTCAAATATATTTTTTAAGGAGGTTTTTTATGAAGAGAAAGGTGATCGAGATCAACGAGGAGTTATGCAATGGTTGTGGTAATTGTATACCAAACTGCCCCGAGGGTGCGCTGCAGATTATAGATGGTAAGGCGAGATTAATCTCTGATCTGTTTTGCGATGGGCTTGGTGCGTGTGTAGGGGAGTGCCCTCTTGGTGCGCTTAAAGTTGTGGAGAGGGAGGCAGAGCCCTACGACGAAAAAAAGGTAATGGAGAATATTGTAAAACAGGGCAAGAATGTCATAGCCGCTCATCTGAAACACCTAAAGGAACATGGAGAGATAAGGCTTTTCAATGAGGCTCTGACTTTTTTGCAGGAAAAGGGTATAGAAAATCCATTAATAGAGGAGAGGCATTCTCATATAGGTGGATGTCCATCTTCAAGGGCGATGTCGATAAAGAGGGAGAATGTGAAAGAGCAAGAGAACTATGAGAGTATGCCTTCTAATCTTTCCAACTGGCCTGTCCAGATGAAGCTCATAAGCCCATATGCACCATACCTTAAAGGTGCGGATATACTATTGTGTGCAGACTGTGTACCGTTTGCATATGCGAATTTTCATAATGATTTTTTGAAAGATAAGATTGCCATAATATTGTGTCCAAAGCTCGATGAGACTATCGACGATTATATCGAGAAGTTGACCGAGATATTAAGAGTCAATAAACCAAAGTCGATAACCATACCACATATGGAGGTCCCCTGCTGTTTTGGTATAGTCCACATAGCAAAAGAGGCAATAAGACAGTCAGGAATAGAGGTTGAATTTAAGGATATAACTATTACGATCGGTGGAGATATCAGAGAATAATTACAAATGTGGTCCCGCCTCGATGACCTCTGGGTCGGCATTACTCCTGAACTGCTCGAAGTTCTTGTTGAACATTGAAATGAGTGCCTTCATCTTTTCTCTGTATAGATGCTTATCCGACCATGTATTCTCTGGTATCAAGGGTTTTGGGTCTATCCCTTCGATCTGTTCAGGGACCAACAGATTCAGGTTTTCGAGTTTGACGAATTTGAGATTATTGAGTTTACCTTCGAGCGCCGCCGATATGAGTGACCTTGTGAGTTCGATACTCATCCTGTTGCCTATCCCATAGGGTCCCCCGCTCCAGCCGGTGTTAATGAGCCAACAGTTCGTCTTGTATTTCTTCATCTTCTCCTCGAGCATTCTGGCGTATACCCATGGGCTCCTGGGCAAGAATGGTGCGCCGAAACAGGTCGAGAATGTTGCCTGAGGCTCTTTGATCCCTGCCTCGGTTCCAGCCACCTTTGCTGTGTACCCCGATAGAAAGTGGTACATTGCGCTCTTGGGTTCGAGTTTCGAAATCGGTGGCAGGATGCCAAATGCATCGGCTGTCAGAAAGAAAATATTTTTTGGATGAGCGCCTGTGCCTTCGAGGATTACATCCGGGATGAAATCTACCGGATAGGTTGCCCTTGTATTCTCTGTAATCGATGGGTCATCATAGTTGACGATTCGGGTTTTATCGTCGTATATTACATTTTCGAGAATGGAGCCGAATCTAATCGAATTGTAGATGAGGGGTTCTGATTTTTTGCTGAGTCTTATTACCTTGGCATAACAGCCTCCCTCGAAGTTGAATATGCCATTCTCACTCCAGCCGTGTTCATCATCTCCGATGAGTCTTCTCGAAGGATCGGCTGAGAGTGTAGTCTTGCCCGTTCCGGATAGCCCGAAGAATATGGCTGTATCACCACTCTTGCCCACATTGGCAGAACAGTGCATAGGGAAGACACCCTTATCTGGCATCAGATAATTCATAATGGAGAAGATGCTCTTTTTGATCTCTCCACCGTAATTGCTTCCGCAGATTAGGACGGATTTGTCCTTGAAGTTCAAAATGATGGCTGTGCTGGATTTGACCCCGTCCTTTTCACCCTCGAGTCTCAGATTGCCACAGGCATATACTGTGAAATCGGGCTCGAAGCCGGATAGCTCATCTGCTTTGGGGCGGATAAATAGGGTAGTGGCAAATAGGGCGTGCCACGCCTGCTCGGTGACTACCCTTATTCTCAATCTGTAATTTTTGTCTGCACCCACGAATCCATCGAATATATAAAGATCTCTGGTACTCAAATAATTCCTTATTCTGTTCTGAATATGATGATATACATCTTCTCCGATTGGGAGATTTATCTTGTTCCAGTCGATATTCTTTTCTGTTGTCTCATCCCTCACTATGAATCTATCATTTGGAGACCTTCCTGTCCTCTCACCTGTGCGTACGATCAATGTGCCGTTGGAACCTAAGACACCTTCGCCATTTTTGATACTATGCTCCACCAATTCGGGGACCTGTATATTGTAGAATAATTTCTTATAAGAAATGTTCTTGGATTTGAGCCAGTTTTCAATCTGCATAAAAACTCCTTTGTTATTTTCTCAAGAATGAATTGTCCTCAATCGAAACCAGTAGCATCTCCCTGAAGTCCTCACTGAACCTGCCAAGCGTTTGAATGTCTTCCTCGGAGAAACCGCCCTCTCTCTTGTTTATCAACTCGACTATTGCAATCAGATTGTTGTCGATGACTATTGGGTATGAGAGGATATTCTTTGTCTTGAATCCTGTTTTTCTATCGAAACCCCTATTGAATCTTACATCGTTCTCCGGATTATTGCTTATGATAGGAGTCTTTTCTTTTGCCGTGTGTCCCACAATCCCAATTCCAAATTTGATTGTAATCTTGTTCAGGTCCTCTGTGCCAGCACCCGATGAGGTTAGTGCATATATCTCCTCTGCCTTATTATCTACTACGAATAGACTTGCTGCCTCGATATCGAAGAATGCACGCAATATCTCAATTGTATCCTCGAGAAACATATCTGATCTTGCCTTGGTGTCAGATGTGTTCTTTGCGACAAGATTGGAGTATTTGTTCTTTAAGAAACTGTGTACTAAATTATACTTGCTCATCCTTTACCTCCTGCAGAAAAGTACTATTACCATCATCTTTCAAAAAATCAATAATATATTTGAAATCGCAAATTTTTATGCTATAAATAGAACATCAATACACTAACTCAAGGAGGAGTTATGAAGAAGGTATTTGGACTGTTTTTGGTAATTATGGTTTTTACTCTCTTTTCCTGTAGCGAAATCGAAGATGCAGTTTTCAAGGATGTAAAGGGAGTCTTCAAGGGGATATCCAAAGATTATTTGACTATCACAATTGACATCTCCAAGCAGGACAAGGATAAACTCGAAGGCACAGTGAAATTCGAGGTCAATAAGGACAAGATCCCAGAGGGTGATACACTGATAAAGTATCTCCCTGACAAGGATAGCAGTTTTACAGGAGAGATAGCATTGAGCCATGTGCTATTGACTACAACAGAGTATAAGGTTACCGTAGATTCGAGCGAGATTCCTATAAAGATAGTATTCAATCTCGATAGGTCAGAGGATGGAAAGAAACTGACCGGCAATATGACCTTCTCTGGCGTAAGCGAACTTGGTGAAGTCCCCATAGATGTGACGAAGCAGTAATCAATGGATCTCGATTGAATATTCTCTCTAACGACAACAATAATAATTTCCAATTGTATCTGCATAGTTGTAACTCAGTTTAGTTTTTCTTTGATTTTGTCCCTATATTGGGGTATTCGTTTCAGTAGATAAGGGGTGTATATGAAAAGGATAAGTATTTATCTTTCACTCGTTTTCTTTAGTACAATTTCCATTACTTATGGTGATGCAAATCTGAATCTATACAACAGGTTCAATCCCTATGCCTCTACCTACAATTCTCTTGGTACTCTGGAGAATCCGTCTATACTCGGTTATCTCGATGACAGACAGTTTACTCTTTTCTACAATGAGTCTATTTCAATGGACTCGAAGAACATAGGTTCGGTGATAGAATTCGGGAATTTTGGCTTGGGGATAAATTACTTCGATAATGAATCTGCGGAGTTCTTGAAGTATTCACTACCTATTGGTTTCAGGGCAAGCGATTATATGCTTATGGGATTTGGGCTGAGCTTACTCGATCCTATAAAACCTGAATACGGTTGCGCGTGGGACTGGTATGCAGGGGCGATGTTCCTACCCGCAAGATTCTTGAATATATCTGTCTCTGGACAACATCTCGGACAGCCATCTGTTCAGGGGATTCCTCTTAGAAGAAGGGTGAATCTCGGTATCGGCCTGAAGCCATTTTCGGAGGTCGTGGAATTTTACGGTGATTTTTCATTCGTCGAGCATAGCAAGGATATAGCCAACAGGTATCTTGTAGCTCTCAATCCCATAAACGGTATGAGACTCTTCTTCGGTATTACGGATGATAAGGATATGTATGGGGGCATAAATCTGGACCTTACGAGATTTGGATTCTCCTTTATGGGGAATTACTCGGATGAAAAATCAGGATATGATGGGAAAGGCTTTGCATTCAGGTATTCTGATAAACACTATGAGGAGTTATTGACGCTCACAAGACATATAATTCTATTGAGACTCGATGACTCGGTAAAGGATGGGGTAGAGGAGGATTTCTTTGGACTACAGAAGAAGAGCAGATCGGTAGTCGACATTGTAAGGGATATCAGATATGCCGCAAGGGATAGTAATGTAGCGGGTGTGATTTTATATGTAGGGGATATTCATCTCTCGGTATCGGCAATCGAAGAGATTAGAGGTGCGCTGACATTTTTCAAGAAGTTCGACAAGAAGGTCATTGTGTTTTTAGAAAGTGGGGACGATATATCTTATTTCCTCGCGACCTGTGGGGATAGGATTGTAATTAACGAGGGAGGTTCACTGTATTTGAAGGGTGCATCCTCTCAGATGTTGTTTTTCAAGAACTTCTTTGAAAAGATTGGACTGAGATTCGATGTAGTTGCCGCAGGTGAATATAAGACCGCATTCGAACCATTGATCGAAGAGAAGGCAAGCGAAAGGAGGAGGGAACAGTCCTCGAAGATTTTGAAATCCATTCAGGGGACATTGAACGAGTCGATATCCTTGAGCAGGAACTTCGAGCAGGGGTATCTGGAAAAGGTATATTCTATTTCATTATTCTCGCCCGAAAAGGCAAGAGATATGCGACTTGTAGATGAGATAGGAACATATGAGAAGGTCAAGAAGAATATAGTAAACTATTTTGGAAAGCCATATCCTGTCAAAGAGGATTATGTCAGGGCTTCTGTTCTGAAGAATGTATGGCAATTGCCGAAGAGAGTGGCAATAATCTATTTGAACGGAGATATAATTTATGGAAAGGGGTTTGGTAGTTCGCTCGGCGTCGAATCGATAGGCAATCTGGATATTGCAGATATTGTGAAGGAGATAATTGCAGATGAATCTATCGTAGGAGTTATCGTCAGAATCAATTCACCAGGTGGGTCCACTATCGGGAGTCAGCTGATATTCGAGGAGCTCAGCAAGATAAGGTTGCACAAGCCCCTTGTAGTATCCATTGGGGGCATCGGTGCATCTGGTGGATATTTCTCTGCCATTGCGGGAGACTATATAATTGCAGACAAGACATCCATAGTTGGCTCAGTCGGGGTATTCTTCTTAAAACCTGATCTGTCCAATCTCTTGAAGAAGCTGGGAATTAATTATGAATCGCAGAATACGGTCGATAGTAGTGATTCTGATAGCCTCTTCAGAGGGCTCAAGGAGAATGAGCTCAAGAATGTAAAGGATTATATAGATAGCTTCTATTCCTATTTCAAGGAGAAGGTAGCAGAGAGGAGAAGAATAGATAAGAGCCGGGTATCCGAACTGGCAGAGGGAAAGGTATATTCCGGAATTGATGCAATACAACTGGGTCTGGTCGATGATATTGGGGGTTATGAAAAGGCGTGTGAGAAGATAAGGACATTAGCCAAAATACCAAAGGACATCGAGATAGAATTCGTGGAATATTACAAGAAGAGAGACATTGGTTCTATGGTATTGAACAACGATGCCGCTATAAATGAAATATTCAAGATTGTATTCAAGAACTGGAGTATGATAGACTTTGTGCAATACAGGTATTTCGAATAAGGTGAAGGAATCTGACCACTACTTGACTGGCAGTTTCAGACCCAACGATAAAAAGACTACCAACTCAAGGACTAATGACTAACTGACTAACGACTCAACACTATGCCTTCCCTGCGGCCTCGTCCTTTTCGAGACAACAGTGTTTGTACTTCTTGCCCGAGCCACAGGGACAGGGGTCATTTCTTCCAATCTTCTTTCCTTTTATGACTGTTGCCGGTTTTGACGGGGCATTTGCTGCTGGTCCTATATTCATCCGGCGTGCCTTTGGTCTGTACTTTTCTACCTCTTTATCTTCTTTCTGTGCGAGCTGTATCTTCATAAGTTTCGAGAGTACATTCTCCCTGATTCTATCGAGCATATCTATGAAGAAGGCATATCCCTCTCTCTTGTATTCTATCTTGGGGTCTTTCTGTCCGTATCCTCTGAGTCCGATTCCCTCTCGCAGATGGTCCATAACCAGAAGGTGCTCTCGCCACGCATCATCGAGTGTTTGGAGATAGATATATTGTTCGAGTCTCCTCATAATATTGGGTGTAAGTTCCTGTTCTTTCTCCTCGTATCTCTTGGTCGCTGCATCATATAGGAGGTCCTCATAAGTCTCTCTCTGGACATTTACCTTAGACAGATCTACAGCTACACCGAATATGGAGAAGAATTTGTCCTGAAGACCTTTTGGATCCCAGTTCTCGATTTTTTCCCTTTCTGGGCAGAATGTATCTACGAGAAGGCATACATACTCATCTATGGCTTTCAATATCAATTCCTTGATATCCTCTGTGCCGAGTATAGACCTTCGGAGATTGTATATGGTCTTTCTCTGCTGATTCATCACATCATCGTAATCGAGCAGGTGTTTTCTGATTTCGAAATTGTGAGCCTCTACCTTCTTCTGGGCATTCTCTATTGCACGGGAGAGCCATTTGTGTTCTATGTGCTGACCATCCTGCATCCCGAGTCTTGCCATCGCCCCTTTTATCGAATCTCCTCCGAACATACGCATCAGGTCATCTTCGAGACTTACAAAGAATCTGGATGAACCGGGGTCCCCCTGACGGCCCGAACGACCTCTCAACTGATTGTCGATTCTTCGGCTTTCGTGTCTCTCTGTCCCTATTATATGCAGCCCACCGGCCTCCAATACCTTCTTTCTCTCATCGGTACA